>ENA-OREN01000355-OREN01000355.1-marine-metagenome-genome-assembly--contig:-NODE-355-length-67886-cov-7.155835_pt1 | contig 67886 bp, 130 predicted proteins | sample MGYA00248624_ERZ508555 | MGnify/ENA primary metagenome ERZ508555 (study PRJEB26222, sample SAMN06267773) | marine metagenome | isolation source: Saanich Inlet, British Columbia, Canada | place...
GACAGGCACGATTTACGCCTACTAGGCGTGGCTAGGCGTGGCTAGGCGTGGCTAGGCGTGGCTAGGCGTGGCTAGGCGTGGCTAGGCGTGGCTAGGCGTGGCTAGGCAGGGCTTACCTAGTGCCATAGGCACGACCTCTATTAGCAACACACCTAATACCCTTACCATAACCCCTTATTGTACACGGTATATGTGCATTCGTTCCTAACCATAGGGCTAACAGGGCTACATAATACCCTATGCACACCCCCTTATAAGCCTATCTCATAGAAACACCGTTGTATAGCAGGGCTAGGCACGATCCCCCTCTAGAAACATTTTCACAATGTATAGGAACAGCATACTTATGCTGCCGGTGCACATGGAAAATTTTGAAAAATTAAAAAAACTAACAAAGATTTATATATCCTTATGCCGTATAGTAAGTATTGAGTAATAACAATTACAGAGGCTATGCCTCTTGAAATTCAAAGAATGTAAATTCTGCGATAGCAATGCAACTATTTTATTCCAAGGACACCAGGAAAAGTTGGCAATTTGTGAGCTATGCGGAAAATCTGAGGTGTTAATTAAATGACGGATTTTTTTTCCAAATGCCAAACAGGGCTAGATAGAACCAATGACTACGAGTTAGTGGGGGAAATTTACAGAAAAAACACAGAATCACAATTAAAACATAGAAGCATTACTACAGTCATATTTGGCTCTACAGGGGGGATACCAAATACTAGAGAGTACAGAGATGAACAAAAGATGTGGCCAGATAAATGCCAAGTATGCGGTAAAGGAAGCGTAAATCAAATATGTGTGGCCTGTAAACCAGCTTGGAGCCGGGGGCTAGTTAAAACTAAAGTTCCATCATTAGATTATAAAACATATACACATGTATTAAGCGATTCAACACTTAGAGATACAATGAGTAACTTTAGAAGAAATACAGGGGCAGATCCTAAAAAATTCACAATGTCACCTAAAACATACAGGAGTCTATATACTTCATATATGATTAATTTCTACACAACAGGTCCTACTCCTAATAGATCAGAACTATATGGTGTTCCAGTCGTAATCGACAGAATGATGCCAGAGGGGGAGGTAAGGGTTTATAAACGAGATAGAACAATACCAGCAGATCATTTAAGAGGTATACCATCAACAATACCCCCAGCCTCAGTGAGAATATCATATAATGGAGGTCCTTAATTGGCCTTGGCGGCCCGTAGTGTATCAGGTATGGTAACAATATCAAGCTTAAACCAGGACTATTCAAACCAATATAATTCTCCACGTTGTGACTGTGGAGCAAGATTACGCACCTCAAAAATGAAATGTAGACCGTGCCTGGATAAACAGAGATTCGTAAAGAACGTAGAATTCGTTTATAGTGGATCAGATCCGGAGGGAACAAGGGTCGTGCGTAAGAAATTCCACTATACCATAAAGGCAGTAGACAGCCCCCTCTGCGCAACATTACTACAGGAAGGTAATTACTATAAGGATGATAGGATTGTTTTTGATTCTAGTAGGGTCCCTGCAGGCAAGGTAAAAGTAGTGTGTGAAATGGATGGTTATCATAACCAAGAGTTCTATGTAACACAGCAAGGTAAAGGTATGGAAATAGAACTACCAGAGTGGAAAAGGATATAAGTATAGACCCTTATATAGGGTGATGTCTAGAGATATTGAAAACCTTACAAACGAGATAGAAGAGGAAGGTAATATCAAGGAAGCCATATCGTTTAATTCAATCATTTCTCTATTAGAGTCAGAAGACCCAGATATAATGGAGACAATGAAAGCACTACCAGCCCTCCCTGCTTTATTGAGACAGATACACAAACATGCCTATTGGGCAGGTGCGGACTTTGGCAGATTGACGTTCTTAAAGATAGCTGAAGATGAGGAACTCCAAGAGACATTAAAAGATGAATTAGAGTGCACGTAGTGCACATGCAAAGCATAGAGTGTACTTAACGTACATTTATATGAAAACGCAAGCGTTTATATATCCCAATATCCTATATATAGTGATGATAATTAAACTACACCCAGGCCTAAAATGCAAAAAATGCGATGCTCGCATAAAGATAGTTAGGGATATACCAGGTGATGATAACTTAATGCTATTAGAAGACGCACCTATATTGTTCGGTAAATTCGAGATTATAGGCTCATGTGAGGAATGCGTAACTGTACACCACGGTAAAGGTTTTGTAAGAGATGGTGTGTTTAGAGGAATATACGAGTATGATCAAAGTACCTAAGATGACAGCAGCTGAAGTTAGTCTGTTTTCCGGTTTTTCTACATTAACTAATGCCACGTTTGGTGAGATAATGAAACCAAAAGAAGGTATGAATGATAGATGTACATACTGTAATGCTAAAACTATGAAGACTAAAAAGAGACAACATATTTGCACTACTTGCCAAATGAAGTTAGACAAAAGGTGCCTTATAGGAGCGGACGCCTATGCAGGCGTAAAGGTATATGTGAGCAATGACCAAACTAGACAAGTTATAGGTGAATATACCCCCCACTTTAAACAAGGTATTGATTGGATAGCAGATGATCCATGGATAGGTAAAAAAGGACCAGTAACATATACTGTCTCATTTATAAAAGATATATTTGGTAAACAACTTAGACATAGATCACATGTAACGCAAACACGTATAAGTGACTTGGAAGTATATACTGCTATGATAGATATGAATAAACAACTACAGGAGTATAAAGAATGAAGGATATTATAAAAGCCCAAGATGAGTTATGCCAAAGATTTACATCAGAACAGGTACAGGAGTTTAATAATTGGCAATTAACACAACATATTAAAGAACATCCAGAAGAGTTTGATAAACTAATGAAGAGGTTAAGGGATGAAGAGACACGGTAAAGCAGTAAAAGAAGGTAACGGTTGGAGAGTCGAATTCTCGGAAGATTTCCTTACGGAAATGAAAGATATGCCTGCCGCAGATAGAGAAGCTATGGAAGAACTAATAGAAGGCCTAAAGGACGGTAGTATAGATCCGTTAAAGATGGGTATTAAACACTGTGGTTACTGTGGTAGTGATATTAGAGATGCCCCTCCGGAAGTAGATATGTGTGTAGATTGTATTAAGAAATATCAGTAGACTATATTATTCCAATTAGTACAAGTAGTTCCAGTTACATAATTACCACCTATACCCCCACCATCTTGATTTGTTAAAGTCTCCTCTTGTAGGACACCATTTACATATATCTGTTTTCTGATTCTTGTACCACCAGAACTTGCATATGTCAAAGTCGTAGTTACTGTTTCTTCTGTTGGTGCAACTATTGTGTCCTCAACACCTAGGGCAAACATAGCAGGTTGTGGGCTACATATTTGTGTTTCTGTATTTATCAAAGTCCACTCTGGATCAAATTTTAACCCTTGTATTTGTGTTGTTGGTTTCTTTTGATGTGGTTTCTCCCATTTACCATTTGTTTTATTAAACTCTATAATTTTCTTTTTACTCATATCTTTACATGGTTTACATAGTCTACCAGCTCCACGCATTTTAATGTCACAGTGTTCACATTTATGGTTTAATTCTATAGTATCACTAAATGAGAAAGATGTATAAATTGTGGCTCCCGTAAAGGTCGCTGCTGTGCAGCTCCCTGTAGTTAAACCAGCAGATGTTTCTTCAAGATCCGCAATGGTAACATTTGATATCGTCCCAGATGAGGTGGATATCTGGTAAGCTCCTACAAGTGTGCACTCTAAAGCCACTATTATCTCCTCGAGTTGACGTGACTTTTTGATTCTTTTTTATTTTTTTTATCATTTTTAATTTTACCTTCTTTAAACTTTTTTTCGAATGCCTGTACAGTAAATTTATCTATTGGGCATTTACGGTTAATACAAAGAGCTTGCTTACCAGTAAGAAATATGCGATATGTCTCCACACCACAGTCTGGACACTTTACGGTCATCGTCTGTAACCTCTTAGTCTACCAGATATCTTTGCATATGAGTCCGGTAGATCTGCTTGACGTTTTTCTTTATATTCGTCCATTTTGTCTTCTAATCCAGTTCTACCTTTACTGAAACAGTCCATACAAACCTTGGATGCTGTCTTTATCATTTGTTTTTTACATCCTTTACAGTCTACATATTCTGTACCAAATTCGTCTGTTCTCTTAAAGATCACGAATCTTAGCCTCCAGTCTGTCTAAGTCGCCAGGAAGTCCTAACAAATAAATGGGTGCTACTGCCCCCTCAAGATCTGTCTTGGCTATTTTACGGACGTTGAATCCGTCTTTTAATACGTTCATTGTAATTTACCTTCTTCTATAAACTCAGCTTGTTCAGTAAAAAATATCATTTTAAACTACAACCCTCACATATAGGTAACCCTTCTCTCAATATCAAAGTAACACCTGACTCATAACATTGGTGACATAGACCTTTCATTCTTCCACATCCACTGTTAGAAAGTCTTGTTCTGGGTCATCAGCGTCATATGTCTTTCCATGATATGAATAGTTGATAGTAAGTATCTTACCGTTTATACCTAGCTTTTTACCAAAGTCGCATATTGGGATTCGTTTAATCATACTTCCTCTACCTTATATTCTGATTCATCTATACCTATTAGTGCCCTCCGAAACATATCGTATACACGATTTTTATCATTGGTCTCTAAATCTATGGTTAGAGTTACTCTGTATTTATTTAAAATGTTCCGCCTCTTCTTTTTTATCTGGTGCGTCTTTTTCAGCTTTTGTAATAGCAATAATATCATCTAAAACTCTTAGTCTGTATTCTCTACCTTTTTCAGGTTCAAATTCACCTACATATGTATTACCTTCAAATGACTCAGCTACAACATGTTTTCTTATTTCTAATAAATCTACATAATGAGCTGCAGCACTCTTTTTATCTTCCCACATGGTTAATACTCCACCACAAAGGTTTTTGGTTCATATCCATTCCAAGACAACACTTTACCTCCTGTTTTTTCAAGGAATTTATTAATTTTTTCTTCATCATCTTTGAATGTTTTTTCACTTACGTGAAACACTTTATTCTTTTTACTAAACATATCATTATATAGGTGAGCACTCAATATAAATGTATGGAGAACATGGAGTTCAATATACCCTGTATTCTTTGTCGTAAAGACAAGATAGGCGTTTCGCCAATGTGTGTAGAGTGTTCTAAAAACCATTTCATAGAAGAGCAAACACATATATGGCCCGTAAGCATAAAAGACTTAGAGAAGAAATGGAAGAAACCGAAGTGGATGAATTAGTTGAAACAATAGAAGTATTAGCTACAGAGATACAAAAATTGAATTTTACATTAGATGGTCTTAAAGAAGATACTGAAAGAATGGAAGAAACACAACCTTTCTTACAAAGACAAATATCTTTGAATCAAAGAAAGATGATTAAGATGTCTAATATTCTTATTGTAAAGACGAATACAAAAAAAGACCTAGATGCCAAATTAGGAGCTTATCAAGTAGAAATACAAGCTAAACAGAAAGAACAATTAGAAAAAGACAATAAAACTAATATAAAAGATACCCCTAAATAGTATATGGGATGCGGATGTTCTGGAGAAGCTTGTGAGATGGATGCCGATGGTATGTTTCGAAAAAAGTCAGACAAAAAGAAACGAGCAGGATCGATTGATAAAGCCATCACTATTTGATAAATTACATTTTATTTTTAGACTTAAAAACTGCAGATGTGACGCCTGTACAGATTTCTTTTGGTTAGTCAAAGATTAGTTAGAGACTAGCTGGCTCGTGAAACCAGTCAAGGCAGTTAAACCCGTTCCACTACTTATCACAAGGATAAGATATACTAGGGGATAGCCTAATGCACACTCACATTACTAGTCCATTTATTATACGTGTTTGTTGTATATATTTGTTATTTATTTAATAACTTTTGTAGTAAAAGTTGTTTATTTAATAACTTTTTTTTCTTTGTACACGGATTCAAAATCATTATATATGATAGTCACTATAGCTAGATATGGGAATTTGTAGATGTAAAGAAGGAAAGAGTTGCTCTGTACACTTTTTCAGAAAACATGTTAATCCAGATAAATACATAGAAGAGAAGAAATCCTTTGAAAGTAAACATACTAAAAAATCATATAAAAAGAAAGAGGTTAGGACTCCAGAATATGACATCGAGTAACCCTTGTGAATGTGACAATTGTGATTGTGTAGATCATAAGGTTTGTGACTGTGATGATTGTGAATGTATAGAGTGTCCCTGTTAGACACCTTAAATAGCTAAACATATATATAGAGTAATGCATATATAATAGTATGGTCGTCGCAGGACACCGGAAGACCCACCTCAGATGGTGCCTGCCTTAGACCTATTGGGATTGCCAGAGGCAGTAACTGTAGGTTCGACTAGGGTAGAAGAGTGTAGAGACATCACTACCCCCTCACTTCGGTGATAATGCGATGGAGTGAGAAAAATTTATTTTATTTTCATTATTTTACGAAAAATTTATTTATTTTCAGAAAATTTTATATACATAGACAGTTATAGTATATCATGGGCATTAGGCAGCGTTTCGGAGATGTGTATAAGGCACTAACTAACACAAATAAGAGTTTTACAGAGACAACTTCTCGTCCAGCTCTTATGCAGCCTTATATGGCAACTGACACGGGTGCCAAGCTTCCAATTTTTCCTTTTCCACTCATAATGATCTATGAGTTATCTGATAATGTCGATGCATTACGTATTTCTATAGAGACAATTAACCGAGAAATGTTCAAAAATGGTTTTGAGGTCGTTGAAAAGTACAAATACAAATGTAATAACTGTGGAAAGGAGTTTGACGGTAAACCATCAGCTACTGACGGCTTTGATAATCGCGGAAATGACGAAAAAACCAAAAAAGAGCCTAAAAAAGAAGTAAAAAAGGTAGGTGGAACACAAGAAATGGGAATTTCAATGACTACACGACAAGAAGAAGCTGAAAAAGAGAAACCAGAGTGTGATGATTGTGGTTCTAACGATATTCTCCGTCCAAAACCAGAAAATAGAAAGATTTTACAGAATCTTTACACCTGTTTCGTGAATAATAACGATCAGACCATAGAAGATGTTGGTAGAATGCTCGAAAGAGACCTGGAGGTAGCGGATAACGCATACTTATTATTATTGAAGAACTACTTTATTAATGATTCCACTGGTAAGATAGATCCTATTAAAACTGAGATTAAAGAGCTTATTAGAATAGATCCCCCTCAAGTAGCAATGATTGCTGACTCTGATGGTAGAATAGGATTTGATGATAAACGGAATGCTGTTTACGTATGTCCAAGATTTGAACATAGAGATAAACGGCTTTCAAAACCGAAATGTGATAGATGTGGAGCGGAGGCTCTAAAAGCACTATTAGAAGTAAGTTCAGTATATTCAGTAGGTATACCACAACCTAAAAGAGTAATATATGCACAAGGAGAAGTTATTTGGGTAGCAGGTAAATATAAACCAGGATTAATTTATGGATTCAGTCCAATTTATGCTCTATGGAGTAAGGTAATGTCACTATCACATATGGATGAATATATCAGAAAGTATTTTGATAAGATGCGTCCACCAAGAGGATTACTTGTAATTGCATCAAGAAACTATGAGACGTTCAGAAAATCCTGGAGTAACTTAGAACAGAAAGCTATTGAAGATCCATATATGATTCACCCACTTTTAGTCGAATCTGATAAGGGTGGAAGACAAATGGCACAATGGATTGACTTTACGGGGTCACTAAAAGAATTACAATTTATAGATATACGAAGAGAACTTAGACAAATCATAGGAGCAGCATTTGGTGTACTACCACTTTACTTTGGTGAATTACCTTCAGGTTGGGCCAATGAGGGTATGCAAGTTACTATCACAAACAGACATGTTAAATGGTCACAAGACTTTTTGAAATCACATATTTTCGATAGATTAGCTAAAGAACTTTTGGTGGATGATTGGAGTCTACAACTCAAAGAAGGTGAAGAAGCAGACGAACTCAGAGACCTTGAAATCTCTGCACAAGAGATTCAGAACAATGCAACCTTACAACAGATGGGATTCGATGTAAAACGTACACATACTGGTGACTGGATTGTAGGAAAAGAACCAACTTTCGAACAACTCATGATGCCTCAAATGGCTATGGCTGAACAACAGGCAGAGTCTGCAGAAGGTCTAGAAGGAGTTAAACAAGGTAGAGGTAACTCTACAACTGGTAATGGTGAACGTAATGCTGGTACTAAACAAGGTGGTCCATCAAACAAAAGACCATCAGATCCTGGCGGACAAGGACAAGGTAGCCCTACTGCAGGAGGTAAAAAACGATCTGGTGCATTTAATGACTCACAGAAATCAATAGGACACACTCTACCTTACTGGGTTGATAAGATTATGAAGGATAATGGTAGATCATATGATGTTGCAGTTAATATTGTAAAGTCATGGAAATCCGAATATAAGAAATCTGGAACTATATATTTCGCAACTATAGTAGATCCTGACGAAGACAAAGCACCAGGATTAGTGGAAACTGTAAGAGGTAAGAAAGAGAAAGTTAAATATGTACCAAGAGAAGATATATTACAAGAGGCACATAAAGAATTCACTGCAATAAACAAAGTAGAAGAAGAAGAAAAACCTAAAGAAAAACCGGAAGAACCAGAAGAAGAATCTGAAGAATAAGATTTATATAAGGTATCAGCACTATATACATAGTGGCAAAGAGTAAAAATATTAAAAAAGTAAAAGAGGAATCTAATAAATATGTTAATTCTGCATCTCAGATGCCTCCTGAGAAAAACGATGATGTGTATCGATCAATACGTTATAAAGCAGATGTGAAGACATTAATTGTTAGAACAGAGATTGGTTATGATTTAGTATTTGAACTACAACCACAGATTAGAGTGAATCCTTACGAAGCAACTGACAAAGGTACTCCAAAATTCCAAACATCAATAGTGTGGGTTATGAAGGGAGCCCGCCCAAGAGGTAATGTGATGAAGGTACCAGAAATAGAGAAACTCATTAAAGATAGATCACTGTTACCTAAGGAGGTCGATTGGGATATCGCTCAGTTGGGATTCGTATACTCTAATGCAAGAGACCCTAACAATCATAGATGGTGGTTAGAGGCTTTAAAATCAGGACAAAAGATGGGACAATTTGACAGCATCATGTCAGAGTATGCCATGCAAATCTCATCCACCGCTCCTATTGGTACAAGATCTTGGTTTGATGGTATCCATCACGGGCGATTTACATTTGCCAAAGATAATATCGAAGACGCAAAAGAGATATCCAAAGGTCATATTTTCGTCAAAGGTAATGGAAAAGGTAAATTGGGAGCCATTAAATCCAATTATGTTATACCAGATACATGTAAAATATTTAGATTAAGATTTGATATTAGAAAGAATCATTGGTATATTGAAGCTATTGATGAGAAAGGAGCTGTTTTAGGGGAGCCCTTAGTAAGTAAAAATATAATGTCAGATGCTAGATTCAAAGGTCATATGTCACCACACCCACAAAGACCAAAGGTTTCAGGATTAATATCAAGAGAAGACGTTGATTCTATCAATCATAGTGATGCTATATGTATGATTAAAGGAAAAGCCTAAATAACACCTACACTATTATATATCATGTTCAATAAGAAAAAAGACCCTTTTGAATACATAACTAAGGATAATTATGATATGGTAAGAGAATGTTTAATGCAGGGGCTCCACTCTAAAGATCCAAAACTAATAGCACAACATATGGTAGATACAACAGATATACCTTTAGAAGCCTGTCAAGCAATAGTATCAAGAGAGATAGGAGGCGCATTTGATGCGTTCGTAAATAGTAATGGATAAACCTATAATTGTAGAACATGATGGATTAAAAGAGTTCCTTTCAAAGGAACATTTAGATGTATGGGTAAAAAATGGTAAACCTACATGTGATATTTGTGATTATATTAACTGTATGTGTGAGGTAAATTTTGGCTGATAAACTAGATGTAAATACAGGTGGAACCAAAGTAGGTGATAAATTATGGGAGATGCACCAGAAAGATGAACAAAAAGCAGTAAATAATCATAAAGAAGGTTTCTGTTGGCGTTGTGAAAAGAAGAAAGCTGTATCTGCAACGTTATTTAATGTATGTGGTAGATGCCGTAGACATAAAGATGCAGTACATACGTTGGTTACTGTAGCCGATAAAGGTTGGGATATGTGTATGTTCTGTAGTAAATACACTTGGGATACTAAACAACTTAATGCTAGATTATGTTATAACTGTCATCATGTGATTAGAGGTACACTAAAGAAATTTAGAAAGGGTGGTGGAACTACAAAAGTAGACCCATTTTGGCGTTCTATGAGAAAAACACAAGGTAAAGATTTCTTATTTAGAGAAGGTATAACTAAAAACTTTAGAAAATAATCAGTGTTTTACTGGTCTCATTATTAAATTAATACGAGGTCTAGTAGTATCATATAGAATATATCCTTTAATATGTCCCATTGATTCTTCTCCTTCATGATCATATGATCTAGCAATAGTTAGATGTTTTTCTATTTCTTGACCAACAAATGTTATATTATCTTTACTACGTATTACTTCAACTACAGGTTCAAAATCTTTTTCATATTTATCAAATCCTTCTTCACCACCATCAAAATACACCAAACTTTTAGAGAAATCTGGTTTATATTTTGCACCTTTGTCAGATTTACCACTAACTAATACTATGGATTTTTCATTAATATGTAACGCAGATAAGTGATTTTCAGCTATTACATCTTGTCCTTGTGGGTATAATTTAACATATTCTTCTAGAGTCTCATATACATACACAGACGCGTTTGTCATACTTTATATACCAAGAGCACTTATATAAACGTATGCCTGATGGGTACAACTCGTGTAAGAAATGTAAACGACATATAACAAGATATACTATAGACCGTGCGTTCGAACATGTTAATGGAAACCAAGGAGTTAAAACATATAGTATAAAATTTTGTTGGGGTTGTGGGTATTTTTCAATCTACCCTAACGTTAGGGATGAATTCACAAATGAAATATTACGTAATAGGTTTATGATTATAGAATTAATAGAAGAAAAATTACTAAAGCCGGTGGCATAAATGTTGTGTGGTGTACTAACATGTGTTATATCTGGTATAGTTTTACTAATAACTGTGTCCACTAGTGGGTATGTTGTTAATTATTTTAGGTTAAAGAAACAAGAAATAAAGGATAATGCAGATGATATATTAAATCTTAAACAATCTATACTTATTATTAGGAAGGCCCTATTAATAATAACAAAAGCAATAGATAGGCAGACAGAGAAAGCACACGGGGAAGATCCTGAATTAGCAGATCTTACTAGAGAATTACTCAGGCAGGAAGAAAACGATAAAGAATAAGTTTATATAATCCATCAACGTAAGCAGAATATGGTATTCGAACAAGTAGGTCGACTCAGATATCATGCCCTATGGGCATATACTGCATTAGTTGGTTTAGTAGTCGGATTGGATAAAGTCCCAATCGAGAACTTACAAGCACTAGCAGTTATATTAGCACCAATCGCATTTGTTATCACAGCCGATATAGTGAAAAACAGAAACAAGGTTGCTTCTTCCTAGGGAAATTATTAAATAGTATAATACTATATAAATCTCATGGACGATAACCTATTTTTTTCTAAGCTTATCACTAAAGATCTAACAGCCGTAGATAGTAATAGAAGACTATTTGAGGGTGTGTTGACCGTAGAGATGAAGGATAGGCAAGGAGAGATAACTGTACGAGATGAGTTAATGAAGGTATTACCTATTTGGATTGCTAGAGGTGGTCCTATTACAGATACTCATAGTAATAGAGTTGTGGGTAAAGGAATCAATTATGCATCAACAACCGTAAAAGACTCAGAAGGAAAAGAATTTGCAGCTATCACTATTCAAGGTGAAATTTTTAAGGATTATGAATTAGATAATGAAATTTGGAATTCTATTAAATCAGGTAAATATAAGGGATTATCATTTGGAGGAGCAACTAAAACAGATAGAACACCTATATTAGAAAAAGATGGATCAGTGGCTTATGCTCTAAAAGATTTAGAACAATATGAAGTAGCAGTATGTGAAGAGCCTGCAGTACCATTAGCATTGATTACTCAACATAATAGAATAGCAAAAGCCATGGCAGGTAACTCCACAGACAGAGGAGATGGAACTATGTGTATTAGATGTGATAAATTCAAATGTTATGTTAAAAAGAATGGTGAAGCATTCGCAGATGTAACTGATAAAAATAAACCTCAAATTGATCCAAAAGCAGAAGCTCTAGAAGCTGACCGTAGCCAAGGACCTAACCAAGATAATGGTGCAACTTATCATGGAACATCAAAAGTAGCTGACCCAAACCCAGAAGAAACTGATCCTAAAAAAATTATGCAGAATGCAGAGTCAGCTGGTAGAGGTAATTATGATATGTATAAAGGAAGATCTGTTGTTGATTCTGCAAGATATGCTGAAGTAGAACATGCAGATGTAGATAATTTAGCTGGTACTCCTAAACTAAAAGATGAAAAAGCTATGGATAAAGATGAAGATTTAATGTTAGATAGAGCAGGACTTGAAGAAGAAAAGAAATTAGAATATGCAAATAATGAAGGTGAAGGTCCAGTAAGACCAACTAATAAAATCGTAGGTGCATTAGCAGCAGGTGCTGATAAAGTATTATCTTCAGCTGCTGAGACTGGTGGAAAGATAGCACAAGAGGTTGGAACTGGTGCAGCAGAAGCTATTGGTTCAGGAGTAGCTAGTTATGTAAATGGAGTTAATTCAGAAGAAACTTGTAAATCAGATTCAGATAATCCAGGAGGTCCTAAATATGATCAAACTAATGATACAGGTGATAAAGTAGATAGATATGGAAATAAAATGCCTAAAGTTATGGGTAAGAAACCTAAAACAACAGAAGAGAAACCACAAGGTAGAATGACTAGTCGAACAGGTGAAGGTTATAAAATAGGCAATACTGTAGAAACACATACAATGTCACCAGCTCAATTAAGACGTAGAGAGTCTAGAATAGGTTTAGGACAAGGAGCAAAGAAACCTTATGGAAATAAAACTATAGTTGGAGGTAAACAAATTCAAGCTAAATCATTAGATGTGTTAGCAGCAACATTTTCAGTAAAAGCAGGAGTTGGTTTAAAAACACCAACACCAAGTGCTCGTAATATTAAAGATGAAAATAAACCTGGTGTTCCAGGTTCTAAAGTAGGTATGAACACAAGAAACAAACCAGCAGGTGCGTATGGAGAATTAACTAATCCTAAGAAAGAACATATGCAACATGGTAATGTACAAGATGCACAACTATCAAATCATGAAGCAACACACCTAGATCCAGAGATAGCAGATAAATTAAAACAAGGTGGTTGTTATAACACATGTGAAGTTGTTAGAGAGTATAATGATAAAGATAAAAAAGAAACACTATGTAAAATGGAACCACATTTTGTAGATGAGAAAGGAGATATATGGTATGCATATAAAACTAGTCATCAAGAAGATATTTATGATATAAAAGATAGTAAACAGAAACCTGGAAGAAATGCAGAAAGTGAATCAGAGATGGCTGCATTACGTGGTAACGTGCCACATTCTAGAGTTAGTGATAATGATTGTCCTTCTGGTAGTGCATTAGAACAAAATCTAAGAGGTAATTTTGGTGGAAGAAGTATGGGTAGAAATAATACTAAACCAGTTGGTGCACAGTCAATTACACCAGAAACAGCAGGTAAACTTAAAACAAATTCAGATAACACATATACAGGTGAACCAGGTGGAGGTAACTGGGGAAGAGAACCAGGAGTAACAAGAGAAGATGAATCTAAATCCCCACAAGAGGCTATACAACCTAAACATGTTAATGCTACTACAAATGAAGAAGGAGCTAAAGGTCTAGATAAAGCATATGGTGATCCACAGTTAGAAGCTAATAATTCAGAAGATGGTGTTAATAGAAAGATTAGATTAGATAATGACCCCCCAGCAGAATCTTTTGAGACTAAACAGAAAAAAGTAAACAATGTAGCAGGATGGAAACAAGGTGAATCTAAACAGAAACCTGGTGTACATGCATCTACTGATGAACACCATGCAATGGTAATGGGTAAAGTACCACCATCTAGAGTTCAAGGGTCAATGTCACATTCAAATATCACAGGTACACAAGATGATTGTAGTGAGTTATCAACACATAAAGATGTTATTGGTGGGTATGAAGCACAAGAAAATGCTGAACAACATAAATCAGTTCCTGTTGACGGTGGTGGTAATGCAGGTTCTGGAGGAGTTAGAGCCGGGGCAGCCTATGAGACATCACAACAAGATACAGGTGCTAAAGATAACCCTAGAAAGACAGAAGAGAGACCATATACAGGTGGAGAAGACAATGCAACTGGTGGATCTAACGAAAACTTCGAAAAAAGTATTATAATTCACCAATTAAACATGGAATTCAAAAATAAGCTTATATAGCATATCTTTATATAACAAGAAACGTTTATAATAAATAACAACATGACTGACGAAGTTAAAAAACAAGAGAACGACGAAGAAAAAGACGAATCTAAAGAAGAAAAAGAAGATAAAGAGAAATCCCAATTCGGATCTTCATTAGATGCTCTAACCGAGACAATCAAAAACTTCGATATTAATGGTCTTAAAGATGAGATCAAGAATGTCGGTGCAACAGTAGACGGATTTGATGCTAGACTAAAAGCTCTAGAAACTCCAACAGACTTGCCATTGAAACCAAAAGTTTCAGCTGACGAGGATATTGGTGCTAAAGTCAAAGCTCCAGATACTTATCAAAGCAATTCTTCACAAGCTGGAATCAAAGAAGCTGATCCTGAAAATGGACAAGCATCTGATAAAAATTCCTTAAGCATGCAGGAGAAAAGTTTATCTCAAGCAGAACAAGTCTTTACTACAGAAACACCAAGACCAGGCGCAGCCCTAGAAACCGTTGAGAAATCATATGGTAGACAAGTAAGTGAAGTGTTAAAAGCTGCACGAACTGAAGGCTATGAAGGTCTTAGTAATGTAGGCAGACGTATTCTTAAAGGTGACTTCGGAGCTCCAGAAGATAGTGAGGTTCCACAATGGTAAAAATACAAACTATTGATGAACTAGAAGCACTATACTATGGACATAACCGAAACAGCCTACGAAAGGCCGACGCCCCAATAACTACTTCAACCGCAGGTACATTCAACGCCATCTTTGGCGCATATGCTTGGGCCCAGTTAAATCTTGAAGCAAATGCTTTTGGTATTTTACCAAAGTATCCTTGGGATAAATCTGGATGGAGGGTTATTACTGCTAAAGCAGACACATTAGCAGATACAGGATGCTGCAACAACACCGCATTAGGCGGTACTGCAGAAGGCGGCTTAATCGCAGATACAATCAAACCAACACTCGCAGAAATTGACGTTAGACCAAAAACTGCACAACTACCATTCAGTGCCTCAGAGGTAATGGAATGGTTGGCAACACACAGCAAAGATGACATTTGGGGTGGCTTAGGCTCACTCAGATTATTCATGGCTGTACAACACAAAGAACTTCTTAACAGAATGCTCTTATCTGATGTTGAATTACCAGCAGTTACAAACTGTGGTGCATGGGGGGGAACCCTCAACTGGGAATCTTTAGACAGAGTCATCTCAAGTGACGCTGAAGAAGATGTAACCGGTGGTTCATGTGGTACAGGTATGTATGACCCATGGGCAGCAAATGCAACCATTGATAGGGATAGTGGAACAACTTACGATTCAACAGTATGTTCTGCCTCTGGTGCCATTGGTACCAACGGTATAGTTACTGATGATGTTTTAAGAACATTCCTTAGAAAAATCCGTATCAAAGCAGGTAAAGATCCTAACGTATTTTTGGGCAGCCACGAAGTTTATTCCGAAATTCAAGGCTTATACATGCCATCCGTCCGTATTGCAAATCCATATGGCGAAGCATTAGTACAAGTCGATGTAAACGGTATTCAAACATTCAAAGGCACAGGTGTCGGTATTCATGTCGACTCAATCTATGGAGTCCCATTCATTCCAACCAAAGATGCACCAAGCAATTCTTGTGATACATCTGAAGTCGGAAGACTATTTGCATTGGATACATCTGATGCAGAAGGATATGGTTACCCAAGATTAGGTATCATGGTATCTATTCCAACAGAATACTACGAAGCAACACGCAGAAGTCCAGGATATCCATTCATCAACAATGCATTCGTTGAGAAAGGTGTATTCAGAACTATGGGTGAGCTTACATGTAGAAGTTTCATCGCTCAAGGTAAGTTGAGAGACATTAAACTCTAGACAAACCACATTTGAACCCAAGTATTTAGGCGTATGCTTAAGTATTTTTTTTATTTAAATCCCTTGAAAAGGGGACTCTATAATCATTTATAAACTAAACTTTATATACCACAATGCACATTCAGTAGATATGACACTGACCATATCAGTAAATTCTAACTATGAGAAAGTTACAGGAAAGACCTTAACTCCTCAAGCAGAATTAACATCACAGCTAAAAACCGCTATTGTTGATGTAGTCTATGCATCTTGTGAAGATTATGATATTGCAGGAAATGTAGTTGATTTATCTCTAGATGGTAGATTTGATACAATTATAGCAGTTGAAGTTATGGAAACAACTATCGGTGTAGTGGCTCAATATGTTCACGGTGCAAATGATGCAGCAACATTAGGTAAGTTGAAAATCTATGAATCAGGCACTGCCAGTGCAGCTCTAGATGAAGCAGACAATGCCGATGCAATTAATGCAACATTTAGACTAAGAGTAGTTGGGTACTAACCCTTTTTTATAATAAACCTTATATAAGATTTACCGCTATATATATTTATATGGCTCAAATTAATACTAATCGTGAGAAGATAGCTAATGATGGGGGCTCCCTAATAGGAATTTATAATGAAAATGAAGGAGTAGCAACCACATGTGCATTCACAGATGGATTAGATGTAGATGCAAGAGCAATTAGAGAATCAGTTTTAGTTATTCATAATAAAACAACCGGTGATTTAGATTGGAGGGTACTAGCAAATGCAAGACCTTTATCTTCAATAGTAGCTCCAACAGGTACAAATGATGATGATGAAGGTTGGGTTGTAATTCAAACTGGAAGTATAGCAACAACCGTAGCACCAACAGTAGTTACTTTTTCTAATCCTTGGACTAAATTTATTGTTCAAGTTAAACATACAACTTTAACTACAAATGTAGATATCTGGCATCGCGGTGAAAATTAATGCCTGGTTCAGCTGATGCGGGAGATGGCACTGGTGGAACTGCAGATACAACAAAAGCACTAACATCTGCTGGTATTGGTTGTGGTGTAATCCTAAATGCAAATATAAATGCTTGTGCAGCAATAGCAGTATCTAAATTAGAAGCAATATGTAGTGGTCAAATCATTGTTGGTAATGCTTGTGCCGTAGGCGCACTTGTAGCAGTTTCAGGAGATATAACAATAACTAATGCTGGTGTAACTGCAATCGGTGCATTAAAAGTAACTAGTGGTATGCTTGCAGGTTCTATTGCTTTATCAAAATTAACTGATGCCCCTGAGGCAAATGCTACAGCAGATCAATCTAACGCAGAGATCAAAACAGCATATGAGGCTAACGCTTGTACAAATGCCGTAACAGATGCAGAAAAAACAGTTTTAGGTAATACTTCAGGTACTAACACAGGTGATGGTAATATAGGTTCAATCACAAATGGTAGTGTTTTATTCTCAGCAAGCTGTGCAGTAGCACAAGATAACGCTAATCTATTCTATTGTAACACATGTAATAATTTTGGTGTAGGAACATCTACACCTACAGCAACACTTCATATATCTGGTACTAATCAATTATGTCATACAGCAACTGAGAGCGATGATCATGGGTTTGAACTAGATATTAATGCCGCAGGTTTTGGTGATGTAAAAGCATTTGATGCTAATTTCACAACAGGTGCTATAGCAGTAGGTGAAGAGGAAGAGGTATTCCTATCTAACATAGATGAGTCACTGTCATGTGGTGGTGAGATTAATGCATTTGAAGTTCTTTCTACATCTGTAGGATGTGCTACTGTTTATGGTATGACTACTGGTATTAATGTAGCCCCGATTGAACATAATTCAGGTACTTTCGGTGATATGGATTCTATCCTAGTTTGTGCTTGTAGTCAACTTACAGCATTACAATGTGGTGGAGCAGGTAATATTACATTCTTCCCATGTGATAATAACACAGTTACTATAGGTGATGCAGCAACATTCCAAGAAGTAGAATTTCTTGTGTGTACAGGTGCAAGTGGACCTGGTGTAGCACCTACATTCGAATTTTCAACAGCAGCATGTAGTTGGACAGCATTTTCACCAACAGATTCTACTAACGGATTTAGAAATACTGGTGAACTTTTATGGTTAGCAGAAGACACTCCATCATGGGCTACCCACGGGGGAGAATATAAAATTAGAATTACAAGAACAAGAAACTCCATAACAACGGATCCTATCATAGATTTAGTACAGATATCATCGACTAATGTATATCATTGGAGTAAAGATGGTGATGTACATGTTTCAACATTAGCATTAGAAGAACGTGCTTGTGCAATAGCAGATGTAGCTGGAAGAGGACAGTTTTGGGTTAAAACAGCAACACCTAATACTCCAAAGTTTACAGACGATGCAGGAACAGATTTCGATTTAGCTGCTAAGACAGGAACACAGGCAGCCATTGAAACTATCGCAATTGCATTAGGTGATGAATCAACCGTACTTGCCGCAGCTAGTACTTGTACACCAGTAGTTACCATGCATATGCCGTACGCATTCACATTAACAGATATTAAAGTAGGATTAACAGTAGCTGGAACCGGGGCAGCACTAGTAACAGTAGATGTACACGAAGCAGGAACAACAGTAATGGCATGTACTAAAGTAACCGTAGACGCATCCGAGAAAACATCAGGTACTGCCGCAACACCAGCAGTAATATCAGCACCAGATTTAGCCGAGGACTCTCTAATAGAAATATTTGTAGACCTAGTTGACACTAATAACTTAGCAGCAGGAATGAAAGTATACCTAATAGGGTATAAGACTTAGGAGTAAATAATGGCTCCAATAATGAATCCTAGTAGATTCTCTGGTAGTTCTGCCAATATGAATGATACTGGTTTATTGGGTTATTGGACTATGGATGAAGCATGCGGTGCTGTGGTTAATGTGTCACAATCTGCAGATACTGTTGGTACATGTTTAGGAAATGGATCTGTAACAAATGCAACTCAAAGTTGTGCATGTGGTTTAATAGGTGGTCATATTTTATTTGATGCATGTGGAGAAAAAGTACAATTTGGTTGTACATTATCCACATTCAATGAAACATTATCATCAACAGCAAAATTCACTATTAATCTTTGGGTAAAACCTACAACAACCAGTCATCAAGATATTATACTTGATCAAACTGATGCAAAAAGTACATTATATGGATTTGTTCTTGATTTCAGAGGAACTTGTGGTGCTCTTAGAGCAGTAACTTATTGTCCTTCTGCTTGTCCAACTACTCTTTATGACTCTGGAGTTACTACAGCAACAGTAGGAACAGGTGCATGGCATATGATTACTGTAAGATATGATTATTCATTATGTTCAAATAATCTAACTGTAACAGTAGATGATGGCACAGATGAATACTCTTGTTCAAGAGCAGGAACTCCAGGTGATAATAACCCTAGTGGAAATCTTACACTTGGTGAGGCGTATTTAGGAAATGATAATCCATATGATGGATTAGTAGATGAACTATCGTTTTGGAATAGGGCATTATCAGATGCAGAAGTTACTACACTTTATAACTCAGGTGCAGGATTTTCGATTTATTGATAGTAAATCTTTAAATCTGATTAGCTCATTTATATAGTATGGCCACCTGTTATATTAGTACCTGTGATGTAGCTGATTTTCTCAGGATTACTATTAGTGCGTGTACTAGTCCTTCTATTGCCCAGGTCGAGAAATTAATCAAAAGAGCAGAGGATAAGGTTGACCGTAGAACTGGACATGCCTGGAGGACTAAAACAGTTAAAGAGATATACGATTTACCATTATTATACACATTTGGATGGGGTACATTCATATCACTTAAACATAGAAATGTTAAATTTGATGCATGTAATGACACTAAATTCTGTGCTTGTGCAGGAGATAAATTAGAGATATGGAATGGATCAAATGGTAATTGGTCATGTTATGTAGGTGATAACAACTCATATGATATTGAATATATTAAAGGTGAAGTATATTTGAGGGGCTTTATATTCTCAATCTTAAGAAGAAATAGAGTAAGAGTAACATATAGATATGGAGATACCACAGTACCAGATGATATAGAAGATGCAGTACTTAAACTAACATGTATAGATTTGATAAGATCCTCAATCAAAATGGATGATCTTGAATTCGGTGGAGCTATTAAGAAAGAACAAGCTATGTCTGAATGGAAAGATGAAGTAGATAAGATCATTCGTGACAGAGAAGAGGTGTATGTATTACCTTGATCTTTAAAGTTAACCAAAAAAGCCTAAAGAAACTACAAAAAGACTTTCTAAGAGATGTAGGTCAACAACTAGAAGCTGAATTTAGAGATGAATTTAACGGACTTAAATCATATTATGGTGATGGTAAAATGTCAGATAGTATAATATTTGATGAGACAAACAAGGTACTTGGTAGTGAGGAGTGGGGTGTTGCCGCATCTGATACAGGACAAGATTGGAATTGGAGTAAATTCCCATCATTAGATAAGATTAAACTTTGGGTAAGAACTGATTATCAAAGAGGTGCATATGTAAATGCCCCTGATAGAGAGGTTTATAATATTGCATGGTTTGTAGCTAATAAGATTAAAAATGAAGGTATTGAATCATCATTCTGGGTAGATGAGGTTCTATTAGATTATACATCAACTGCAGGTGCTAATGGGAGTGGTAGAGAATGATCACATATGATGCTATATGCGATCTTAAGACAGCACTTACTTGTGACTGGGACGCAGGTGCATCATGTGCAGGAGCTGCACCTACTACTGATTTAGTATGGGATAAGAAAGTGGTAGGATTTGATGGAGATGTTACAGAGAGGATTATACTAACACCTATGGGTGAACCTGTAACACCGTTTGCCCTACACGGAGATACGTACTGGCATGATGTGGTAATAAAGGTGGATATTAGGACATATCAGTCAGGAGGCATCACTAGACAAAATGTAGTAGTAAAAGAAGTAGATAGAATCATCAAGAATATAATAAGACGTAATAGTGGAGATATACTACAAATAGTTATTTTAAAGGGTGAGACCAGAAACCAGGACTATAGGAACATGTTTAGACATATAATAGAAGTAAGATATCAAGGCGTAAAAGATCACACTTTCGTATAACTATCTTTATATATAATCTAGTCATAATGTAGGTATGGCATTTACCGGCTCCTTTGTATATCTTCAATGGGCACCTGAATCTACATTCAACACAGCCGCAGCTAATATAGCAGGTTCAGCAGCTACACAATTTGGATTTGAACAAAAGATTACATCATGGTCATTCACCAATAACAAAATTCCATTATCACAATTAAACGATGTAAGAGTTAAGACTTACGCCTATGGTCAAACCAGAGGTAGTATTTCATTAGACTTTGTATTATCTTCACCATTCTTCCTTGAATTAGTAGGATTCAGAAATGGAGATGTTACAGGTGCTGCATGTGACTTTACTCATACATGGGATATGTGTGCAATGGATTCAGAAGCAAAATTAGTACAATCATTTACTACTCAAATAGGTCAATGTGCAGGTGGTACAGATATTGTTAGAACTTTAACTGGAGGTATCGTTAATAGTGCTACCGTAACAACCGCAGTGGGAGAAACTGTAAAGGTATCTCTAGATGCCAATTATGCTAATGAAGCAGAAACAGCAACATTAGATGCATGTTTAGCACCTTTAAGTGTATGTGAAGCAATACCATTTACTTTCGCTCATGGAACATTAGAGTTCCCTAGCTGTCCACCTACAATAATATCAGAGGTACAAGATGTAGACTTTACAATCTCACAAAACTCAGATCATCTTTGGGGTATTGGTAGCTCAGTTGCAGTTAACTCATTCAAGAGATTATTTGAGATTACTGGTAAATTTAAAGCAAGTTATACTGATACAGTGCAATTACGAAAATTATATGCACAACAGAATGATACTCTATGTAACTCACCTTGTGGAGAAACATTAGATGTATGTGCAGCAACACTAAAACTAACATTCACTAACGATTTACCAACCACAGCAGAGAGAACTATCACATTTGCATTCACAGGTATATCAATAGCAGATCATAATCTAAGTATTGAACCAAACGAACCAATATTCGAAGAAATTAATTGGCAAGCTAGAGACTGTGTAGTGACAGCTAATAACTCTGTGGCTACTGCGCCAGCGGCTTCCTAAACCTTTATATATCTAATACACATATTACATACATGGTTATAAAGTCATTTGAAGTATGTTATAAAGGTAATAAAGAAACAATAGAATATGAGACTGAATTATCTTTCGGGGAGACAGAAGCTATCATCAACACAGCAATAGACTTAACAGATATTCAAAAACCTAAAGTAAAAATAGGACCATTTCGTATAAACATACTTATGAAAACACTAAGAAAGGCACCATTTCAATTCAAATCAGATCAATTTGTTAAAGCGTTACCTAATAAATTAGTTAATAATATTCTAGATCATATCATGCAAGACTATCCTCTAGTCAATTTTTTAGGGGATTGGATGACGAGCTTCATGGGCTCAGAGGTGGTGAACGAATCACCATCGGAACCTACGCCTTCTGTGCAGTCAAATTCGGATGGACAAAAGCCGAAACAGACGAACACAAAGCCTTCTTCTTAAAGAAATTAATAGCCTTCGTTAATGAGCATATGAAAGATGCTGTACAGTTCAAGTAATCTTTAAATCTATAAATAGCATTATAAATGTATGGCAAATTATAAGCTAAGATTAGACATAGATGAAGCCGAGTTAGCTAAGAAAATACAAGGTGCCCTAAAGAAAGGTGGTATGTCTGGTGTATTTGGTGGTAAAGGTGCAGGTGAAAAAGCTACCCAAGATATGGAGAAAATCAAGAAAATATCTAAAGAAGTAAATGTTATAATGAAGCATGCTGTAGATGTAAAAGGTCATACTAAAATAATCCAATTAAAAGAAAAAGAAAAAAGATTAACTAAAGATATAGCAAATGCCCATATAATATATCAAGAGAGTTTGAAGAGAACAAACCAAACAGAACAGAAGAGATTATCATATATGAATGCAATAGTAAGAAAAGGAGCAGGATCTGGAGGTGGTAGTGCAGGTAGAAATGTGGGTATGTTGATGGGTGGAAGAGTAGGAGGTGCAGCAGGAACTGTATTTGATATGTTTATGTCTGATAGATTAAATTTTGGTAAGACTAAAGATGCTAGTAAATATTTAGGTCCTGGTAAACTTGGTGGTTCATCAGCAGCTAACGAATTCCAACCACAAGGATCAAATGTTAAAACAAGTGCACCAAGTAGACTTGGTACTCCAGTTAAAATAGCTGGTATAGCTGCAGGTCTATCAGGTGCTGCAGGTCTTGGTAAGATGATTATAGATTCCTCCCCTGTATTAAAAGCAATGTTGAAATTACTAAACATGGGTATTATGTTGATCTTAAGACCTATTGGTGACTTTATAGGATTCATGTTAAGACCTATGCTTATTAAATTTGTTAAAGAGATAGCAATACCAGCATATAGACATGGATCTAGAATAGCTAAGGAGTGGGGTACTAAATTTGGTGATGCTATAGTTAATTTCTTTGCAGATCCTATAGGTACTATTGTTGGTGGTGTAGTTGAAGCTTTTAAAATGGGTGCTGGTTTTATATTCGGACCTATTATAGGTGCATTAGGTATATTATTAAATCCATTATTGGGTGCATTTGGTCTTGATAAAATAGAGGTAGATTCACTAACAAATTCATCATTCCAGGAGGGGGCAGAAAATAAAATAAAAGATCCTATAGATAAACTAAGAGAAGAATTATCAACAACACAAGAGACAGCAAAGACACAAAGAGATCAAACAAAGGAAGTATTAGAATCTATACTTGAACAACAAGGACAATTCTTAGTAGGTTCTAAAGAATATGAGGAACATAAAAATGAGGCAATGTATGGTTATAAAGATGTAACTAGTAAAGAAGAAGCTATAGCAAAAGGTAGAAAAATATATGATGATATGATGAAAAAGAAAAATGAAGTTATTAGAGAAGAAGCTATAAAAGAACAAATGGGTTTAATTGGTTCAAAGAATAATAAAATATTTGGTCCTGGTGGATTATATGAAGACCCTTTCTGTGAATACGCAGCAGGTGGTGGACGTAATGAGGACGAAGAGTTAGACCCATCACAAATGAAAAAAACAGTTGTTATATTATCTGATGCTGCAGAAAGAATACTTGCAAAATTCAAAAATTATAAAAAAGGTGCACCAGGGTCAGGTACTGGACCACAAGATAGTACTGGTGGTGGTGGATTTGATTTAGGTAAAGGATCTGTTAACAGTAGAGAACAAATGGAGCTTATGGGAAAGGCATTCAAACAAGCAGGAAAAACAGGTGAAGAGGTTAGTGAGGTTTATGAGAATATGACTGTAGAAGCAGCTAACCAATTAGCAGCTGTAACTGAAACTGCAAATGAGAGTAGTATGGTATTAACATTCCATAAAGATATTAAAGGTAATTATGAAATGATGGCATCAGATGCTGTTCAATTATCAACAGGACTGGCGGCAGCACATGATAAAATATTAGGTGCATTAAATAAAATGAGGGTATTTACATCACCATCTAGTGGTAAACGAATATATAAAAACCAAGCAACAGGTGTTTTAGATGAGTTAGGACAATCAAGCACAGTATCTGCTCCTAATAAATATAGAGTTGAATTTGCTAATGGTGCAACCAAAGAGATGTTTTTGTCTTTAGCAGCTGTTGGTAATTATAAGAAACAAGCTGGTATTAGTGTAAAAAAACTAGCAAAGGGTGGTATAATTAATGAACCTATATTTGGTATGGGTCAAAGATCAGGTAAAGGATACCTTATGGGTGAAGCAGGTCCAGAAACAATCACACCAGGTACTGGAACAGGTGGATCTAACACATTCAATATAACTATCAACGCTAACGGTATAAATGACCTTAATCAATTAAAGACTACAGTATTAAGACTTCTTAAAGAATCTACAAGTAGGGTTGGTATAGTATGAGTGATATAGTAATTACAAAAAAATCAGGTGATAACTCATGTGGTTCTGGTGATTCCATACTACAGTATATGCACTTCCCATCAGGTAATTCAACTAGTGGGGCATGTACACCACCAGCATGTCCAACTAATCTATATACATGGAAACAAATATTCTTGTTTGATGATTGTGACTCATTTGCTATAAGAAATTTTGAATCAATAGATTTTGAATTATGCTCACCTGTAGGAGATTTTCCTATACCAGAACTTAGAGACACATGTAATATACTAGTTAAGGCAGAGGGAAATAGATTGGTAGTATCAGTAGCATGGACTGTTGTGTGTGAAAAGGTTGATTGTTGTGGTACAGGTACAATAGTAACTTCATGTCCTGCACAAACAGTAGAGACAGTTCAACAACAAATAGATTTCTTTATAAATACATTACAAACTAACAGTATTGAAGATGCATATACTATATCTATAGATGGAATAACTAGGTTTGGGGCGGTTCGGAAGTTATCGCTGAGTAAGTCAGCTTCCACTCCTATAACATATAATGCTAGATTAGAATTTATAGCTGGTAACGTTGTAGCTGGTGAATCTTAGTGGCCCGTGTAAAAGTATTAGTTAATAATAATGATAGAAAATTATTATCATCAAATGTAATTAGAGAAGGAGAGAGAGCTATTGATCAATCAGAAGTTACACTTACCATATGTGCTGCAGCATGTGTTAGTGATGATATAAAGATAATTCAAGATGCTGTTGATCTTGATTGTATGGTTGGTGCTTATATGATGCAGGGAACTGTGAAAGATGAGTCTGGATTATGTAATAATGCTTATGGTGCTATAAGTAGGCCCCGTGTTGATAGTCAATTATTATGGTGTTGTACTTGTTCTATCCCAAACAATTTTGGATATAGAGAGTTAACTGTTACTGATACAAGTTGTAGTACATGTGCCACAGGTAAGGTAGGTACAAAAGCTGTGTGTTTTGATGGTACTAATTATGTAGCATATTCATGTGAATCTACATTTGATTTTGATCAGACAACTCCTTGGACAACATCAGCATGGATTAAAACATCGGATGTATGTGTACCTATAGTATCAAAGAAAGCTTCTGCTTCTACTGGTAAGGGATGGGAGGTATATCTAGACGCATGTGGTAGAACTAATTTCAGATTAACTAATACAGCAACAACTAATGAGTTACATATAAGAGGAGATTCAGCTGTTAATTGTAATGTATACACACATATAGCAGTAGAGTATAATGGAATACCAGGATGTGGTGGTTCTGCAGTTTCTATTTATGTTAATGGTGTTGCTGATACAAAAGGTGTTGTGACTAATAATTTAACAGGTTGTACATTAAATGCCTCAGTTGTGACATATGGTGCATATGCTGATGGCTCATCAAAATATGTAGGTGTTTTAGATGATGGATGTATATGGGTTTCATTATCATTAACTGCTGAACAAATACGGGCTGTATATAATGTTGGTTTACTTGAAGAGATATGTGGTAGAACTGGTAAAGCAGTTAGGTTTAATGGTGTTGATTCATTCCAAGAAATACCATATGATACTGACTTTGATTTTACAGGTAACTTTGATATATCTATATGGGCTAGATGGCAAAGTACATGCACAGAATATATGTATGCAAGACGTACATTATCAGGTAACGGTTGGGCTCTATCAGTAAATAGATTAGCAGCTGGGGATATAGTAGCAGAAATAGATGGTAGTTTAATAAAGACATGTGGTACATCTTACAATGATTTTGCATGGCATTTCATAAGAGTGTATAGAGGGACAGATAATATAGTTCATTTAGAGGTTGATAATGTAGAAAAGAATTGTGCTACAGTTTCATCAAATCTTACACTAACTAGTCCTGCATTGATGATAGGTACAAATCACAATAAGACATCATATTTTTGTGGTGATATTAATACTATAAGAATATACAATAAATCACTATCATCTACCATGGCAACTAGATTGTATTCTTGTGTTACTGCCACATCGATAATGAAGTTCGGGGGAAACATTACTAAGATCAATAAACAGATATATAAAAAAGAAGTAGTAGCACAATCATATGGTACAGAGTTAGGAGCTACAGAAGTAAGAGCACAAGAGTATAATTGTAGATCACCAGAATTCATAATAGAGGACTTGATAAGAAATAATACGTGTTTAGAACCACATATACATGGTACTGCTAGTGGTATATTATTAACAATATTTAATGCAGATGGTAAACTGATAGATATAGTACGAGATTTAACACAGCTTATTGGTAAGACATTTAACACTGATGCTCTAAAACAATTCCATTTACATGAGAGTGCATTTAATACAACGTGTTTTATATTCACTCATGGTACATGTGCTAGAAATTTTGAATGTGTTGAGGATGATACAGAAATAGTTAATGACCTTGTTGTTATAGGTGAGAATAAAAAATATGATACAATTCAATGTTTTACTGGTGATGGATGTACAACAATATTTCAACTCAATCATGGACCATTAACAAGTAGGGTATTAGTTGCATGTTCTGAACAGACACCCGAGGAGGATTATTGTGTATGTATTTTAAATAAGACTCTTACATTTACATGTGCCCCTGCATGTGCTGCTGCAATACAAATGATATATCAGTATGAATTACCTTTACTTATAAGAGGAGAAAAACAATCAAGTATAGACTCTAATGGTAGACATAGTAAGAGATTAGTTATGCCATGGATTAGGACACGTAATGATGGTATTAGATTTATCAACGGATATTTGAACAGGTTTAAAGAGATACGTACATCACTTAAAGTTGAACTAGGTGTTATGAAAAACTCATTAAATGAAGGTGATGTTGTTAGAGTTGTGAATAGTATTAAATGTGTTGATGATTCATTTGTAGTAAAATCATTAGAATGGAGTTACCCTGAAATGAAAACAAGTGTGTTATTAGGTGAGTTCAAATTTGATGATCTAGAATATGAGAAACAGATAGTAGAAAAACTACACGATTTAGAGTCAGCCCTTACAGAGATTAAGGATATAAGATGTTCTGAACAGGTAGAAGAAGTATTAGCATTATGTGACTCATTTAATGTAATAACAGTTACATTATGTAGTACCGTATTTGTAGAAACATTATGTTTAGCAGATAGTATAACCGTAACTATAGTATCACCTGCTATATATGGTGTTGATTCATATAATGCAGGTGCTATATATGGAACATGCTCAACCGCATCAGGATATACAGGCTCAGGATTCACAGATTCAGGATATGATACAGATACACCTGACCCAGTCGTGCTTCTACAGGAAGGTGGAGACGCAATCCTTTTAGAGGATGGAGACCAACTATTAGCAGAGTAGAGATATGGTAAACAAAAAAATAACCGCTTTATGTGCCCTGGCTACACCAGCAACCTGTGATCTGGTGGCTATAGTGGATGTGACCTGTCCAGCAGCCACTAAAAAGATGACATTTGCCAATCTTGTAAGTGCTAGTACAGCTACATTTACTAATAAGACATTTGATCAGGATGGTGCTGGTAATTGTATATCTAATTTGGCTAATGCTAGTATTAAATCTTCCGCGGCTATAGATTTCTCCAAATTAGCCGCATTAACAGATGGTAATATATTAGTAGGTAGTGCTTGTTGTGTAGCAACATCAGTAGCTATGTCAGGTGATGTAGCAATAGTAAATTCAGGAGCCACTACAATACAAGCAAATGCAGTAGAATTATCTATGGTAGCAACAGCAGCTAAAACAGAATCATTCACTGTGGCATTGAGTGATGAGACAACAGTATTACCATGTGCTTCAACTACAGTTCCTTTAGCTACATTTAGAATGCCTTATGCTTTTACTGTGACTGATGCTAGAGCCTCAGTTAGAACTGTTGGCACCGGGGCAGCTCTAGTAACAGTAGACATACATGAATCAGGTACAACTATACTTTCAACTAAATTAACAATAGACGCTTCAGAGAAGACAAGTGAAACAGCAGCAACAGCTAGAGTTATATCAGACTCAGCTTTAGCAGACGATGCTTTAATGGAATTCTTTTTGGATACGAGGGACACTAACAATCTAGCAACAGGACTCAAAGTAACCATAATAGGATACCAAACATAATGGGTAATATAATTTTAGATTCATACACACAATTCCCAGCAAGTGGTGTTTGTTCAAATATGGATACCACAGGGTTATTGGCATATTACACCATGAATGAGGCATGTGGAACTATTGTAAATCAGTCATTATCAGGAGACTCTGTAGGAACAGCAGGAGATGGTACTAATTCAGGTGCAACTTATGGAGCATGTGGAATCATAGGTGATGCTATGTCATTTGATGTTGAAGGAGACAAAATAACTTTTGGTTCAACATTATCTACATTTAATGAACCAATATCATCTACAGCAAAATATAGTTTTAATTTATGGTTGAAACCTACATCTCATAATAATCAAGATGTTTTCTTAGATCAATCAGACGCAAAAAGTACATTGAAAGGAATTGCTACTGATTTTAGAGGTTCATGTGGTGCTGTTAGATTTGTAGTTTATGACCCTGGTGTTAGTGGTGCTGCCATTGTTGATTCAGGAACTACTACATTTACCCTTACATCTGGTTCTTGGAATATGCTTACTATCACCTATGATTATTCATTATGTTCTGCAAATTTGAAAATGTATCTAAACGCTGGTACTGCTGAAACATATAATAAGGCTCAATGTGGTTTAGATAATGATCCAAGTGGAAATCTAACCCTAGGAGATGCATACCTAGCTAACGACAATGCATATGATGGAGATGCAGATGAACTATCTGTTTGGTCACGTGTACTTAGTGCAGCAGAAATAACAACATTATATAATTCAGGTTCAGGATTTTCGATTTATTGATAGTAAATCTTTAAATCTGATTAACTTGTCTTTCTATAAGGCAGGACTACAGATGTATGATGCTCTAATATACTCACTTGAATATCTAAAAACACTACCTAATTTCCCACATGAAGGTGATGGTAAACGAGGTAAAATACCTGATAATATTAGACAGGAAATAATAAAGGAGATTAGAAAGTAATCTTTTTAAGGCTATAAGAGATATATAAATATGGCAAATTGGCCCGAGAAAACTGATTGTTGTGCTGGAACATGTGTTAAATTTGGTGCTCCAGATCTAAGAAGGTATGGTAGATTATTTAATAATCAGAATGTTAATAATGCCTGTTATTCTTGTTCAACTGTATGTATACATGAGTGTAATTTGTTTACATTTGAAGCAGATGCTTGTGGTAATGTAGCATTTGTATTAAAGGAACCTAATGCTGGGTGTAATACTTTATCATTTAGAACTACAGCATTAGCTGGAAATAGGGTGGCTATATTCCCTGCGATAGGGGCGACAGATACTATAATGTTTAACACAGCTGCAGGAACTGTTCTTAATAAAACAATGGAGGTTAACCCAGCGGTAGCATGTAATAACACACTGACAGATGCGTGTGGTGCCACTGGTGATATATTACAGTATAATGCTACTTGTTGTAGATATGAACCTCAAGCTATGAGAGAAACTATTATCACTAGATTTGGAGATGAGACTACTACTCTATGTACAGGTGATGGTCAGATGGAATTCCAAATGCCATATAATTTTACATTAACTGAGGTATTTGCTACCGTAGCAACCGCGTCTAGTTCGGGGCTGCCTAGTATACAAATACAACAGAATTCATTAGACATATTATCCACAGCAATAACATTAGATACATGTGAAAAAACCTCTAGGACAGCGGTTACAGCCCCTGTAATATCAGACACTACGTTAGATATAAATGGGGTTATTGAATTTGATCTAGATGCCGTAGGTACAGGTGTAACTGGCCTAGTAATATACCTAGTTGGATATCAGAGATTCTAGGAAACCTTAAATATCTCAAGAGTGTACATTTATATATGGCTGCTGAACGACTTAAAGCACTTAAAGGACGTATACATATTAAAGCATGGGAGAAGAATCCAGATTTCCCTGATGATAGAAGTAAAGATATTCTAATTAAAGACGACACATTCTGTAATCTTATAGTTAATACAGGTAAAGATAGTATATTAAAAAGACTAGGTGGTACTGGTCTATCATGTTTCGGTGAAGCCGGGGGCATAGGAGTCGGAGACTCTACCCAAGCAGCAGCACTAACAGATACAGATCTAATAGCAGCAAGTAATAAATTATGGGTATGTATATCTACAGCAGATAAAACATATGTAAGACCAACATTATTTTTAACAGCTGATTTTGGTTTTGCTCAAGCTAATTATACATGGAATGAAATAGGTTTATGTGATGATCAAGGATCTCCTAATAGTCCAACAGGAGGATCAGATTTATGGGCTAGACAAATAGATGCGTCACCACTTGTGAAAACCTCTTCTACTAGAGCTATCGTGGAGTGGCAACTAACATTATGACTCGTATACTTATACCTCGTTCAGATAACTCATCATCAAAAATAATAGAGGCAAGTGATTGGGAAAAATATTTTACTAGTGATATTATAGAAAATTATGTAGTATCTGGTTTAGCTGTAACAGCACAATGTCCTAATATATTGGCAGTTGATGTAGGTGTAGGTTCAGCTAGATTATTAGGTTTGGTTGTATGTAATAGTACATCATGTGCTGTTACGTGTCTTACTGCATGTTCTACAAATAAAATATATGCACAAATATGCAGAGATGGTACATGTGAACCAGAAGCTTTTACATTTGGTACAACTACTGGATGTTTACCAGCAGAGTCTATATTAATAGGTAATGCTGTGACTAATGCAACAACTGTTACATCTGTTTGTTCTAGTACGGTTAATACACATAATGGATTATCAGATGTGTGTAGTATATTTGGTACAGGTGCTGATGGTGCTGGTACAAATCCTGCGTTAACTGGTGGTTGTTATAAACAATATACATGTTTAACAATATCATGTTGTACATCATGGAGTGGATGTGGTGACATTATAGTGAGGGTGTCTGGTACATTCAATATAGCCGCATGTAAAACATTAACATTATCTAATGGTGGAGTAACTAGAAATGAAGGTGGAGTAGGTGGTAGTGGTGCACAGGCAGCCGGTGGAGATGGTGGTGCAGGTGCAAAAAGTAGAGGTACAGTTATAATAATTGCAGATGCTGTCACTGGTACAGGTACAATAACATCTACTGGTATTGCAGGAAGTACTGGATCTAATGGTTCAGGGTGTGGTGTTGAATTATCAGGAAGTAATGGTTGTAGTCCTTCTACTGCTCAATTATTTTCAGGACAACCATCTGGTGATGTCGCAGTTTATGGTGGATGGGGTACTAGACCAGGATTTGGTGCTCCTGGATGTGGAGCAACAAGTTGGGGTAGCTGTGATGTTTCAGGATTATTTAATCTTAATAATTTATTAACAAATACATTTTCTTCTGGCGGTGCCGGAGGTGGTGAAGGTGCACAAACCAATGCTTGTAATGTTACAGCAGGTGGCGGTGGCGGAGGAGCTGGTTCTCCATTTGTATCAGGAGGAGCTGGTGGAACCGGTGGTGGAACATCAGATGCCGGAGGTGGAGGTGGAGGTGGAGGCGGAGCTCCAGCATTATTAATATTAATAACAAAAACAATAACTGCAATAAGTGTTGACTTAACTGGTGGTGCTGGAGGTAATGGTGGAACATCAGGTGCACAAGGTAAAGCAGGAGGTGGCGGAGGAGCAGGTGCTGGATGGCTGTTAGTTGCAGCAACAGATAATACAGGTGGTACATTAACTGGTGGAGCAGGTGGTACAAGTGGAACATCAGGTGGTGGTACATCGGGTATTGCAGGAACTACTGGCTCAACAAACAAGATATATTCAACATGGGTTGACTTCAAACCACTGTTACGTGTTATGTTATAACCTTAGATTTATATAGGGCTTAGCACTAATAGTATTGTGGTATTAAATTCTGATGTAAATAAGGCAGCTTATTTTGCGTATCGTAAAGCACAAATGGTAGCTATGGGAACAGAGCGACTTGGTGTTATACATGTGTCAGATTTAATTAAACCATGTATGAGAAATGTTATGTATAGTAAATTTACACCACTCAAACATAAAAGTATGACCACAGAAGATATGAAATCAATGTTCTATGGACAAGCAGTACATAAGGTTACTAATTTATCTACTGACCCAAATGACAATGAAATATTCTTTGGTTACAATTATGAGACTGATACCCCAGTGACAAGAGATGAAGCTCTTGCAATGGCACCAGACGACCCTAAACATTTGGACATCATTTATGGTAGTGCTGATGATTTACTTGAAGTAGATGGTGAACTCGTTATCATTGATAAAAAAACTACAGGAAGTATAGGATACTTTAGTAGAGCTACATCAAAGGCTAGCGAATCACATATCACCCAGATAAATTGTTATGCTATACTGTTACAAAAATGTTACGGAAGGACAGCTAAAAGAGGGTGTAATATATATATTTCAAACAGCATAAGCAAAGAACAAAGAGACATACCAGTACCTATAACATACAAGTTAGGTAAACCAGAAGAATATCTAAACATGATGATAACTAATGCTAGACTTATCAAAGAGTCTTTAAAAACTAAAGAGTTACCAGAAAGAACTAGATGTTTCTTATGTGATGGTATGTGTCCTTTCATTAACCAATGCTTCGGAGAAGAAGATGATTAGAAATCTACAGAGAATAGAGGAACAATTAAAAACAATGATTGATGCTATGAATAAATCTAACGAGTTAATGGAGAAACTAACTAATCAATTAGAAATTATATCACTACCACCGGACATGATTAAATGGGCAAGGAATTTAAATGATTAATATAAGATGTACAAGTTGTGGACCACTAGCAATGTATAGTGAAAAATCACACGCAGAAGTTAACAAGGTTGTCTTAGGACATAAAGGTCCAGGACATAGAGTAAAGGTGAAAAGAGATTGAAGATGACTAAATATGAAAAAGAATTCTTCTTGAAAAGCTCTGAAGAAATAAGATTAAAAATCTTGGAGTGGATGAAATGAAGTTCTATTTCAACGCTAATAATAAGACACAAGTATCAGCTCTACGTAGAGCAGGTGTTAAGAACATAATGCTTACACATAAATATGTAGGTGACAGAGCCAAACAATATACTAATGAATTCGAGTCAGCTATGATAGGACCAGGGTTCGGTAGTGATATGAAAAAATATCATGAGTTACTTAATGGTTGGGAGTTTGAGGCTTTACAATATGATGACCCATCTGACATAATGAATAATTATAAAAACTGGAAGGAGGGCCTAGAATATAATGATAAATTAATACCTATCTTACATCAAAATTATGCTCAATCACTTAGTATGTTTAAACCAAATATGATAGGTGATCGAGTGGCGTTAGGGAAGGCGAACAGTCGCGCTACAGAGGACTCTCAACTGAGACAACTACCACAGAATTACTCATATCACGGTCTTGCAAAGGGTAGATGGATGAACAGAGAGAGGAATCATATGGTTGATAGTATAGATAGTACTACATGGACAAGTGGTATGAGAGGTCGTAAAACTGATGTCTGGAAGGGGCAATCACTATTATTTGGAGATAAAGGAAAAACTAATACAAGTACAATACAACTAGCATGTCAAAAGAACTTAATACATTTATCTAAATTAGGACTAGACCCTAAAGAACTAATCAATGGTTCACCTGCAGCATTAACATTAGCACCATTAGCATTATATTATATGCCTATGCTCAAAGACCTTGGACACTACGATGAGAATTTCAAGTGATGTATTACACTAAATCATTAGCTTTTTTTGGTGCAGTGTCTGCATATATGATGAGACTTAAAGCAATCGAGTTAGGTTTATATTAGGTTTTAACTATATTAATATATGGTAAGGAGATCATTAGATTTTGACGAAAGATTCTCTAACGGAACATTCATCTTTGACGCCAGAGGTATGCAAATATCTCCAAGCTCTCCAGAAGGAAGAGTTATCGAGGAAACCCTCGCGAAACAAAAAGTCACAAAGAAAGAGAATAAGACTCAAAAACAGAAAGTAGAAAAGTTGATCAATAAAGACATCGATGGTGATGGTGTTATAGGCGCATACACCTAACCTTTTTTTATATATCTTTATATAGCACCTATACAATATAGTAGTATGGTTAATGAAGGTGTGAAATTAAACCCACACCCACCATATGGTAGAATAGCTAGACTTAAACTAATGGATGTGTTAGGTGGTAAGAAATGTAACAAGTGTTCATATAAAGACGTAAGAGCTTTACAAATAGATCATATTGATGGATATGGTAGTAGAGATGCAAGAGAGAAAGGTCATGCTAAGATGTATTACTATTATCTAAGGAATCCAGAAGAAGCAAAACGTAAACTACAGGTACTGTGTGCTAACTGTAATTGGGTTAAACGTTACGTGAACAAAGAAAACCGTTGGAAGCAATAACTATTTATATATCTTCGACTCATTTATTGTCATGGGTGCCAAACGGGAACCCTCTATTAGGCTCAAACCAGACAGCAAGGTAGAGGTTAACAAACACAAAACAGTAAGTCCATACAACTCATCTAAACATTTAAAATATGCAAAGTTACCTGCAGAGTGTGACAAATGTATCTATAGATCAGAAGAGGAGGGTGGTAATGGTAGGTGCCCAAAATATGAAAAGGGTGCTGCATGTGGTGTCCGTAAAGATATTAAATCATTTTTAGATCAAATTAATACACGTAATCCAGAGGACCTCAAGATGTTATTAGATACTATGGCTAAAGAGATGGGTGAAAATGTATTCCTTGCACTAGTACAAGCACAGATGGATGGTAACATACCAGATAGAAATTCAATCAGCCAACAAAACGCTTTCCTTAATGTAGCAAAATTATTAGTAGAGATGAGTAATAAAATTACAGTTACAGAAAAGAAATCGTTTGATGAGAATGGTGACATGGAAGAGTTGTTTAGACAGTTGGAGTATACAGAGTAGTGCCTAAATCATCTAAGGATGTAACAGATAAGCGAGAGAAGCTTATGACCATGGTAGCAGAGATGGCTAAGAGTCCTACCAAATTTAGTGAGGTTATGTTAGGACATAAATTATTCAAATATAATTCAGAATATGCTGATAGTAAAGAGAGGTTCATAATATATAGATCAGGACGGCAGGCAGGTAAGACTATGACCACCGCTGTAAAGGCTATACATTGGAGCTTCTTTGCACCTATATTATCTAAGGATGCTAAGGAAAAGAAAGAGGCAGTTATAATTATCGCAGCACCTACACAAAACCAGGCAAGTATCATGTTCGATAGAATCAGAACTCTTGTAAAGAATTCAGACTTTCTATCAAAATATGTATTGAGAAGTACACAGACAGAGATGTGGATACAATGGTTAAACAAGAAAGGTTTAACTAAGATATATGTCAGAGCAACAGGTGAAACTGGTGTGACCTTGAGAGGTTACTCCCCACACGTTATCATTGCGGACGAATGTGCTTTCATTAAACGATCTATTATGGTTGCCTTCTTACCATCTGGTATGGCAACAGAGGCTAACGTCTGGTTAACATCTACACCTTTCGGTAAGCAGGGTTATTTCTATGAGTCTAGTCAAGAGAGTCGGCCGAAGAAAGATGATGGTTTATGGAGAGAGTTTCACGTAAGATCTATTGACAACCCAAAGATTGCTAATGATCCATTATTCTTAGAACAAGTTAAAACATTATCACAAGAAGAATATACACAAGAAGTGGAGGGTGAGTTCTTAGATATAGGTGATAGTCTTATACCATTTGACTTATTGATGGCATCACATAATAGAAAATGGCATCCAGCAGGAGCTACTAGATTCTATATGGGTCTTGATGTAGCACGTAGTGGTAGAGATGAAACTGTATTCATGATTATAGAAGTTGATGAAGATAATAAGATAAGGGTTGTAGAATATTCCAAGGAATCACAATCAAACCTAGTTGATGTTGTGGGTACTATTGGTGAATACATGCAGAGATATCCACTTGAGACTATATTCATAGACGAGACAGGTCTAGGTGGTGGTGTAGTAGATCTTGCCAGACGTAGAGAATATCCAGTCCGGGGGATCACTTTCAGTCTATCAGCAAAGTCAGAAATGTATAGTAATATTAGAATGATATTCGAGAATAAAAAAATAGTAGTACCACAAGATGACAAGAGAGTATTATACCAATTATCATATCTCAAGAGAGCCTACACAGAAGAGGGTAAACTGAAGGTAAAGGTAGAAGAGGGTACTAAAGATGATCATGCAGATGCTCTAGCTCTAGCCTGTAATGCTGTATCATTCGGAGAAGGATGGTATTATATGGAAACAGGACAGGGTTGGAAGAACCTAATGGGATAACTTTATATATCTATTACGACTATATAATATATGCCCGTCGGAGACTCACTTAGTACCTCATTTAACCAAGATGATGCTGAGAAACAACGTAGTACACACCCTAAATTAGATGCTCAAGCAGCTGGCCTCAAAAAGAAACTCTCAATGGACCAAGTACAACACGCAAAGATTGGCGTTGAAGTAGCTTACACTAAAGGACAAGGAACAATCGTCAGAAAAGATGGTGAATATTTAACTATATTTAATGAACAAGCTAATGCTTATGATCAAGTACACGCTGGAGAGACCTACATTCCAGGGGACACTATAAGTATGGGTATTATGAATCAACTATGGGACCAAATGACAATGGAAACAAGAATGTCAGCACTACACAAAGCAAGAATAGAAGAACCATTACACTTTATATCTAAATCATGGCATGAACTACCAATGAACCTTAAAGAAGTATTGAAAAAATCACCACCATATACATCTGTTGGATCACATTTTCAAGGTAAAGCACCTAAAGGAGCAGTAAGAGATGGAGGTGCAGCAAGAAGACCAGGAACTGGACCTAAATCATTAGGTAGTGCCGATGCCAGTCAAGATGCAACAGCAACCACAGGTCAAACTAAAAGAACTAAACCAAACAGAGTGTATAGAGATGATGTTAAAAACCCAGGTAAGAAAATAAGTATAACAGAGAGACAAGGAAAGTTATATGATAATGCTTATCCAAAATCATTACAAGATGATAAGAACTTTACACCAGGTGCAACAATAGTTGGTGGTAAACAAGTTGGTAACTCTAACACTGAGAAACCGAAAGACTCACCAAAGAAAGAAACCAAACCAAAAGGTGATGCAGGTGCAGGTACATTCGCACAAGGTTTAGATAAAGCCACAGTTCAAATCTATGCATTACGTAACCATTTAAATAAAATTAACATTACAAGTAAAGAAGCAAATTCATCTTTGAAATCTGATGAAGAAGTAAGAAGCAGAGATGAAGAAATTGGTAGTCAACATTCAAGTCATAACACTCCAACTAAACCAGATAAAAAAGTTGGTGGTTGGGAAGAACGTTCAGCAGGAAGAAATGGTGGAAAATTACTAGCTGAAAGTGGTACTATAGGTGTTATAGGATCTAAGAATCCATTTAAAGTACCAGGTATAGGTTCTAAAAAATCTGATGTAGAACACGGAGCATATGGAGGAGTTGTTACAGACACACCTTTCGATGCACCAGATGATTATGAAGAGTGTAGTAGAGAAGGTAATAGAGCACAAAACCTACATAATACTCAACAGAAAAAACCAAGAGATCCTAAAGCAGACGGCAAGGAAGTAATGGTAGGTTATCACAAAAAAACAATCAAACAAGGCATGGTAGACAACGAAGTGGAGAAGGAAGGCGGGGGAGCTACCTCAGCGGGAGCTGTAACTTCTTCAACAGAAGGAGTCTCTAACACAGTATACAACAGAGAAGATAAACACAAAGGTACATCAAGATGGGGTCCAAGAGTTGTATCAGGTGAAGAAGCTAAAGAAATACATAATAGATTAAATAAGTAAGCCTTATATATAAAGAGAGCATAGATAGATATATATGGGACGACGTTCTGAACCAAAGCATTGTATTAATTGTGACATGACATTACCTGATAGGTACAAGGGACGTCAGAGAATATATTGTAGTGCTTTATGTCGAAAGGTTTATACAAAGGATAAGCCTAAAGATAAGTAGTGGATTATTATGATGGTTTAATTACTGGTCTTAGTATAGCTAGATCTGTATGTAAAGATGAAGATAAAGATAGATTAGAAAAATTAATTAAAGAATTAGAGGAACAACAAGAGTGACTGTAATATTATATGTAGACGGTGGGACAAGAGGTATGGTTATATGTTTAGTAGACCCCCAGAAAAGAAAGACGATAGTAAAGACTAGGAAGAGGGCCACTACTAACAACGACTTAGAATATCTAGCTATAATATATGGGTTAGAATACATTAACAAATACTACCCTAGAGATCATGTCATATTAAAATCAGATAGTATGTTAGCAGTTAAACAAATAAATCACAAGTGGAAAATAAATGGTGCTAACCTTGCTGTTTTGAATAGAAAAGCACTCAATAAGCAGGGTAAATTAGTCAAGATTGCTTGGTGTCCTAGAGAGAATAACCTAGCAGGTATTCATCTAGAAGATATTAAGGATTCTTTGAAGGGTAAGTAGAAGTAGTAGATCTAGATACTTCATCTGGATGTTTTCTTAAATAATCTTCTAATATTCTATCAAATATAACAGTGTCTGATTCAAACACATCACCATTCTTAGTTGTCTTTGTCTTCTTAGCTAGCTTTCTAAAGGTTGTTTTAGAACTCCATGATACAGAGATGGTAGTTTTCTGTGCTCCTTCTTTACGTTGTTTTGGCAATTTTCCTCACTTGATCACACAAACCACATGACTCTTTAGTAGGTCCAATTTTAACCCAAGCATGTTGATGTTTCATATAATATATTACACTTGTAGTTATATAAATCTTTTGATATCTATGATAGTGAGAGAGAACTTTCTATATCTAAGACCGGACCAATACCAGAATGATATAAGATATCTATCACTAACATTATCATGAACTCCCTTTACAAAATGAGGTGTACCAAACAAGAATGCATGTGACAATTCATGCATTACTCTATCACTATTTTCTCTAGCTTTAAAATCATTAGTAGAGTCATGCAAAAATAGATCTATTCTATACTTACCTGTTACTCCGGAGGGCATATTAGTATTAATTCTACCACCACTAGTAGACACAACATGTTCAAAGAACTGAGGATTAGTAGCACAAAGACCCCAGAAATGTATATCCCATTTATCTATAAACTCCTTAACATTAACACCGTTATGTAAGGCTACGTTCCAGACCATATTTCTATATAGTCTCTTGTTTAAATTGGTTGTATGAAAATGTAGCATACATTTATATTGAGTTTCCACCTTATAAAGTTTAATAACATGGGAACCAAACTAACAGCAAAACGCGCAGGCACTTGCCCCGAATGTAAAAAACCTTGGGCAGTTGGACAGGAAGCAAACTGGGATAAATCTGTAAAGAACTCAGCAGGCTTTAGCGTCATGTGTATAGATGACGACTGTTTCAAAGAACAAGGTGGAAAAATTACCCCTAGAGCAGAAGGTGGTTATAACAAACCATTTAACACTGGCTTTAGCAGAAAACCTCAAGTTGACGTTACTCTCAAGGTACCTGATATTAAAATCAGTGCACCAGTAAGAACAGCAGCAGACACTTTGAAAGAATACATTAAGCAAGGAGATGAACTAGTCGAAGAACTATATGATCTCCCGGCAGGTGATCACACACGCGGACAAATCAGAAGTAAGTTCGTTGATCAACTTATCCTATTGGGAAATACTCAATCGGGTAAGAAAGGTTAACCAACCTTTTTTTTATTTAAATATGTCACGATTCGATAATAAATGTAATGGGTTATGTGACCCACTAATGGACAACCCAGTAGTAGGTACTAAGAAGTATTATTTAAGAGGTGGTCATCATGTGAACTGTACTAGATGTGATAAGTGGATGTTGCAAGCAGCAATGAAAGCTAATGGTAGATGTCCTTGTTGTAATTTCAGACCGAGGTATAAATAATGGTAACTCAATGCCCTATATGTAAAGAGTATTTAGTAGGATATAATTGGACCAAGACACAATCTAATAAGAATTGGATTAAACATAAAGATAAAGGATGGCATAACTGTCCGAAGAAATCATTTAAAAAGAAGACAGCAGGTAAGAGTCAGAAACTAACATCATTTAATGCTACACAGTTTGGACCATTGGTAGAAGTACCTAATGGTTTTAGACGTAGAGATTTAGAACCTAATGATCATGATGCACATACATTATACTATAGTCCATCTAAAGGTGATTGGTATTCACCTTACCTTGATGACCAAGGTAAAGAAATTAGATATAAAAAAGAAGAGTTAGAACAAGCACGTAAGGATGGATACACAGACATAAATGCATTATATAAACAATAGATACGTTTATAAATAGCATAGTATATTATATAGTATGTGTAATGGATTATGTAAAAGATTATATAGGGCAACAAGATACGCACCTGGTATGTCAATGTACATAGGTAACAAACGTTGCACACATTGTGAAAGATTTGTTTCGATGGATGGTATCTATCAAAAGAAAACTAGTTCCAACTGTAAGTGTTGTGACTTACCTGTTAGACATACACCATACTCTGGTAGGAAATCTATCACGTTACCAAAGTCACCAGTGATTCCCTTAGATTTATATAAGGGATTGACATATTAGTACTTGTATGTTTAGTAAAAATGTTATCGTAGAATTAGATAAGATTGACACCATAGTTAAATGGGAAAACATATCCGACTTTCATATGGGTAATGAAAACTTTGTAGATGAACTAGCAATCAAACGAAGGGATGCAATTTTAGATGACCCATATAGATTCACATCCTTTGGAGGAGATCAACTAGACCTTATCCTGCCGGGGGACCCTAGATTTAAATATGAATCAGTAAGACTACAAACAAAGGCACAACAAATGGATGAGTTTGATGAGTTCATGGCACCACTATTCAAGGAACAACAATACTATAAGAAACATTATGGTATGGAAAAAATATGGTATGAACAGTGGGGTAATCATGAGTATAATTCTAGAGTAATGGAAGAAGGAGAGATGAAACGTTGGACTAAACTCCACGGTACTACCTTCCTAGGTAGTAAGGGATTCGTTGGACTTGATATCAGATTCAAGAACAAATCACTCATGAAGAAGACGTTGTTCGTCAATCATGGTGCTGGTTCAGGAGATGCTAAAAAAGCATTGGAGAATCTAACTGTAAATGTAGAGGCAGATGTATATCAGATGGGACACTTACATCAACCTATGGGATTCAGAAGTGATTGTATTTTCTTCAATGAAAAGACAAAAAAATGGGATACCAAGGACCAAATACTAGTTAACTCTGGTTGTTTTACTAGTGGTATTAGAGATGGAGTAGACCAATGGTTTGAGAAACGTAATAAGTTAAGAACATCAAAGCCTGGAACATGGACTGTAACGTTCGATGCATATAAAGATCACGTCAATCAACATGGATAATTATAAATCCATTTATAAATTTTTTTAGCAGTAAAGTTATATATGGTGTTACACTATAGAATAGTCTAATGAAAGATATGATGATTAATATTCACGTTGAAGGACAAGAAGTACCATTCACTATGGCAATCACAAAAGTTCAACCTCTCATTAAAGAGCTCGATAGGGCCGGTAAAAAGTGGCGACTCGGTAGTACCTGCTGAAGGTTTATATTTGGGTTTCACTATATATTTTTTATATGACAGAAGTTAAATCAATATCAATTACAGATGTAGTATTGTATGATAAGCTAAATGAAATAACACCAGCTAATATGAATTTTTCTAAACAGGTGTTAACTGCAGTAGAATCTTATGTAAAGTCACAAGATATAGATGAGGTTGATGAAGCACCAAGACCAGACTTTTTATGTGAAGATATACAAGAATGGAAAACTTATTTTGCAAACCATCCAGAAAGAATAGGAGAAATCATGAGAAGACATGTACAATTAAAAAATCTTTTACTAAAGGAGGAACATGTCATCAGATAAGTACGAATCTAACACCGAAAGAATGAATAAGGTATATCCAGACAGAATATACCGAGACAATTTAGCAAAAGTAATTAGGTGGGTTGATTACGATACATTAAATTCAATGAAAGATGGAGACATATATTATTTAGATGTCGATCATCACTACATAAATCCTTTCTATAAAAAATATGGATTAGATATATTAAAGTTAGGTGAATCATCATTGTTTCAAGCATTAGATAATGTACATAAAGGAAAGAAGTTAGCAGCATTCCACTTCCCTAATGTTAAATTAAAAATAAAAGAAGAAGCAAACGTAATGCTTAGTGATATTGATACTAATGAAGAGAACAAACCAAACACATTCAATGCTGTTATATTAGCAGTAGGTAGACGTCAAGCATACCCTGTAACTGGTAAGTTTAAGTGTGATAATTGTGGTGACGAGGAAGTAAAAGCCACTGATTACACACGAAAATTCAAAGGATTAACATGTAAGGTTTGTATATTTAATAGACAGAAAGGCACAATGGAATTGATACCAGACAGTATGAAGTCAGAGTTTGTACAAGATATAGTAATACAGGAACCAATAGATGAAATTAAAGAGAATCAACCAGTCAATATGGATGCTAAATTAATAGATACAGATGTTGGTCACTCATATATGGGACAAAAGAAAAAAATAACGGGTGTATTCAGAGTAGAGTATGATACTAAAGGAAAACAAAAAGACATTTACATGGAAGTTATTTCAATTAAAGACTTAGATGACGTAGAATTAGTTATGCCAGAAGAATGTGACTTACATCAGTGGATGAATGAGGACGAGAGTAAATTGATTGATGGTCTAATCAGTTCCTTTGCACCACATATATTTGGGTATAGAAACATCAAACTTGCATTGTTACTCGCAATCGTAAGTAAAAGAGGTAGAATACATGAGCGAAGAAGAGGATGGGTTAACTCGTTATTGGTAGGTGACCCAGGTATGGCAAAGTCTATGCTATTAGAGGAGATACAAAAAATAACTCAGAAGAGTACATTCACTACAGGTAAGGGGAGTACCGCAGCAGGACTAACAGCAGGGATGGTTAAGCAGGACAATGGAACCAGCATATTACAGGCCGGTACATATCCTCTTAGCCATCGTGGAGTAGCAATCGTAGACGAATTTGATAAGATGAATAAAGATGATATGGGTATTATGCACGAGGTAATGGAACAAGGTAAGGTATCTCGTTCTGTTTCAGGAAAAAATGTTTCCCTCCCAGCTATGGCCGTAACATTAGCAGCAGCTAACCCTAGATTTGGTAACTATGATGACAGTCTCACATTAATGGAGAATATTGACTTACCTACACCAATCTTAACTAGATTCGATTTGATATTTCTTATCAAGGATAAGGTAGATGGTATTATGGATGAAAAAAAGGCAGACAAAGTGTTGGAAGACTTTGGTATTGGTAGTAAAACAGAGAAAGAAACTTACATGACAAGAAAACAACTCATGGCTTACTTAAATTATGTATTAAATATAGAGGTAGAGTTGACACCAGGAGCCCAACAAAAATTAAAGAAAATATATGAGAAGCTCCGTAATATATCTAAAGAGAAGGGCACTATACCAGTAACACCAAGAACATTAGAGTCATTAGGAAGATTAACAATGTGTTATGCACGTATGCTATTCAAGAACAAAGCAGATGAAACAGATGTAGCTGCAGTATATGAATTATATAGAGAGTCATACCACACATTCGGTAAAGAATTAGAGGACTCAGGCTCACAATTAACCTTGATGAAGTCAGAGAAACTTAACAAGGACCAACAGTTCACAAAAGCCTGGAAGAAATGTGAGAATGATAAAAAATATGTAGACGAGAAAGACTTGTATGAAATACTAGAGTTAGAGTATCACTGGGAAAGAAAGTCCAGCATGAATAAGTTTAACCAATGCTATAGCTCAGGTATAATTAGAAAGTGTGCCAACGGAAGATATAGGTGGGAAGAATGAAGATACCACACATAGATTATAGAAAATCATTACCTAACAGTTATATATTTTGTAGGAAGTGTGGTGACGTATATCTAGTTGAATGGATTGAAAAAGAACAAAAATTTGGTGCAGTATGTACACATTGTGGTGAGGTAGAATAATGGAACAGAGTAAAAGAAAATCCTTGGAGGAAGCCATAATGAATACCGTTATTGGTTTTGGTATTGGTATAGCCCTCAACATATGGGTACTACCTGTAATATTAAATGTTCCATTTGAGACTGTTGATTTACCAATGGCTATATATATCTCATTAATTTATGGTGGTGTAGGTATAATGAGAAGCTTTATATTACGTAGAGTGTATAATAATGTAAGGAGTATAAGATTTTGGTAGATAAAGAAAAAGGAGAATGTTTGTTTGATGAATCAGATTTAGATGAAAAGGTTGTAGATAAACTAGAAGATATTGCAGAAGTTGTTGCAGTTGAAGTGCAAGAGATAACTAAAAAGAAAACACGTAAAAAGAGAGAGGTAAAAATACCAACCAGTATATATTTGAAAGACTATGTAGGTAGTGGTCTAGGTATTGGTGAACTCAGCTACAAAAAATTGGAAGCTGTTGGTGTCACTACCGTATATGATGTATTAATTAGAGGAAGTAATGAAATTAAAAACTATACTGATATGGAGGACTCTAGAATACACAAACTATTCAAGATATGTCAAGAAGTATTACAAAATAATAAGAGAACACGTAGCCCTAAACTATCTATATCAGACTTAAGAAAATACAGAGCTAATATGGCAAGAATACCATCAGGTAACATAGAGATAGATGAGATGCTTGGTGGAGGTATAGAACTTGAAGCATTAACAGAAGTATATGGTGCATTTGCTAGTGGTAAAACACAATTTTGTTATACTATACTAGTTGAAGCTATGTTTAAAAATAAATGGAAAGGGGTATGGATAGATTGTGAAGATACATTTGACCCTGATAGATTATTCCAAATCATTAAAGCAAGAGGATATGGTGGTGATATGACAGAGGATGAGTTATCAACCTATGTTGATGAACACTTATCATATGTACACACTCCAAACACAGACAGTGTTGTTGAAGAGGTATCTAATCTAAGTCAGAGAATGGTAGAAGATGAGTCAGTTAAATTAATCATAGTTGATGGTGCAACAGGTCAATTCAGAGAAGAATACCTAGGCAGGGGAACTCTAGCAAGCAGACAACAAAATCTAGCAAAATTCATGGGTGTCCTAAAAAATTCAGCATATTTCTTTAATGCAGCCGTACTAATGACTAACCAAGTAGGAGCAAATCCAGCACAATCATATGGAGACCCAACATACGCAGTAGGAGGACACATAGTAGGACATGCAAGTACTTATAGAATATACTTTAAGAAAGCAGGTAAAAAAAGATATGCAACAGCAATAGACTCACCTAAACAGGCAGTATTTGATGCAGAGTTCGTATTAACAGATAAAGGAATTGACAACCCTTAAGTCAAAGTCGAACAATCGCGCAAAAATGCGATCATCGAACAAAGAAGCCGTACAATATTTACTCAAAATGGGCTTTACAGACATCACTTTAAGAACTCACTGTAGACATAAGGACTTTGTATATAATAAAGATAAGAATTACCGTGCTACTGATTATTGGAATTTATTTGATGGAATGGGGTTTGACCAACATGGTAGACTTGTATTTTTACAGTTTAAAACTAATGCATTTCCCCCTGCTAAACCGATCATATCCTTCTGTAAACGATATCATCAACGAGTTATAGCTATTAATGTTAAAACTAAAATAAGAGCAAAACATGAATTACTTGTGAGGTACTATGATGAGAAATCACTCTAAAAACCACTTTAAATCTGACCCTATTATAGGTCAGGGGGAAAGAACAGCAGTAAAACTACTAGTAAAATTATTCCCAGATGACATGATAGCAACACAAGTTCCATTTAAACAACTATTATCCAAAGTCTACCAAGCAGATATTGGTCACAGGGCACTATTAGAAACACTAGATATAGTAGTATTCAGAGAAGATGATTATCCCATAGTAGTAAGAATACAAGATGATAGACATAAAACAAAAGCATTTGGTATATTAGATGATAGACAAAGAACAGAGTTAGAAGCCTCAGATTGCTATGTAGTTGATGTTTTTAAATATGAAGCACCAGCGTTATTTAAAGAAAAAAATATTAAACAAGCTGAAATAGAACTTAAAGCCTTACTAGTAGATTATATATAAAATAGTGAATACCCTCCGGCATATCATTGATAAACTTCGGGATTACCCTTATGATCATCGTCGGAATGGTCAGGCTCAATCGCTGCCATTATCCCCAAGTGGTCGATTTTCTTTCGTAACATAAGTATCAAGATTTCCATCTCAAATACTGTCAAATTACTTTCTGCGTCATTATCTGCTAAGATTTGGTCTACTTCACCAAACATCTTAGATATTAAGTCAAATCTTGGACTAGGCATTTTATATGCTTCATCTTTCTCTACTGCTTTATCAGCAATATCTTTAAGTTGCCCTGCAACCTCTTTGATTTTGTCTTCCTTTTCACCCATATATAGAGGAAGTGTAATCCCCTATATAAATGCTACTTTGAAATTTACTTCAATACCTTCAAAACGGTAGTAGCACCTGAACGTTTAGCCTTTTTTTCGGAGTTATTAAACTCTACTTCTATTCTAACAGGCTTACCCTCTTTGTCGAACAAATCTAATGTCCATTTTTTAACGTTCTTACTGCTACCGTCAGGCTTAGTCACAACAACTGGCTTACCTGTTTTCTTATCGGCTTTACAGTAATAAACTGTTTTAACTACGTTCATTTTAACAATTCCTTAATCCTTACTAGAGCGTCACTTTTGGTTTTGAATCTCTCAACATCTTCAAACAATTCAGGTTTTCCCCTAATCTGATATATTTCCCAAGGTGTGTCATCATAGAATCTCTCAAATTTTACTAGACTTATAGATATACCATGTTTTGTGTATATATATTGGTATTTATTTAAATGATTTTTTGAAATCATCTGTTGTTCGTTGATATTCTGACCAACCACCATGTATTACTTTTTCTACTTTCATTATGGTAATTTACACCCACAAGAACTACATTTATTATTATTCATCTTGAATCTCTACATGGCATACATTTAAGATTTTTTGACCCTCTCTTTCCTATACCACATACACTACATTTTGTTCCATAATAATTACTTATTAATTTAAGACAATCATCACAACCACACTCTCTATTGTCAGCGAAATTTGGTTCTTCTAAGGTACTGTCACCTCAGCACAACGTACACATTCTTCTTCTTCTTCTTCTATATTTCCATCACAATAATGGCATTCTATACACTCACAACCGTTGTCTTTCCATTCCCCACAATAATGACAGTATTCACATCCATTAACACAATCATCATCATAACTATGAATTTCATTACAATTATCACAAACCATACATTCACAATCATGTTCTTCAAGATTAGTACCACAACTATCACAATGTTCACATTCACAATCATCTTCACATTCTCCACATTCTCCACAAAACTCACATTCACATACGTCATGTTCATAACATTCTTCACAACATGAACAGTATTCACATTCACAATGGTCTTCCATTAATTCACAACAATTACAATATTCTATATCATACTTACCATCAACTATTCCATCAACTACTTCACCATTTTTATCTTTACATGTCCATGTTTCCTTCTCTTTATTTTTGAAATTACAGTGTAGTTTGATATTTCTTTTAAATAAATCTAAGCAAGGCGTACAATGTCCCACATCACTTTCAGCATTAATAGTACAACCACAAGTGTTACATACTTGTACAGAATTATATGTATTATCATCACCAAGTTCTGTTTTTTGGTAAGACCTATTTGATAATTTATATTCTAGTTTTGGTTTGTTTTTCATGGTATGAAACCACCACACGTTCCATATATTTCATCATGTTCTCTTTGTTTTATTTCTAAATTATATCTATGATTTTCAATATATCGTTGGTGTTGTTTATCCCTGCATATCAATAACCACACACAATCTGAACACCACCCATTATGTCTTCGTTTGTATTTACGACCACATTTATTACAGGGTTGTCTTTCGCCTATCATTTTCTTTTAGTTAAATCTAACATATTTCTATCCATTCTTACTGTTGGTATTTCACCATACTTTGACATTAAATACGCATGGGCTTGTCTTGTCACACCATCCCATTTGACAACCCATCTACCATCATTACGTCTTTTAATTAATCTTCCTCTTGTACCCTTATCAATCATGCCAAACTCCTTACCGATAAATACAACTCTATCTCCTTTACGTAGTCTTATTTTTTTCATTTCTTTTCTTTAACAAACTATACATAATCATACCTACATTTATTATAGACACAATTTCTATCAGATCCACCCCATACAAGAACCAGTCGAGTACAGGGTGTACGTGGGAAATTATCCCAGCCGATAGCATAAGGTCTGCGTTCCATACCATGTGAGGTATCTGTATAAACTGAATAAACGCTATTATTACTATTGAGCCTAATATCTTATCTTCATACCACGCCCAGAATTCACTCCATGGATTCATAATCTTTTTAACTCAAATTGCTATATAAGGTATATGGACATAGATTTTCAAACCCACGACCATAGGGATAGTAAGGAAAAGGGGGTTACTCTATCAACAGAAAACAACAAATTAAGAGTAATAATATACCTATTACACCATGAAACTATTGAAGATATATATGCAACTATAACACATGAACTAATACATTACTGTATAGCACGTTATAAAATGGTAGACATTGACGAATACCAAGAGCATGACTTAATATTTAAACTCGCATGGATTCACGAATACGTAGATATTGACGATAAAGAGGATAAGAAAGTATAACGGATAAGGAAGATAGGGTTTCCCCAAGTCCTACCATTCGGATTTCGCCTCCATTATACGATCTATCTGTCTAGAGGCAAGGATAGAAGCAAAGGTCATATTCTTCTCCTCGCCTTTAAGGCGTATCGAGTCTAACCTGTCGATAGCCATTTCTGTTGGTGCTCGATTCATTTCCAAAGCATTTCTAACACCGATATCACCTATTTCTATTATGTCTGATTCTATATCATTCTTAATAGACTCAGGCGATTTCATATTGCTTATTTTGTCTTTTATACGTTCGAACATTGTAATTGAAATTCTACCACCCACTTTGAGTTTCTTTCACCATCAAGAGGTAGGTAGTACAGGTATGTGTTTGGTTTCGATACCTGCTAAACTCGTTTAGAAAAAAAAGACTAGGTGCTAGGAAGCACCATAATAGGCATACCCATACTTTGTAGTATGTTGTCGCCTGATATATGGAACTGACTAGTTACCTTGCCGTTCAAGTTTGTCACAGAGAACACAAACTCGCTACCAATACCGTTGTAGGCTACTTTCAAGAGGGTGTTTGGAATCCCCTTTGAGTAACCAGAAGTTTTCTTGGTCGTATTAGCACGTTTTGCTTTTGGGCTTTTAACCCTGTTCACTTTTGACTTGGTAGTAGCCCTACGGGAAACTACCTTTTTGGTGAGAGGTTTACTTGCTAATTTCTTAGCAACTGAACCTCTACGTTGTTTTGTTTTTGCCATAAATATTATTCTTTTATCAACTCAGGTTTTTTTTACCATAATTACATCTTTTACATGAATGTTTTTCACCATAAGGAAAACCGTTATTATATTCTTCTTCATCTTCTGTGTAATAATCTTCTGCATCACCTATATTATAAACACCCACGTTTTTAATACAATGAGGACATTTAACAAAATCATCAGTAGAACCTAATAAGAAATCACAACCACTACAAGCCATATAATATGTATTACTCATTTCTCATTCACCTTTTTGTTTTGCCATAAATTTAACACCCTTCACCTTTCTTTACATAGATGAACGTTTTATCTTCTTTGGCTACATGATAGCCTAGTTTAAATAATACTCTATTAATTTCAAATTGTTTTTGTTTATCTTTTAAATACCATTTATCAATCCTAAACACTTTACCCATTGATATTGTTCCTTTAACTGATATACTTAGATTTTGTGGAAGTATAGTATGTAATGCGTCACCTAATTCGTTTAACTCATTAGACAAATCTATCCTGCATTGCGAAGCAGGTTTACCAAATGCACCTCTAGGTGTATCTCTATGATGTCCGTATAAGTTACTATAATTACTCAATTTTTCTTTATATCCTTTATCTTCTCTTTGATATTATCAAACTTTGGATCAGTTTCAAACCCTGTCCACCATTCCTTTTTAGTTTCACGACCTTTCTCTAAGGCTTGATGTTCTATTAGAGGTTGATCATTCCACTCACCTATGTAAGAGAAATCTTCTTTACAATCATGCCTACCTGTAACACTCCAAGTACCTTTACATCTAATCCTTTTCATTTGTTTCTAATCTCCTTAAATCAACAACTAAATGGTCTACTGTTGCAGAATCATAATATCTATATTTATTAGTATTATTAATCCTTTCTGACCTTTGTGCATTAGGATATTTTTGAAATAATGTATCCTCACCTGTATCTTCAACCTCTCTATAATCATGAATACCTAAGTTTTTATATCCAACTCTTACATTAGTTATAGAAAATCCTTTTGACCTATAATAGTCTGACATAGTAGTGAATGGAACATTAACTTGTTGTGTATTAATTTCACCCATTGACCATTCTATACCCATGATTTAATCCTCATCTTTCTTCTCCTTTTTAATTGGTCTTAATCTAATATTTAATCCAGTAGGTTTTAATTGATTTTCCCATATTGCTTGTTTGTGACCAATAATTCTAAGACAATATGCTTGTGGATATTTCTGATAAAATGCTTCAGGGGGATTCCTAGAAGTTTCACCAGTAATAATCTCATAACCCATACTAACACTTAACACTTCATAACCCTCACGTCTATAATGATCTTGTATAGCACTAAGAGGAACTGATAGTGTTTTCTCTACTTCTTCTGCAATTTCAAATTCAATCGCCATTTTCTTCTTCCTCTTTTTTCTCATTTTTGGGTATCAATTCTAACTGTATCTCAATTTCTGGTGTTTTTGCTTTATCAACATAATGATAACTACCATCAGGTCTTTTTGAAAGCGTTGCTTTAGGGTATTTTTTCTGAATCACAGCAAGTTGTCTACTACCACTAATATCTCTATCATAATTATCACAATGCTTCCATACTAAGTTAATACCTGTTACTTTATAACCCTCTTTCCTATAATGATCAGATAGTGTGGTTAAAGGAAGATATAATGTACGTTTCCTTTCTTCTGCTAAACCCCATTCAACCCCCAATATCATTACCTCCTATCCTACTTCTAAGTTCAAGTAATTGCCATCTATATCTAGCAAGATATTCATCACTCCATGTATTTAGTTTTGTTTCACCCTCTCTATGTAAAGGAATAAATCTCACCTCTATCTCTAATCTGAGAATGTCTTTTATGATCTTTTTTCTTGTTCCGTATTGATATTTGTTCATTGTAACCACTATCGTGCACCTGCCTGTGCTAACACAACCTGTTTGAACTTCTTGATAACAGATGTAGAGGCTTGTTCCATACTGTCAACAACAACATATCCATCTTTACCGAACATCTGATCCATATATGTATCTCGACTTCCCCCGACCATTAGACCGAGAGTTCCAATACCTTTCTTACGGGCTCTATTAATTTCCTTTCTAACCAACTGCATAGCGTCAAGAGTTCCATCATAAGCACTATTAGGATAACCATCAGTAATAACTATCATAAGTTTCTTCTTGGCTTTCATGGATTCAATAACCCTCTCACAATACTCTACTGCATAACTAGTAGGTGTGCCTCCTGAGTGTTCGTTACAATGGATTGTCTTACAGTCTTTAAGACTATTAACCTCAGATACCATACAATCTCTTACACCACCTGCCCATATAACTGCTTTCAACTGAATATCATCTATTCCAACAATCGACTTGTATAGAGTAGCCATCATATCCCTTGCGTTAGCAATAGGATCACCATCCATAGAACCTGAAGCGTCTATTGATACTAGAATAGCAAGTTTCTGTCGAGGCACTCTTTTAATCATCACATCACCATATCCTCTAGCCATTCTTTGAATAACAGCAGGAACAGATAATTCTTCACCTGTATCTTTAATCTTTGGTTTGTTCCTAGATTGTAATAGTTTGAGTATCTTGTTAATGCTTCTCGATATTCTGGTGTTAGGAATTGGTGTATTATTCCAACCTTGAGGTGTTCTGTTCACATATTCTATTCCTTTAACATCAGGCATATATGAACGTTTTTGTTTTCTTGCGTTCTCCTCAATTTTATCTTTAATTTCATCTACTTTATCTTCTGCTGATTCTTCAGATTGTTTTAATGCTTCTTCTAACCCACCTGCTTTCTGTTTATCAAGTGCGTCTTGTATTTGTTTTCGTTGTTCGTCAGTTAATTCGTTATCAATCTCTCTATGATCAGAACTCCTATTGTCATTGAAAGCCTGTTTAAATGCACCGTCTAGTTTAACACTACAAGTTATATCACCATTAGGATCAATCTTAAAGTCACCATTTTTAGGCTTTGCTTTGCTTTCAGGAAATGGATTCTTACAATTTTGTAGTTGTGCGATAATCCATGGGTTTAATACTTTGTCAATGTATTCTTTTGCTAGTAATATAGAAGCCTCACCATCTTTCAATTCAATATCTTCCATGATATTATCTGCCATTTTAAAGTCCTTTTTTATCGAATCACCACGATATTCTCTTGCACAATGTAATGCGTCTAGTGGGTTTGGTGTTTTATGTGTCTTAGATTTTAGTGAACCAAGACGTTTTCTCATCTGTCTAAATCTCTTACCTATTCCTAGATATACATCACCCATTAATGATTCTACCCTTTGATCCTCTATAACATTGAATACACTTCTATACAATTCAAGTGCTTTATCATGGTGTTCTTGTGGGATCATCTTTAGTTGATCATCTATATATTCTGGGAACTGAGCATTGAACGAATCAAATGCGTAATGTCCTAATTCGTGGTTAAATGCCGTATATTTAGTAATACCAGCAATAGGTTTCTTTGCTATGTTAATTACAAATTCTTCACCAGATTTGTAGATATAATTCTCATCTTCTGCTTCCCTTACAGTTATTGGTATTCCTTTAACCTGAGTGAAGATTGATTTGGTTTTATCACAAAGGGATTGGAATGAAATAACAGGTCTGCCATTAAACCAGTTGACAGAGCCTATCTTTTCAGGGTTTTGTGAGTAATCTACTGCTTCTAGTTGATTCTCGTCAGGTATTACGTCGTGTAGTTCTTCGTCGCCAAATAACTGGTTGTCTTGTTCTGCTATTTCATCCTTTTCCATTATGATCCCTCCTCTTAATATACGTTCACTCCAAACGTATCTTGAGCCCTAGCTCTAATTACTTCTCTTTCCTCAGGGTCTGCATATTTGATTAAGATAGCAGATTCAATCGCATACTCTAATGCATTGGATTTCAAAGCCTTGTTTTTCAAGAAGGCTCTATAACACTTTGTAAAGAGAGCAATATCTCTTACGGATATGACATAATCAACTTTGTCATCCTTCTTCATTGATAGTGTGTCAACTGCTAATGCTAACAATGGTGCTTGTACTTCTCTTTTAGGTATGTCTGTCCAATCAATTACAGATGAAATCTGTTTGGTTGTTGGGTATTCAATTACCTTACCAACGAATCTAGATCGCAAGTCCTCGTTCAATGGGTTTACCCCAGCGTAGTAACTTGGATTCTGCGTAGCAATGATAGTGAACTCGACACCCTCATCAAGTTCGAATAGTTCGTTATTAACTATCAAACTTCTTCTGTCGTCTATGACAGGATTTAACATCTTCTGTATTTCTGGATCAAGTGCGTTCAACTCATCCAGATAGAGAACTGCTTTACCAAAGTGGTTTGCCACTTTAATAGCAGTTGGTAATACACCTAGTTTAAACACGGAATTACCATTATGTAGGTGCTCTCTGCCAATAATATCACCCATTGTTGTTCCCGTCGAACAACTGAATGATACCAAAGGTGTATCGTCATCTGCACAGGCTTCAACAACTGCCATTGTCTTTCCAATACCTTTCTCTCCTTCCATTAAGAACGGCAATCCTGCTTTCATGACACATTTCAATAGGTCTAACTCATTACCCATTGCTATATATTTACCAAATCTCTTTGGTGCATACAAGTCATATTTGATTGGTATGGTTGGAATTTGCTCATCTAAATTCTCTACTTTACCTTCCAATACTTTCTTTGTTACAGTCTTCATATTAAGTAACTCATTTCCTTTGCTAATGCTTTATCCTCTTTTGTAACACATTTAGAAGCACATACACAACCCTCTAAGGTTGCCTGTGAAAACATCTCTCTAAATGCGTACATTGCTTGACGGTATCTAAGTTTAATCAACTTCTGCATATTACGCATGGTAATATTGCATTGTTTGTCAACCCTGAACGTCAACCCTTTGTCTAGAACTAATTTGTTCATCATAATTTTTCATAATACATATTTATTTCCTAATATGAATGATTGTCCACCATTCATTAATACTTGAAACGCATTAGGATTAATTACACCTCTACGAATAGGTGTCTTTGACAATGCTCTACATGAATCTTCTGAATAATTAAATCCACATGAACATATCCATTTATCGTTAAGTTTAACTATACTTTCATTATTACAGAAAGGACAACTTCTAATAATACCTCTAACATTTGTTCTAAATATAGGGGTTTCTGCTATTAATCTCATCTTATCATCAACTTGTCTTACTAATACTTCTATTCTAGGTAAATAAGCATAATTTTTACCGTCATGGTTAAAGAATGTACTAAATTTAACCTTTATTTGTGTTTTTTTATCCCAACCTTGAGGTCTATATGTAGTAACTATTTTCGGTGTACCATATGTACCAGCAGTTAGTCTATATTTTTCTGTTGACCAACCATCTTCAATAGTCTGGTTAATAACATCACTTCTATATGTATAGTATGCTTCTGTATGTAATGTCTTCATCTATATACCTCAAATCTAAAATGAGTACTGTCCATAATATATGTTTCACCATTGTCGAATTTAATTTTCATAATAATATGCTTATCATTATTTATTTCAAATCTAACCAAAGTACCTCTCTCACCAACAGGAAAATGTTGTAATTGTCCTTCATCTGATTTACATATCCTTATTCTTTGTCCTACTTTCATTAATCAAAAATAGAGTCAGCCTGTAAAACTGAACTCATCTGCTTCTTCCGTTGATAGTCCAAACTTCTTTGCGAAGATTTTAACTCTTTGTAGGTATCTCTCGTTATTACGTTCTCTACTAGATCCTGCGTTCTTCCATCTACGCCATTCTCGTTTGCTATCGCCTTTAGGTAGTTTAATACCTGTTTCTTTATCTATTCTATTAGCCATTACGCAAATTCCTTATTAGTAATGTTTTCATATCCCTCATTATTTCAGGGGGAACATCTATTCCTTTAAATACAATATCAACTTCCATAGAAGCACTCATACCCGTACTAAATCCACAATCAGGACATTTACCGTTACCCGTACTAATATCCTTCATGCTTTTATTGCATTTTGCACAATGAAATTCAGCAGTTTTAAGCCTTTCTAACATTTCTTCAATTACGTTCATATTTTAACTCTCAGCCCAATCACTATCACATTGAGTACAGAACCCTCTATACCCATTATATCTCTTGTCCCATCTTTGATAACAGGGGAATCCACATATTATACAATCATTAGCACCTTCTTCATGGTATTGACCAAAGAAATCACGCCATTTAATCTTTGCTTGTTTCCCATTTATCAACTGTACGCTTACACCTCACACAAGCACATTTCTCAGTGCAATTATGTACACCTTGCTCACATGGGAAACAACTACCACTATTCACTAATTCATCTAATTCATTCATGTAAATCAAACCTAATTATAGTCTTATCATCTTTAGTAGTCATAGTAAAACCACTAGGAATACCCTTAAGATTAAACTTCTCTAGTAGTTCATTTGCTGTAATCTCTACATATTTATGTGATTTAACTTTCAAGCCACTCTCCTGTCTTAATAGACATTTTACCATTTTCCATAGCCCATACTGCTTTACCAGCAAGACTATCAATGGTTTCTTTACTAAAACCCATAGTAGTGAGTTTCATAATAGCCCATGTGGTATATTTACCCTCATCATGCCATTTACTCATCATAGATATGAGATTCTTTTCTTCTTTTGATATATTCATAATTCTAAGGGTTAAATATAGCGTCTAACGTAACCCTACAATGTTCACATTCGCCTTTAAATTCTGTTCCAACTTTATCTGTACAATGTAGGGTTACATATTCCCAACACTTTGAACAACTAACTATTATTTCCATTATTAAAAAATTTGGGCGTGATGACGTATCTACGTTCTTTCACTAACCCGTGTATTTAGGCTTTGTCCACTCAGGCACATAATACTTGAACAACATATATGTCAGAGCCACAACGACAATAACCTCAATTACTATTAATCCATAGGTGAAATTGTCAGCATACCCACCAATAACTGCTGGTAAGTTATGTGCTAGGCTGTAACAATTCAATACTATGAAGACTATTAGTAACAATCCCCATATTGTGTTTTGTTTCATGATTGTAATAGGTAGACATAAGATAATTCGCCACTATCCCCTCTCTACTAGTATTGGAGGCTCTTACGTCTTGGCATACCATTAGAATGACACACTCGAGTGTGAATGTTGTTACGAATCTTTGTGTAGAGTTTCCGATCTCTAGTATCTTTGTTGTGCTTCATTGCAGTATAAACTGAATGATTCATCTTCATCAAGTACATCAGGTTGCCATGTTTGTGCAATCTCATAACTTTCAGGCATCAATTCTATACCACTCTGCGTTGGAGTGATGACCTTTTGTGAACACACTTTAGGTTTGTACACCTTAGAACCACAAGAAACACAAGTTAGTTCCTCAAATCTGTCGTCGTTATCGGTTGTTTTGAGGGTATGTTTCTTATTCTTTGGGCATACAAGAATGGTCATTTTTCGTATTCACCTAAGTGTATGTTATTATTAGCCATCAAGGTTTTCAATAGTTGTTTTGCCTCATCATGACTAATCCCTAGTCTGTTGGCTACACTATGCATTGCCCTCGACTTTCTACTATCCGACATATCTGTTTGTGTGGATAGACCACCAATGATAAATGATAAATACTCTCTATCACTATTACCAAGTATCTTTAGTTTTGGTTGTTTTTTATCTGGGTTGACGTTATCATGATATTCATCTACTAATTCATCAGGCAACCCACCTGTTGTGTTATGGTCGTTATATGCTTTTTCAAAAGACTTTGAAAAATCGTCTTCGTCGCTAAAACGCAATTTGTACTCCATATATATACATCAGTACCAATGACGAATAGATTATTGAACCTAACGCACTAATCCTGTATCTATATGCTTTTGGATTTTTCGGTAATAACAATCTATCAGGTAATAGTATTACTATGGTATTCAGTATTACTATAACGATTGCCCACCAAAATATGATTGATTCGATCATTTTAATCTCTCCAATTCGTCATCACTATATTCCATTTTTTTCTGTCCATCTACATGTTTTAACAACTCAATACACTTTGCTTTATATACCTTTGTTGTTTCAATCATAGCCTCTAGTTGAGGATCACTAGGTAGTTCCATATCTTCTGGTAGATTAACACACATTTCTTCTACAATATCATTCATACCTTCCATTGTTTCATTTAACTTTGGTAACAATATATCTCTATGTAGTTTCTTTCTATCATCAGACAATGTATTTTCTTTATGGTATTCTAGTTTTACTGTTGCTTCATTGATGAATTTAATATCTTTCATCATGTTTTTCAAATCTCTAATTTTCATGATACTAACCTCTTTAGGTCTTTCTTCCAACTAGATAGATAACCTTTGATAGTTCCATTCAATCTAAAGTGCATGGCTATATCAGAATATATCATCATCAATATGATACTTGTGATTGCTATATCATGTTCTATTATGGTGTCCACCCCTTTTTACATTTACAGTTTGGTGCTTTACAATATCCTGCATTTTTCTTATATCCACCTCTAAATAGGTTGATAAACCAAGTTCCAAACCCACTAAATTTATGGTGTAGTATTGAATGTCCACAAGTTCCACAAGAACCATAATCATGATCAATCTCTCCTACTTTGTAGAAATCATCTGAAAAGGTCAAGGTGTTTTATCACTCTCCATATTTTCCCCATAATCTTTAATCTCTTTGAATTTCAATTTGCCTTCTTTACCGACCAATTCAAATCCTTTATTAAAGGGGGAATTACCATTCTTTTCATTACCTGTCATCACCATTACATCTACTGAATCAGGATCATTTTGTATGTCACCATACTTATATTGACTCTTTTCCAAATCTTTAGACATACTAGCCTCAGCACAGAAACAATAAGCATCTGGTTTTGCAGTATATACTACTTGTTTTAGATAATCCATTGGACTTTTGTTAGGATCACCCTCAGTTATAGGACATACACCAAGTTTCTTATTGCCTTTAATATACATAAAGACAACAGGTATAGCCCTACCTTCTTTATCATTCATAAACACTTTGTAAGCCTTTTCAGCAAGTTTATAGAATGAATCCACATCAACTATGTCTTCTTCTTGCTTTCCCAACTCACCCATGCAACGAGTGATAATTTCTGACACCTGCTTATAAGGACTGTCATCATGTATTCTTGCCTGTTTAATCATTTCCATAGCCATCATTATAGTGTCTTTGTCAAATGATTTCTCAAGTATTTCCCTAGATTCGTCTGCATCTAAGCCTCTGAACATATGATTCTGTACCTCATTAGCACAGGCAACTACTTTATCTTTGTTCATTTAAAATCCTCTTTTGTCATTTCTATATCTTTCGCCCATTTTTTGTCTAATACTTTATGCACTCTAATATATTGTTCTTCATCTACACCAAATTTTACTAAATCCTCAAATATCTCATCAGGGTGTATGTTTGAAGAATACCCATTCGCAACATACATTGCTACATCATAATCTTTCATCATACTTTCTCCTATCAAACCCTACTTTATTAGCGTCTAATTCTAGTTTGTGTTTTAATGCTAAAAATTCTTCCATTATATCTTTAACGGGGACACCCTTAGCACTTCTTTCCATAATCATATCAATAACACTAATAGCACCCTGATCATAAGATAGACCGAGAGTTATCTTTAATTTATCTCTATATCGTGGATCATCTGTATCTACTTTCATTTTGATTCCAACTTATCCTTTAATGATTTTGTAAGGTCTTTTAATTCTTCTAAATCATCACTTCTTTGTATCATATCAATTATAAGTATAGTACCTTTATCATATGAGTTCTCTAATGCAATCCTTATTTTATCTTCATCTGTCATTTTCTTCCCCTCTTTACAGCATCCCATATCTTATTTCTGATATCAATAGCCTTTTGTTGTTGTTCTGGTGTATTCATAATATAACCATTCTCATTATCTATTAGGTTTGTATCATTTACAGGTGTGTTAGGAAATATCTGATTGATTAGATTTCCTCTCTTTTCACAAGCCCAACTTGTCATGAGTACAACCCCCTATCATCTTTATCATGTCTACTGAAACCATACTCATTCTTTGAATCTTTAGGTGATTCTGATTCTAATTCAGGTCTATCAGTTTTAGATTTTGATTTATCAACTGCGTCATTTACTTTGTCTTTCATTTTAGTTAATTTGTCTTCTTTTATTGGTTTATCTTTCTTAGGTGCAGTAGGTGTTTTATCTTCTTCAGGTTTGAACTCATCAACGTGCTCTTTTAGTAGATGACAATAATAACACTTTTCTTTTGCGTTTTTATGTGTTTCGCATAGATTTGGTGTCATATCACGCTTACAAATTTTGCATTCTTGTTTTTCTTTCATTTCATGTCCTCTAACTCGTCATCAGTATATGTGCATATTTCTTTAGGTCTATCATGTTTCTTTTCATTACATTTGCAACTATCATCATCACATTTTCTATCTGCTCTTTCACAACCGTCATGACACATACTATGGTCATTCTTTATGTGTTTAAGGAAGGCAATTACACCATTAACAACCTCTAACACTTCATCTTCACTATAACCCTTTGATTCTAATAGGTCATATGCGTCAGAAGCCCTTAACTCTTTACCTTTAGATTTCCCCTCATCTAAGAATCTTAAGACTATTTCGCCTCCTTTAGTAAATTTCTCTTGGCTAATTTTACTCATTTTCTTCAACCTCATCTACTATGGTGATTTCAACAGGACTATATCCCCCATCACTCATTTGACCTTGTACTATCATGTTGTATCTTTACACCATGCCTTAAAAAACGGTTGTACCCAAGTCTTGTAATACATAGTCATGCCCATTTGGAACATTTCTTGCATTGATTCTTGCATATCTGTGAATGCTTTATATGTGTGTTTCATGATTGTAAATCTACTATCAATTTATTGTCTTCAACTCTTATATTAGTTACAATACCTTTTAGTTTAAATGCTTTTATTATTTCATTTCTATCATATTCTAATGTTACAAATGAATTACTCTTTAGTATCTTCATCATCTTCCTCTTTGCAACAGTCTTTACACCTATGTCTTTCACCTTTCTTAAATTTAGTCAATCTAAATAACTCCTTGCTTTTGCTTTAGCCTGTTCCAATGTATTAAATCTTTCAACATCATCAAATAGTTTCTCATAACTATATATTTCCCATTTCCAATCATCATTAGTTATTCTATTATTAAAACTAACTATACTAATTGTTCCTTTCTTACTAGTACATATGTATTGATATTTACCAAATATTGATTTCTTCATGAAATCTGTTTTTAATTCATCAGGTATGTTTTGCCATTCTTTATAACCTGAATGTATATTTCTTTTTATATTCATTTTAATTCCTTTAATAGTTCTTTACAAGCGTCAATAGTTTCATCAACACATTCACTACTGCCTTTATTATTAATTATATCTCTTGATAGCCATTGTATTTTTAATGCTAGTAATTCTATTTTTTTATATTTCATAATTCTCTAAACCTATCTGTTCTATTGTTATCCATTTCTGCTTCAAACATTAATTTTATTTTCTTCATTTGTTTCTCATTACAATGAATTTCATATTCACCTAATGGGCTTCCACATTTTAATATATCCATTTTATTATTATTATTTAATTTATTTATTTTATTAAATTCTCGAATTTCGATTTTTCGCTGGGGTTATTTCGTGAACGGGGGTTATAAACCCACCGATTAAAGTTATGATATATTTATCATATTTTTTTTAATATTTCTTCTATTTCCTCATTAAAAGGTGATTTACTTAAATTACGCATTTTATTTTTTACATCTTTTGAAGGAACTTCACCTAATGGTATTGCTATTAATAATAATTCTGTTTCATCATCTATTCTAACAAAAGACATACTACCATAATAACCCTGTATTGTTTTAGCAAGATTATCATATGTCTCTAATGGATACATTTTTAATAGTGTCATAACCATTTTACATGGGGGACAATAACTATCAACACAATTAGTACCACATTTAATACATTTATTATACATATTCTAATTTCCACCCATTTCTTCTAAACTTCTTGCCTCTAAATGTAAATGTTTTATTCATGTTTAACTATAACCTCACAAAAACAAGTAACTCTATCATAGTCACTATCATCTAACCAACTAGCAACACCTTTCTCATCTTTTTCAGTTATTCTAAAACATAACACTTCTACCTCACTACCATCATCATCATGATATTCTAAATCAGTTTCTAATACTCTAAACCTCATACCCTCTCTAATATGTTGATTAATACCCTTATCAATAATAATAGTATCACCTACCTCACAATCCATTAATTCTATTTCTTTCAAATCCTATCCCCAAATATATCAACTAACACTTTGTTTACCCACCATGTACCTGTCATATTAGGCTCATCACCATGTGTATCTAATAAAATATCATTTTCAATAACTTCAATTATCTTATATCTTCCACCTATACGAAGATTATTACAACCAAGATTTATGACAGTATCACCCACTCTTATATCATCTAAATCTGTTATTCTCATTTTACCATTTCCTGTTTAATTAGACCATGTTTAACGAGGCATTTAACTAAATGATTTAATTGGTAGTATATTTTACCACAATTACATGTATATTTATTGTTCAATATTTATCCCTACAATGTATAGTTAATTCTTTCAATGATAATGCTATCTCTTTAACCTTAGCAATAACAAATCTATCATTACTATGTATTCTTGATATATTATTTAATTCAAGGGTAATATTTAACAATGATCTACTATCATCTACCAAGTTTAATCACTCCTAATATCCATTTAATCTCATCTAATATAGGTTGGTCGTTAGGTATTTCAAGCACATTGTAACAATACTCTCTACAAGTTTGATTGATCATGCTATCATGCCCACCCAACAGTTATTTAAATAATAAACGAGGGCATTTATATCATAATAAGCAGTTTCCCTCATAACACCACAAAAAAAGTAATCAAAGAACATACTCATAATAAATACTTCCCAAAATACATACCAAGACAATATGTGCCAAATATAATTAAATTAACACAAAAACATTCATTCTTAGTCATGTATTCTCAACCTTATAACAAGAGGCACAAATTGGGAATCCACCATATTTACTAGCCTGTTTAATACTACTCATATCTATTTGTGTAATAGTATGTGCTGATTTATTAGGACATTTAACACAATCAACAAATTGTTTAGGTGTATTAGCCAATTTTACTGCTAATCTCCCATAATGCACCAGCAATAAAACATAGTAGTGATATTTTTATTATTTCAAATATCATTTTAAATCACTATTATCCCCTGTTGTATTTGATTTCCATGCTAACATTTTATGAATACACTCTCTAATTTGGTCAATAGGTATGCCTAATTCCATTAACTCTAGTGCTGAATCTTGTTCATTCATTATGGGATCTAATCTATGTTCTTCTATAATCTTACACACCTCAGCGTCAGTATATCCCATTATGGCGACACCTCTATTCTTGTGATGATTGCTTCAACTAACCTAATGGTTGTTTCAAATACATATTCCCAACCACTAACCATGAAATCCCAACCAAACACAACGGCAACAACAAGACTAATGAGTATTAATAACCAACAGAATACCATCAGTTACCAGCCTCATAAGGAGGGGCTTCTACCAATTTAACACCCCACAACTCACATATATACTGCAACCTAGCCCATTGTATTCCTTTGAAACATGATGTCCAAAATACCCTATTATTAGGATCACTCTCATCACAACCTGTTCCTTTTAGTTCAGGCTTAACCATAGATTGTGTAACTAGGGTGTTTTTGCCATATAATACATCATCTTTGAGCATTTGTTTGGTTAGTTTATCTAACCCTCTAATAGTACGTGAGTGTTTCTTCTCAACATATTCTATTTCTTTCAAATCCTCATTAGGACAAAGAGCAAAACCCTCATACCTATTACTATCTTGTGGTGTTTTAGGTATTTGACTATGTTCGTATGATGTCAATTCAGGCATTTTATTAGTGGTGTTATGAACACCTATTGTTTTGCCCTCAACAAACTTTGTTTTCTTATTAGACATGTTAAATAAAAAAGAGGATTTAATCCTCACCTGCCTCGTCAGGTTTGTTCCCGTCTTTTGCTGGGATATGAATACCTTTCTTTTTAAGATATTCTAGGAATGGTGCTTCATTTTGTTGCTTGATATAGGTTGTGAAAACTCCACCACTTGTGCTTCTATACATTCCTGTAAATGTATATCCATTGAAAGCAACTGCTTTCCAATAGCCTTTGGCTTCTGTTTTCTGTTGTGCAACAGTAGTTCCATTCTTATTGACGAGTACAAATGTTTCGTCAATTCTAGGCATATTCAATATGTATGATTTGCCCAACGTTACCCCGTCTTTCTTTAGATGAGGTGCTGATACAGTTACTTTGTTTGGGAACTGCTCAATTAAAGCATCTAATATCTCAAAACAACCTTTTGTCTTGATAGGTGCTTGTTCAATGTTTGTAGCAATTACCTTGCTATCCATACTGCTCGTATTAAGAGCCAACACTTCTGGTGTATGTACTGTTGCTGTTGCAACAGGGGTATTTTGCGATAGTTCTTCCATTTTAGCCAATACGGCTAATGTGCTATCGTTAATCTTAGACATGGTATTTCGCATATCTTCGACAGTTGATTCCAACTCCTTCACTTTAGAAGCAGTTGTTTGACGCTTTTCTGCCATTACAAATACATACATATTTGTTTCGTGTCTTTAACACTCATCAGATGACATTTATAATTATATTCATATTAAATACAAATACAATTAATAACCGAATCGAATCGGATTTCAGCGAGTATTCGTGCTGGGGGTATTTAAACCCACCGATTCGACCATTTTATACTAACTGAATCCATATTTACTCCAATTAGTATGTGGGCATGATTTAAATATTTTATAGAGGGCTTCTACCTCTAACCAATCACACCAACCCTTTACTACTGATGTTTCGCCTAATACACTTGATATATGATTAGGATTTTTCTTAAAAATACATACCTCATACAATCCCATATTCCCACCATATCCACTATCTATACAAGAGAAAGTATATTCCCTTAATTTCACACTCATTAATAATGTCATATTAATACACCCTCTCTTGATGTGAACATCTTACCTGTTGTAGAGCCATAACATGAATAGTTATTCCACTCTACTTTACCATTAGGTAGGCGAATCCAAGTGATGTTGTTCGCATCAATCTTCATTTATAATAGCCTCCTCTATTTCATCAAATGCTAACATGATGTCGCTGTTCATTATAAACTAACCCCTATTAGTAAGCCCATAAACAAACCAATCGAATATATGATTATAGGTGCTGATTCCATTAGAAATCTGCCTCACTAATTATATCAGTAGGGTTATTAACATTTTGCCAAAATGATAACCCTTTATCTGTTCGGAGTTTATAAAACCCACTACCCCTATTAACTAGTTTTGTTATAGGGGACATTAATAGTTCTCCTCCATTACTACTAATGTTATACCTGCTTTTGTGAGGATTTGTTTGAATCCACCTATATTCTTTGCCTTTACAAACCTAGTATGACTAGTTGGTATGTATTGGAAATACCCTGCTAGATGTTTATAAAGGGTTTTGCCTATCCAACTCTTTACTACTAAATTACCTGTCTTTTTCTTTACAACTGCTTTAATAGTTGTGCCACTATACTTTGCTTTGAGGTCTTTCATGCTTGATTTTACCTCATATGTAGAATCCACACTACCTTGCTTTATAGTAGATTTACTGTTATTGCTAACAGTTGGTTTGCTGTCAGATACATTTGTATCTAAAATATGTGCGAATGTTACCTCGGACATTTCCATGTTATAGTAATTGAATACACATAACTACGGTGTCCATGACACAAATTGTTTATATTACATTTACATGTAACATGGATTTGTGTGTTTGCGAACAATGACCATTCGTGCCTAGGGGTTAAAAACCCTTCGGTCTGCCCATTGTTTAATACATGGTATGAATATACACCACTTCTCTTGGTATTATACATAATACCTAAGGGGGCTTCTATTACATACATTCTATCTACATCATTACATATTATACATAATATAACAGTACAAATACAACAAAGCAGAAGAACACCCACCTTTCGTGCTGGGGGTATTTAAATCTGCCGATCCCCATGTTATCTAATTAATGATATGTCTTATACCATACACATATAGGGGTTTTGTGCCTGACAGGCACGATTTACGCCTACTAGGCGTGGCTAGGCGTGGCTAGGCGTGGCTAGGCGTGGCTAGGCGTGGCTAGGC
>ENA-OREN01000358-OREN01000358.1-marine-metagenome-genome-assembly--contig:-NODE-358-length-67730-cov-4.646209_pt1 | contig 67730 bp, 62 predicted proteins | sample MGYA00248624_ERZ508555 | MGnify/ENA primary metagenome ERZ508555 (study PRJEB26222, sample SAMN06267773) | marine metagenome | isolation source: Saanich Inlet, British Columbia, Canada | place...
AAATCTGGATCAATTTTGCCGAACGAACCGGCATTGATGAATTGCGGGCAACCACCCGCGATATACCTGATTATGACCAGTTGATGGCCCAGCGGCTGGCCATTCTTGACCAGCACGATTTGGGGATTGAGGACATTCAGAAAGTTATCGCCACCATGGCCCCTATGGAGGGTGCCCTTGAATTCGTTGAAAGCCTGAGAACCCGCTATCAGGTTGTCATTTTGTCAGACACATTTTACGAATTTGCCAAACCTCTGATGGCGCAGCTCAACTGGCCTACGTTGTTTTGCCATCGCCTGCATGTAGAAAATGCCAGAATATCTGGTTACACATTACGTATGGCCGACCATAAACGGGCCGCTGTAATGGCCTTTAAGACATTGAATTTCAAGGTTTTTGCTGCCGGTGATTCCTACAACGACACCAACATGCTGGCCGAGGCCGATTGCGGCATCTTGTTCCGAGCGCCGGACAACGTCATCGCCGAGTTTCCAGACTTCCAGGTGACCAACAGCTTCGATGAATTGCAAGCCGCGTTCATCGCTGCCAGCCAGGCCCTTCGGGATTAGGCGGAGGGTAATTTGATCGCCGCCAACCCCAAGGGGCCCAATCCGCTTCGGGACTGGCGTCTGGATTTGGCCGATATCCAAACCATCGGAGTTGATCTGCAGCGCCCCGAATGTATTCTGGCGGAGCCGGATGGCACGCTCTGGTCGGCGGACGCTAGGGGCGGCGTCATGAAGATTTCGGCGGACGGCACGCAAGAATTGATCACCCAAACCGTGGACGGCCATTTCGATCTGGATGCGGGCCAGGCAGACAGCCTGCTCTATGGCACTTTGCCCAACGGATTGGCTTTTGCCGACAACGGCGACATCCTGATTTCAAATTTCGGTACCGATCTTTTGGAGGTGATGAGCCGCTCCGGTGAAACCCGGACCCTCTATGACAGCATCGACGGCCAGCCCATGGGCAAGGTCAATTTCGTGCTTCGCGATTCGAAAAACCGTATCTGGATCACTGTCTCCACCAAGATCAATCCTTGGAGCGAGGCTATCAGGAACGATATCGACGACGGCTATATCGCGCTGGTGGACGACAAAGGCATCCGTATCGTCGCCGACGGGCTTTCGTTCACCAACGAAATCCGCCTCGATGCCGATGAGCAATGGATGTACATCGCCGAAACCTGCGGCAAGCGGGTCAGTCGTATGCGGGTTCAAGATGATGGCACCCTCACCGATTACGAAATATATGGCCCGTCGGATTTAGGAAAAGGCCTGATCGATGGGCTTGCCTTCGATGCATTCGGCAATATCTGGCTGACTATGATATTTGCGGACCAGCTGTTGGCGATCACGCCCGAAGGTGACGCGCTCACTTTGTTCGAAGACGGTAATGCAGAGGCAACGGAAAAATTTGAGCGGGAATTTGCATCCGGCGGTGCTGTCAGTTTCGACACCCTCGCCAAAACTGGCGGCCAACTGGCGCCTTGGCTGGCCAGCGTAACGTTCGGCGGACCCGATCTGAAAACGGTCTATCTCGGCAGTCTGAAGGGCAATACTATCCCCTATTTCCGCTCGCCAGTGGCGGGACTACCTATGGCGCATTGGTCGTTGCCGCCGCGCTAACGCCATCTGCCGAAGTTTTCGCTAGCGCCCGCCGCCGTCCCGGTCCGAAGCCCGTTCCTGAAAACCGGCTGTCGGGTGATCGGGATCCATCAAGCGGTGCAGATGCACAATCACATATTTGATGTGGGCATGATCCACATTGCGGCGGCTAGCGCCCTGCCAGGCGGTCATGGCCGCCGCGTAAGACGGGAAGATGCCGACAACATCGAGATTGTCGGCGTCGACGAAATCATCGCCCGACGGATCGGCGATTTCGCCGCCGAATACCAGATGCAGGAGAGGTTGTGCCATCGGAGGTTCCAATCTTAATTGCCGGTGCGTTTCAGGAAGGAAATGATTAGCAATGGTCATATGCGCACGATGGTGATCGGATGCAAGTAATTAGACCGTATAATTATACTGTACAAATTCATGGTTTGTTAGTATAACTGTCTCCATTGGGAATAGGGAGATTGCCGTAATAGCGGTAATTTGGAGGCTTTTGATATGTTGACCAGTCGGGAAGTCATTGAAAAAACTGGAATATCTCGGGCGACGCTAAACAATTATATTGCCCAGGGCTTGATCCAGGGGCCCGAGGTGCGCAACCCGGACAGTCCAAATGATCCGGCGCGGCGACTTGGTTATTTTCCGGAAGATGTGCTGCAGCGTCTGGCAGAGATTGCCACCTTGAAGGGTCAGGGCGTGCGCATGGCGGAAATTTCCGAGCGTCTGGCCCCCCTCGCCGATGGCCCGCCGCCGCCAAATCCCGCCCAGGATAATGTGCCGACTACCATCAACGCCGATGCAAACAATGGCCGCGGATTGCAATTGACCATCGAGGGGCTCGATCATCCCGCCTATCTGGTCAACAATAAGTTTGAGATCGAATGGGCCAACGAGGCTGCTGAAGCCGACATCTTCGAAACCGGGCGCGGGTTGTCCAGCGACATCGCCGACCGCAACGTCTTCCGTTTGCTGTTCGAAGGCCGCACCGGCACCGCCGATGGGCGCGAAGAGATACTGGCCTTTCATCTTGCGATCGCCAAGAACCGTTTGTCGAAGGCGGGCCTGTTGACCCTTGACGGTCACATCGAGGGCGAGTTGATCGAGGAATTGGCCGACATCTATGACCGGGTCGAGCCGGTTACCTCGCGCGCTGTTAAAGACACCGAAGTTAATTTCGCGCCCCGCGGCGCCGAGCCGGTGCGCTACAACCTTTATGCCAGCTTTTTCCGTGAAGGCACGTTCTTTACCTATGTGCCGGTGGTGGCCGATCATAACCCCTTGATGACCTTGCTGGCGCGCCGTGACATCGTGATCCGGGATCTGTTGCGGGGCCGCAAACCCTATATGACCCCCCTCGCCGTGCTGGTGGCCGATATTCAGAGCTCGGTCAAAATCTGCGCCGAACTGCCGCCTGAGGAATATTTCGAGCTGATCAACCAGGTCTGGGGCACTATGGAGCCCATTTTCCGCAAATATTACGCCACCCACGGCAAGCATGTGGGGGACGGCATTCTATATTATTTCTTCCCCCAGCCCGATTGTAACTACGCTCTCAACGCGGTCCGTTGCGCCGCCGAGATGAAAGAGGCCATGTATGCCATCGACCGGGAATGGCGGGAGCGTAAGAACTGGGCGAACGCGCTGATCTTGAATATCGGCCTCGACGAGGGCCAGGAATGGTTCGGCGCCTATCAGACGTCGACCCATCTAGAATTTACGGTGCTTGGCGACACCATCAACCGGGCCGCCCGGCTCTCGGATTTCGCCACCGGCGGCGCCATCTGGGCGAGCAAGAACCTGATGACCTCGCTGAGCACGCGGGAGCGGGAACATCTGGATTTCGGCATCCGCCGCAAGACCGACGATGGCGCCGAGATGGTGACCCCGTCCACCTATGGCCGCATCTCAAACCTAGCCGATCTGGACGATCCGCAAAACCTGAAGCTGCGCGATATCGGCGTGCTGCCGGTGACCGAGATTTTTAACTTCGAGCAGCCTTAAAGGCCCGGCACCTATCTTCCCCGCATAATGCGCGCCTGATCCCGCTTCCAGTCGTGCGCCTTGGCCGATTGGCGCTTGTCGTATTTGCGTTTTCCGGTGGCGACGCCCAACTCAACCTTGGCCAGGCCGCGCTTATTGAAATAGATCGCCAGCGGAACGATGGTGCGCCCCTCGCGGCTCACCGCATCGGCCAGTTTGCGCACCTCGCGCTTCCGCAAGAGCGCCTTTCTGGGCCGCCGCGTTTCATGCTGGCCGATGCTGGCCGAGGAATATTCCGGGATATAGGTGTTCAGCAGGAATATCTCGCCGTCTTTTTCGGCGGCGTAGGATTCCTCTATGCTGGCGCGCCCACCGCGCAGAGATTTCACCTCCGTGCCGAGCAGCACCAATCCCGCCTCCAACGTCTCTTCGATGAAATAATCGTGCCGGGCGCGTCGGTTGCGGGCGACGATATTGCCGTCGGGGTCGGTTTTCTTGGCCATGGTCTATGTGCGCATCAGCGGGTGATGCCGGCTCCCTGAATGGCGTCCCGGACCCGTGCCTTGGAGACCTCGGCAATCTCGGTCATCGGTAGGCGCGTCTCGTCGGCGCAAATGCCGAGCAAACCTGCGGCATATTTGACTGGGCCGGGACTTGTCTCGCAAAACAGCGCCCCGTGTACTGGCATCAGCTTGCTTTGCAACGCCATGGCGTCTGCGACATCGCCGTCTGCCCAGGCGTTCTGCATATCGGCGCACATTTTGGGCGCGATATTGGCGGTGACCGAGATGCAGCCATGGCCGCCGGCGGCCAGGAACGGAATGGCGGTGCCGTCTTCGCCGGACAGCTGGCAGAAATCGGCGCCAATCTCGATTTCCGTCAGGATTGGGCGATTCAAATCGCTGGTGGCATCCTTGACGCCGACGATATTGGGTAGCTTCGCCAGCCTCGCCATGGTGGCGACCGACATATCGATGACGCTGCGCGGCGGGATATTGTAGATGATGATCGGAATATCGACGGCGTCGTTGATCGCCTTGAAATGCTGATACATGCCTTCTTGGGTCGGCTTGTTGTAATAGGGCGTGACCACCAGAGCCCCATCGGCGCCGGCGGTCTTGGCGTGAACGGCGAGGTCCATGGATTCCTGCGTCGAGTTGGAGCCCGCGCCGGCAATCACCGGCACGCGGCCGCCCGCAACTTCGATGCAAACTTCGGTCACCCGACGGTGTTCTTCATGGCTAAGGGTCGGCGATTCGCCGGTTGTGCCACAGGGAACCAGCCCTTGCGTGCCTTCCGCAATCTGCCATTCCACGAGGCCCCGAAAGGCGGCCTCGTCAAAGGCGCCATCCTTGAACGGCGTGATCAAGGCGACGAACGAGCCTCTAAACATCGAAATTCTCCTTTCCCAGGCCCCCAACCGGAGCCCCGGCAACATAGTCGCATGTCCCGCTTGCCACAAGATGATAGCGCCTCGCGGGGACCTGAAATTTGCGGCGGCGGCAAAACAAACCTATGATTGGCTGAGGTGCATTTATGAAATTGCTTACACCGAACCGGACAGATTATGGGCGCGCCGCCGCCGCTCTTTTGATTGGCGCGTTCCTGGTGCTTGCCAACGCCCCGGCGGGTGCCGCCGAGCCGTCGCATGTGCGGGATGGCTTGCTTGCCAAAAAAGCGCTGGCGGCGGCAAAGAAAAATAACTGGACCGAATACAAGCGCCTCGCCAGCGGACTTAAAAATGCCGATATGCGCGCCATTCTTCGCTGGAACCGGATGCGGTCCAGAAAATCCGGCGCCGGCTTTCACGAGCTGACCATGTTTTTGAAGACCCGGGCCGACTGGCCGCGCATTGCCCTGATCCGCCGCCGGGCCGAGGAAGCCATGCCGTCTGCCCTGCCCGATCAAGCCAAACTCGATTGGTTTGGCGCTCGGGCGCCGTTGACATCGGCTGGCGGCGCGGCCATGGCCGGCGCGTTGATCAATCTCGGCCGCAAAGACGAAGCCCGCGATTTGTTGCGCCGGGTTTGGGTAAGAGGGGCCTTCGGCGCCCAGCAGGAACGTCAGTTTTACAAGCGCTTCCGCGGCTACCTCACCCGGGATAACCATATCCAGCGCCTCGACCGGCTGCTCTGGAACGGCCAACACTATGCGGTGCGGCGTATGTACCGGCGGGTCAATCCCGATTACCGGGCCCTGGCCGAAGCCCGAGTGGCCTTGCGCCGCCACCGGGGCGGCGTCGACCGGACCATTCAAAGAGTGCCGGAAAAACTGATCAACAATACCGGCCTGATCTATGAGCGCCTGCGCTGGCGCCGCCGCAAGGGCCGCGACGAGCAGGCCCGCGCCCTGCTGAGCGATGTGCCGGGTGATCTGGTGCGCCCCCGGCGCTGGTGGCGGGAGCGAGAGATTCTGGTGCGCCGGGCTTTGCGCGACGGTCATATTTCGGCCGCCTACCGCATTGCCAAGCATCATGGCCAGGCCGGCGGACCCGGCTTTGCCGAAGGGGAATGGCTGGCCGGCTGGATTGCGCTGCGATTTCTTGGTGATACCGACATTGCCTTTGGCCATTTCAACAATCTCTATCGGATCGCCAAATATCCCATCAGCCGGGCGCGCGGCGCCTACTGGTCGGCGCGCGCCGCCGAGGTGCAGAAAAAGACCAAGCAGAGCCGCCTTTGGTATGGCCGGGCAGCCAAATTTCCAACCACCTATTACGGCCAGATGGCCAGCCATAAAATTGGCGATACGCACAATTTCGCTCTGCCGCCGGCGCCGCAAACCGAAGACGGTATGGCCGCCGGTTTCGCCGCCCATGAATTGGTGCGCATGGTGCGCGTCATGCATTCGGCGAAGCTGCAGACGCTGATGCGGCCCTTCATCCAGCACCTGAGCCGCATGGGTAAAACGCCGGGCTGGCTGTCCGAGACGGCGCGATTGGCGCGCGCTTCGGGGCGTCCGGATTTAGCCGTTCTGGTCGCCAAACTGGGGCTCGCCAAAGGCATCAATCTGGTCGAAGCCGGTTATCCCCGCCTAGCGTCATCGGTGCTCAGCTATCGGTTGGAGGCGCCCTTTATCCATGCCCTAATCCGCCAGGAAAGTGCCTTCAATTCCGAAGCCATTAGCCATGCGGGCGCCCGCGGGTTGATGCAATTGATGCCGGCGACAGCCATGCGGGTGGCCAAGCGCCACCGCATCCCCTACCACAAGAGCCGTCTGATCAAGGATGCCGGCTATAATCTGCGCATCGGCCAGACCTTCCTGGTGGAATTGCTGGCCAGCTTCAGCAATTCCTACGTTTTGACCCTGGCCGCCTACAACGCCGGGCCCAATCGGGTGCGCCGCTGGATCAAGCTCAACGGCGATCCTCGCGATCCCAGTGTCGATGCCATCGACTGGATCGAATTGATCCCGTTTTCCGAGACTCGCAACTATGTGCAGCGGGTTCTGGAAAACCTGCATATCTACCGGGAAATGGCCGCCGACAATCAGATGGCCTTCAATCCGGAAGCACTGTTGCGGCGTTAAGGATTACCGGTTGCCTGCCCCCTTGCCCATCGATTTCGCCGACATCACCGCCGCCGCAAAGCGTCTGGATGGCGTTGCCCTGGTAACCCCGCTTTTGGAATCGGATGCCATCAACGCAGCCACCGGCGCCCGCGTGCTGATCAAGGCGGAATGCCTGCAACGCACCGGCGCCTTTAAAATTCGCGGCGCCTATAACAAAATTTCTCAGCTTACGCCGGAGCAAAGGGCCAAAGGCGTGGTTGCGTTTTCATCGGGAAACCATGCCCAGGGGGTCGCCCGCGCGGCACGTATTTTGGGTGCCCCGGCGCAAATCGTCATGCCCGCCGATGCGCCCGCCATCAAGACCCGGAACACCAAGGCCGATGGCGCAATTGTCATTGCCTATGACCGCCGCGAAGCCAACCGGGTCGCCATTGCAAATGAAATCACGATGCGCACCGGTGCGACCCTGGTGCCGCCCTATGACGATTTAGACGTGATGGCCGGGCAAGGCACCGTCGGGCTCGAGATCGCCGCCCAGGCAGAGGCGCTGAACGTCAGGCTGGACGCGGTTCTCGGCCCTTGCAGCGGCGGCGGCATGATCGGCGGCACCGCCGTCGCGCTCCGCCAAATGAGTCCGGAAACCGAAGTGTATGCTGTCGAACCAGTTGGTTTCGACGATACGGCGCGCTCTCTGGCGGCGGGCGAACGCATCGAGATCGATCCACCGGCGCCGTCTATTTGCGATGCCTTGTTGATCGAAACGCCGGGCAAGGTGACTTTTCCAGTGACCGGCGCCCTATTGGCGGGCGGGCTCACGGTGTCCGATGATTGGGTGCGCAGCGCCATGGGTTTGGCCTTCGATGCGCTGAAAGTGGTGTTCGAGCCGTCCGGCGCCATCGCTCTTGCGGCTCTAATGCAGGACCAAGATCGCTTTGCCGGCAAGACGGTAGTGATCATCGCCACGGGCGGCAATGTGGACCGAAAAATGTTCGGAGAAGTTATTAGCGCGGACTAGGTCACGCGCTTTCGGCTTCGGCTTTTTTCGGCGGCGGATCGCTCTTGTTCTTGGCGCCGCCCTTGACCAGCAGTTTGATGGTGCCTTCGCTTTCCCGGCGGCCAGTTTCAATGCGCCGACAATGGCCTTCCAGGAACGCTCCCTGCTCGATTGACAGGTTTTCGTGTAGGATATCACCAAGCACGTGTGCCGATTTCGCCAGCGATACTGAGCGCGCCTTGATTTGCCCGGTCACATAGCCATGAACACGAACGCTGTCGGCGGTAATCTCGCCATTGATCTGCGCCGTTTCGCCGACAATGAGGACATCGGTGTGGATATCCCCATCAATCTGGCCATCGACCTGAAGCTCGCCCTGACTGACGAGATCGCCGGTAATTTTAAGATCGGTGCTGAGAAGCGACGGCGGCGCCGGCGTCTTTGGCGCCGGAGGGGTCGAGGCGATCTCTTTACTGCCTTTGGAAAACATAGCGGCCAGCCTTGATAAATCTCCAGGGATTGATGGATCGCTTTTTGTGGATAATTTCGTAATGGAGATGCGGGCCGGTACTGCGGCCCGAAGTTCCAAGCAATCCGATCTTGGTGCGATAATCCACCTTTTGGCCGCGCTTAACAAGAATCTTATGAAGATGGCCGTAGCGGGTCCGGAACCCCTGGCCGTGATCAATCTCGATCAGGCGTCCATATTTTCCCTTGCGCTTGGCGTAGCGCACCACGCCCGGCGCCGTGGCGTAAACCGAGGTGCGCAGCGCGCCGCCCATATCAATGCCGTAATGCATCGCCCAGCGCCGGTTCATTGGGTCGCGCCGTTTACCGTAATGGCTGGAGATCGAATATTGATCTAGCGGCGGAGACAGCGGCATGACGTTGAATACCTGATTGATGGCGTCCCACTTGTCGAGGGTGATATCCAGGTTCACTAAGCCCGCTTTCAAGCGGTCGGCAGGATCGGTCAGCGGGCTGATGGCCATGAACGGGCCGCCCTGCCCGCCTTTCCCGGCGGTGGCTTCGGTCAACAGCTTAGCCAATTTCAACCCGGTCCGTTTGAGGATCGATTCCACATAATCGATATTGCGCTGGGTGCGCCCAGCAAGCCGTTCGACGCTTTCGATCTCGGCTTCGTGCAATTGCTCGATATTGGTTTCCAAATTACCGATGCGCGTCTTCAGCTTGCCGACTTTCAATTGCGCATCGTTGCGCTGCGCCAGAGCGTTTTCAAGGTTTGAAGTGATCGAAGACAGATTGCCGCGCAGATTGAAATTGTGTTTGTTCATCTGCTGCATGTCGGTTTCGATACGGCTCAATTTTTTCTTTAAGGCTGCGCGCGCTGCCAGGATATTGGATTCCTCCTGGCGCTGGTTCTGCAACCGGCTTTCGGCGGATTTCAAATTTTCCTGCAAGGACCAATTGGTCTGCACCAAACCCAGCACCAGTGCATGGTTTTTCTGTAATTCGTCGGTCAGGGAGGTGAAGCGCTCCTGATACTGGGAGACATCGGAGAGCAGATTGCGGTAGACCAGCCGGGCGTTGAGGATGCTTTCATCCTTGGCGTCGATGATCTTCTCGGAGGCGAATAGGCCGACGGAGGAATAGGCGCTCCAGCCGATACCAGCGAAAATCAGGGCGAGAACAGAGAGTTGGATGCCGCGCGAAATACGCAGATAAACCACCCTGCCTTCGGTGCGCAAAATGAATTCGCGTTCCGGAAAGTAGCGCTTAATTGCGCGCGACGCAGCCTTCGATACGGGATTACGTGCCATTAGCCCCTTCACCACACCAGCATTTGCGTTTGAACTTTCGCCGTTTAATTTTGCGTCTTTTCCACTTCCGACGCACGCAACCGGTCTTAATTGACGGTATCGAAACCGCCAAAATCTTGCAACAGTTATGAATGCGAATCGGTAAATATTTCTAGTGAGATCGGGCGTCTCCTTGGTCGGCAGATAGGACCGCGCCGAATCCTATTGAAATTTGAACGCGTTATGCCTGACCATCAATATTTTGCCCGCGATAGCCCAGATATCCCGCCGTCGTCAGGCACGCAATTGTTTGATGTTGGAATTGCCGGAAATTCATGCTCCTTTCGTTTGATGCAACGATTCGCGGCCTTCATTGCGGTATTCTTTGGCGCCGGTCTGCTACCGAAGATGCCTGGAACCTGGGGCTCTGTAGCGGCGTTGCCACTGGCCTGGCTGATCCAGATATGGGGCGGCGCGCCTTGGCTGGCGTTCGCCACTTTGGCGGTATTCTTGCTTGGCGTCTGGGCATCGTCGGTGCATGCGCGGACCCTTGGCGGCGATGATCCTGGCGAGATTGTGGTCGACGAGGTCGCCGGGCAATGGCTGACCTTGTTGGTGGTGCCCGCGGATTTGGTGCTATACGCGGCCGGATTTGTGCTGTTCCGGTTTTTCGATATCGTCAAGCCGTGGCCGGTGTCTTGGGCCGATAGGCGTATCAAGGGCGGCCTCGGCATCATGTTCGATGATATCCTGGCTGGCATATATGCCGCCATATTGCTTTTGATCCTGCGCCTCTGGCTTGAACCATAATTTCTAAATTTTAAGGAGCCCTGGCCCATGTTTTCCGATGAAACCCTCGCCCGGGCGGCGCGGCTGATCGAAGCGTCCACCGAAGCCGGCGTGATGCTGGCCACGGTCGAAAGCTGTACTGGCGGCCTGATCGCCGGCGCCCTTATTTCGGTGGCTGGCTCGTCTTCGGCGTTCGAGCGCGGCTTTGTTACCTACACCAACGAAGCCAAGATGGAAGTGGTCGGCGTGCCCAAAAAAACCCTCGTCGCGCATGGTGCGGTTAGCGCCGAAACCGCCATCGCCATGGCCGAGGGCGCGCTTAATATTTGCCCGGCGGATTTGTCGGTTGGCGTGACCGGTGTCGCCGGGCCGGGCGGCGGCACGCCGGAAAAACCGGTGGGTACGGTGGCCATCGCCGTTGCCTTGCGCGGCGCACAATCGGTGTGTGAGATTCCCCGCTTCGACGGCGACCGGACGGCGGTGCGCCTGGCCACGGTGGACAAGGCACTGGATATGATGTTGGCGATATTGTAGCCGGGATGGCACGACGAAAAGTTAAGGGCCGTATATCTTTAATGCCCTTTTTTCAAAAGCATGCACCATGATCTTCACTGCTTCATTGAAGACGGCGCCGATCAATTTCTGCAACAATCTGGAGCGGAATTCGAAGTCTACATAGAAATCGACAATGGTGCCGTCGCCGTCTTCCAAAAAGAGCCAGTGGTTATTTAGATACCGAAACGGGCCTTCCGAATAGGCAACGTCGATACGCATGCCGGGCCGGTCGAGTATGACTTTTGAGGTGAAGCGTTCGCGGAACATCTTGTAGCCGATAACCATATCGGCGGTGATCGTGTCGCCTGTCTCACCCTCTTCTCGCCCACGGATGCGGGTGGCCACGCACCAGGGCAGGAATTCAGGATATTTTTCCACATCGGAAACCAGGTCGAACATCTGTTCCGGCGAGTGCGGCAAGCGCCTTTTTTCAGCATGGGTAGGCATGTGTGGCTTATAGGCGTTTAAAAGCTAACGAAAGGTTTTCTTTGGCCGTCACGCCAAGACCTAGAGCGATTTCTGCCGGGCAGCGCGCAGTGCCTGGAAATCTTCGTCGGCGTGGTAGGAAGACCGGGTCAACGGCGTGGCCGAGACTTTCAAGAAACCTTTGGCGTAGGCCTTGGTTTCCAGTTCTTTGAATTCTTCCGGGGTCACGAAACGCTCAAGGGGGGCATGCTTGGGGGTCGGTTGCAGATATTGACCGATGGTCAAAAAATCCACATTGGCCGAGCGCAGGTCGTCCATCACCTGGCCCACCTCCCCCATTTCCTCGCCAAGCCCGACCATGATTCCGGACTTGGTGAACAGGTCCGCGTCCAACTCTTTCGCCGTTTGCAGCAGTTTTAGGGAATGGAAATAACGGGCGCCGGGACGAATCGTTGGATAGAGGCGCGGCACAGTCTCCAGATTGTGGTTGAATACGTCCGGTCTGGCGGCGATCACCGTTTCTAGCGCGCCCTCTTTGTCCCGGAAATCAGGGGTTAACACTTCGGTCGTGGTGCCCGGAGACATTTGCCGGACACTTTCGATAGAGGCTGCGAATTGATCGGCGCCGCCGTCGGCCAGATCATCCCGGTCCACCGACGTGATGACCATGTGTTTGAGGCCGGTCTTTTGCGCCATGATGCCGACATTTTCCGGCTCCAACGGATTGACCGGGCCGGGTTTGCCGGTGGCGACGTTGCAAAAGGCGCAGGCGCGGGTACAAATCTCGCCCAAAATCATCACCGTGGCGTGGCGCTGGGCCCAGCATTCACCGATATTCGGGCACGCCGCCTCCTCGCAGACGGTTGTCAGGCCAAGACCGCGCATGAGCGCCTTGGTTTCACCGTAGACCGGCGAGTTCGGCGCCTTGACCCGGATCCAGGCCGGCTTGCGCGGGCTCGGACTGTCCGGATTGTTGCGTTTTTCCGGGTGGCGGAGTGCGGTGGTCTTGGTCAATTTTAAATCCTAGATAATTTCTTGACGAGGAAGTTGTATAAGCCAACCAAGAGTTGCCATCCAATTATCACTGGAACCGGAATTATCCAAAATATAAACAACCACAACAGCCATTCTTCGCCCGCAATGTCGATACTCATCCAAACGGAAAATGCGCCTGCTAAAATCCATACCATTACCGCGCCGACAACTTTGGAGATTGGTGGCATTGGCTGCCTCAATCGCATTTGCTCAAGAATAACTTGCCATCGCTAAAAATGGATCACCCGCCCATAAGCGTCGAGGACCGATTCGTGCATCATTTCCGATAAGGTGGGGTGTGGGAAGACGGTGTGCATCAGCTCAGCTTCGGTGGTCTCCAAGGTTTGCGCGATGGCGTAGCCCTGGATCAGCTCGGTCACTTCGGCGCCGATCATGTGGGCGCCCAGCAATTCGCCGGTTTTTGCGTCGAACACGGTTTTGACCAGCCCTTCGGCCTCGCCGAGCGCGATGGCCTTGCCGTTGCCGGCGAAGGGGAATTTGCCGACGCGCACCTCGTGGCCCGCTTCCACCGCCGCCGCCTCGGTCATGCCGACGCTGGCTACTTGCGGGTGGCAATAGGTGCAGCCGGGAATGCGGCCGGTATTCAAGGGATGGACACCTTCGACGCCAGCGATCTTCTCGACGCAGATAATGCCTTCGTGGCTGGCTTTGTGGGCTAGCCAGGGCGGCCCGGCCACATCGCCGATGGCGTAGATGCCGGGCTCGCCGGTGCGGCACCATTCATCGATGACAATATGTGTTCTGTCCACCTCGACGCCGGTGCCTTCCAGGCCCAAACTTTCTACGTTGCCGACAATGCCGACCGCCATTATCACCCGCTCGACGGTGATCTGGCTGGATTTGCCGACCGCTTCAATGGTGGCGGTGACGTTGTTCTTGCCCTTGTCCAGCTTGGTCACCGTGGCCGAGGTCATGATGGTCATGCCGTCGGCTTCGAAGGCTTTGTGGGCGAAAGCGGAGATGTCTTCGTCTTCCACCGGCAGTACCCGGGGCAGAACTTCGACTACCGTCACTTCGGCGCCGAGCGCCCGGTAGAAGCTGGCAAATTCGATGCCGATGGCGCCAGATCCCACAACCAGCAAAGATTTCGGCATAACGTCCGGCACCATGGCCTCTTTGTAGGTCCAGATCAGCTTGCCATCGGGCTCCAAGCCAGGCAGAGCGCGGGCTCTGGCGCCGGTCGCAAGGATGATGTTTTTTGCTGACAGTTCGCCTACAATTTTGCCATCTTTGCTAACAGTTATTTCGCCTTTGCCATCAAGCCGGCCCTCGCCATCAAAAACTGTAACTTTGTTCTTTTTCAACAAATGTGCGACGCCGCCAGACAATTGCGTAGCGACGCCCCGGGAACGGGCCACGATTTTCTCGAGATCGAAAGAAACGCCTTCCACTTTGAGCCCGAAATCGTCCGCATGCCGGATATTGCGGTATATCTCCGCCGTGCGCAGCAGCGCCTTGGTAGGAATGCAGCCCCAATTGAGGCAGATGCCGCCCAGATGCTCGCGCTCCACCAGCGCGGTCGCCAAACCAAGCTGCGCCGCCCGGATGGCGGTCACATACCCCCCTGGCCCGCCGCCGACGATGATGATGTCAAACTTGGTTGGAGTTGCTTGCGGGGTTTTGGCCATCATGTTCGCCTTTGCTTATAGCAGCATGGTCAGCGGATCTTCGATCATCGCCTTGAAGGCGGTCATGAATTCGGCGCCCAGTGCGCCATCCACGGTGCGGTGATCGGTGGACAGGGTGCAACTCATCACCGTGGCAATGCCGAGCGCACCATCTTTCACCACCGGGCGCTGGGCGCCGGCGCCGACCGCTAGAATGCACGATTGCGGCGGATTGATGATGGCGGAGAACTCCTTGATGCCGAACATGCCGAGATTGGAAATGGTGAAGCCGCCGCCTTGAAATTCATCCAGGGACAATTTGCCGTCCCTGGCGCGTGCCGCCAAGTCTTTCATTTCATTGGAGGTTTCAGCCAATCCCTTTTGATCGGCGCGGCGCAGGATGGGAGTGATCAACCCGCCCGGCGTGGCCACCGCGACCGCCACGTCGATGTCTGCGTATTGGCGGGTGGCATCCGCCATCCAGCTGACATTGACGCCGGGCACCTTGCGCATGGCCAAGGCGACGGCGCGAATGACGAAATCGTTGACCGAAATTTTGTAGGCGCCATCGCCTTCCGGCGCGCGCCCGTTCAAGTCTTTGCGCATAGCCAGCAGGGCATCAATCGCGCAATCGACCGTTAGGTAGAAATGCGGAATATCGCGGGCCGATTCGGTCAACCGTTCGGCGATCACCCGGCGCATATTGGTGTGCGGAATGTCGGTGTAGGGCCCGGCGCCGGGGATTTCGGCGGGGACCGATGCCGAAGGTGTGGTCGCCGGTAATTGCGGCGTAGATGGCGCTGGTGCGGATGCCGGTGCGGGCGCTGCGTTGCCGCCGGCGATGGCGGCCTCCACATCGGCCTTGACGATACGCCCATGCGGGCCGGAGCCAATGATGCCTGTAATTTCCAATCCCGCCTCGCCCGCCAAACGTCTGGCCAAAGGGCTGGCGAAGACGCGGGCGCCACCCGCTGGTTGGGCCGGTGCGGGTGTTGGCGTTGCTTCGGGTGCGGCTGGTGCTGCCTTGGGCGCGGCTTCGGGTGCTGCCGGGGGTGTGGGCGGAGGCGCAGTCGGCGCGGTATCAAGCGCCGCCATTGCCGAAGCATCTTCGCCTTCTTCCAGCAGCACGGCGATGGGCGCGTTGACGGCGATGCCTTCGGAGCCTTCGGGCACGATGATTTTGCCGAGCACGCCATCGTCAATGGCTTCCAGTTCCATGGTCGCCTTGTCGGTCTCGATCTCGGCCAGCAGATCGCCGGAGGCAACCGCATCGCCCTCGGCTTTTAGCCAGCGCGCCAGAGTGCCCTCGGTCATGGTCGGCGACAAGGCCGGCATCAATATTTGTATGGCCATATTCTGAGCCCCCTCGGATCAGCGGTAACAAACGGCTTTGGCGGCGTCGGCGATGTCACCTGCGCCTGGCATGTACATGGCTTCCAGGTTTTTGGCGTAAGGCATGGGCACATCGGCGCCGCACACCCTCCGAACCGGTGCGTCCAGGTAATCGAAGGCTTGTTCCATGGCGATGGCGGCGATCTCGGCGCCGATGCCGGCCACCGGCCAGCCTTCCTCAACGCTAATCAAGCGGTTGGTTTTCTTGACTGAGGCGACAATGGTTTCGGTGTCCAGCGGACGCAAGGAGCGAAGATTGATCACTTCCGCCGAAATCCCCTCCCCGGCCAACGTTGCCGCCGCTTCCAGGGCAAGGCCGACCATCCGTGAATAGGCGACGATGGTAACGTCCGAGCCTTCCAATTCCACGTGGGCGCGACCAATGGGCAGCACGTAGTCGGCGGCTTCGGGCACATCGAAGCTTTGTCCATAAAGAATTTCGTTTTCCAGCACGATAACCGGATTGGGATCGCGAATGGCGGCTTTCATCAGCCCCTTGGCATCGTAGCCGGAATAGGGCGCGATCACTTTCAAGCCGGGAATATGGGCAAACCAGCTGGCGTAGCATTGAGAATGCTGGGCGGCGACCCCGGCGGCGGCGCCGTTGGGGCCGCGAAAGACAATCGGGCAACCCATCTGGCCGCCGGACATATAGCGGGTTTTGGCCGCCGAATTGATCAAATGATCCATCGCCTGCATGGCGAAGTTAAAGGTCATGAACTCGACAATGGGTTTTAAGCCCCCGAACGCGGCGCCGACGCCTAACCCGGTAAAGCCATGCTCGGTAATCGGCGTATCGACCACCCTTTTATCGCCGAACTCCTCAAGCAAGCCTTGGCTGACCTTATAGGCGCCCTCGTATTGGGCCACTTCCTCGCCCATAAGAAAAATGGTCTCGTCGGTGCGCATTTCCTCGGCGATAGCGTCGCGCAAGGCTTCGCGCTGGGTGATGGTGGTGAGCGGGCCGTTATAATCGGGCGCCGCCGGGATTATCGCAGCTGCGGCTTGCGGCGCGGCGGCGGGCTCGGGCGCGGTTTGCGGGGCCGCTTGGGGCGCGGCTGGCGCAGGCGCAGGTTCCGGGACGGCGGCGGCATCTTCGCCTTCGGCCAGGATCACCGCGATAGGGGTGTTGACGGGGATGCCTTCGGATCCCTCGGCCACCATGATCTTGCCAAGCACGCCATCATCAACGGCTTCGATCTCCATGGTGGCTTTGTCGGTTTCGATCTCGGCCAGAACATCGCCGGGGGCTATTGCATCGCCTTCGGCTTTCAGCCAGCGCGCTAGCGTGCCCTCGGTCATAGTCGGCGACAAGGCCGGCATCAGGATTTCGGTTGCCATAATTTTATCCTTATCCTTTAAGCGCTAACTGGAAGCTCGGCGAGCACGTCGGTATACAGTTCCGACGGTTCCGGCTCCGGGCTTTGCTGGGCGAACTCGGCGGCTTCGGTGACGATTGCCTTGATCTCCGCGTCCGCCGCTTTCATATCGTCTTCGCTAGCATGGCCGCCATCAAGCAAGGCCTGGCGCACCCGGTCGATGGGATCGCGCTCGGCGCGCACCTTGGCGACCTCTTCGCGGGTCCGGTATTTGGCCGGGTCGGACATGGAATGGCCTCGGTAGCGGTAGGTCTGCATGCCGAGCACATAGGGCCCCTTACCGCTCCGGGCGTGGGCGAGCGCACGCTCACCGGCTTCACGCACCGCTTCGATATCCATACCGTCGACCTCTTCATTGGGGATATCGTAGGCCTCGCCCCGGGAATACATGGTCGGCGTCGCCGAATGGCGGGCCACCGATGTGCCCATGCCGTAGCGGTTGTTCTCGATCACGAAGACCACCGGCAGCTCCCAGAGAGCCGCCATATTATAGCTCTCATACACCTGGCCCTGGTTGGCGGCGCCGTCGCCATAATAGGCCATGGCAACGCCACCATCGCCGGAATATTTGTGGGCAAAGGCCAGACCGGTGCCAATCGGTACCTGAGCGGCGACAATGCCGTGGCCGCCATAGAATTTTTTCTCCTTGGAGAACATGTGCATGGAGCCGCCCTTGCCTTTGGAATAGCCGCCGGCGCGCCCGGTCAATTCGGCCATGACGCCCTTCGGGTCCATGCCGGTGGCCAGCATATGGCCGTGATCCCGGTAGCTGGTGATAACCGAATCGTTTTCCTGGGCCACCGATTGCAGGCCGACGACCACCGCTTCTTGGCCGATATAGAGATGGCAAAAGCCGTTGATCAGGCCCATGCCGTACAATTGGCCGGCCTTTTCCTCGAAGCGGCGGATCAACAGCATTTCCCGGTAGAAGTTCATCAGCAACTCGGGCGACGATTTGGCCGCCACCTGGTTTTTCTTCGAGCGCCCGCGCGGGCTTTTCTTTTTGGCCGGGGATTTTGCCATGGAATTCTCCGAGTGGCGCCGGACCGGCGCGCATAGTTTCGATCAGTAACAGGTATTACATGGGGTTTCGAAACCAAAAGATAAAGTGAAGCTGTTGTTTTGCAATTAAAAAATTGCGATTACCATTATATCGGTTAATTTGCGTCCGATCTCGAATATTTTATTAACTACTCTTGTAATCAGGCGCAATTTTCGATCAAGTTTGACCTTCGAAAAACAAGGCTTTTAAGGCCAAAATTGCGAGTTGGAGGAATTATGCTGAAATTCTACGGGCGGCGTTCATCGATTAATGTGCAAAAGGCGCTGTGGGCGCTGACCGAGCTGGGCCTCGAATTCGAATGGTTCGATCCGGACGGCACCTTCGGCACCATCGACGTTCCAGACTACCAATCCCTCAACCCCAATATGCGGGTGCCGACATTGGTGGAAGGTGATCTGACGTTGCGCCAATCCAACGCCATTGTCCGGTATCTCTGCCGCAAACACAGCCATGGCGACCTCTACCCCGACGATGCCGGCGAGCTGGCCATCGCCGACGTGTGGATGGACTGGCAGAACACCGAATTACAGGCCACCATCACGCCGGTGTTCTGGGGACTGATCCGCAGTTTCCCCAACACCCCGGACCCGGAGGTTATGGCTGCCAACATTGAAAAACTGAATGCCAGCATGGTGATTATGGAAGCTATGTTCGGCGAGGGTAATTATGTAACCGGCGATCACTTCACCATGGGCGATATCCCCACCGGCGCCGGCGTCTACCGCTATATGACCCTCGACATTGTGCGCCCCGCCCTACCCCGCACAGAAGCCTACTACGCGCGCTTGACCGAACGGCCCGCCTACCGCAAAGCAATCATGACGCCGTTGGTGTGAGTTAGAGCCGCGCGTCCTTGTCCAGCAATATGATGATTTCGCCGGGCAGGCTGTAGCCGAGCATGTAGCGGGCGCGCTCGTCGAGCATGTCCCGGTCGATGGCATTGCTGAACAGCAACGCCACCCGGTTGGCGATCTTCTTTTGCGCCAAGCTCATGTCCGCCGATACGATCTTCGCCTGCTCCACCTGGTGCACCAATTGCCAATAGGCGATCAGGCCTCGCTCGCCCTGTAAGGCGTGGTAGGCGATGTACGCAATCAGCGCGGCCCCGAGGATGGGTCCGATGACGTGGCGGGCGCGCGAACGCGCTTCAGATATAAACTTCATCCGTCCCCCAGATGGTCTCCGGCCTTTCACCATGCAAAGCGCTTGCCAATTGCGCCAGACGGCCAAAGCCTTGGGAATCAATGGGTTGGATGCGGATTTCACCCCTGGTGAGAGACAATTTCCGTACCAATCGTAAATCAGGCTGCTATTTTTGCCGGTCAGACTGCTTGTTCGTTCGGGAAAGCCTAATGGCTAGATGGTTAAGGTCTTGTTAACACTCGTGGCTGGCTTCGTTCACGTCCGCCAAGGCCGGCATCACATCGCCTTCGAACAATTTGATCGAATTCAAGGATTCCTGCAGGCTAAGATCACCGAAGGCAAAGCGGCAGATAAACGTGGTGATGCCGGCGGCTTCATACTGGCGGCGCATTTCGGCGGCGACGGTGGCGGGCGATCCTGCAATGCCGGTGCCCTCGGCCTCCAGCTCCTCGAAGGTTTCCACATAGCGGGTCATCTTCGGCGCAGCGTTGTGGCGGTTCCACAGCATCATGATATTCTTCTGCCAGACCGGATAGGCACAGGCGGCAATCTCGCGGGCCTCGGCATCGGTCTCGCCCACATAGACGAAGCGGTTCATGCCGAGGCGCGGCATCGGCCCGGTAACCCCGGCCTCGGCGCGCTTTGCCCGGTAGGCATCGGTGAGCACGCGCACCCCCTCCACCGGGCCACTGGTTACCAGATTAACACCGTTCTCGGCGGGCCAGCCGGCGCCGTCGGGGTTCGACGTGCCGTACCAGAGCGGCGGATGCGGCCGCTGCACCGGATGCAGCACCCGGGGGAAGGCCTCGACGCTGTAATGGCGCCCTTGATAGGTCAGCTCGTCCGCCGCATCGAGCCCGATCAGGATCATCTCCAGGGCTTCCCGGTACATGTCCGGACCTTCCGTGTAATCGACGCCGTAATAGCCCACCTCGAACGGCGATATGCCGCGCCCGATTCCCATTTCGAGGCGCCCGCCGCTCATCTGATCGAGCATGCAGATCTCCTCCATCAGGCGCAGCGGATGGTACAGCGGCAGACAATAAACCAGCGGCCCGAAGCGAAGGCGTTTGGTGCGCTGTGCAACGGCGGCCAGGAACAGGTTCGGCGACGGCGCCATGCCCAGCGGCGTCGCGTGATGCTCGGCCATATGGTAGGAGCGGATACCGATCTCATCGTAGCGCTCGACCAGCTTCAGCCGGTCTTCATAATAGCCGGTCAGATCCTGACCCGGGACCAAATCGAGATGGTCGAATACGCTGAATTCCATGAAGTCCCCCCTAATTTGAGGGTAGTCTAGCGCAATACCCCCCGCCCCGCATAGCGGGCTTCGGGGCCGAGGGCTTCTTCGATGCGGATCAATTGGTTGTATTTGGCCAGCCGGTCGGAGCGTGACAGCGAGCCGGTTTTGATCTGGCCGGCGTTGGTGGCGACCGCGATATCGGCGATGGTGGCGTCCTCGGTCTCGCCGGAACGGTGCGAGATCACGGTGGTGTAGCCGGCCTTGTGGGCCATTTCCACCGCCTCCAGGGTCTCCGACAAGGTGCCGATCTGATTGACTTTTATTAAAATCGAATTGGCGATCGCGCCGTCAATGCCGCGCTGCAGCCGTTTCGGGTTGGTGACGAACAGATCGTCGCCGACAAGCTGCACCTTAGGCCCCAAAGCCTCGGTCAGACCCTTCCAGCCATCCCAATCATCTTCATCGAGGCCGTCTTCGATCGAAACGATGGGATAGCGGGCCACCAGATCGGCGTAATAATCGGTCATCGCTTCCGCATCCAGGCTTTTGCCCTCGCCGGCCAACTCGTATCTGCCGTCTTTATAAAACTCGGACGAGGCCGCATCCAGGGCCAGGACGATATCGTCGCCGGGCTTGTAGCCGGCCGCCTCAATGGATTTCATCACAAAGCCGAGGGCCTCATCGGTGCTGGAAAGGCCCGGCGCAAAACCACCCTCGTCGCCCACATTGGTGTTGTGGCCGGCGCCCTGGAGCGCAGTTTTCAGGCATTGAAACACCTCGGCGCCCATGCGGATGGCATCGGTGACGCTGGCGGCGCCCACCGGCATGATCATGAATTCCTGGATATCGATAGGATTGTCGGCGTGGCTGCCACCATTGATGATGTTCATCATCGGCACCGGCATTAGCGACGCTTGCGTGCCGCCGATATAGCGGTATAGCGGCAACCCGGCCTCAAGCGCAGCGGCCTTCGCGACCGCAAGGCTGACGCCGAGAATGGCATTGGCGCCGAGTCTTGATTTATTGTCAGTGCCATCAAGCGCTATCATTGTGCGGTCGATATGCAACTGGTCCTCGGCATCGAAGCCGGAGATAGTCTCGAATATCTCGCCATTGACGTTGGCAACGGCATTTTGCACCCCCTTACCGCCAAAGCGCGCCTTATCGCCATCGCGCAATTCGACCGCTTCATGGACGCCGGTAGAGGCCCCGGATGGCACCCCGGCCCGCCCCATGGCCCCGGTCTCCAGAACCACGTCAACCTCGATGGTCGGATTGCCCCGGGAATCGAGAATTTCACGAGCGAGAATGTCAACGATTGCGGTCATGATTTAGGGTCTCTCAGAAGCAAATGGGTTGTGATTACATAGCTGATGAGGCCGGTTTTGGTAATGCGGGCACAGCCATTAGTTAATATTCACCGGGTACGATTTGGCCGTTGCATCAAGTTCTTGTAGAACTTTCACTATATCCGATAGATATTTGATCTTTATCATATTTGGCCCGTCACTCGGTGCATTGTCAGGGTCGTCGTGGGTTTCCATGAAGACGCCGGCGACGCCAACGGCGACGGCAGCGCGGGCCAGGACGGGGGCGAATTTTCGCTCGCCGCCGGAAGTCGCGCCCTCGCCGCCCGGTTGCTGTACCGAGTGGGTGGCGTCGAAGATTACCGGGTGGCCGCCGGATGCCAGGACCGGCAGCGCGCGCATGTCCGAGACAAGCGTGTTGTAGCCGAAGCTGGCGCCGCGCTCGCAGACCATGGCGTTCCGGTTGCCGGTGCTTTCCACCTTGGCGGTCACGTTGGCCATGTCCCAGGGTGCCAGGAATTGCCCCTTCTTGATGTTGAGTGCCAGGCCGGTATTTCCTGCTTCTACTAGTAGATCAGTCTGGCGGCAAAGGAACGCTGGGATTTGCAAAACGTCCATGACGCCTGCCAGCTCGTTGCATTGCTCCGGCGTGTGCACATCAGTGATTACCGGTAGCCCGAACGTCTCCTTGATTTCGGTGAAGATTTCCAGCGCGTCGCCCATGCCCATACCCCGGTGGCTGTCGATGCTGGTGCGGTTGGCCTTGTCGAACGACGATTTGTAGACGATCCCAATGCCGAGAGATTTCGCCATTTCGGCCAGCGCTTCGGCCATCTTCATGGCGTGATCCCGGCTCTCCATGACGCACGGCCCGGCGATCAGCGATAAAGGCAGATCATTGCCGAAGGTGACGGTGCCGGCGCTGACGTGGTTGGCCACGGTCATATCCTTAAACCAGCCGGCTTTGATCGACGGCGGCGCGGATGAAATCGGTGAACAATGGGTGCGGCTCGAATGGGCGGGATTTCAGTTCGGGATGGAACTGCACGCCAATGAACCAGGGATGCTCCGGTATTTCGACAATTTCCGGCAACACGCCATCAGGGGATTTGCCGGAAAACACCAGGCCGGCCCCGGCCAGTTCCGCTTCGTAGGCGATGTTGACCTCGTAGCGGTGGCGGTGGCGCTCGGATATGGCCTTGTTGCCGTATATGCCGCGCACCCGGCTGTTGTCACCCAGGTTACAATCGTAGGCGCCGAGGCGCATGGTGCCGCCTTTGTCGCTGTCTTCGCCGCGTTGCTCGGTCACGCCGTCCTTGTCCCATTCGGTCATCAGTCCGACCACCGGCGCATCGCAAGGGCCGAACTCGGTGGAGCCGGCGCCCTTGATGCCGGCCAGATTGCGCGCCGCTTCAACCACTGCCATCTGCATGCCGAAACAGATGCCGAAATAGGGTACGTGGCGCTCGCGGGCGAACTTGGCGGCCATGATCTTGCCCTCGGCGCCGCGCTCACCAAAGCCGCCGGGTACCAAAATGCCATGCACGTCTTCCAGATGTTCGACCGTGCCGGCCTCTTCGAATATTTCCGCCTCCAACCATTTGAGATTGACCCGCACATTGTTGGCGATGCCGCCATGGGCCAAAGCCTCGGACAGGGATTTGTAGGCGTCTTTCAAACCCATATATTTACCGACGATGGCGATCGCTACATCGCCCTCGGGCGCCAGGGCGCGCTTCGTTATCTTTTTCCAGCGGCTCAAGTCGGGGGCCGGCAGCTCTATACCGAAATGGCGGAGCACTTCGTCGTCGAGGCCTTGTTCGTGGTAGCTGATGGGCACTTGGTAGATGGATTCCACGTCCAGTGCCGGCACCACAGAATCCCGCCGCACATTACAGAATTGGGCAATTTTCGAGCGGTCGCCGTCTGAAAATTGATGCTCGGATCGGCACAACAAAAGGTCCGGCTGGATGCCTAGACTCAACAACTCCTTAACCGAATGCTGGGTCGGCTTGGTCTTTAACTCGCCCGCCGCCGCGATATAAGGCAACAGCGTCAAATGCACGTACATGGCCTTGTCGCGGCCCAATTCGTTGCCAAGCTGGCGGATGGCTTCCAGGAACGGCAAGCCCTCGATATCGCCGACCGTACCGCCAATTTCGCAAAGCACGAAATCTTCGTCATCGATGTCGGAGAGCACGAATTCCTTGATGGCGTTGGTGATGTGCGGGATCACCTGGATGGTGGCGCCCAGATATTCGCCGCGCCGTTCCTTGGCGATCACCTTGGAGTAAATCTGCCCGGTGGTGACGTTGTCGGTACGGCGCGCCGAAACCCCCGTAAATCGTTCATAATGGCCGAGATCGAGATCGGTTTCGGCGCCGTCGTCGGTGACATACACCTCGCCGTGCTGATAGGGGCTCATGGTTCCCGGATCGACGTTTATATAGGGGTCCAATTTGCGCAGGCGCACCTTGAAACCACGCGCTTGCAACAAGGAACCCAATGCCGCCGAGGCCAAGCCTTTACCGAGTGAGGAAACCACGCCGCCGGTGATAAATACGAAACGCGTCATGGACCGGCGTTGTACAGGAACGAGGGCCCACGCAAAAGCAGATTAGTCACTTGCGGTGCTTATTTTTTTTAAAGTGTTGGAAAGCCGGGATTTTTTACGGCTTGGCCGGCGAGTCCGGTTGCACCGGGATCAGGTTCGGCATGCCCGGAACGCTCGGACCTTGCTGCTGATTCGCTGGTGCCGGCGCACTTCGGTCCAGGAGCGAGCCGCGATCACCGGTATTATTGGCCAATATCGCCAGGGCCAGGCTGGAAACCATGAACAAGGCGGCCAGCACCGCCGTTACCCGGGTCAGAAGATTTGCGGCGGCGCGTCCGGTCATGAAACCGCCCATACCACCGCCACCGCCGCCCATACTGCCCATGCCGCCCTCGCTCTGCTGAATGAGAACGACGAATATCATGGCGATGGCCAGGATCAGATGAATAACGATGAGGACTGCTGTCATGGTCTATCTCAAGCTTGAAGAAGCGCTTATCTATGTCTCCAGGCGCAATTGTGCAAGGCTAATGATTGCTGCGGCGGCAGTGATCCCTATAACTTGTTAACCGATTGCGGCTGCGATGGCCCAGAAATCCGCCGCCGCCAGACTGGCGCCACCGACCAATCCACCATCCACATCAGCCAGCGCCAGCAATCCGGCGGCGTTGTCCGGCTTAACCGAGCCGCCGTATAAAATCCGGCAACTCTGGGCGGTTGCATCGTTGGTTACTTCGGCCAGGGTGGCGCGGATCATGGCGTGCACGTCCTGCACCTCGGCCTCGGTTGGGGTGCGTCCGGTACCGATGGCCCAAACCGGCTCATAAGCAATCACCATTTGCGATCCATCGGCGCCGTCCGGGACCGATCCCCGCACCTGGGCGGCGACCACATCGTTGGTTTTTCCGGCGTCGCGTTGGGCTTCGGTCTCGCCGGCGCAGATGATGGCGATTAGCCCCGCCTCGATGGCGGCGGTAGCCTTGGCGCGCACCAGATCATCGCCCTCACCATGGTCGGCGCGGCGCTCGGAATGACCGACAATTACGTGGCTGCAGCCGAGATCGGCGAGCATTGCGGCTGAGATATCGCCAGTGTGGGCGCCGCCGCTATTGAAATGGCAATCCTGGCCGCCGAGCAAAAGCCCAGAACCCTCAATTGCCGCCGCAGTGCCGGCAATCAGCGTCGCCGGCGGGCAGAGCAGCATCTCGAAACCCGGGTTAGCGGCGCCTTGCATGCGCTTCGCCAGATCTTCGGCGCGGGCCCGCCCGTCGCCGAGGAGGCCGTTCATTTTCCAATTACCGGCGATCAGGGGTGTGCGCGAATTCACCATTGCGGCCTCCGTTTGCATGAAGATTACAGGCGCGCTCAATAACACAGGAATTGGCCCCTTACCACCGTGCCGGCTGGTATTGGCGATGGTGGTTGCGGGCGCCCGGTCACGCTTTTATGATGCCGCGCGGCGGCCGGCGGAGATATACTTCGCCCCAATTCGGCAATCGGTAATACTGGGACCAAAATATGTACGGAAAATTCAGAAAAGCAATGATATCCCTTGGCGCCAAGGTGCTGATAATCCTGTTGGTGTTGAGCTTCGCGGTTTGGGGCATCGGCGATCATTTGAGCTTCACCGGTGACGGCAACGCCAACACGGTTGCCACGGTCGGTGAACGGGAAATCAGCCGCCGGGATTATGTCAGCGAGGTGCAGCGCCAGATCTCCCGCCTTAGGCGCGCCCTCGGCACTGACGTTACAGAGGATCAGCTGCGCGCCATGGGCGTGACCCGGCGGGTCCTCGACGGCATGATCAGCCAGGCGGTGTTCGTCGAAGGCGCCCGCGATATGGGGCTGATTGTCGGCGAAGACACGCTGGCTCAGGAAATCCGCATCGACCAGCGCTTTCGCGGCGCCAGCGGCCAGTTCGACCGGACCCAGTTCAACCGCATTCTGTACGACAACGGCTACCAGGAAGGCGTCTTCATAAATCTGTTCCGCTCCGATTTGATCCGCTCGCAGCTTTTGAGCGGCATCATCAACGGCCAGATAGCGCCCAAATCCTTGACCAACGCCATCCACAGCTACCGGATGGAACGGCGCATCGCCGACGTGATCTCCATCCCCAACCGCAACTTGGGAGTTGTCAGCCAGCCACCCGATGGCGAGCTTGCCAAATATCACAAAGACAACGCGGCCCGCTTCACGGCGCCGGAAAATCGGGATTTTTCGCTGGTGCGCCTGCAAATCAAGGATGTTCTGGACGAGATTGAGGTTGCCGAGGATAAAATCCGCGAAACCTATCAGGACCGACTGGATGAGTTCACGGTGCCGGAACTTCGGGCCATCAAACAAATACTCCTGAATTCAAAGGCCGAGGCCGAAAAGGCCCACCGCGCGTTGTCGGCGGGCACGGACTTCAACAAAGTCGCCGCCGATATTGCCAAGATGGATGCCGAAGCCACCGATCTGGGCGAAGTGTCGCGCGGCCAGTTACCGATACCGGCCTTGGCCGACGCCGCATTCGAGCTGGCGGCATCGGCGGTAAGCCAGCCCATTGCAAGCGATCTCGGCTGGCATATCTTGAAAGTGACCAAGATCAGCGCCACCCAGACGCGCACCTACGATGAGGTGAAGGCGCAAATCAAAAAGGAAATCGCCTCGGAAGAAGCCGTCGATGTGTTGTTCAAGCTGGCCAACAATTTCGAAGATTCCCTCGGCGGCGGCGATACCCTTGATGAAGCGGCGCGCAAATTGAATTTCAAAGTGACCAAGTTCACCAAAACCAACCGGGCCGGCACGGGCGAATTGGGCACGCCGGTTGCGGGGCTCGATCCGGAAGTGGTGCGGGTCGCCTTTGAGACCGGGGAGAACAATGATAGCCCGCTCATCGATAGCGGCGAAAACGGCTACTTCATGCTGCATATGGACAAGGTGACGCCGCCCACGTTACGCCCGCTGAAGACGGTCCGCTCCCAGGTGCGCGACGCCATGATGCGCGACCGGCGCGCCGAAGTGGCGGGCCGCCGGGCCGATGGTCTGGTCAAGGATATCCAGGCTGGTAAGGACCTTGCCGAAGTAGCCAAGAAGTTCGGCGGCACCCAATGGACCGCTAAGGCCTTCACGCGCACCGGCCAAGGGCTCGAAAAGCGGCTTCCGGGCGCCGTGGTGGCCGCAGTATTTGCTCAAAGGCTTGGCCAGGCATCCACCGCCGGCGCTGGTGAGAGCCAGATTATCGCCGTTCTCAAACATATCGAGCGCGCCAATCCCCTGGCCGATAAAGAAAGCGCCGAGCAAATTCGCACCCAATTGAACCAGGGCATCGGCAACGATTTGACCGCGCAATTGGCGGCGGCGATGCGCGCTAAGTTTGGCGTCACGGTCAATCAAGCGGCTCTCGATGCGCCCTTGAGGAGCGGGCGCGGCGGCGCCGGAAATGGATACTGAGCCTGGCTTCACGGCGTTTGAGGCAGCCTATAACGCCGGCAAACCGCAGGTCCTATGGACGCGCATGATCGCCGATTTGGAGACGCCGGTGTCGGCCATGATCAAACTGGTCGACGGCGCTCCCAATAGTTTTCTTCTTGAATCGGTGGAAGGCGGCTCGATCCGGGGGCGCTATTCCTTTTTGGGCATGCAGCCCGATCTAATCTGGCGCTGCCACGGTAATGGGGCCGAAATTAACCGGAACGCACTGGAAGACGCCGGTGCCTTCGAGCCCTGCCCGGTTTCCGAAGACGCCGGCACGTTGGCCTCGTTCCGTAGCGTCTTGGCCGAATCCCGCATCGATCTGCCGCCCGGACTGCCGCCAATGGCGGCCGGCCTATTCGGCTATATGGGCTATGACGCGGTGCGACTGGCCGAAGATATTCCCGATACAAACCCGAAAAACCTGGACGTGCCGGATGGCCAGTTCATGCGCCCGACCATTATCACCGTCTTCGATACCATCGAGGATCTGGTTAGTATCGTGACGCCCGCCTGGCCCGCCGAAGGCGTGTCCGCCGAGCATGCCTATGAAGCCGGCCTCAGCCGCCTGGGCAAGGTGCTCGATGATTTTGACAAAAGCCTGCCGCGCCATGGCCGCGATCCGATCCAACAGTTCGGCGAGCCCCAATCCAACATGACCGAAGAGGAATTCTGCGAGATCGTCGAAAAGGGCAAAGAATATATCCTCGCCGGCGATGTGTTTCAGGTGGTTTTATCGCAGCAATTCTCGATGCCGTTCGATCTGCCGCCGTTGGCTTTTTATCGGGCCTTGCGCCGCATCAACCCCTCGCCGTTCCTGTTTTTTCTGGATTTCGGTGAATTTTCTATTGTCGGGTCGAGCCCGGAATTGTTGGTTCGCATGCGCGCCGGGCGCGTCACCATCCGCCCCCTGGCCGGCACCCGCCCGCGCGGCGCCGATGACGCCGAAGATCACCGTTTGGCCGAAGAGCTGCTGGCCGATCCGAAAGAGTTGGCCGAACATTTGATGCTGTTGGATTTGGGCCGTAACGATGTGGGCCGCGTCGCCAAGACCGGCAGCGTGAGCGTGACCGAACAGAACGGGATCGAGCGCTATTCCCACGTGATGCACATTGTCTCCCACGTGGAAGGCGATCTGGATGAGCAATACGACGCCGTCGATGCGTTGCTGTCGGGATTTCCGGCGGGCACGGTATCGGGCGCGCCGAAAGTTCGGGCGATGCAGATCATCGACGAATTGGAATCCCTCCGGCGCGGAATTTATGCGGGCTGTATCGGCTATTTCGGCGCCAACGGCGATATGGATACTTGCATTGCGCTGCGCACCGCCGTGTTGACCAACGACACCCTGTACGTTCAGGCCGGCGCCGGCATCGTTGCCGACTCCGATCCCAAGTCGGAACACGAAGAATGCCGCAATAAGGCCCTTGGTCTTTTACGCGCCGCCGCCGAAGCGGTGCGGTTTGCACAAAACCCGAATTAGAAAAGGAATATTTTTAATGGCTGCACGCCGCTTGAAAGAATTGATGGCCGAAGCGAACGGCATGGTGGAAATTATTGCCGCCGAGGATGCTGTGAAAGCCTTGGGTGATGCCGGTGTTCTGTTTGTCGATGTGCGCGAAAAGCATGAGCGGGATGGCGGCTATATCGCCGGTTCCATCCATGCGCCGCGCGGTTTTTTGGAAATGATCACCGATGTGGACGGCCCCATGCACAATGCGGATCTGGTTTGCGGCAAGACGCTGATCCTTTATTGCGGATCGGGCGGGCGCTCGGCCCTGGCAGGCAAGACCTTGGCCGATATGGGCGTCACTGATGTCCGTTATATGGCCGGCGGGCTCGGCGCCTGGAAAGACGCCGGCGCGGCGCTGGAAACCGGCTGAACCTATAATATATTGAAATAATTATCGGAACGGAGGTCTGGGAACAGATCGCCGATGATCGATTGCGGCCACGGCACATGCAATATGTGGTGGAACAATATGTAGCAAAAGAGCGTCGTTCCCACCGATATGATCAATGTCATGCGCCAGCTTTCGCGCCCGTCGAAGCGGATAAAGCCGGCTAGGAACAGGAAGATGGCCGGTATGATGCCGGTCACGATGGCGGCGCCCAGGAAGCCCACGCACCAGCCGTAATAGCGGGCGAAACGCAGGAATATGGTGGCCACCGAAAGATCACCGTAATCGGCCTGGATATCAAAATGAACGGCGGGGCCCGCCTCACCGGGTGCGGTGAAACTGACGAACCGGCCGATCAGCACCACCAGCGTAAAGGCCAGCCCGGACCAGGCGATCACCTGGGGTACCAGTTTGGCGTTCAGATCCCAGCTTGATGATATAAATAGCGATCCGGCGAACAAGGCCGCCATGATGGCCGAAAAAATCACATCGGGCCAATTGTTGACGGCTGAGAATGCGAGATGGCGCTTACCGGCGCCGGCCGCCACGCGGGCCCGGTGCTTGCGGTAAACCGGCACCGCGAGGCCGATGGCGGTAATGATCAGCATGACAATCACCACCGGCCGCTCAAGCCATTCGAAGCCATAGCGGGACACCGATATAAACATATAGCGTTCGACCAGATCGCCGAGCACGAAGCCCAAAATCAGCGGCGGGCGCGGCCAGCCCAGGCGTTTCATCATCCAGCCGATCAGCCCGATCAGCAACAACGCGCCGAGATCGCCCCACTGTCGGGTAGCCTGAAACGCGCCGATGAAGGTGATGGCCAGTACTACCGGTGCCAATATGCCGATGCGCACCAGGGCTATCTTGGCCAACTGATTGGCAAAAATGAAGCAAATGCCAGCGCCCAGAATATTGGCGATGGCGATCGACCAGACCATGGTGTAGGTGACGTCCAGATGCGTCGTCAGCATGTCGGGCCCGGGGATCAGCCCCTGGATCAGGAAAGCGCCCAAGAGCAAAGCCATGGAAGCCGAGCCGGGGACCCCAAACGCGATGGTCGGCACCAATGCGCCGCCTTCCTTGGCGTTGTTGGAGGCCTCAGACGCGATAACGCCGCGCACATCGCCCTTGCCGAAAGTTTCCGAGGCGCCTTTTTCGGTTCTGGCGGCATGGCCATAGGCGATCCAGTCGATGACCGCCGCGCCGAGGCCGGGAATAGCGCCGAGGCCGGAGCCAATGAACGAGCAGCGCAGCACCAAAAACGGATGCGACAGGGTATCGCGGATACCCAGCATCTGGCTCCAGCGGGAGCCCATGCGGGTACTGCCAGCGATTTGCGTGCGGGTGATGACCAGGTCGGCCAATTCCGGCAGTGCGAACAGGCCGAGCGCCAATGGTACCACCGGCAGCCCGTCATAGAGATAAAGACTGTCGAAGGTCCAGCGGAGGGTGCCGGTCTGCGGATCATCGCCCGCCGTGGCGATCAGGATGCCGATACAGGCTGCGGCGAAGCCTTTCATCGGCGTTGAGCCGCCGAGCACCGCAACCAGTGACAGCCCGAAGAGACAAAAGGTCAGCAATTCCGGTTTCGCCAGTTTGAGCATCACCGGCGTCAATATGGGAATGGAGATGCCGAGGAGGACGGCGCCGAACAATCCGCCGATGACCGAAGCCGAAAAGGCGGCGCCAAAGGCCCTGCCCGCCTCGCCTTTGCGGGCCATGGGAAAGCCGTCGAGGATGGTGGCCGCCGAGCCGACCGTGCCCGGAACCCCGAACAGGACCGCCGGAATGGTGTCCGATGTGGCGACCACGGCGGAAAGGCCAATGAGGAATGCCATCGCCGTATGCGGGTCCATATCGAAGGTAAAGGGCAACAACAGCGACAAGCCTACCAGCCCGCTCAAACCCGGAATTACGCCGAGCACCAGGCCGAACAGGACGCCTAGCCCTAAGAACGCCAGCCGCGTCGGGTCCGTCATCAAGATGGCAGCCTTGGTCGCCATCAGAAGCATTTCGGATTCCATGGGCCCTGTTCCGCGTATTTGTTATGTTGGTGCGAATAGGGGCGAGCTGGTAATGCCCGCCCCTACCGCGTTTTAAGGGTTTTGCCGGCGCTATTTACGGCCGATGGCTTGTTTTGCCAGGGCCACAGCATCGGCGTCCGTCGCCAGGAAGCCGGCCAACATTTTCTCAACTTCAGCGCCACTTTGCCAGTTGATCTTGAGGCGGGTTTTCTTGGCGTCTGCAAGGTATCCCGGGTCCTTCATGGTGTCGGCGAAGGCTTTCCGTAGGGCTTCGCGGCGGTCGGCCGGAATGCCCGGCGCGGCGGCCAGGGGGCGGCCCAACTTGGACTGACCGAAGATCACTTCCATGGCCTTCTTGGCTTTCGGAGTCTTCGCATAGTTGAAGATATGAGCGGCGCCCTTGAAGAACGGATCGGTCTCGATACCCAACTGCACCAGCACCTTCAGATCGCCCCGATCGATGTCTTTCTGCCAGCGCGACTGGATCGACGATTTGGCGAGGCCGCAACTGCCGGACACTTCGCCTTGGCGCATGGCCAGGTTAATGCCCTTGGTGCCTTTGTAGCCGTAAATAATCTTGATGTTGGCGCCGGCCAGGTTGTTGAATACCTTGACGTGCTGGCTGGTGATGGCCGCTGGGCCGGTGGCGCCGAAGGCGACGTCTTTGGCTTTGATCAACTCGTCGAAGGTTTTGATGCCGGAGCTTTTCCAGACGCCGCAGGAGAAGATCTCCTGGTTCATGTTGCCGATCCAGGTAAAGCCGGTTGTCTTGAATTTGGCCTTCGACTTGCCGCCGCCGAACAACGGCTCGAGCGCTGCGGAGGATGCGAAAACCAGTAAATTTGTGCCGTTTTTAGGGGTCGCGTTATAGACAAAATTGGCGGCGCGCAAGGAACCGGCGCCGGGCATGTTTTTCGGCACCACCGACGGATTGCCGGGAATATGGTTGCCCAGATGGCGGGCCAGAACGCGGCTGTAGGTATCATATCCGCCGCCAGCGCCATAACCGATATTCAAGGTGATGGTTTTTCCTTTGTAGAAATCAGCAACGCTTTGAGCGTTCGCCGTCCCTGCGAAATTCGCCAGCATCATGACCGCCGCTCCGGCGACCGACAATTTAACCAATGAATTTTGGATGTTCATAATCAATGTCTCCCATGGGAATGATTTTAAATTTTGTATTGGCTAATTATTCGTAGGCTAAATTATTGATTCCCACTTGGCTTGGCAATGGACTGCGTGGCCACAATCATCGAAATTTCGATTCTGCTAGGGTCCTCTCAATGTTGGCACTGCGACATATTTACGGAAATTCGACCATACCGGTTCATTACTATTCCTTACGGTTTATACCGGTTCATACCGGTTTTATTTGGTCTCCAACGGATGCCTTTCCCGTTTCCCGCAGCCCTCAATTACTTATTTAGAACGAATTGCGAACAATGCAAGCGCGAAGCCCGCATATTCGCCATGGTGCCGGACCGATGGCCGGATGCCGCAGTGCGGACCCAGAAATTACCCCGAGTTTAGCCCCAGTTGTATTGCGATATTATATTGCCAGCGCAAAGAATATGCGCCTACATGATGCTGCCTAATATAAAATCACAAAGGGAGGACAACTATGAAATCGACAAATATATTATTGGCGGGAACGGTTGGAGCCTTTTCCGTATTGGCTGCCAACCAGGCGTTGGCGCAAAAATCACAGGACGTACTACGCTTCGCGATCACCGAGCCATACAAGGGACTTTCCGGATATTTCTACCCGGCCACCGAAGCGTCCCAGTTCTACCGTACCATTTATCAGATGCTCATCCGCTTCGATGAATACAAAGGCAAACTGGTTCCACAGCTTGCCAAATCTTGGAAACGCATCGACGACACCACTATCGAGTTCGAATTGCGTGACGACGTCAAATTCCATAACGGCAACGCGTTCAATGCCGACGATGTCCTTTACGCCATCAAGATGGCGGCCGATCCAAAAAATAAGTTTGCTTTCAAGGGCCGCTTCAAATGGATCAAAAATGCTGAAAAGTTGGGGCCCTATAAAGTCAGAGTGACCGGCAAGAAACTTAACGCCGGTGATTTCATGCATTTTGCCTATCGGAGCTTTATGATTGACGCCGAAACCCACCGCGCGCACGCCAACGGTGCGGATTATGGGCGAATGACGCCAGTCGGCACGGGCGCCTACAAGGTTGTGGACTTCGATCGCAACCGGGGCGTTACAGTGGAGCGTTTTGCCGGCTTCAAGGGGATCGGCCGTGCGCCGATCAAACGCGTAAAAGCCGTGTTCATCCCGGACCAAGAGACGCAGATTGCGCAGCTCCTGACCGGCGGTGTGGATGTGGTGCGCAACATTTCCAACGATAACGCCAAAGGTATTGAGGGAAATTCCAAACTGTCTGTCTCCGCCGTCGACAGCATCACCATGACCTATTTTATGATGGATGCGGCTGGCCGGTCGGGCAAGAAGGAATTGACCGATTTGCGGGTCCGCAAGGCCCTCGCCATGGCCATCAATCGCCGCGCAATCAAGAAAGCGGTTATCCCCGGCGGCAAAAGCGCCAAGCTTGCCAAGGCCCTCTGCTTTGCTTCCATGGTGGGCTGCACCCACAGCGTCGAAACCGCCCCTTACGATCCGGCGGCGGCCAAGCGGCTTCTTGCCGAGGCCGGCTACCCCAACGGCTTCGATCTTGAAATCACGGCGCATATAATCGTCAAGGATGTGGCGACGGCGATCGCCGGCGATCTCCGAAAGATCGGCGTCCGGGCCAGCATCCAGCCGATGACTACCGTGGCCATGCGCAAAAAGCGGGCATCCGGCAAAATGCAGGCATTCTCAGGCTATTACCCCAACGGCTCCCTACCCGACGTGGCCAATGCTCTCAATGTTTATTTCGGCGCCAAATCGCGTGACTATGCGCGCGACCCGGTAATTCATAAGGGCATGAATGCGGGCAAACAGACCCACGATCTGGCGGCTCGGAAGGCGGCTTACGGCAAGGTCTTCGACCGGATTAGCCGTAACGCCTATATCGTCCCCATCGCGTCGCTGCCCATCATCTATGGGCATTCGAGTGAAATCTCGGTCAAGCCGAACTTGATCACCGCCAACGAATTGCATATTTCCGACTTCTTCTGGAAGTAAGCTGAGCGGCAGGTTAAATGGACGGGCGCCGGGTAACCGGCGCCCGTTTCGTTTGCGTGGCTCCGGGGCTGCCCGGACGGCTATGTGTCATTGAGGCCGGATAATTGGGGTAGCGGCGGGATTGTTATTTCTTGGGCCGCCCGCCCCGCTTTTTCCAATATTGGTCGTTCACATATTTTTGGAAATGCTCGCCGGTTTTATAGCGCTTTAACTGCACCCATTCGAACAAGGTGTAGAACGTGCCCTTGCCGAAAGCGCCGGGCATGATCGCCACCGCCGCATCACCACCGCCTTTGCCTTTGGCGGCGGCGAAGTTTTCCGGCATGAAATAGATGGTAGGCGTAAACAGTGCGCGCCATTTGCGGGCCAACTTGCCCTCGGTGGTTACCTCGCCATCCAGATCGGTGACTTCCTTGGCGCCCCACAGATCAATCTGCACCACTTCGAAATGCTTGCGGATGAAGGCGTTGATCTTTGGATCGACCAGAATTTCGGTCTGCACCTTGGTGCAATAGGAACAGCCGCGCTGCTCGACAAAGACAACCAGGCGTTTGCCGTTGGCTTCGGCGGTCGCCATGTCTTCTTTCAGGTCCAGAAAGCTCTCCAGGAACCAGGTATGATGGTAAAGCCCGTCTTCGCCCTTGACCGGCTGCGCGATGGTCTCCGCCCGCGCCCCGGTGATCAGGAATGCGCCCGCCAAAGCCATGCATAAAACCAAAGCGACGAATTTACGTTTTGTAGGCATGATATTTGTGCTTTCCAATTTGTGAGGATAGGGGCGTTATGAAGTGTTATTCTACTAAAGATTCACGTAAAATAGCAATTGCACAGAATTCGGCACCGGATATCATTCACTAGTCTTGCCGCTGACCAGTGCCGAGATCGGCACCAGCTGGACGCCGCGCGCCACTGCCGCCGGCAGCCAGGCCGCCAGAGCATCCAACGTGGCGTCCTTGGGATGGCCGATGGCAATGGCGGCACCAGTGCGCCGGGCGATGGCTTCGGTGCGTGCCAGATTGCGTTGGACGGCCTCCAACTCGGGCTCGTTATCCAGGAAAATATCGCGGGCGGCGGTGCGAATGCCGAGGGAACGGGCGATTTTGCCGGCGACGGTCTTGGGTGATGTACGCGAATCCAAGAACAAAAGATTGCGCCGCTTAATCTCGGTCAGGATTAGCGTCATGCTTTCCGCATCGGACGTGAACTTGCTGCCCATGTGGTTGTTGACGCCCACATAGCCCTGGAACCGTCCAAGCATCCAATCGAGCCGCTTTAAGTTGGTATCAGGCTCCACATTGCGCAATAGAACCTTGGGCCCCGGGTCCACATTGCGACTTTCGGCTTCCATATTTACGTGCACCAGCAATTCGTGACCGGCGGCCTTCGCGGCTTTGGTTTGGCCGATGATATCGTTGCCATAGACCAGGAAGGCGATAGTTAGAGGCCCCGGCAAGGCGATGGCGCGGCGCGTGCGTTTGGCGTCAATACCGGCATCATCGATGACGATGGCGATACGGACGGGTTTTTTGGGTGCGGACGGCTTTGGTTCGGCGGCGGGTTTGGCGGCAACCGGGGCTGGTTCCGGCGGCTCGGGCGCCGGTTGGACAACTGTGGGTGCCGGCGGCGGTGGCGGTGCTATCGGCGGCTCATTTTTGGGAAGCTTGGCAGCGACGATTTTGGGCGGAATTTCCATTCCGACCAATGCGGCCGGTGCGTTCGGTTTGGCTCGTTCACCACGCAGCCAAATGCCACCGCTCATAATGGCAGCCACCAGCAAAATAACGCCGATCAGCGCTTTGATAGCCATGGCGCTGCCTCCCGGTTCCCTAGCCCGCCAGATCGTCGAGGATCGGGCAGTCGGGCCTCGTATCACCGTGGCAGCGCCGGGACAGATCCAGGAGCGTGCGGCGCACCGATTGCAATTCCTCGATCCGCTGTTCGATGTCGGTGATATGGCTTTCGGTCAACGCCTTAACCTCGGCGCTGGAGCGGCCCCGGTCCTGCCACAGGCTCAAAAGCTGGGTCACGTCTTTCAATGGGAATCCAAGCAGGCGCGCCTTGCTCACAAAGCGCAGCACCTCCACATCGCTGTCGCCATAATCCCGGTAGCCGCTGGGCTTGCGCGGTGGTTCCGGGATCAAACCGATGCTTTCGTAATAACGGATGGTCTTGGCGGTAACCCCGGTCAGTCCGGAGAGGCGGCCTATATTCATATCGTCCTCGAAATGGTTTGACTGCGGTTGTAGATTTGAGGGTCCCTATAGCCGCGCCCGGCGGAGGCGCAGCGCGTTCGAAATCACCGAAACCGAGCTTAGGCTCATGGCGGCGGCGGCGACCATGGGATTGAGCAGAATGCCAAAAAATGGAAACAAAACACCGGCCGCAATAGGTACGCCTATGCCATTGTAAATAAAGGCGAAGAATAGGTTTTGCCGGATATTGCGCATGGTCAGTCGGCTTAGCCGCCGGGCGCGCAAAATACCCCGCAAATCGCCCTTTACCAGGGTCACGCCGGCGCTTTCCATGGCGATGTCGGTGCCGGTGCCCATGGCGATGCCTACATGCGCCGCCGCCAGCGCCGGCGCATCATTGACACCGTCACCGGCCATGGCGACGATTGCGCCCTCACCCGCCAGACGCTTGATCACATCGCTTTTGGCTTCGGGCAGAACGCCGGCTTCCACATCTTTGATGTTTAGGGTTTTGGCGACGGCGCGGGCCGTGGTTTCGGAATCGCCCGTGACCATGATCACCCGCACCCCATCGGCGGCCAGGCCGCGCAAGGCACCGGGCGTCGTTTCCTTGATCGGATCGGCGGCGGCGACCAGTCCGGCGACCGCGCCATCGACAACCACGAACATGGCTGTTTCGCCGGCGCTTCTAAGCGCCTCGGCTTGTTCAGCGGTCGCTGTGGCATCGATATTCAGATGCTCAAGCAACGCCGCATTGCCAAGAGCCACGTCCTGGCCATTGATGGTGCCGGTAACGCCCTTGCCAGTAATCGATTGGAAATCGGAGGCCGTAGGAATATCCAGATTTTTGCCGGTTGCCGCCGCGGTGATGGCCGCGGCCAACGGGTGCTCGCTGCCTTTCTCAAGACCAGCGGCGAGGCCCAAGATGGTATCTTCGTCCGATGCGCTGACGCTGACCACGCGGGTAACGCGCGGCTTGCCCTCGGTCAAAGTGCCGGTCTTATCGACCACCAGCGTGTCGACTTTTTCCAAAATCTCCAGAGCTTCGGCATCCTTGATCAGGACACCGGCTTGGGCGCCGCGTCCGGCACCGACCATGATCGACATGGGCGTCGCCAATCCGAGGGCGCAAGGGCAGGCAATGATCAGCACCGCGACCGCATTCACGATGGCAAAAGCGAGGCTGGGCGCCGGACCGAAGATCGCCCATATGACAAAAGTAAGCACCGATGACGCCACCACCGCCGGCACAAAATAGCCCGACACGCTGTCGGCCAGACGCTGCACCGGCGCGCGGCTGCGCTGGGCCTCGGCCACCATGCGCACGATCTGCGACAACAAGGTGGCGCCGCCGACCCTTGTGGCGGTCATGATAAAGCCACCGGTCTGGTTGACGGTGCCGCCGGTGACCGCGTCGCCTGGGCCAACTTCGACGGGCATGGATTCGCCGGTGATCATGGCCGCATCGATGGTGCTGTTGCCTTCGGCAACCGTGCCGTCGGTGGGCACCGCCTCGCCGGGACGGACGCGCAAACGATCGCCTTCCTTGACCAGATCGAGGGCGATATCTTCCTCCGCTCCATCTTCACTGATGCGCCTCGCTTGTTTGGGCGCCAGATCCAGCAACGCCCGGATGGCGCCGGATGTGCGTTCGCGGGCGCGCAGCTCCAACACCTGGCCCAGGAGAACCAGCGTCGTGATAACGGCGGCGGCCTCGAAATAGATGGCCACCTCGCCGCCTTCGCCCCGGAAGGCGTCCGGGAACAATCCTGGAAACAGCGCCGCGATGGTGCTGTAGACGAACGCCACGCCGACGCCGATGCCGATCAGGGTGAACATATTGAAATTGCGACTGACCAGGGACGACCAGGCGCGCGCAAAAAACGCGGTAGCGCCCCAAAAAACCACCGGTACGGTGAGAATAAGCTGCAAAATCGCGTTGGTCTGATGAGAAATCATCTGCGAGATCGGCTTGCCTGGCAGCAAATCGCCCATGGACAAGATCAAAATAGGGATCGCCAGGGCCAGGCAAACCCAAAACCGTTTGCTCATATAAATCAGTTCCGGGTTTTCCGTCTCCGCCAAGGCCGCCAGCGGGTCCATGGGTTCCAGCGCCATGCCGCATATGGGGCAGCTTCCGGGGCCGACCTGCTCGATCTCCGGGTCCATGGGGCAGGTGTAGATGGCGTCCGGATCGCCCGCCTCCTCCGCTGCATCGGATGGGGTCAGGTATTTCTCCGGATCGCCCGCAAATTTGGTGCGGCAGCCATCACAACAGAACCGGTAAGTCACACCGTCCAATTCGTAACTGGGTTTGTCTTTGCGCTTGTCCACATTCATGCCGCAGACCGGATCGGTATCGTTCAGATAGATCATCGGATCGGTGGAGAACTTGGTGTGGCATCCATCGCAGCAAAAATGATAGGCATCGCCTTCAAATTCGAATAATGGCTTGTCTGCCTCGGTATCAACGGACATGCCGCAAACTGGATCAGTGGCTTGCATGGAGGACTCCTCAAACTTTCCATTTAACTGGAAGGTTATCATGAACCCTACAGCCGGGGAAAGGTCAATCAGTTTCCTTGACCTGGGCCAATTCAAACGGCATTCTCTGCCAATATATCCTTATTTGTTATATGAAAAACGTTGTGTAACTTGTTGATATGTTATTATTAATCGATAATTATGACAGCTTCGTCTATAACCTGAAACACTATTTCGGTGAACTGGGCGCGGAGGTTGCCGTCTACCGCAATGATGCCCTCAGTGTAGACGAAGCCTTGGCACTTAAGCCGGATGCCATCTGCCTTTCACCGGGGCCGTGCGAGCCGGATCAAGCAGGGATATGCCTGGATTTGATTGCGGCGGCGGCGGGTAAGGTTCCGTTGTTCGGTGTCTGCCTCGGCTTTCAGGCCATCGGTCAGGCATTCGGCGGTCGCGTGGTGCGGGCGCCGAAACCCATGCACGGCAAGCTGAGCCCGATCCAGCACAACGAACAAGGGCTGTTTGGCGGCATCGAAAACCCATTTTCGGCAACCCGCTATCATTCTTTGATGCTGGCCCGGGAAGATTGGCCGGACGCGTTGGAAATCACCGGCGAAACCGAAGACGGCATCGTTATGGGCATCAGCCACAAGACGCATCTTTGCGCCGGCGTTCAATTCCACCCGGAAAGTATTGCTTCTGAACACGGCCACCGTCTGTTAGAAAACTTCCTGAAAATGGCGGGGATGGCGGGAATTAAGGCATGAGTGACGCGGTAACCGATCTGAAGGCGCCAATTGCCAAGTTGGCGGCACGCGAGCATTTGTCGGCGGACGAGGCCCAAGCGGCGTTCAACGTCATCATGTCCGGCGACGCGACACCTGCACAAATCGGCGGGTTCCTGATGGCACTCAGGGTCAACGGCGAAAGTGTCGACGAGATCACCGGTGCGGCCCGCGCCATGCGCGCCAAGATGACCACGGTGGCCGCGCCGGCCAATGCCATGGATGTGGTCGGCACCGGCGGCGACGGCACCGGCACTTATAATATCTCCACCGGCGCTGCCATCGTGGTCGCCGGCGCCGGCATTCCGGTGGCCAAGCACGGCAACCGGGCCTTGTCGTCCAAGTCCGGCGCCGCCGATGCGTTGCAGGCCCTGGGCCTCAACAACGAAGCCGACTTTTCAGCGATCGAGCGCGCCATTGCCGAGGCCAATATCGGCTTTCTGATGGCGCCCCGCCACCACAGCGCCATGCGCCATGTGGCCGGCGCCCGGGTTGAGCTGGCAACCCGCACCATCTTTAACCTGCTGGGACCGATCTCAAATCCAGCCGGCGTCTCTCGCCAATTGACCGGTGTGTTTGATCGCCAATGGGTGCGCCCCCTGGCCGAGACTTTGAGCAATCTGGGCTCCGAAGCGGCCTGGGTGATGCACGGCGCCGACGGCTCCGACGAATTGACCACCACTGGTGTCTCTTATGTGGCTTCGCTGAAAGACGGTGCCATTACCGAGTTTGAGATCGAACCCGAAGAAGCCGGCTTGCCGCGCGCTGCGCCGGAAGATTTGAAAGGTGGCGAGGCGTCCAAAAATGCTGCCGCCATTACCCAGCTGCTGGCCGGCGAGCCGGGCCCCTACCGGGACATCGTGCTTTATAATGCCGGCGCCGCGCTCATCGTGGCCGGCGTCGCCGGTGACATAACGGACGGGGTCGCGCTGGCGAAAGAATCCATCGATAGCGGCAAGGCGCGCCAAGCGCTGGAAAAAATGCTGGCGATCACTGCGGATAAAGCCACATGAGCCATATTCTAGACGAAATCTGTGCCCAAAAGCGGGACCACGTGGCCGCCTGCCAGGCTGAAATATCCGAGCAAGTTCAATTGGATAGGGCACGCGCTGCGGCCCCGGCCAGAGGCTTTGGCGATGCCTTGGAAGCCAGCGTTGCCGCCGGCCGCTTTGGTCTCATTGCCGAATTGAAGAAGGCTTCGCCCTCACACGGGCTGATCCGCGCCGAATATGATCCCCCTTGGCTGGCTGAGGCTTATCAAGGCGGCGGTGCGAGCTGCCTTTCGGTGCTCACCGACGCACCCTACTTCCAAGGCGAGAACGCGCATCTGCAAGCTGCCCGAGGCGCCGTCACCCTGCCCGCCTTGCGTAAAGATTTTAACGTCGATCCCTACCAGATTATCGAAGCCCGGGCCATCGGCGCCGATTGCGTGCTGATCATCATGGCGGTGCTGGAAAATACCCTCGCCGCCGAAATGAAATCCCTAGCCGAAGAATTGGGCATGGATGTTTTGATCGAAGTGCATGACGAGGCGGAGACCGAGCGCGCGTTGGCCTTGAACCCGCGCCTTCTCGGCGTCAACAACCGCAACCTCAAGACCCTGGCTACCGATCTAGCGACCACCGAAAGATTGGCGCGCCTGGCTGGCGATGACGTCACGCTGGTTTCCGAATCCGGTCTTGCTCAATTGGCCGATTTGCAGCGCATGGCCAACGCCGGCGCCAATTGTTTCCTGGTCGGCGAAGGCTTGATGCGCAACGACGATGTTGAGGCCGCCACCCGCGCCCTCCTCGGCCTGGATGCGGGCCAGATGGCGGCGTCCCAATGAGCGACCTGACCCATATCGATGCCGACGGCAATGCGGTTATGGTAGATGTTTCCGATAAAGACGTGACCGAGCGTATCGCCGTGGCCGCCGGCAGCGTCGTCATGGCGCCGGAAACCCTCTCATTAATCAGCGGCGGCGATGTCAAAAAAGGCGACGTGCTTTCCGTTGCCCAACTGGCCGGCATCATGGGCGCCAAGCGGACGCCGGATCTCATCCCCCTTTGCCATCCGTTGAACCTAAACTCGGTTTCGGTGGAACTGAGCATTGATGCGGCGCGCCATGCCGTCGATATTACAGCCAGCTGCAAACTGACCGGTAAGACCGGCGTCGAGATGGAGGCTTTGACCGCCGTCTCGGTTGCGGCGCTGACGGTTTATGACATGGTCAAGGCAGTGGACCGGTCCATGGTCATCTCAAATATCCGGCTGGTACACAAATCCGGCGGAAAATCAGGGATTTATGATGAACCAGCCGGTTGACGACATGATCTCCGTGGCCGAGGCCCAGGCCGCCGTGCTGGCCGGCGTCAAGGCGCTGAACGCCGAAGATGTCAGCGTCGCCGAATGCTTTGGCCGGGTATTGGCCGAAGATGTCGCCTCGCGTATGACCCAGCCGCCGGTGGCGGTCTCCTCCATGGACGGCTATGCGGTGCGCTCCGAAGACGTGGCATCGGTGCCGGCAACCCTGACACTGATTGGCGAATCGGCTGCCGGCGGTGGCTTCGAAGGCACCCTGGAAGCCGGCCAGACGGTGCGCATTTTTACCGGTGCGCCGGTTCCTGATGGCGCCGATGCGATCGTCATCCAAGAAGACACCGACGTCGATGGTGCGTCGATCACCATGAAGGAAAGTTCAACGAAAGGCCGCTATGTGCGCCCGGCCGGCCTGGATTTCTCCGCCGGCGATACGCTGCTCAAATCGGGCAAGCGTTTGAATTCCCGTGACGTAGCGCTGATCGCCGGTATGAACGTGCCCTGGGTGTCGGTTACAAGACGGCCAAGGGTGGCGATCTTGTCCACCGGCAATGAGCTGGTACTGCCTGGCGAGCCATTGGACCGTAATCAGATTATCAGTTCCAACTCCATTGGCCTGGCGGCATTCGTTACCGCCGCCGGCGGCCAACCCGTCAATCTGGGCATTGCCCGCGACGATGCCGCCTCTCTGATCAGCAAGCTGGAAGGCATCCGCTCCATGGACATGCTAATCACAATCGGCGGCGCTTCCGTCGGCGACTATGATCTGGTCAAGCAGGTGCTCGGCGGCGAAGGCATGAACATCACTTTTTCCAGGGTGGCCATGCGCCCCGGAAAACCGCTCATTTTTGGCGAAATCCACGGCACGCCCATGCTCGGGCTGCCAGGTAACCCGGTGTCGGCGGGGGTGACGGCGGCGCTCTATTTAAAGCCGGCGCTGGAACAGATGTTGGGGCTCCAGCGGAGTGGTGCGGCCAACGAAACGGCAGTGCTCGGCTGCGATCTGGCCGCCAATGATCGCCGCCAGGATTATCTCCGATCCGAATTAAGCCTCAACATCGATGGCGAACTGACCGCGACGCCGTTCCCCAAACAGGACAGCTCCATGCTGGCGGTGTTTTCTAGAGCCGATTGTCTTGTCATGCGCCCGCCCTTCGCCGAGGCAATTGCAGCTGGCGCACGGGTCGAGATCGTGCGCCTGGATCCGTCCGCCTGAACCCTGTTTTCCGGCTACCATCTCGAAAAATATCAAATAATTTCGAAATAACTTCGCCCAACCACTTGACGTGGGACTGGAACCAAACTAGAACATATGTGCGCGTTTTTGTTTTGTTCCATATGTCGTGGTTTATCAAGGTTTTACGTCTAAATAACCGGTTCGCGCGCTTTGGAACTCTAGGAAACGTGATAGGACAATTTACCGCTGGAGCTCAAGCATGCTGACCAAAAAGCAATATCAACTCCTCACTCATATTGACGAGCGGCTCAACGATACCGGAATTTCGCCATCCTACGATGAAATGAAGGATGCCCTGGGACTGAAATCCAAATCCGGGATCCACCGGCTGATCACCGCCCTCGAAGAACGCGGCTTTATCCGCCGTCTGGCGCACAAGGCACGCGCCCTGGAAGTCTTGAAGCTGCCGGAAAACTACTCCGCTGGCAGCGCTGCCGCCGATGTTCCGTTAAAGGTGGTTCAGGCGGATTTCGCCAAGACGGCCACAAGTCTGCCGGTATCGGCCAACGATCCGGTGGAATTGCCGCTGCTCGGCAAGATCGCCGCCGGCACCCCCATTGAAGCCTTGCGCGACAGCGGCAACAAGATCGAAGTGCCGCCCTCGATGCTCGGCAGGGGCGAACATTATGCTCTGGAAATCGAAGGCGATTCAATGATCGAAGCGGGTATCAACGATGGCGATACGGTGCTGATCGAACGCTGCGATACGGCCGAAAACGGAACCATCGTTGTCGCCCTGGTGGACGGCAATGAAGTGACCCTGAAGCGTTTGCGCCGGAAAGGCGATTCCATCGCCTTAGAGCCAGCCAACAAGGATTACGAAACCCGCATATTCGGCCCCGACCGGGTTAATGTGCAGGGACGGCTGACCGCCCTGATGCGCAAATACTGAGTTTTGTTTTCGAGATAAGTTGTTGAAAGGCGCGTCCGGTGCATTGCCGGGCGCGCTTTTTAGTATCAGCGCTGGGTCGCCCGCGTCCGGCGTTTGCGCACCAGAACCCAGGGGCGGTTGCCGCGAACGCTGTTGACGTTTTCCACCCGCGCGCCGGAACTGGTCAGCCAGATGGCGTGGCTGCCATGGCGCCAAAGATCAAACCAATCGACAACCGTATGCGCCGACGGGCACTGCCACGGCACCGGCTCCATGGAGACAACGATATCGGCGCGCCGGCAATCTTCGGCGACGGCCTGGGCATCGGTGATCAGCGCTACGGTCTGCCCCTTGATGCGCCAGATGCAGCCGAGCCGGTCGCACATGGGATTGGTGAGCGATGCCGGCGGGTTTCGTTTGCTCTGGCCGCGGCCGCGGATTACCTCGCTGTCGGCCTTGGTCAGACCCGCCCTGCGTAACCAGATATCCCGGGAAAACCGCGCGGTATTACGGGACGAAAGGATAATGCGGCCTTCCTCGGGGAAAAGCGCGAACAAGCGCCCCTTGCCGTCGATCAAGATATCGGGCTGGCGCAACAAGATTAAGGACGCGAGGCCTGCGGCGATACCGATGCCGCCCAGATAACGCCAACGCCGCCGCCACAGGCAAAGCCATAACCCACCCAACGCCAGCGCGATCAAGCCGGCCACTGGCATCGCCCGGACGGCGACCACCGCCGCGTCTTGGGCGGCAACCAACTTGGCGATGCCGATCACCGCATCGATACCAAAGCCCATGGGCGCCAGCGCCAGCTGTTCCAGGCCGAACGGCATCAGTAGCATTCCCAGAATTGCGAACGGCATGATCCACAGGCTGGCGATGGGCACAGCGAGCATATTGGTGGCCAGGCCAAGCACGGCGATACGGTTAAAGTGGTGCACCGCAAAAGGCGCTGTCGCCAAGGTGGCGATCACCGAAGTGAGGGCGATGCCGGCGAGATAAAGAGCGGCGCGCTTGCGCCAGTGGTTTTCGGTGCGCGCCGCCACCGCCCTACCCCATTTCTCATACGCCGCGATCAACGCGATAACGGCGGCGAACGACATCTGGAAGCTGGGCCCAAGGATCGCGTCGGGCTGCAGCAGCAAAATTACAAATGCGGCGATGGCCACCAGGCGCATGGATACACCTTGGCGGTCGAAGATCACAGCCACCAATATCAAGCCAATCATGACGAAGGCGCGCTCGGTGGGCACCGTAGCACCGGCCAGCATTGTATAGAAAAAAGCACCACCGATAGCGAACAACGCCGCCCATTTTTTGATCGGAAAACTGAGCGCCAAGGCAGGCATAAGCGCCAACAGGGCGCGGAGGCCAAAGAACAAAAGCCCGGCGACCAGCCCCACATGGAGCCCCGATATCGCCAATATGTGGGCGATTCCGGAATCCCGGAAGGCCTGCAACACCGGTTTCGAAATAGCGCTGCGGTCCCCCGTAATCAGCGCCGCCGCAACGGCGCCTGCCTCGCCGACGATCGCGCCTCGGATACGCATGGACAATCGTTGCCGGAGGCGCTGCCAGCGCTGGCCGAGACTGAGCCCCGTCTGCTCTGCGTTTATCTTTTCGGCCGACCCGAAGGCAAACCCGGTGCCGCCAATGCCGGCGAAGTAGAGCCGGCGCTGGAAATCGAAGGCGCCCGGCATCACCGGCGGCGGCGGTGGGCCAACGCGGGCGCGCATGCGCACCCAGTCACCGGCCAGGATTTCGGCCGAATTGCGCCGTAGTCTGATGCGGACCCGTTCCGGCGTGGCTTCCGGTCCCAGCCCGCCGATGCGCACCCGCTCCAATGTCAGCCGCGCGCCGTCGGAAAATATTTCGGCCCGTGCCACTTGGCCCGATACCGACGTGGGACCGATCTGGCGTTGCAAGATGGTATGGCCGGCATCGAAGGTGCGCCACGCGGCAGCGTTGAAGCCCAGCGCCATGACTGCGGCGGCGATGGCGATGGGCCAAAACCCCTGCCGCCGCCGTGCGCCGATTAGCCCCAATATAGCAAGGCCCAGAAGCGCCGGGCCGATCCATGGCGGCGGCTCGAACTGAAGCCCGAAATAGAGCCCGGTGCCGGCGCCGAGAAATACCGGCAACCAAAGCAGCCAGCGGTCCCGTTCGGCCAACAAAGCGGCCGTTATCCAGTGATTGACGCCGAAAACCCTATCCATGGAGGCCCCCAAAAGCTTAAGGCCCAGCCTAAACGCCCGGCGCCGTGCCGACAATGAGCAGAAATTGCCACGCTGGTATTTTACCGCCGGGGATGCTACAAATTGGCCAGCCCACCGCCGACGGGCTATTTTTTATTCAATAAAATCAACATGTTGGATGGTATGAACCCGGTAGTTACTCGCTTTGCCCCCTCGCCCACCGGTTACTTGCACATCGGCGGCGCGCGCACGGCGTTGTTCAACTGGCTGTTTGCTCGGCACCACGGCGGTAAATTTTTACTGCGTATCGAGGACACCGACCGCAAGCGCTATTCGCCGGAGGCGGTGGAGGCCATCTATGGCGGGCTCAAATGGCTGGGGCTGGATTGGGACGAAGAGCCGGTGTCCCAGTTCGCCGGGCGAGCACGTCACCAGGAGGTTGCCGAAAACCTGCTGGCCAGCGGTGGCGCCTATCGTTGTTATTGCTCACCCGAAGAGCTGACCGAAATGCGCGAACGGGCACGCGAAGCTGGGTCGGCCAGATTGTATGACGGTCGCTGGCGGGACCGAGATCCGGTCGATGCGCCGGCCGGCGTCGATCCGGTGTTCCGCTTGAAGGCTCCGCAAACCGGCGAAACTGTGATTGAGGACGCCATTCAAGGCACGGTCAGGGTCGGCAACGACCAGCTCGATGACATGATCCTGGTCCGCGCCGACGGCACCCCCACTTACATGCTTGCCGTCGTGGTCGACGACCATGACATGGCCATCAGCCACGTCATTCGCGGTGACGATCATCTGACAAATGCCTTCCGCCAGGCTCAAATCTATGGTGCCCTCAGCTGGGAATTACCAGTGTTTGCGCATATGCCCCTGCTGCACGGCAGCGACGGCAAGAAACTGTCCAAGCGGCACGGCGCCCTCGGCGTCGAGACCTATCGGGACGACGGTTTTCTTAGCGATGCCATGAACAATTATCTGCTGCGTCTCGGCTGGTCACACGGCTCCGACGAAATCATCAGCCGCGACGAAGCCATCGAATGGTTTGATCTGGATGCCGTCGGGCGGGGCGCCGCACAGTTCGATATGGACAAACTGACCAGCCTAAACGGCCATTACATTCGCCACGCCGGCGATGCCGAATTGCTCGAACTCGTGCGCCCGATATTGGAAAAATTGCTCGGCCACGGGATCGAAATTGATGCCCTGGCGCGCCTCAAATCGGGTTTATCTGGGTTAAAGGAACGCGCGAAAAATATCAATGAACTATCTGAAAATGCACTGTTTTATGTGCATAAGCGCCCTCTACCGGTGGATGACAAGGCACGAAAATTACTTGACGAACAGGGGCGCCGCATGGTCGATATAGCCCGCGACGAATTGGCTGGCATTTCAAATTGGTCCCATGACGAGCTGGAAAACAGCATCCGCGACGCGGCGGCGGCACGGGACGAAAATCTGGGCAAACTGGCCCAGCCGTTGCGCGCCGCACTGACGGGATCAAATGTGTCGCCTGGGATATTCGAAGTCATGGAAATATTAGGGCGGGAAGAAACTCTAGGAAGATTGGAAGATGCAGTCTCCACGCCTTAAGTGATCAGGGGCTCCGGGCGAGAGCAAGTAGCGAGAAACGCCAGCCGTTAAACTGACCGTATTGATTATTGAGGGAAATCGTCTCATGGCCGAGCAAGACCAACGCAACTCAGAATCCTTCACCCTTACCAACAATTCCACCGGCGATGAATTCGAACTACAGGTCCTAAATGGCACGGTGGGTCCAAAGGTGATTGATGTGCGGCGTCTCTATGCCGACACCGGATATTTCACCTATGATCCTGGCTTCACCTCAACGGGAAGCTGCGAATCCAATATCACCTATATTGACGGCGACGAGGGTATTTTATTGTACCGGGGCTACCCCATCGCCGCCCTGGCCGAACATTCGGATTTCACCGAGGTTTGCTACCTGCTGCTTTACGGCGAATTACCGGATAAGACCCAGAAAGACAAATTCAACAACGACATCACCTACCACACCATGCTGCACGAGCAGCTGAACAATTTTTACCGAGGTTTCCGGCGGGATTCCCACCCCATGGCGATCATGTGCGGCGTGGTCGGCGCGCTTTCCGCCTTTTACCACGACAGCCTTGATATTTCCGATCCCTGGCACCGGATGGTGGCGTCTTATCGGATGCTCGCCAAAATTCCAACCATCGCCGCCCAGGCTTACAAATATTCCATCGGCCAGCCTTTCATATTTCCGCGCAACGATCTGAGTTATGCCGAGAATTTTTTGCATATGATGTTCGCGACGCCGGCCGAGGATTATGAAATTAGCCCCATATTGGCCCGCGCCATGGACCGAATTTTGATCCTGCACGCGGACCATGAACAGAACGCATCAACCTCGACGGTGCGCCTTGCAGGGTCTTCGGGCGCCAATCCCTTCGCCTGCATCGCCGCCGGCATCGCGTCTCTTTGGGGGCCCGCCCACGGCGGCGCCAACGAGGCGGTGCTCAATATGCTGCAGGAAATCGGCGACAAGTCGAACATTCCCGAATTTATTGCCAAGGCAAAAGACAAGGACGATCCGTTCCGCCTGATGGGTTTTGGTCATCGGGTCTACAAGAATTTCGACCCGCGCGCCAAGGTGATGCAGGAGACTTGCCACGAGGTTCTGGGCGAGCTGGGTGTCACCGACGAGCCGTTGCTGGAGCTGGCCATGGAGTTGGAGCGCATTGCCCTCGAAGACGAATATTTCGTCGAGCGCAAGCTCTATCCCAACGTGGATTTCTATTCCGGTATCATCTTCCGTGCCATGGGCATCCCGACATCGATGTTTACGGTGCTGTTTGCGGTTGCCCGCACCGTCGGCTGGATCGCCCAATGGAACGAGATGGTCGAGGATCCAAGCCAGAAGATTGGTCGTCCCAGGCAACTTTATCTCGGCGAAACCTACCGCGATTTCGTGCCTGTCGATAAGCGCGGCTGATCACCCGGCCGCAACCGCCTTCGATTTTTTGATTATTTCCAGCACCACGTTGGCGGCGGCAGCGCCGGGCGATGCGTCCGTCGGCGCCAAACTTTGCATGGCGATCTGAAAGCGCTCCGACTGGTGTGCCCGGGCCTCCGCATCATCCAAAAGCCCGGCCACGGCGGCGGCGATTGGCTCCGCCCTGCATTGTTCTAGGATAAATTCGGGCACCACTGCCTCGCCAAGGGCCACATTGACCAGATGCACGTAGTCGCCCTGGACCAACGCGTGCGCCAATTTGTTTGTAAGCCAGTTAAAGCGGTAGGCAACCACGTGCGGAACGCCGGCGGCGGCCAGCTCCAAGCCGACCGTCCCCGATGCCGCCAATGCGGCGTCCGAGGCCGCAAAGGCATCGAACTTCTCCGCCTCCCCGGCAACAATTAGCGGCGGTTCCGGCCAGTGGCCGATCTCGGAGCGTAAATAGTCGGCCACATGGTCAACCGTGGGCATCACCGTGACGAGCCCCGGATGGCCGGGCGCCAGGGCCGCCATCACCTCTTTGAATATGGGCATTAGGCGGCGAACCTCGCCGCTGCGCGAACCTGGCAACAGGCACAATAGGGTCGCATCCGCCGAAATCTGGTGGCGCGCCCGGAAATCCCTGCCGTCGCCGGTCCCGGCACCGCTTTCCAGAACCGGATGGCCGGTAAAGGTGGCTGCCAGGCCATGCCGGGTGAAATACGGCGGCTCAAACGGCAGCAAGGTCATAACGTGATCCAGATAGCGGGCCATCTTTTTGGCGCGTCCGGGCTTCCAAGCCCATACGGATGGCGCCACGTAATGCACTAGCGGGATGCCCTGCCCGGCCAATCGTTTGGCGACGCGGAGACCAAAATCCGGCGCATCTATTGTTACCAACACCTCCGGGCGCGAGGTCCGGATATCATCAGCGGTTTCACGGATGCGGCGCAGCAGGCCTGCCAATCTGGGCAGCACCTCGGCGATGCCCATAACGCTCAACTCATCAATGGGAAACCGGCTTTCGAGGCCCTCGGCGCCCATATGTGCGCCGCCGATACCGCGAAACGTGATGTCACCAGTGGCTTGGTCTTTAAGCGCCGCCATGAGACGCGCGCCCAGGCGGTCGCCGGATGGCTCGCCGGCGATCAAATAGACCAGCCGCGCCTGGCCGCTGTCAGGACTATTCACGGGGGTCTACTCCGATCACGAACAAGCCTTCCGCATTGGCTTTTTCGACCAAAGTTTCCAGCCCCAGCACCAAGGTGGCGCCAGCCTCGACGGCAATTCCGGCAAGGCCGGCGCGGGCGGCGTTTTCCACGGTGGCGGCGCCGATGGCCGGCAAATCGATGCGTCGGTCCTGGTCCGGCTTTTTCATTTTGACGAGGACCCCGCCTTTGTCAGGCCCCGCAGCGGCAAAGCGCGCGATCATGGCGTCGGTGCCGTCTTCGGTCTCGCGCTCGACAACAAATTCGTTTCGGACAATGACGCCCTGGCCGATATCGCGAGCGCCCAATTGTCGGGCAGCATCGATGCCGACGTCGATATCGCGCAAATCCGATGGCCCCGGCGTGATGGCGCCCATGACACCTTCTGAGGCCAACAGACCGGCCAGGAGATCGTCCGCCCCCTTGACCACGAAGCCTTCTTTTTCCAGCGCGCCGGCCAAGGCGGACAACAGGCTGTTATCGCCGAGCATGCGGTAGCCGATGCGTGCCATCAATTTGGCCCCATAGGCATCCAACTTTAGTTGCCCAAGCTTGGGCCGCTTGATGTGCCCCGCCATGACCACTTCGGCCACATCTTCCCGGTGGAGCGCCGCCACGGTTTGGCCGCCAGCTCCGAGCGCAATCCATTCGTGGGGTGTATCGGGGACCAAACCGGCATCGGCCTGGCCGGAAAAGGCGACGACGAAATAGTCCCGCCCGGTATTCCGGCAAAGGGCAATCAGGCGCCGTGGCAAATCGCCGCCACCCGCCAATATTCCGAGCTTAGGCAGCATCCTCAAGCAGCGGCTGGCAAATGGAGCGCGACGAATCGACGCCGGTAAATTCGACGATTTCCATCACCGGCTCGACGCCGCTGAACAAATCCGATACATCGGCGAGGCGCTCTTGCAAGGTGCCTTCGGGAGCGAAGATCAAGCGGTAGGCGCGGCGCAAATCGTGAATATCGTCCCTCGAAAAACCGCGCCGTTTGAGACCAACCAGATTCAGGCCCGACAGGTGGGCACGGTTGCCGAATACCGAGCCGTAGGGGATGACATCGTTTTCGACCCCTGACATGCCGCCAACCATAGCGTGGCGGCCGATGCGCACAAACTGATGCACCGCCGACAGCCCGCCGATTATGGCCCATTCGCCGATCTCCACATGGCCGCCGAGGGTGGCATTGTTTACCAGGATCACATGATCGCCGATGTGGCAATCGTGGGCCACATGAGCGCCGATCATGAACAAACATCCGTCACCGATTTTGGTGAGCATGCCGCCGCCCTGAGTGCCCGGGTTCATGGTGACATGTTCTCGGATCACATTATCGGCGCCGATCTCAAGGGCCGACGGCTCGCCATCATATTTCAGATCCTGGGGATTATGGCCGATCGAGGCGAACGGAAAAATTTGTGTGTTGTTGCCGACACTGGTACGCCCGGCCACCACCACGTGCGAATGTAAAACTACGCCGTTGCCCAGCGCAACATTGGCGCCGATGCTGCAATAGGGGCCAATGGCGACGTCCGCGCCCAATTGGGCGCCGTCTTCGATGATCGCGGTGGGATGTATCTGGCTCATGGATCAACAATCATTGCGGTGAATTTGGCCTCGGCGACAACGGCGTCATCGACCTTGGCAATGCCTTCAAATTTCCAGACCGAGCCGCGCTTCTGTGTCTTCGTCACATGGATTTCGAGCACGTCGCCGGGCACCACCGGTTTTCGAAAGCGCGCATTGTCGATGGCCATGAAATAAACCAGTTTTCCATCAGGGTCATCATCCATGGAAACAACCACCATGGCCGCCGCCGTCTGCGCCATGGATTCAACAATCAGAACGCCCGGCATAACCGGATGGCCGGGAAAATGGCCGGGGAAAAACGGCTCGTTAATGGTGACATTTTTGATGCCGACGGCGCTTTCCCCGGAAACTATATCGCGGACCTTGTCGATCAGCAGAAACGGATAGCGATGGGGCAACAGCTCCATTATGCGCGCGGTATCCAGTTCCATGATGTCTTTTTGCGGCCTATTGGTATCCATCAATGATACCTCCTCCTTGCCATGCGTCGTCAATTCGTAACGTGTCAATCTTTGCGTAGCCGCTTGATCGCGGCCAAATTCCGCCAATGCTCGGTCGCCTTAATCGCAGGAAAACCGGCAACCGTCATGCCCGCCGGTATATCTTTGGTAACCCCGCTTTTGCCGGCAATTTTGGCGCCGTCGCCGATCTGCAAATGACCGGCAATACCGGCCTGTCCGCCAATCATCACAAAGTCACCCAACTTGGCGCTACCCGATATGCCTACCTGCGCGGCAACAAGACAACCCCGGCCCAGGTTGACGTTATGTGCGATTTGGCAAAGATTATCAATCTTCGTTCCGGCACCAATGATCGTGTCCGGCCCGGTGCCCCGATCAACGCAGCTATTGGCACCCAATTCAACGTCATCTTCAATGATAACCGCACCAAGTTGCGGCACTTTTTCGTGCCCCTCCGCACCGGGTGCAAAGCCGAAGCCGTCCTGGCCGATGCGCACACCGGTATGCAGGACCACGTTGGATCCTAGCGTGCAACAGATCAACGTGCAGTTGGGACCGATACGGCAACCCTTGCCCAAATGAACGCCTTTGCCGATAACCGTATACTCACCGATGCTGCAATCGTCACCGATGACGCAATCCTCGCCGATGATGGCACCCGCCATCAACGTCACCCTCTCGCCAATCTGGGCCGACGGCGCGGCGCCCGTCTGCCCTCCGCTGCGACCGGGAATCGGCGGCGCCGGGTAAAACATCTGCGCCACTTTGGCATAAGCGCGATAAGGATCTTTGGTGACCAGTAACTGGGCGGCGGGCGGCGCCAACGCAACATGACCGGGCGCAACAATAATAGCGCCGGCCTCACACTTGCGAAATGCCTCCACATAGCGCCGGTTATCGATGAAACTGATTGTGTCCGCTCGCGCCTCGGCGAGCGGCATCACATCAGAAAATTCGAGGATCGAAGGCGGCGCGCCGGCAATCTCGGCGTCTGCCGCGTCGACCAGTTCGGCCAGACTAAAGGGGCCCGCCCTGTCATAAAACCGGGCGTCCGCCATTAATTATTTCACGCGCTTGGGTAGGACATCGGGGATTTTAAAGTTGGGCGAGTTCTTGTCGAGCTGCGCCAAAACCAATTTCGTAATGTCCAAAAATGCGGCGGTAACCAGAACTTCGCGTTTTCGAAACACCAATGTGAAATTATGCTTTTTGGTCACATCGACCAACGCCTTGTTCAATTCCTTCTCAAACGCTCGGGTAGTAAATACCCGGAGACGATTGAACTCCTGATTTCGCTGCTGCACTTTTCTTTGCAGGGCCAGTTCTTTTTGCCGGAAGAGTTTGATCTCCTGCTCGAACGCGGCTGGCGACAGAATAACGCGCTGCTTTTGCAAATCTTCGTTGGCTTTGCGCAAAGCCTGCTCTTCGCTTTTGATTTCGGCCCGGAACAATTTCCGGCGGCTGTCAATTTGCCGGGCGATGTCTTTGCTCATGAGCGAAGTTTGCGTCAAACGCACGATGTTGAGTACGCCCAGTTTGATCTGAACCGGATTTTCCTGCGCGTGGGCCGGGCCTGGCAGGAACAGCGCCGCCAGGGATAGCGAGGAAATCAGGACCGCAATCCGATAGTTTAACATGTACTAAAACCTTGTTCCGAAGTTCAATCTCATGGTATCCTTGATATCGGTGCTATCTTTCAACAGCGGAATGCCGAAATCCACATTGACCGGACCGAACGGCGAAACCCAACCGAAGCCAACGCCTGCAGAGGCGCGAACATTGCCCGAATCGGCGACATTCGAATTGGAGGGATTAATACTGCCGATGCTGCCCATATCGGTGAACACCCGCCCGGACACGCCAAATTCTTTGGGCAATCCAAGGGGTAATTGCATTTGCAGACTGGCGTTGTACATCCATTCACCGCCGAGCGCGTCATCGGTCAAAGTATCACGTGGTCCGACACCGGCCGTGGCAAACCCGCGCAAGCCCTCGCCGCCGAGGAAAAACCGGTCGGATATTTGCACGTCTTCGCCGAGCCCGTAGACATAACCGGCGCGCCCGGTCAGCGACAGCACCCAGTCCTTGGTCGGTGAATAGTATTGGGTGGCCTCCAAGGTATTTTTCAAAAAGCGAACCGTGCCCGCGATGCCGGCCAATTCGTTGCGCATGCGGGCTGCGAACCCGTCAGTCGGATTCAATCGGGAATCGCGAAGATCATATGCGAGCACGTGACCTACTTTGGAAACGTAGCGTTGCCGTTCCTGTGCCTTGATCAGCACCGATGCGTTGGAGGCGACGTTCTTCACTTCGGCGAACTCAAATGTGTATTGCAGGTTTTGCCGCAAATCCTCACTCAATGGGTAGCCTAGGCGGAGACCAACGCCGGTGCGCCGCGAATCCAACGATCGGGTGTCTTGCAAATCGGTGGCGGTGTGAAAAACATCGAACCCGGCGGACACTTCCCGGTCGAGGAAATAGGGCTCCGTGAATGCCAGATTAAACGTCGTCTTCTCTGCTGCCAGAGATGTGTTCAACGAAATACGCTGGCCCCGCCCCAATAGGTTTTTTTCCTTGACGCCAAGATCGATCAGCGGGCCCGAATCTGTGGCAAAGCCCACGCCGATACTTAACGAGCCGGTTGATTTTTCCTCCACCTCGACTTTGACAATGGCCTTGTCCTCGGAGCTGCCGGGAATGTTTTCGATATCGACCTTGCTAAAATAATCCAGATCGCGGATGCGCTTTCTGGAGCGGCGAATCTTGGCGGCGTTGAAGGCGTCGCCCTCGGCGACTTGAATTTCGCGGCGGATTACCTTGTCGGAGGTGCGCACATTGCCGACAATTTCGATGCGCTCCACAAACACCCTCGGCCCTTCCGAGATATCGAATGTAATGTTGATAGCGCGCGCGGCTCGGTCGCGGTTAACGCGCGGGCGGACCTCGACAAAGGCAAAACCAAGGGTGCCGACTTCATCGGTCAAATCCTCAACGGACTTGTCAATTTTCCGGTTGTCGTACCAGTCGTCGGTTTCGTAGCCGATTAACTTGGCCAAATCGTCGCCGTTGATGCCGCGAATGCCGACCGCAATATCGAAGTCGCCGAACTTGTAGCGCTCGCCTTCCTCGACGGTGAAGGTCAAAAAGAAGGCGGAGCGGTCCGGGGTCAATTCGGCGACCGCCGATACAACGCGGAAATCGGCATAGCCCTGGTTCAAATAATGCTGGCGCAACAATTCCCTATCGAACGTAACGCGGTCTGGATCATAGGTGTCATCGCTAGAAAAGAAGCGGTAAAACGCCGTCTCTTTGGTGCGCACAACGTCGCGAAGTTCGGAATCGCTTTCCACTCGGTTGCCGATGAAATTAATTTTCTCGACCTTGGTTAGCGGCCCTTCGTCAATTTCGAACACCAAGTCGGCCCGGTTTTGATCGAGGCGAATAACCTTTGGTTCCACCGTCGCCGCAAACCGGCCATTGACCCGGTAGACATCCAAAATTCGCTTCACATCCTGCTGCACTTTGGTGCGCGTGAAAACAACGCGCGGGCGTAGAGTCACTTCTTTTTGGAGCATCTCGTCTTCGATGCGGAGATTGCCCTCGAACGCGATGCGGTTGATGACTGGGTTTTCAACCACCCGTACCACCAGACTTTTGCCAGCGCGGGAGATGGCCACATCGGCGAACAGTCCGGTCGCATAAAGGCTTTTCAGCGATTGATCGATGCGCCTTGGATCAAAAGTGTCGCCGCTTTGCAGCAACAGATAGGAGCGAACCGTGTCCGGCTCAATTCTTTGCGTCCCCTCGATAACAATTTCGCCCACCACATTGCCACGGGTCTGCGCCGCCGCGTAGTCCGGAGAAATCAATGCGAGAAAAGTCAGGGTCGCAAATATTAGGCCCCAAACACGAAACAAAACGTAACTCCCAGAAAATCGTAATTATTAATCTTAGCGCAACGTGACCGAACTTAAGTGAACAGGTTTTTGATAATCTCAAAAAACTTCAGGTGAACAAGGTCATTCCAGGTAACGAACAGAAAAAGCGCGACAACGAAGATCAATCCAAAGCGAAATCCATACTCCTGCGCCTTCATTCCCAGTGGCTTACCACGGATGGCTTCGATCGCATAAAAAGCCAAATGTCCGCCATCAAGCAACGGTATGGGGAAAAGATTGATCAGGCCCAGGTTGACAGAAAGTACCGCCAGGAACGAGATATAGCTGGCCAAACCCAATTCGGCAACCTGACCCGATATTTGTGCAATGCGGATGATGCCGCCGAGATCGTCCGCTGACTGGGCGCCGGCGATGATATCGCGGAGATATTCCAATATGCGAACGGTCATCGCGTAGGTGCGCTCAAAGCCAAGTCCGATGGCCGTTAGCGGATTTTTGCGTACATAGAGAACCTTGCCCGGTTGCGCTGTAATGCCTAACAACCCTTGAATGGCAACCGTGCCACCGGCTTGGCGAACCTCGCGGCGGCTGGGTATGACGAACACCGAAATGATCTGGCCGCCGCGCTCGATCCGAACTGCCATGCGCACACCGGGGCTTTTGCGGACAATCGCCTGGAGATCACCAAACGAGGCGATATCAACCGCGCCCATTTTCAAAATTTTGTCGCCGCGCTGCAGCTTGGCGATATCGGCGGGGCTGCCAGACGAGACCGAGCCGACGACGGCCTGCAACGGCTGCGACGTATCCAACTGGGGAACGCCGGCAATGGAAAACAGGCCGGCGAACAAAAGAATGGCAAACACAAAATTGACCAACGGGCCAGCAACGACGATAGCGGCGCGCTGCATCAGGGTCTTGTGGTGGAACGACACCGCCTTTTCCGGCTCGGTCATGGGCCGCTCGGTTTCCTCGCCGTCTTCATCTTCTTCGGCGACGGTTTCGCTTTCGCCGAACATTTTGACGTAGCCGCCAAGCGGAATAGCGCAAAACTTCCAGCGCGTCCCCCGGGAATCGTCCCAACCCTTAAGCTCAGTGCCGAAGCCGATCGAGAACACCTCGACGCGCACGCCGGCCCAGCGGGCAACCGCGTAATGGCCCAATTCATGGACGAATACCAGTATGGTAAGAGCGACCAGGAACGGTAAACCGGTCTCCCAGATAAAGCTCAAACTATCGACAAAGCTAAGAATATCCATTTTTTGCGTTCGCTATTATTGTTGTTCCAGGTTCAGCACGGCATGCTCTCTACTTGCTTATTTGGCAGATGCGAGCCGTTTCGCAAGTTTTTCGGCCAGCGCCCGCGCTTCGGTATCGATCTCATAGACCGCGTCCATCGTGTCGAGTGCGACCGGCGGCATCTCCGCCAAGACGTCGGCAACAATGCCGCAAATATCCAAAAACCCTATGCTCTCATCCAAAAAGTACCGCACGGCCACTTCGTTGGCAGCGTTAAGGATGGCCGGCGCGGTGCCGCCCGCCTGCAATGCCTCACGCGCCAACTGAAGCGCTGGGAATCTTTTAATATCAGGCGCTTCAAAGGTCAAATTTGCAATTTTATCCAGTTGCAGGCGCGGCGACGGCGTTGCCATCCGGGTGGGCCAGGATAAGGCATAGGAAATCGGCGTGCGCATGTCGGGCGAGCCCAGTTGCGCCAGCACCGAGCCATCTACATATTCGACCATGCTGTGTACCACCGATTGCGGATGCACCAGAATATCGATCTGGTCTTCGCGCACCGGAAACAGGAAATAGGCTTCGATAAGCTCCAGACCCTTGTTCATCATGGTCGCCGAATCCACCGATATTTTCGCCCCCATATCCCAATTGGGATGGGCAACGGCCTGTTGTGGCGTGGCGCGGGACATCTCGTTGATCGGCGATTCGCGGAAGGGCCCGCCGGACGCGGTCAAGATCAGCCGCTCGACGCTGTCGGCCTGGCGGAAATTGAAGACCTGGAATATGGCGTTGTGTTCCGAATCCACTGGGATCAAGGCGCCACCATTCTGTTGGACTGCTTCCATTAGCATGGTGCCAGCGCAGACCAAGCCTTCCTTGTTGGCCAGCCCGACAATGGTGCCGCGTTCGGCGGCGGCCATGGTCGGCTCTAGCCCGGCCATGCCGACAATCGAGGCCAGCACCAAATCGGACGGCCGCATCGCTGCTTCAACCAACGCTTGGCGGCCGGCGGCAACGTCTATCTCGGTGCCCGTCAATTCTTCCTTCAAGTCCTGATAAAGGCTTTCGTCGCCGATCACCACTTGCGCCGGCTTGAATATACGCGCCTGTTCGGCCAGCAGCTTGGCGTTGCGGTTGCCGGTCAGGGCTTCCAAGCGGAAGCGCTCCGGAGCGCGAGCGATCAAATCCAAGGTATTGCGTCCGACCGAGCCGGTCGAGCCGAGCACGGTCACGCTGCGCTGTACATCCAAATCCAACCCGGTGCCGTGCTCGTAGGTCATTTCCATAGCGCAATTCCGCCCTGCGATAGCCAAAATACAATAGCCGCCAGCGGCGCCGCGAGCAGCATGCCGTCGATGCGGTCTAAAACTCCTCCGTGACCGGGGATCAGTTGCCCTGAATCCTTGACGCCAAAGCGCCGCTTATACCAGGATTCGAACAAATCCCCCGCCTGCGACACCACCGCCACCAAGGCGCTGAGAGCCACGATTGCCATTATACTCCGTTCCACTGAAGTTGCCGCAAGTAATATGGCCGCGACCACCGCTGCCGAGGCGGCGCCGCCGATAAGTCCGGCCCATGTTTTGCCCGGGCTGATGGATGGTGCCAGCTTGGCGCCGCCGATCCATTGGCCGAACACATAGCCACCGATATCGGTCGCCCAGACCACCAAGAACAGCCACAGGATGACACTTCGACCCTCTGTCTGATCGCCGCGCAACACCGCCAAGGCTATACAGGCGGCGGCGATATAGAGCAATCCGATGGCCGGCCAGGGATTGCCGCCGCCCGCCCGGCGCCAACCAAAACCGATCAAGCCCAGCGCCCCAATGCCCAACACCGTCCCGGCAAGGGTGAATTGCTCGAACGAGTATAAGACCAAAACCGCTGCGAACAGGCACAACGCCGCATATCCCAACCGCCCCGAATGGCCTTTTGCCGCAATGCGGCACCACTCGAACACGGCGGCGAGACCGGCGATCAGCAGGAGGATATTGAAATAGGGTGCGCCGATCCAAATCGCCGCCAGCACCGGCGGGATTAAAATCACACTCGACACCACACGAAGTATCATCGCAAATCCAAATCAGACTTGAACGCCATCAGGCGGTCGCACCAAAGCGCCTTTCACGGCGTTGATACTCGTTGATCGCCATCAGGAAATCTTTTTCCGAAAAATCCGGCCACAGGGTATCCATGAACACCAGCTCCGAATAAGCGATTTGCCACAACAGAAAATTGCTGATGCGCTGTTCGCCGGATGTGCGGATCAGCAAGTCAGGATCGGGAATGTCGGCGGTTTCCAAATGGGCTTCGAGGACGCGTTCGTCTATGGCACCGCTAGTCAATTGCCCGGCTTCGACTTTTTTGGCAATTTTTTGGATCGCCGAGATAATTTCCGAGCGGCCGCCATAGCTCAACGCAACAATCAAATCTAATTTGTCGTTGCCGGCGGTGAACGCCTCGCCCTCCTCGATCAGCTTGACGATATCGGCGCTTAAATCTTCGCGGTCGCCAATGACGCGTAGGCGGACGCCGTTCTTGTGAAGGTCCGCAATCTCCGACAACAAATAGCGGCGCAACAGGCCCATCAGGTCTTGGACCTCACGCGCCGGGCGTTTCCAATTTTCCGACGAAAAGCTGTACAGGGTCAGATAGCGAATGCCGAATTTCACTGAACATTCGACGGCGGTACGCACCGATTGGGCGCCGCGCCGGTGGCCTTCGATACGCGGCAGCCCACGCGCCTGCGCCCAGCGACCATTGCCATCCATGATGATGGCGACATGGTTCGGCGAATGGCCGGTATCGGAAAGAGAAGGCGCCAAGCTCATGCGTGATCCTAAACTTGTAAAATTTCCTGTTCTTTTTTGGCCAACGTATCGTCCATGCCAGTAACAAATTCATCGGTAACATCTTGAATTTCCTGACTATAATCCCTTAACTCGTCCTCGGATATGTCGCCGGATTTCTCCGCCTTTTTCAATTCGTCCAGGCTGTGGCGGCGCACATTGCGCACCGCGACTTTGGCCTCTTCGGCATAGCGCCCGGCAATCTTGGTGATCTCGATGCGGCGCTCTTCCGACAAGGGCGGGATCGGCACACGGACCAACTGACCATCGTTGGATGGGTTGAGGCCAAGATCCGATTCACGGATCGATTTTTCCACCGACGAAACCAGTCCCTTGTCCCACACTTGGACGGTCAGCATGCGGGGTTCGGGAACACCGATGGTGCCGACCTGGTTGATGGGCATTGGCTGGCCATAGGCTTCGACGGTCAGGGGCTCCAACAGGCTGGCGGCGGCGCGCCCGGTGCGCAGTCCACCGAATTCCTTGTGCAGCACTTCGAGCGCGCCTTCCATGCGCCGCCGGATATCTCTCTTGGTTGTTTCGAATTCCATTGTTATGCCTCCACCGCTTCCTGGATTATGGTCGATTTTCCGCCGCCGGTCACCACCTCGGCGAAGGCGCCCGGTGTCTGGATCGAGAATACCAGTATAGGAATACCGTTTTCACGAGACAATGATATTGCTGCGGCATCCATAACCCGCAAATCTTCGGTCAAAACATCCTTGTAGGTCAATGATGTGTATCGCTTCGCGTCCGGATCTGTTTTCGGATCGGCGCTGTATACCCCATCCACCTGGGTGCCCTTGAACAAAGCATCGCAATTCATTTCGGCGGCGCGGAGCGCGGCGGCGGTGTCGGTGGTAAAGAATGGATTGCCGGTGCCGGCGGCGAAAATGACCACCCGCCCCTTTTCCATATGGCGTATCGCACGCCGGCGAATATAGGGCTCACATACAGTTTGCATGGGGATCGCCGACAATACTCTGGTCGCAACCCCCAGCCCTTCAAGCACCGATTGCATGCCGAGCGCGTTGATCACTGTCGCCAGCATGCCCATATGATCGGCGCTGGACCGCTCCAAGCCACTGGCGACACCGGCGAGGCCACGAAATATATTGCCGCCGCCGATCACCAGGCACATCTCAGCCCCTTTATCGAGAACCCCTTTGATCTCGCCGGCGATGCGCTCCATGGCGCCGCTCTCCAGGCCGAACTCCTGGCTTCCCATGAGGCCCTCACCCGAAATTTTCAGGAGTATGCGCTGGTAAAGGAGACTATCTGCCATCAAAACTCAGGTTCAATTCGTCGCTAAGCGGCGCTATCAGTACAGCCAGGCATCGCCGCCAAGCCGCAACAAGGCAACGATCAACGGTGAGTGTAAATCAATTCACGGTCCGTTGGGTTAAAATTGAAGTGTGCAGCCGCAATCAATATATAGGACGTATTGCCAAACACTTAGCTGGCGACGGCGGCGGCAACTTCGGCGGCGAAGTCTTCTTCTTTCTTCTCCACCCCGTCGCCTAGAGCGAATCGGCAAAATCCCTTGACCGTGATGCTGGCGCCCAATTCCTTGGCGGCGGCTTCGACGGCTTGGCTGACCTTGGATTCGCCGTCGATGACGAAGGTCTGGTCCATCAAGCAAATCTCTTCGTAAAATTTGCGCAAGCGGCCTTCGACCATTTTTTCGATGATCTCTTCCGGTTTGCCCGATTCGCGCGCTTGTTCGGAAAGCACATTGCGCTCGCGCTGCAATTCTTCGGGATCCACATCGGCCTGGCTTAAGGCGGTCGGATTGGAGGCAGCCACATGCATGGCCAGTTGTTTGCCAAAAACTTCAAGCTGGGCCGCATCGCCATCGGATTCGAGAGCCACCAGAACGCCGATCTTGCCGAGGCGCGGGGTCAGCGCGTTGTGCATGTAGGTGGCGACAACGCCCTTATCGACGCTGAGCCGGGCTGAGCGGCGCAAATCCATATTCTCGCCAATGGTGGCGATCATAGCGGCAATGGTCTCGTCCACATTGCGATCACCGTCGGGATAGGCCGCGCCTTTCAGTTCTTCCACATCGCCCGAGCCGGAAAGCGCGATACCGGTCACTGTCTCGACCAATCCCTGAAAAGTATCGTTGCGGGCGACAAAATCAGTTTCTGCATTGATTTCCACCAGCGCGCCCGTGCCGCCTTCGGAGGCGACGCCGATCAAACCTTCGGAAGCCGCACGTCCGGCTTTCTTGGCCGCTGCTGCCAAGCCCTGGGTGCGAAGCCAATCCACAGAAGCTTCCAGATCGCCATCATTTTCGGACAGCGCCTTTTTGCAATCCATCATGCCGACGCCAGTTTTTTCGCGCAGTTCTTTTACGAGTGCCGCAGTAATTTCTGCCATCTTGTCCTCTTGGTATATTCTCTAAATTCGTAAATACCGGTCCGCGCTTCAGCTTGCGGTCGGCTGCTCATCTTTGGCCGGTGTGGCTTCGGCTTCCACCGGAGCTTCCGCAGCTGCTTCAGGCGCCGCTTCCGGTGCGGTTTCGGCGGGCGCTTCGGCGGGTAGATTTTCCTCTGTCATCTCTTCCATCTCGCCGATATCGGCGCCGCTGGCAACAATCTCCTGCTGGATGCCGGACAAAACGGCGCCCGAGATCAGATCGCAATAAAGATTGATGGCGCGGATGGAATCGTCATTGCCGGGGATCGGAAATTCGATACCGTCGGGATCGGTGTTTGAATCCAACACCGCAATTACCGGAATGCCCAACTTGTTGGCTTCGGCAACGGCAATGGCTTCCTTGTTGCGATCGATCACGAACATCAAATCTGGGATGCCGCCGATTTCCTTGATACCACCCAAGGCCCTGTCCAGCTTGTCCCGCTGGCGGGTTAATTTCAAAAGCTCCTTCTTGGTCAGGCCCAAGGTTTCTTCTGATTCCTCATCGCCAAGCTGTTCTTCCAATTTTTTCAACTGACGGATTGAATTGGAAATGGTTTTCCAGTTGGTCAGCATGCCGCCGAGCCAGCGGTGATTGACATAATACTGGCCGCATTTCATGGCCGCTTCGGCGATCGGCTGGCTGGCTTGGCGCTTAGTGCCCACGAACAAAACCCGGCCACCGCCGGAAACGATGTCGTAGACTGTCTGCATCGCCTGATACAGCATGGGAACAGTTTGTTGTAGATCGAGTATATGAACGCCCTGGCGTGTGCCAAAGATGTATTGCTGCATCTTCGGGTTCCAGCGGCGGGTAACGTGTCCGAAATGAACGCCGGCTTCTAAGAGCTGGCGCATAGTAAAGGTTGGCAGTGCCATGGTACGGTCCTTCTCCGGTTATACCTCCGCGGGGCGTGGTCCCAAATGGAACACCGGATCGACCATCGGCGAATTTGCGCCGGGGCCGTATGCCCGCGTGTGGATTTAAGGGCGGCTTTGTAGGCTTATGATCGGTTTATGGCAAGGTTTTTCGAAAAAAAACAGATAAGCTGATAAGAACGGGGAACAGGGAATAACATGGTTCATCAAATCAGAATATACAGCGGCCTCATTTTGCTACTGTTTGTGACCCTTCATTTGTTGAATTTGACCTTGGGGCTGGTCTCGTTCGACGTGATGAATGCGGCCCGCGCCGTTACGATCGAGCCGTGGCGCACCTTGCCCGGCACCATCATTCTCGGCGGCGCCCTGTTACTCCATGCGCTGATGGCGCTCTGGTCGTTATTCAATCGGCATAATTTCCGGCTCAAGGCCTGGGAAGCCACGCAAATGATATCGGGATTGCTGCTGCCATTAATGATGACAAGCCACGTAGTCGCGGCACGCGGCCTGTTCGAGCTCAAGGGCGTTCAGTTCAACTACGAGCTGGAATTCCTAGCCCTTTGGGTTTTCCTGCCGGAATTTGCCGCCACCCAAGCCATCGGCCTGCTGCTGGTCTGGATTCACGGCTGCATAGGCTTTCACACCTGGCTACGCCTCAAATCCTGGTACGGCGCGTTTGAGACCTACTTCTTTGCCTTCGCCCTGCTGTTGCCGGGGATAGCCCTTGCCTCCTATGTCTCGACAGGAGTCAAGGTGCTGGGTCTCGCGAAGGACCAGCAATGGATCGGCACGGTTGTCAGTCAAACCAAGTATGTTCCAGAACATACCGATTGGGTGTTTGGCATCACCTATTGGATTTCGGGCATCTGGCTTGGCATCATCGCAGTTATCCTAATCGCCCGGGCAATCCGCAACGCGGTTATAAAAAGGCGCAAATCGGTGAAGCTCTATTACAAGCATTTCCGCGAGAGCCAGGTATTCGATATCCCGCCCGGCTGGTCTGTGCTGGAAGCATTGCGCGCGTCTGGCATCCGACACGCATCGGTCTGCGGCGGTCGCGGGCGTTGCACCACCTGCCGGGTCAAGGTGGGCGAAGGTATGGAACATTTGGTGCAGCCGAACGCCACCGAGCTTAGCGTCCTCAAGCGCATATCGGCGCCAGGCGACGTACGCCTCGCCTGCCAACTGCACCCTTTGGTTTCGCTAGAAATCACGCCCCTGTTGCCGGCGAACGCGGGGCCCGTCGATGGATTGTCCGGGCCCGGCTATGTGCAGGGCCAGGAGCGCCAAGTGGTGATCATGTTCATCGATATCCGTGAATCCACCAAGCTGGCCGAGCACAAGCTGCCTTTTGATGTGGTCTTTATTTTGAACCAATTTTTCTCCGAGATGGCCGACACATTGGAAGATACCGGCGGCCACTATGCCCAGTTCAACGGCGACGGGCTGATGGCGCTTTACGGTTTGGACTGCGATTTGCAAGAGGCATCGATACAGGCACTGCAAGGCGTCCAGCAGATGATGCGCCGCCTGGACATCCTCAACCAAAGGCTCAGCGTTGAATTGCACCAGCCCTTGCGTATGGGCATTGGTCTGCATTGCGGCGACGCCATTGTTGGCCAGATGGGTCCGCCGAAAACGCCGATCATCACGGCCCTTGGGGACAACGTGAACATTGCGGCGCGACTGGAAGCGATGACCAAGGAATTCGGTGCCGAGGTGGTGGTGTCGGCGGAAACGGCGGCGGCTGCTGACCTCGATTTCTCCGCCTACCCGCATCACGATATGGACGTGCGCGGCCGCGAAACCCAGATCGGCGTCTATGCGGTGGAAGACTCTAAATCGATCCCGGTTCCGGCGATTTAGGGAAGCGTTCAAATAACCCGTGACTTGGGGCGGATTTTCCTGTGGAGTAAGCTCGCAACGGCATTAGTACGAATTTAGTCGGTTCTGGAAAACGATAGTAAAATATATTTTCACTTAATCAGGAGAGGCATTATGAAATTGATACTGCTATCAGGCGTGGCCGCGCTATTTATTGCGGGCACCGCTCAGGCACAGAATATTACCCTGACACATGAGGCGGGATCGGCCGGCGGCGCATCTGATATTGCTGCCAAGAATTTGGCGGAGGTGGCGGCTGCGGGTAAGCTCGCGACAATCCAGGTGCAGGCGGGTAAAACGCTTACCAAATCGATGCTGCAAGTTGCCCAAGGAAAGACAGATATTGCGGCCTCGCCTTTTCTGCTCAAGTTTCTGATGGCGCGTGGCCTTGGCCCTTATTCCGGCCTCGGCAAAGAGAAGGGCAAAGTATTAGGCAATAGCTTGCGGCTTCTTTACCCCTATCATATCGCGACCTTCTTTCTCATCTCCTTTCAAAGCACAGGCATCGACAGTTTTGCCAAGCTTAAAGGCAAGACCATTCACAACGGCCCGCCCCGTGGCGGTGCATTGATATCTGCACGCCAGATCATTCAACTCTCCGCCGGATATAAGGAAGGCAGGGATTATACGGGCAAACAGATTGCCTGGGGTCAGGCCAATTCGATCTTTTTGGACCGTTCCGTTGACGCCGCATTGCGTCCCGGGACAAATCCTTCTGCATTTATGCCGGTCTTTATGGCTGCGGGAAAATTGAATTTGATATCTGTTCCGAAGGCCAAATTCGAAGGTAAGGGCTGGACAAAATACAAAAATGCGCCTGGAAATGTTGCCCAGGTATTTCCGGTTAGCGAACTGGCCCATTATGGCCCGAAAGTGCGGGTTATATCCGACGACGCGATGTTCCGGACGATTGCCAACGCGGCCGGCGACATGGTCCACAAAAACATGGACAAGAAATTGGCGAAGGCGCTGACGGCAGCCTTCATTAAAAGCCTTCCCGACCTTTACCGGAAAGTGCCCTTTGCGAGGAATTCACAGTTCGGCAATATATCCGATAAAGGTATGGGGATTTGCAAAGCCGGCATCCAGTTCCATCCGGGCGCCGTTGAAGCTTGGGCGGAGGCCGGTAAGCCCGTGCCAAAGTGCGCCTTGCCGCCGAGCTAGGCCTTTTCGATAAGCAGACCGATTATCCAAGAGCCGGAGCGCGAATCCCCCGCTCCGGCTCTAAATTCAACATCACCAGTGATCGTTCGGAAATAGCATATGCCGGAATCCGATATCACCAAGCAGCATGATTTGATGCAGCGGCTGGCGCT
>ENA-OREN01000365-OREN01000365.1-marine-metagenome-genome-assembly--contig:-NODE-365-length-67464-cov-4.508169_pt1 | contig 67464 bp, 61 predicted proteins | sample MGYA00248624_ERZ508555 | MGnify/ENA primary metagenome ERZ508555 (study PRJEB26222, sample SAMN06267773) | marine metagenome | isolation source: Saanich Inlet, British Columbia, Canada | place...
CGGGTGTAGCTCAGCGGTAGAGCATCACGTTGCCAACGTGAATGTCGTGGGTTCGAATCCCATCACCCGCTCCATTTTTGTCAGATACGCTGTCCGTCCAGGCATTAAATGGGCAGAGAACTATAGAAAGTTAACAAAAACGTTTTAAATAAAATAATGAAAATAGAAATAGAAGAAGTTGGGCCATGTAAAAAGCTGCTTAAGTTCGAGATACCGAAGGAAACAATTGAAGAAGAGTGGCAAAAGCAGTTAAAAGAAGTCTCTCGAATGGCAAATTTACCTGGTTTCAGGAAGGGAAAAGCGCCTAGGAAGCTTCTTGAGAAAAATTATGGCGACAAAATCGTGGAAGAGGTAAAGCGGGCAATTGTTAGTAGTTCATACCAAGAAACAATCGAAAAGAACAAATTATCACCCGTAGGTGATCCTGACGTTGGTGACATTGATCTTGAATTGGGGAAACCGTTAAAATTTGAGATTACCCTGGAGGTTTTGCCAACATTTGAGTTGGGAGAATACAAGGGGATGCAATTAAAGAGAAAGCCCGTGTCCGTTACTGATGAAGATATAGATAAAGCATTGGAGACTATAAGCAGGCAGAAGGCCCAATTAACGGTTGTTAAGAAAGGTAAAGTAAAGGACGAGGACTTTATTATATGTGATTGTGAAGTTGGCGTTAATGGCGAGGTTGTTTGGACGGATAAAGAACTGGAAGTTATGGTTTCGGGCTCTCAAGTAGCTGATATTAATGTGCCGGATCTGAAAAATAGCCTTGTTGGCGCGAAATCAGAAGACAAAGTTTCTGTGGATGTAGAATTAGGAGACAGTTTCTCCGTGGAGCAACACAGAAACAAGTCTGCCAAATTGGAAATATCAATAAAAGAAATTAAAAGGCCTAAAAGCCCTGAAATAAATGATGAGCTGGCGAAACAGGTTGGTTACGATACACTTGATGAATTAAAGGAGTTTATGTCACAAAGGCTGGAAATGGAGAAGAAAAGGATGGCAGAAGGTGAAATGCAGGAACAAATTTCCAGTAAACTCATAGAGATGGCTGATTTTGATATGCCGGAAGATATGAAGACGCATCATACAAACGAGAGACTTCACAAATACCAGCTTGATCTAATAAACAAAGGTACTCCGCAGGAAGAGATAGAGAAGAATCTGGAAGACTTAAAGAGTGCTTCAGAAGAATCTGTTGTCAGGGATTTTAAGATGTCACTTGTGCTTGAACAGATAGCGGAAAAAGAGAGAATATTTGTTACAGAAGATGATGTCAATCGAAGAATCAGTGAGATGGCAGGTATGTATGGGCTTGATACTGCTGGTATGAAAAAACAAATCGAGAAGATGAATAGTATGTCAAACTTACGACATCAGTTGCGAGAAAACAAAACACTTAATCTTTTAATGAAAGAAGCAAATATAGAAGAGGTTAAAGAAGAGGTTAAGAAAGAAACTAAAGAAAAATCTAAGCAGAAAGAAAAATAAAAAATAATGAGCAAGGAGAATTAGGTGATTAAGAATAATAATTTGAGTAGCTGTCCGTTGAAAGAGCAAAACTATATGTCGGCACTTAAACCTTATGGAAATATTTATGTACCATCCGTAGTGGAAAAAACAGGATATGGAGAGAGGCATTACGATATCTTCTCCCGTTTGCTTAAAGATCGGATAATATTCATTGGCAGCCAGATAGATGATAACGTTTCAAACATTGTAATTGCTCAAATGTTATTTTTGCAAAATGACAATAAGAATCAGGATATAAATATTTATATAAACTCTCCAGGTGGTTCAATCACAGCAGGTCTTGCAATCTATGATACCATGCAATTTGTGCATTGTGATGTGGCTACTTTTTGTATTGGTTCTGCTTATAGTATGGGTGCGATACTTATGGCTGCAGGGACAAAGGGTAAGAGGTACAGTTTGCCGCATACAAGAATAATGTTGCATCAGCCATGGGGTGGAACTACGGGCACGGCAACTGATATCAGCATTCAGGCAGAAGAGATAATGCTTATGAAGAAAAGCCTTAATGAAATACTGGTAAAGCACAGTGGTCAGCAAATTGAGAAAATAGAAAAAGACTTTGACAGAGATTTCTATATGTCTTCACAAGAGGCCAAGGATTACGGTATTGTTGACGAAGTTATTGAATCATTAGGGGAGAAAGAGAAAAAAAAAGATTAGGGCAATGCTGATCAAAAATCAGTGTTGCTTATTGATTATATGTCACAAGGCCCTTGTTATCAAATAAGGTATCAGACTGTAATACCCAAAACCACTCTCCAGCTTTGAGCCGCTCTACACATGATACACCGTTAACTTTCCGTAAAATGTAAGGCTCTTATTTGTTTGTATCGCTTTAGATTCTTGACCACTAACCTTGAATGATTTTTCCGCGACAACACAGGTTGAGACCTGTCCATCTGTCCGTACTGTGATAATCAAATCTCTTTTTCCGCAGGCTACGCTTACTATTTTACCCTTCTTGATATTTGCCCAGATACTTATTCTGGCTGATGTGGGGCTGTCTGAATAATTTCATTAACTACATCTTCACAGGAAACATAGGATGCGTTTATTGTATAGTCAGCTGCATTTTTGTATGCATGCTCTCGTTCCGTAATCAAATGTTTGATTTCATCAAGAGGTTTTTTGTCTGTTAAAGAAGGCCGCTGTTGTGTTGTTTTTTCATCTTGTGCTATACGATTATGAATGATTTCCGGAGTTGCTTCGAGGAGGACAAGAAATCCGTTATCTTTTAAATTTCTTACATTTTCTTCTTTAAGGACAGCACCTCCTCCTGCTGAGATTACCTTGTTGTCCACCTTACTTAATTCTGCAATGATGCCTGTCTCAATCTTACGAAAACCTTCTTCCCCGTCTTCTTCGAATATACACTTAATAGTTTTCCCTGTAGAACTTTCAATATATTTATCTGAATCAATAAAATCCCTTTCTAAACGTTTTGCCAAAAGGTTACCAACCGTGCTCTTTCCTGTACCCCTGAAACCTATTAAGACAATGTTCATAACATTTCCTTTACTATACTGCTCATTAATTCTACTGGCGGATCAATGTTTGTCCAGAGCCTGAATTGCTCTGCTGCTTGATTTATGAACATAGAGAGCCCATTAACCGTGTGGCACCCTTTTCCCTTTGCATCCCGGAGAAGCCTGGTTTCTATAGGATTGTAGATTGCATCAAAAACTATCATTCCTTCCTTTAGTATGTTTTTTGGGATCGGTGTTTGATCTACATCCGGAAACATGCCGATAGAGGTTGTATTTATGAGGATATCAGAATCGAGTTTGTGGATTTCTTTAAAGCTTTCAAATCTACATTTGACGTCGTGAGACAGTTTTTCTGCGCGTTCAATGGTGCGATTGAAAATGGTTATATCACAACCTTTTTCTTTCAACCCGAAGGCAATCGCACGTGCCGCACCTCCCGCTCCTATAATGGATATTTTTTTATTACTAAGTGTGTCATTGGTTTCCTTCAGGCTACATTCCAATCCCATTATAGCGGCCATGCAGTCAGTGTTATAGCCTGTTAATATTCCATCTTGATTTACTATAGTATTAATCGCGCCAATTTTTCTGGCGGTGTGATCAATGTTATCCAGGAACGGTAAAACACTCTCTTTATGTGGAATAGTGACACTGAAACCCTGAAAATCCATTCTCCTGCATTCTTTCATGAAGGTGCCAATATTTGCAATCTTCAATGGAACATAGACGTTATTAAGTCCTTTTTCAATAAAGGATGCATTGTGGATGGCGGGACTCATACTATGAGAAACCGGGTTTCCAATAATACCATACAGTTTTGTCTCTTTGTTTATCTCTTTAAAGTGATATATTTTGGAGAGCTCATTTACCGTTAATTGTCCTGGTGCTGATTCTTTACCTTTTTCAAGAGAAGCGAATGTCAGGAATCCTCCAAATTTGCTTGTAAATATCCGACTTATGTATCCTAACTCTCCCATACAGAAAGATATGGTGGGCACTTTAGCCGACTTTAAAAGTTCAAATATCCTGATATTGTCGGTAATGTCATTTGCATATGTTACAATCTTTACTATGTCAGGCTTATGCTGGCAAATATCATTATATATTTTGTTTAAGTTGTGAGGTGTTTCTTTGAAATTATGATGAGAAATAATTATTTTACTGCTGTCTCGTCTGGTAATTTGCTTGATCGAATCGTATTCAACATCAACGTAATCTGCTCCCAGTTCAATGGCCTTTTGCAGCAGACCTAATCGATCCTGTTCATTTCCTTTAAAATTACCACCTTCTCTTTCAGGCCTGTTCGTAATTATTACGGGCTTTGTTTTGTTTTTTAGTGATTTCTCAATGCATGTTAATGCATTTTGTAAATCCGGAATGTAATCGATGCGTAATTCGACTATATCAGCATATTTGGAAGCCGATACCATTTCCGAAATAGTGTCTTCAGCACTTCTGGCCGTAATTGGGATGCAAATCATATTTATATAAAATATTTGTACTAAGTATTAGTTGATTATTATATTGTATACTTTAAAATAGTCAATCTTATGTATTTCCATTTTGGACGCAGATAACCGCAGATTTTAAGAATTGAGGCCTCCGTCAGGAAAAAACTAGTTTTTCAAAAATTTTTATCTGCGAAAATCTGTACCCGATTATTTTAAAAGTAGGGGAGTTGTAATGGATGTAAGTGAAGCAATAAGAACGCGAAGGAGTATAAGGAAATTTAAACCGGATCCTATTCCGGAAGAAAAAATCAAGCTTTTACTTGAAAGTGCCAGATTAGCGCCATCAGGGACAAATACACAGCCATGGAGATTTATAGTGGTCAGGGATGATGACACGAAAACAAGATTACAAAGGGCGGCGCATAATCAAAGACACGTTAAACGTGCTCCCGTAATAATAGTTTGCTGTGCTGATCTGAAAGCATTTAAGGAATTTCCGGTAAGGGTGGATGAGCTTATAGAATCAGGTGCACTTCCTGAGAGGACTCGGGAAGTATTTATTCCATACCTTAAGAAGGGTATGAGTACTGTTACAAAGGACGCTCTTATGGTTGCTGCCGCGGCAAATGTAGCCATAGCCGTTGAGCATATTGTTTTGCAGGCAGTTGAGATAGGTCTTGGTACCTGTTGGGTGAGATGGTACGAAGATAATAAAGTAAAAGAAATTCTTGATATTCCCGACCATATCGAAGTAATGGCACTTTTGCCAGTTGGTATTCCTGATGAGGACCCTGCCCCAAGACCGAGGTTAGGTTTAGATACAATTGTCTATAGTGATAGATTTGGTAAAAAATATACCTAACCAGAACGAGTCTGGATAATAATATTGAGGAATTTAGGAATTGTGAATTGAGGAACTTCTTTAATTCTTTAATCCCTGAATTCCCCCTAATTCTTAAATTTTGATTTAGATATGAAAGCTATAGCGTTAGAGCACGATAAGACAAAAAACTTTTTCAATGACAGATATGTATGGTTACTCTTGATTATTTCTCTTTCAGTGAGAATATACTTGAGTTTTTTTACCTATGTAATAAAGAACGACAGTGTCGCCTTTATGCAAATTGCAAAATATTTTGCTAGTGGTGATTTTTCGAGTGGATTAGGGCACGACTATCATCCTCTATACTCTTTAATTATGGCTGCGCTTTACAAGGTTGTTCCAAACATGGAACTATCTGGTACGATTGTGTCTGTTTTCTTTGGTACGTTAACGGTAATTACATTTTATCTGATTGGAAAAAATATTTTTGATCGGAAGATAGCATTCGTTTCTTCTATTATTTTAGCCTTCCATCCCTATGCTGTCAGATTTTCTGCGGACATAATTTCAGAATCCACATATTTCTTTTTCTTCATATCAGCACTCGGTTCAGGTTATTTTGCGATAACAAACAGGAAACTCCTTTTATTTGCACTAACAGGGATATGTTCTGCGCTTGCCTATCTTGCACGTCCCGAAGGAATTGGGATTATTATCATAGTCGCCTCCTGGTGTGCATTTAAGGACTGCATTAATATTAAGGTATTATGGAAAGAAAAACTAGTTTCAATCCTGGTTTTGATTGTTTCGTTTCTTGTCTTTTCAATGCCCTATCTTGTTTATATTAAAAAAGAGACAGGTAATTGGAGACTAACAAAGAAAAAGAATGTCTCTCATATGGCAGGAGTTGAAGAAAGATTTCATGGTCAAAACAGTGATATATTGGCCGGAAAAGATGATGTTAAGCAAGTAAATTCAAGTAGCGATAATATTAAGCAGGTTGCTGCCAGAAAAACAGATTTTCAAATACATATAAATAGTATTTTACATATGACAAAAAAGTACATAAATACATTCCATCCCTTTTTGTTTATGTTCTTTATATTTGGTGTTATAAATTGGTCGAGAATAAGGAAAAGGAAACTCTTCGGATTTTATATAATAACAGTTATTGCTTTCTACTTTTTCATACTTCACCGATTAAGTATAACTTATTTAAGAGGCGGTGATGATATTTTTATGTATCCCAGTAGAAGGCATCTGATGCCGTTAGTCATACCGGCTATTTTCTGTGTTGGATTAGGAGTTTATACGGTAGGGGCATGGATACATGGAAAATTCCATAATTGTAATTTGATAGTTGGATTCAAAGAGTTGTTAAGAAGTACGTGGACAATTCAACTAATTGTATTAATAGTTGTTGTCTGTGTTCTATTGCCAAAAACATTAAAACCTCAGCGCTTGGATAAGTTAGGAATTAAGAAGGCTGGTCTATGGGTAAGGGAGCATTCTCACAAATCTCCTGTTATCCTCGGCATGTCACCCAGGAGTGCGTATTATGCCGGGGGGAAGCATATTCAGATGGAGAATATAAATGAAACACTCGTCCTTGCCAGAGTAAAGAACGTAGACTTTATATTAATTACGCAAAAAGAATATAGGACTATAGAAGAAGAGTTATTGCGCTCTATAAAGGGTGGAAAAATAGCATTAGCATATAAATATCCGGAAAAAGAACTGTTAAGCAGGCGCAGTATACTTTTGTATAAAGCTTTGTATTAGTAGCTATTTTGTAAAAAAGTACAATATATAGTATATTAGATAAAAAAATTCTTGACAAATAAGAGCTTCTTTTTAGAATTAACGTTCACGAGATGAACAAGCAGTGTATAATGTGTGTTCATTGTATGAACTAAAGTGCGAAAGGAAGATTTTTCCTTTTGAAATTATTAAGACCATTTTAATTTTAAGATGATTCAGATAAAAGAAAAGTCCGGTAATTTGGATATTAGAGAATTAGAGATTTTGGAAAGGTTAGAGGGTAACGGTCATCTTACACAAAGGGACCTTTCCAAAGAAGTCGGGATTGCACTGGGATTGGTAAACCACCTCTTAAAAAAAATGGTCAAAAAGGGCTGGATCAAAATAAAGAATATAGATTCTAAGAAAATAAGATATTTAATTACTCCGGAAGGTGCCAGAGAAAAATCATCCTTATTGTACAAAAGAGTAGAAAGTACAATTCATTTCTATTTAGATGCAAAAAGGGTAATCAAAGACAAGGTAATACATTTAAAAAAAGAAGGTATAGAAGATGTTTCAATATACGGAATAAACCACATATCAGAAGTTCTGTTCATAGTACTAAAAGAACTGGGCTTAGAACTGGTCTGTGTAGTTGATGATAATAAAGAAGGTGAAGAATGGTTTGGTTATGATGTAATTGGTATGGATCAATTTGTTAAATCCAATACTACCGCATTAATCCTCGCTTCTTTTGATAAAGAGGAAATAGACAATTTTAATAAAGAACATGAAAATGTTAAAGTTGTTGTTCTTCGAGAATAAAGAGTAACTGTTTTTTGTGTAAGTATATGCTTGGATGGATGTTATGTGTTTTTTTCGCATGTAACTGAGAGGGGACTGGTCTGCATGCTGAATATGTAGAATAAGAATAAGATGATATTTGATAGGACAAAATTAAAGATTAAACCATTAAAAGAAAGAAGTCATGATATCAATTTAGACGGTATTCAGCGGCTTGAAAACAAAAAATGCGATAACGAAGCACTGAGAAATGTTGCCTTGCGTATTGTAGGCGCTACGAAAAAAGGAAAAGGAATAATTTTAATGATGGGGGCTCACACTATACGGTCTGGAGTTCAGCATTACATTATAGACTTGATGGAAAGAGGTTACATTTCATGTATAGCGATGAACGGTGGTTGTATGATTCACGATTTTGAATTCGCCCTTATTGGTGCAACAACTGAAAGTGTTGCCAGGTATATAAAAGAAGGACAATTCGGGTTGTGGGAAGAAACTGGCCGGATAAATGATATTATCAACCAGGCATTTAGAGAAGAAAATACAATAGGCATGGGGGAAGCAGTAGGCAAAGCTGTTCAACAAGGTGAATTTCCCAATAAAGATATTAGCCTTTTAGCGGCATGCTATCGTTTAAACATTTCGGCGACTGTTCATGTAGGTATTGGTTATGACATTATTCATGAGCATCCAAATTGTGATGGTGCTGCTACAGGAGCGACATCCTATCGCGACTTCCTGAGGTTAACAAAAATTATGGAGGGGCTGGAAGGTGGTGTCGTGATGAATTTTGGTAGTGCAGTAATGGCTCCGGAAGTTTTTCTAAAAGCTCTTAGTATGGCAAGGAACGTTGCACATCAGAACGGAAGGGCTATTAAACATTTTACTACCTTAGTATGCGATCTCCATGATCTCCCCGGGGATTTTAAAAACGAGCCATCTAAAGATAGTGCTGCTTACTATTTTAGACCATGGAAAACAATGCTTGTCAGAACTGTGGCTGATGGGGGGGAAAGTTTTTATGTAAAAGGAAAACACAGAGACACGATTTCAGCACTTTGGACGGCAATTAATGAGGTTGAGAAAAATTGAGAAATTTTGGAATTAAAAAATTCTGTTGGAAGCCGAAATACTCAGGCTCTCTAATGATCACAGAGATTAGTGTGGTGTCTAATTAATGATGAAAACTTTTGAACTTGAAAAGCTTGAGAATGTAATTCGAGGTCTGAAATCTAAAGAAAAAAGGATAGTCCATTGTCATGGCTGTTTTGACCTGATGCATCCGGGACATATCAAGTATTTTCAGGCAGCAAAGGATATGGGTGATGTACTGGTTGTGACAGTAACACCTGATGTATATGTTGATAAAGGTCCGGGTAGACCAGTCTTTAATCAAGATCTGAGGGCTTTTTCTATTGCCGCTTTAGAATGTGTTGATTATGTGGCAACAAACAAATGGCCAACGGCAGAAGAAACACTAAGATTGCTGAGGCCGGATATTTACGTTAAAGGTCAGGAATTTGAAAAATTAGAAGATAAAACAGGTAAACTACAAAAAGAATATAGCGTTCTTCAAGAGATTGGTGCAGAGATGAGATTTACGCATGGAATAGTCTTTTCTTCAACTGAATTATTGGAGAAATTTTTCGATCTGCAGATTAATGCAGATGAAAAAAATAAATAAAATAAATCAATGTCATCTGTGAAATCAGAGGAAAATGGAAATAAGGACAAAGATGAGAGACGTATAAAATAATTGATGCATGCCATGGAAGTGCATAAAGAATTGGGCTGTGGCTTTCTGGGGCCGGTGTACCAAGAAGCATTAGAGCAATTGTCTGGTATTGAAGAATTTCAGATTATAAATTATCTGAAAGCAACAGGCCTTAAAGTAGGTCTTTTAATTAACTTTGGTTCTAAGTCATTAGAATATAAGCGTTATGTTTATAATTATTAATCTGCGTTAATCAATGCGATCTGTGGATAGATATGGAACAGGAAATTAAGAATAAAATATTGTTATTCGATGAACTGGTAGAAAAAGTAGGTGCTCTACAACTACAAGGAAAAACGGTTGTCCAGAGTCACGGAGTTTTTGATATCATTCATCCGGGTATTATAAAGCATCTTAATGAGGCGAAGGAGCAGGGGAATATACTAGTTGTTACTGTGATAAAAGACAAGGATGTGAGAAAGGGGCCTGAAAGGCCAATTTTCCCTGAGAATTTTAGACTGGAAAATGTTTCATCGTTAGAACAGATTGACTATTGCTGTCTTGTGGATGATGATACTCCATTTGAATGTGTAAAAAGGATAAAACCTGATTACTTTGCTAAAGGCCGCAGCTATGCGGAAGGTGACCGCTCAATTCATAGCAAGGTTTTTGAGAAAGAAAGAGAATTGTTTTTTGGTAAAAGCATAATCCATGAGACGGAGGGCTTTTCATTCAGTTCATCTCACATAATTAATAATTTCCTGGACATATATTCTGAAGAAACCAGGGATTTTTTGAAAAGTTTTTCTAAAAAATACAGTTTTCAAGATATTATGAAAAAATTGGATGATTTGAAGGATTTAAAAGTATTGCTTATAGGTGACGGAATTATTGATGAATATTACTATTGTGACTCTATGGGAAAGTCACCAAAGGCACAGCTGATTGTAAATAAATATGTTACCCATGAGATATTTGCTGGAGGCGCTTTTGCGATTGCGAATCATATTGCTGGAATATGCGATAAAGTTCAGTTGGTAACATTGTTGGGTAGAGAAGATTCGAGAGAAGATTTTATCATGGAGAATCTTAAATCAAACGTGGGTATAAAGTTCTTTTACAGGGATGATGGTCCCTCCGTTGTGAAAAGGAGATATATTAATCAATACCAGAAACAGAAAATATTTGAAATCAATTATATAAATGATAACAATATTTCCGAGAAATTTGAATCAGAGGTTATCGATTACTTGAAATCAGTAATACACGAATATGACCTGATATTAGTTTCTGATTTTGGACATGGGTTTATTACAAATGAATTAATACGGAATATTGAGGCATTTCCAAAAAAATTGGCGGTTAATGCACAAACTAATGGTGCCAATGCCGGTTATAACTTGATTACGAAATACAAAAACACTAACTTTATATGCCTGGACGCCCCAGAGGCAAGGTTGGCGACACAGGAGAAATATACCGAAATAGAGTACGTTGCGAGAAAACTCTTAAATGATATAGACACAGATTATCTTATTATAACGGTGGGCGGTGACGGTTCATTATGTATTAACAGAAAGGGCGAAATAAATCGGACGCCAGCATTTGCCACAAAAGTTGTTGATATAATAGGTGCTGGAGATGCATTTTTTGCTGTTACAGCACCATGTTTTGCTATGGGAATGCCTATGGATTTGGTGTCATTTATTGGAAACATCATAGGGGCTTTAGCAGTTCAAATTGTAGGTAACAAAAGATCAGTGGAAGGTTATGAGATTAAAGAATTTATATATTCTGTTCTGAAACAGGAAGAAAAAAGATGAATGAATATGCAAGAAATTATTATAAACACCTTGAAGAGTTGATGGAATCTATAAAGTTTATTAGCAAGGAAAGAAATAACATTGATTTCTACGATGGTATAGAAGTGGTTAGTAATTTAATCTTATCACAGGCAGATTATGGTTGTAAACTGATGTTTATTGGTAATGGAGCCAGTGCCGCAATTTCCAGCCACATGTCTACGGATTTCTGGAAAACCTGTGGGATAAGAGCCGTTGCGTTTAACGATAGTTCTCTGCTAACATGTCTAGGAAATGATTATGGTTACGAATATATATTTGAAAAATCAGTAGATATGTTTGCAGACCGTGGAGACGTTTTAGTCGCCATAAGCAGTTCCGGTAAGTCGGAGAATATTTTAAGAGGTGTAAATTCGGCAAAATCAAAAGAGTGTAGTGTCATTACCCTTTCCGGTTTCAAAGATAATAATCCTCTGTATTCAGCAGGGGATTTTAATTTTTATGTTCCGGCACAAGAGTATGGTCCGGTTGAAGTAGTTCATCACTCTATATGCCATTGCATATTAAATGCAATAAGCAACCATAAAGACGGACACTCATAAATACTGGATATCTACTGATTTGACAGGTTATTTATATCAAAGTAAAGTTGCTTGTAATCTGCGGATGATAAATGGACAAATATAAAATTGACAGTCACAAATTGGTTTACCATCTACCAAGGGTATGTAATTGGTTAGAAGGAAAGAACATTTACCCTATATATATGGAAATAAGCCCTGTTGGAAGTTGTAACCATAGATGCGTGTTTTGTGCTTATGATTTTATTGGCTATCCAAACAGAAAGCTGGATTGTGACCGATTACTGACCTTTATAGATGAAGCAAAAGAAGCAGGTGTAAAGAGCATATTATATGCGGGAGAGGGAGAGCCTCTGCTACATCCGGATATAGAAAAATTCATCACACATTCTAATAATAGCGGTATTGATGTTGGATTATTTACAAATGGGCAGTTATTAAGAGAAGAACTTGCAGAAGCTATAATACCTTCTCTTACTTTTGTGAGGTTTAGTTTTAATGGTGGAACAAAAGACAACTATGCGGAAGTTCACAAAGTCAAACCAGATATTTTCGAAAGGGTTGTAGCAAATATTAAGAAGGCTGTTGATATTAAAAAAGAAAATAGTTTAGATGTGGTTATTGGAGTCCAATATGTGTTGTTACCGGAAAATAAAGATTATTTATTGGATGCGGTTAAAACATTAAAAAATGTAGGAGTGGACTATTTTGTGATTAAACCTTTCGTTCAACAAAATCATTTACAATCCTACAAAATAGGGGACCAATTTAGTTTGAGTAGTATTGTCAATATTCTAGATGAAGCAGAAAACTTTTCTAATGAGGATTTCACCGTTGTCGCAAGGAAAGAATCATTTGAGGGTTATGGTAAGAGGACGTATAAACATTGTTATGGTACTTCTTTCATTTCTGTTCTGAATTCTGTAGGAGATATCGCAACATGCCTACCATATTGGGATAAAGAGGATTTTACTTTTGATAATATTTATGATAATACGTTTGAAGACATATGGTTCGGAGAGAGAAGGAAAAAGATAATAAAATATTTGGAAAATGAGCTGGACACAAAAAAATGTCCTCCAAACTGTAGACCTAATGCTATTAATGAGTTTTTGTGGGATTTAAAGAGCCCACCAGAGCATGTAAATTTCATTTAGATGTCGTAAATTAAATATGGGACTTTTATATACAAAACTAAAGATTTTACATTTTAAAGAGAAAGTAGATTCTTTACCGGAAACTACAAATAAGATAGAACCTCCTGTCCATATCAGGATAAAACCTACAAATGTATGTGGTCATAACTGCTGGTATTGTGCGTATAAAGCGGAAGATTTGCAACTGGGGAAAGATATGGTGACGAAAGATTATATTCCGCGGGGAAAGATGATGGAGATAATTGACGACATTTCTGGAATGGGAGTAAAGGCCGTTACCTTCAGTGGCGGTGGTGATCCTTTTTATTATCCCTATTTGTTGGAAACCATAAAAAAACTTTCGGAGACTCCCGTTAAATTTGCCGCATTAACAAACGGAGCAAGATTATACGGTGAAGTAGCAGAGATATTTGCAAATTGTGGATCCTGGCTTAGGATCTCCATAGATGGATGGGACAATGAAAGCTATTCCAGATATAGAGGGGTATCCCTGGGTGAATTTTCAAAGGTTATGAAGAATATGGAGGATTTCAAAAAAATAGGTGGGAATTGTCATTTAGGGGTTTCTCTTATCGTAGACAAACAAAATGCATCCCATATATATGAATTTATAAAAAAACTAAAAAATATTGGCGTAGACAATGTAAAGGTTTCTCCCGGTATAGTAAGCAACGAAGGGGGAAAAAATAATGAGTATCATAGACCTATTTTTAGTCAGGTAAAGGAACAGACAATAAAGGCAATAAAGGACTTTGAGAGTAAAAACTTTGAGGTGTTTGATTCATACCATGAACTGGATGATAAATTCAAAAAGGAATATAATTGGTGTCCGTACCTTCAAATTTTACCCGTTATCGGTGCTGATCTGAATATATATTCTTGTCAGGACAAGGCGTACAATCTTGATGATGGGTTCATCGGTTCTATTAAGGAGCAAAAATTTAAGAATTTCTGGTTTTCTGACAAAGAAAATTTTTTTAGGATAAACCCTTCTAAGGTTTGTAATCACCATTGTGTGGCAAATGCAAAGAATAGGCTTGTTCTTGAGTACTTAAATGCTGATAGAGAACATTTAGGGTTTGTATGATATTAGTTTGTGGATTGACTTGAGAGTATGATGGATTTAAAAGAAAAAGCAAAAGAACTAAAAAAAGAAATGATTAAGACGATATGCCGGTCTGGCGGAGGGCATATGCCCGCGTCTTTATCAATTATTGATATTTTGACCGCTCTGTATTACGGTACTTTAAATATTGATCCTAGTAGTCCTGATGGCCCTCATAGAGACCGGTTTATATTGAGCAAAGGTCACGCATGTGTGGCATTATATGTTGTGCTTGCTGATAAGGGGTTCTTCGACAAGCACCACCTTACTACCTATGGAAAATTTGGGTCTATTCTGGGTGGTCACCCTGACATGCATAAAGTACCGGGTGTGGAAGCATCCACAGGAGCACTTGGTCACGGTTTTCCTTTTGGAGTGGGTATGGCATTGTCAGGTAAACTTGATGATGAAAAGTATAGGGTATTTACTTTGCTTGGAGATGGTGAGTGTCAGGAAGGGTCAATATGGGAGGCGGCGATGTTTGCTTCTCATCAAAAGCTTGATAATCTGACTGCAATTATTGATTATAACAAGCAGCAGGCTATGGACTATCTGGACAAGATTGTTTCTTTAGAACCTTTTGCAAAGAAATGGAGAGCTTTCGGATGGGAGGTTAGAGAGGTAGATGGGCACGATCATAACCAGCTTCTTGATGTATTCAATTCTTGTCCGCTTGTTGAAGGAAAACCTAATTTGATAATTGCACATACTACCAAAGGTAAAGGTATCTCTTTTATGGAGCACGAACCTTTATGGCATTACCGTATGCCGAATCTCGAAGAAATGAAAATCGTAAGTAAGGATTTAGGCCTAGGCGATTTCTGGAGGGAATTTGAATGAGAAATGCATATCTTTCCACATTGCATCAATTGGCAAAATCCAATAAAGATATTTTAGCATTGGTTGCTGATAATGGCACTATTGTATATGACAAATACAGAGAAGAGTTTCCGGACAGGTTTATTAATTTTGGTATTTCTGAAGCTAATATGATTAGTGTTGCAGCAGGCCTTGCGTCTTGCGGCAAAATCCCATTTGCCTATACAATTGCTAACTTTCTTACTTTCAGGGCATATGAACAGATCAGGAATGATGTATGTCTACAAAAGATGAATGTTAAGATAGTAGGTATTGGAGCGGGTTTTGTTTACAGTAATTTAGGCCCTACGCATCATAGTACTGAAGATATTGCTGTTATGAGGGTACTTCCTGAAATGACAATCTTCTCACCTTCCGATCCCTTGGAAGCTACTAAAGCAACTAATGCTGCAGCTCATATCGTAGGTCCGGTGTACTTGCGTCTTGCAACCGGGGGTACTCCCAGGATATATGAAAATGACTATGTATTCGAGGTGGGAAAGGGCGTAACTCTTAGAGAAGGCAATGACATGGCAATTATAACAACTGGAAGTATAGTGCATGAGGTAATGCTGGCAGTTAATGAATTAGAAAAATTGCGGGTTTCAGTGAGGTTGATTAATATTCATACTATAAAACCTATTGATAGAGAAATTATCATTAAGGCTGCCATGGAAACACAGGCAATCCTCACGGTCGAGGAACATTCAATAACAGGTGGACTTGGAAGTTGTGTAGCAGAGGTTCTTGCTGAGGCAAATTGTGTATACCATTCTTTTAAGAGATTAGGATTAAATGATGTTTTTCCTCAGGGATACGGTAATTACCAGGAAATGAAAGCATTAAACGGGCTTTCTAAAGATGATATAGTAAGAGAAGCTAATAATTTGTTAAAAATAAAACAAGATATTCAACTACCATCAGCAGGTTTTGCAGTTTGAAGCAGATGTTAATTTTCTGCGGATGTATACCTGTGTAATAAGTGTCAAAGAGCCAAAAGTTGTTATTTGGATCTTGATACTTTTATGTATTTATTTTAAAAATGGGTAAATTATTAAATATCGTTACTCCACTGCACCAAGCAACCATCCGTTCCTACATAGATAGGATGGTAGATGAAAAGGTGCGCTGTATGCTGAAGGCGAAGGAATATGAAGCTGATTATTGGGATGGTGATCGGCGATTTGGTTACGGAGGATATAAATACCTGCCTGATCGTTGGAAACCGGTAGCGGAAGCGCTTATAGAAAACTACCATTTGACCAGTGAATCCAGTGTGCTGGACGTGGGATGTGGGAAAGCATTCTTGCTACATGAAATAAAACTGTTGCTACCGGGGATAAAGGTTGTCGGCTTTGACATTTCCAAATACGGCTTGTCTAATGCCAGGGAAGAAATCAGAGACAACCTATTTATTCATCGGGCGCAGGATCCGTTTCCTTTTGAAGATAAAGAGTTTGACCTTGTAATATCGCTGGCATGTCTCCATAATCTGCAGATTTTTGATCTGCAAAAAGCCTTATCTGAGATTGTGCGAGTGGGGCGGCGGGGTTATGTTATGTTAGAAAGCTATCGTAATGAACAGGAACAATTCAATCTACAATGTTGGGCTTTAACTGCCGAATCTTTCTTTGATGATGCAGAGTGGGTATGGTTATACAATCATTTTGGTTACACAGGAGATTATGAATTTATTTATTTTGAATAAAAAGGGACAGGTATTTTTGTTGAACGTGATATGTTATTAGTAGTTGATGAAATAGCGTTGTCTGATACACAAATTAACATGATACATTGAAGGGTATACCAAAAACAGTTGTTATAGGAGCAAATAGTTTTTTGGGTAGGAACTTTCTGCTTTCTTATAAATCAATTTATCCGGACTGTGTTGGCACTACTCGACATCCTGAAGACCCTAATTTCCTGGATTTAGTTAATCCTGACATTTCTTCCTTGCAATTATCTAAAAAGGGTTATCAGGAGGCCCTTATTTTGGCAGCAATGCCAAATATTGCAATCTGTGAAAATGAAAAAAATCGTACTAGAAAAGTGAATGTAGACGGTACTCTAAGCTTGATCAGGCAACTTGTGAATCTAAAAATAAGACCCATTTTTACTTCTACCGATTGCGTTTTTGATGGAATTGTTGGTAATTACGAGGATGAAACATCACCAAATCCTATCATCGAATATGGAAAACAAAAAGCAGAAATAGAAAAACAGATAAAGGTAATTTGTGGTCGTAACTATCTAACAATTAGGCTGAGCAAAGTTTTTTCTTTAGTAAAAGGAGATGGTTCTCTTTTAGATGAAATGGCCAATATTTTAACATCAGGTGGTACTATTCAAGCGGCTTATAATCAGGTTTTTTGCCCAACACTGGTTTCGGATTTAATCAGTGTAGTTCTGAAGATGCAGGAAAAGAATTTAAAGGGAACGTTTAATGTCTGTTCGCCAGAAAGCTGGTCTAGATACGATTTAGCAATAAAGTTAGCAAATGTAATAAAAAAAGATGCTGATAATGTAAAACGAATTTCATTAGACGATTTAGAAGAATCCTTTAAACGGCCAAAGAATACAACTCTCTCAGTGGAGAATTTACAGGAAGCAATTGATTTTGATTTTACACCAGTGGATAAAAGTATTATGAATGTTGGACAAAATTGGAAATGAAAATAGGTAAATCGATAGAAAAAGGTGTGAGTTATGGGTAGTAAATCTTTAGTGTCTTATTATCAGGAAAGTCATTTTAACCCGGTTCCCATAGATCTACAAACATCGGCTGAATGGCAATCCCATGTAACAAAGCGGCGAAATCTTTATGAAAAGCATTTAAATATCCCTTTTGTTTTACTCTCCGGACACTCTGTTCTTGAATTTGGTTGTAATTCCGGGGAAAATTCTCTAGTTCTTGCTTCATTTGGGGCTAATCTTACTCTTGTTGAAGCTAATGAACAAGTATTATCAAGGTTAAAGGAAAACTTTAAAAGACGTAATCTTGAAGACCAGATTACCTCGCTGATAAATGGTGGAATAGAAAACTTTGAGTCTGATAGATTATATGATATTGTTCTTGCTGAAGGTTTTTTGTTCTCATTGCCGAATAGGGATGATATGGTACAAAAAATATGTGATTTGTTGGCTCCAGGTGGGATAGGAATTATTTCGTTTAATGATCGTTATGGTGGATTGCTTGAAATGATCAAGAAAATGTTTTTATACCGTTCGTGCCAGTTAGAAAAAGTAAGTAGCGTACAAAGTCACAGATCAATGGAACTTTCCAAGATTTTCTTTGAAAAACAGTATGCTGAATTAAATGCCTCACGTCCATTTGAAGCATGGTGGAGAGATGTGCTTATTAACCCGTTCTATGGGTGGAAATATTTTTGGAGCTTTCCTGAGATACTATTGTTATTAGAAAGAGGAAATACTGAAGTATACTCTTCTTCTCCGCCATGGATATCTTATGATCATTTTGACTGGTACAAAAATGTTATGGGGCCTAAAGAGCGTCATTCCCTTTTCTTGGAAAACTGGCGTCAGGTTTTTCCTTATTTTCTCACGCAACACTCATTTAAAAGAGACGAATGCTATTATGCTTCTAGTGAGGTTACCGACTCTTTCTCAGATTTAATTTTTAAAATATCTGAGTTTACCAGAGAACCTGATTGTTCTCCTGAAATATTACAGTATCCCAAAGCGCTGGATCAGTATCTAAGTGAAATAGATGATCATCATCTACACGAATTCAATCGGGAATTAAAAGAGGTATTCTTTGCTATTAAGAGTGTAAATAATATAGAGGAACTTCTGGATTTTTATAGTAGTAAGAAAATCATTAACTTATGGGGTAAACCTTACCACTATATATCATTTTGCAAGTTATAATGGGGTTATAATTCATGATTCCACAAACTGAAATAGTCAAGTCTGAAATATTAGTAGATACATTATGAAAGAAAAGGATTTAACAGAAAAAGATTATTGGAAGAAAGTCACTGATGTTCTCGGAAATAGACAAATAGAATTGGGGCAGCATTGGTCTTATAACTTATTAAATGACCCTAAACGCTTAGCTTTTGTTCTTTCCCGGTATAAATTTGTGGCTAAGATGGGGGCAAAAGACAAGAAAGTTTTAGAATTAGGCTGCTCTGAAGGGATTGGGACTCCGATACTATCTGAGTTTGCTCAGCAATACACGGGTGTGGATATGGATAAAGATGCTATCGAAAGTGCAAGACGTAACTGGACAGATAGCAAAGTAGTATTTATAGAGGATGATTTCTTAAATAAAAGCTATGGAGGATTTGATACCGTTGTCAGTTTAGACGTGATTGAACACATAATGCAGGATAGTGAATATCTTTTTTGGGATACTATTTATAATAATTTAGGAAGAGATGGTATAGGCATTGTGGGAACACCCAACATCACATCAACGCCTTATGCTTCACAAGCAAGCCGATTAGGTCATGTTAATATGTTTACTCATGAACGTCTGAAGGAGTGCATGGAAAAATTATTTCATAATGTATTTGTTCTTGGGATGAATGATGAGATTGTACATACTGGTTTTATGCCAATGGCTCATTATTTAATTGCCGTAGGGTGCAATAAAAAAAAGATTAAAGGGGAAGCTGTATGAGTTCAGAAGCTCGATCTAAATGGAATCCTGTAAAAAAGATAATGGGTAATCCAAAAGTTCATTTAGGGAGACATTTATCCTATTGGTGGGAAAACACTCCTAGAAGCGCTTTATATTTTATGAGCCACTATAAATTTGCAGCTAAAATGATTGGTGTTGATAAAAGAGTATTGGATGTTGGTTGTGCTGAGGGATTGGGTACTTGGCTTTTGGCATTGGAGTGTGGGCATGCTAAGGGGATAGATATAGATATGCAAGCTATAGACATAGGCAAAAAAAACTGGAGAGATCCTAGAATATCTTTTGAATGTAATGACCATATCTTCAAAATGAAACAAGATCAATACGATGCTGTGGTAAGTTTTGATGTCATTGAACATATTATACCAAAAAATGTAGATACTTTTATGAGACTGATTGTTGACCGCCTTTCTGAGAACGGTGTCTCTATTATTGGCACACCCAGTCTTACAGGTCAAACTTATGCGTCTGAAGTATCCAAAGCAGGGCACGTAAATGTTTATTCTGCTGAAAGATTGGAAGAAGAGATGCTACAATATTTTGAACATGTTTTTCTTTTTTGCGCAAATGATGAAGTAATCCATACCGGTTATACACAAATGGCACACTACTATATTGCCATGGGTTGTAAAAAGAGATCCAATTATTAATTTATGTCATTATACTTTAAATACACTGTAATTATCGTGAATATGCGTATAAGCAACTAAAAGGTGATTGGGCTAAGCACTACTTACTATGCAACAAAGGGGTTATCCATATATGATTCGGTCTTGAGGACAGTTGAACTGGGCTTTGAGGTTGTAGAGCTTGGCGCCGCTCATTTGTATGAAGACAATGTCTATGAGGTATTGAGGAAAATAAAAAGAGATTTTCCACGTATCATATTCACAATTCACACGCTTTTCCCTCCGTTAAGAAATAAAATATGGTTTAACCCCGCAGAAGGCTTAAGTAAATTGAATAAAGTGATTGTGGATGGTTTAGTTAATGCCGCATCTGTTTTGGAAGCTAAGATAATAAGCATACATCCTCCAATTCTAAACAAGCTGGAATTGGGAGAGAAAGTTATTGGTAATTTTAATAATCTTAGAATGGGTTCCGTAATTGATGAGGAAGTTGGCAGGAATGATTTTGCTTGTCTTCTGGAATATATAATCAAGAAGGCTGAAAGGAGTAATACAAGGGTAATTATAGAAAACTTGAACACCTCAAAGTTAATAACATTCCTGGATACAGGTGAGAGCTTTTTGAATGTCTTTAGCCGTTTTAAGAATACCGGCTTGTGTTTAGATGTTGCCCATGCCTTAGAATGTGGAAATCTTGATAACTTGATGGAACTGGATGGACATATCATAGAAGTCCATCTTCACGAGTGGGATTACTCTTGTGACGGAAGAGCAAGGGGGCATCTTCCAATAAAAGACATAGCATATTTTGAACCGATAAAAAAAATTATTAAAAAGGGTTCGGTTATTTGTATATTTGAACACGGTGCTGATGTAATGGAAGTAGATATTTTGAAAGAAAAGAGCCTTTTAGAAAAATTTTTAGGTTTGTGAAAATGTTATTTCATTTATTTTATAAGAAAATACCAATTATATGGCTAAAATAAAAACTAGAGGATTAAGTACCGACATTCAGTTGATTAATGTCGCGAGTCAAGGTGACATGCATAATATGGCTGATTTTCCTTATGGGATGGCCTTGATAACATCCTACTTAAGGCAACAGGGGATTGATACCTTATTGCTTCAATACCCGCTATGGAAAAAAGAGGAATATCTGAAAACTATTCTAGATTGTCCAGCTTACTTATATGGTTTTCAGGTTGGCACAGAGAATTATGCAAATATTCGTGATCTTGTTGAAATTATCAAAGAAAATAACCCGGAAGGGAAGATAGTATATGGTGGGCCGTTTCTGGTAAGTATGTATGAAGAGTTGTTAAGGAACGATCCCCATTTAGATGCAGTGGTTTTAGGAGAAGGGGAATATACTATTGCTGAATTAATAAAGCTATTAAAAGATAATAATCCTGACTGGAAGCTTATCCGTGGTATTGCATGGCTGAATGAAGATGATGGGATAGTTGTAAATCCTCATCGAGAAGCAATTGATAATATGGATATTATGCCTTTTGCTGCAAGGGATGGAGTTGAAGATGAAGCCTATGATAATGATGGAAAATACATGCATGATGTGCGGATTACAACTTCGCGTGGGTGTACTTCCAGTTGTACATTTTGTGCGGTTAATGTTAATTCTCGGATGCAAAAGGCGAAGAGATGGAGGGGTAGAGATCCTATAAGTGTTGTTGACGAAATGGAGGAGATTGTTGGGAAATATAATGTCAAGCTGTTTAATTTCCAGGATAGCGCTTTTGATGATCCGGGGAAATTAGGCCAGAAACGTAGTAGGGCAATTTGCGAGGAAATAATAAAACGCGGCTTAGAAGTGTCTATAAAAGTTTACTATAGAGCACACCCTGTCAAGGACGGCCCTGATGATATTGCGCTATATAGACTCTATAAGGAGGCCGGGATAGATGTGATAATTTTTGGGGTTGAAGCTGGCTCTAACTATGAGCTTGAATTGTATGGTAAGACTGCCAGGGTAGAGGATAATTATAGATGTCTTAAGATAATGCATGAACTTGATCTGTTCTTTTGTCATGTAGGGATTATCATGTTTGGTCCGTATTCAACGTTTTCAACTCTCCGTGAAAATTATCGTTTTATGTATCAGAATCAGCTATTTTATTGGTATTGCATTATTTCAAATTCTCTCATAGTAACTCCGGGAGCTGCTATTTATAATAAAATGAAACAAGAAGGCAGGATTATTCCAAGAAATAATTATTGGGAATATCCTGATTATGAATTTAGGGATCTGAAAATTAAGGAACTTGCCCTGCATTATCAGCATTTAAGGGCTATTTATCCACACATAGATTTGGGGAGTCCGTTAGTGCTTAAAGCGGAAAATATAATTACTCGCCTAAAAAATAAAATGAACAAGAAAGTGGCTGCTAGCTGTAAATGTGAAATTGAGATTTTTAAGGATATTTATTATAAGAACAAAAAAACACTGAATGAACTTGGCTATCATGGTACTAAGGAGAATCTTGAACGAATAGAAAAAGATGGATTGAAAGCGGATTTAGTTAGCGCTTCTGAGCCATATTTTGGGAAGAGTTGGGAGTCTGCTATCTATGCGATTGAGATGGCCTATTTAAATCTTATTGACTGTATACAGGCTGCAGGTTTTAGTCTTGGAGGATTGGTTTATGACGTAGAACTTACAAAAAGGGAGCGAAGGACCAATAACTTGGAAAGTATGGGGTCTAGAAAGAAATGATGATGTACTTATGTTTTTAAGGAGCTCTCTAAATAATGTTGTTTGTTACTGGCAGCAGCGTTTGAAACGGGTGTGTCGAGATAGTAAATCAGTTTTATTTCGAAAAATCATAATTAATGTATCAAAGCCTTTTGCAATACTTGTAGCATTGTTTGTGATGTGCTTGCGTCCTATTCTAGTGATACGTTTTGGAGGGCTTACTAACGATAGGATAGGACATTTTATAGGAGATACAGAGATGTATCTTTGTGAAAGAGACGTAGGTCTTCAGGGCCACAATACTTTAGATATTTTCTATTTTCTAAGTAGGTCACATTGTAATCAACAGTTAGCAAAGATGTGGAAAAGAAAATTGCGTGTGGTCAGTTATGCAGTAGTGTTTGATTTTCCTATTCGTGTCCTGCCAGGATTTAAGGCTCACACAATAAATATTCCTTCTGATCGAGATATTAAGGGACTATTAAAGAGGACACCAGTACATCTTACCTTTACCCCGGAAGAAGAAACTGAAGGGTATAAAAGACTTCAAAATATAGGCATTACAGAAGGTGCTTCTTTTGTTTGTTTACATGCAAGGGATTCGGCTTATCTGGAACATATGTATCCTGAAAGAGATTGGAGATATCATGATTTTAATGATACAAATGTAGAGAATTATATTAAATGTGCAGTGGAGATGGTAAAGAGAGGTTATACAATATTAAGAATGAGTGCTTTTACAAACAAGAAATTGAAGACTGAAAATCCTGGTATTATAGATTATGCAACTGTTGCAAGAAGTGATTTTATGGATATGTTTTTAGAGGCAAAATGTTCTTTTCATCTAGGCAGCCCAAGTGGCTTAGCTACGGTGCCAATGATGTTCAGACGTCCGAGAGTAATTGTAGATATGTCTGCACTGGAATATGCATGTACCTGGCGTGCAGATGAGGTGTTTATAACCAGAAAAATATGGATGATACGGGAACGGCGATTTATGACTTTTCGTGAAATGTTCAAATCAGGAGCAGGACGTTTTTTAAGCACAGAATTGTATAAAGAGTATGGTTTGGAGTTATTGGATAGTTCCCCGGAAGAGATTATGGATGTTGCGGTAGAGATGGATGAGCGCTTAAAAGGAACATGGCAAACTAATGAGGAAGATGAAGAATTGCAAAGGCTTTTTTGGGCAATTTTTCCAAAAAGTGAACTGCACGGGGAAATTTTATCTCGTATCGGCGCAGGGTTCCTGCGACAGAACCGAGAATTATTGGAAATGTGATGAGTAATTTGTTTATTTAATTTTTTAGATCATCTAACAAGTGCTTTTATTAAAAAGTGTTTTTGGAAGTTTAAATTAAAATAATGAAATCTACGCTTTTTATAAGGCTCATATTTAAAAGATTTCCTAAAAGAGCTATAACAAATGTGCTTGTTTGTGCATTAGTTGCTTTTGTTGAAATGACGAGTGTTTTTTCAATGGTTCCACTGATAGATATTTTCCTTCATCCTGACCTTAATGAAATAAGTACTATTACACGTAAGTTGGTTAGATTGATGGCATTTATTGGTTTCGAGCCTAATAAAATAAACTTTGTAATTATCTTTTTAGTGGTTATTTCCTTTAAAAGCGTATTTTTGGTTATTGCTAGGTATTCAATCTTGCAAACCAAATATGCCATGATAAGGAGCTTGATTACTGAAACATATAAGTCCTTCTTTAATGCTCGTTGGCAATTCTTCAGTAGTGGCAATCAGGGAACCATGCTGAATACTTTCAATCGAGAGATGATTGTTGTAGGAGACTCCTTGTCTGCTATTGGAAACATGTTTGCCGATGCTTTTCGATTTACAGCTTTTATTATTGTATCTTTTTGCATTTCATGGCAGGTTACTTTAATTGCTATTGGTTCAAGTTTGGGGTTTGCAATACCCTTATTTCTACTGGCTCCAATAAATTACAGGCTCGGTCAGAAAAACACGTCAACAGCTAATAGATTTATGGAAGTATTACAGGAAAGTATTAGTGCTGCTAAGATTATCTTGGGTTATGGGAAGCAACATAAGAATATTACCGAGATTGATAGCGCGTTTCAGCAACATCGCAAAGTGTCAGTAAAATCCCAAACATTAAAAGCCGCAACACCAATAATATACGAGCCATTTGGGTGGTTGTCTGTAATAATTACTTTATATATTTGTTTTAGATATTTTGATATTCCTATCGCAGAAGTTACAATTATTGTTTACTCTTTCCTCAGAATTGTGCCAATTATTGGGAATATAGTTGCTCAGAGAAATTCTATTTCAAGCTTTTTCCCGAGCTATCAACAGATAAATACTTTAAATGAACTGGCAAGACAACAAGTTCAAAGAACCGGGAGTCTACCTTTCAAGCAACTTGAGAATACTATTGAACTTAAAGGAGTGTTCTTTGCTTATCCTAAACAAGAATCGGTTTTAAAAGATATTGATGCTGTTATTAATAGAGGAAATATGACTGCTTTTGTAGGGGAATCAGGGAGTGGGAAATCAACATTGATAGATGTCCTGATAGGGTTTTGTGAACCATGTCATGGAACAGTTACGATTGATGGGATTTCATTATTTGAATACGATATCACATCATTCAGGCAAAAAATAGGCTTCGTTCCTCAGGATAGTATTCTCTTTCATGATACAATCCGTAATAATCTTTTATGGAGTTATGAAAAGGCGACAGAGGAAGAAGTTGTAGATGCCTGTAGACTTGCCAATGCTCATGATTTTATAATGGAAATGCCGAATGACTATGACACTGTGGTTGGCGATAGGGGAGTGCGATTGTCAGGTGGCCAACGCCAGAGAATTGCTCTGGCACGTGCACTATTGCGGAAACCGGAACTATTGATACTGGATGAAGCGACAAGCTCTCTGGATAGCCAATCTGAGACTCTTATACAACAAGCTATAGAAAAGATTGCCCATCAAACAACAATAGTGACTATTGCACACCGTTTATCAACAATTGCCAAGGCTGACTGGATTTATGTCCTTGAGAATGGACGTATCGTTGAACAAGGAGCATACGGGGAACTAATTGACCAGAAAAGTTCTTTTAACCGAATGGCAGAACTTCAGGGTTTAGTCAAATAAGGGATGAATATTAGTAATAAAAAAGTCTTGGTTACCGGTGCTGATGGGTTCATCGGGAGTCATCTTGTCGAAGCACTTTTAAATGAAGGTTGTGATGTTAAAGCTTTTACTTATTATAGTTCTTTTAACTCATGGGGATGGCTCGATACCTTTTCACGGGAAAAACTTAAAAAGATAGAGGTTTTTACGGGAGATATACGAGACCCAAATGGCGTTAGAACTGCAGTTAAAGATGTAGACGTGATCTTTCATCTTGCCGCATTAATAGCAATCCCTTTTTCCTATCATTCTCCGGACTCTTATATTGATACAAACATCAAAGGCACGTTAAATATATTACAGGCATGTAGAGATTATGATATTGAAAGGGTTATAGTTACATCAACTTCTGAGGTATATGGGACAGCACAGTATGTTCCTATTGATGAAAAACACCCTCTTCAAGGACAATCTCCTTATTCTGCATCAAAAATAGGATCAGATAAAATAGTGGAGTCTTTTTATTGTTCCTTTGGTGCACCTGTTGTGATTGCGAGGCCTTTTAATACTTATGGCCCACGACAATCCGCGCGTGCTGTTATACCAACCATAATAACTCAACTATTAAATGGTAATAAAAACATACTGCTTGGTTCTATACATCCGACAAGAGACTTTAACTATGTTGGTGATGTATGTAAGGGGTTTATTCATCTGGCCCAGTCAGATGAAGCTATTGGTAAAGAAGTGAATATCGGCTCCGGTACTGAAATATCAATAGGTTCTCTTGCAAAATTATTAATGGAGCTAACGGGAACAGAAGTGGAAATAATCTCTGAAGATATCAGACAAAGGCCTGATAAAAGCGAAGTTGAGCGATTAGTTTGTGACAACAGCCTGATCAAAGAAATAACAGGATGGAAACCAGAAACCGCTTTGAGGGAAGGCTTGTTAAACACCATAGAATGGTTCAGTGATAGAGAAAACTTAATGAGATACAAGGATGACATCTATAATATCTGATAAACGATTAAATGTTGTACCCTTATCAGAGCCTGTAATCGCAGGTAATGAGTGGAAATATATTAAGGAATGTCTGGATACCGGCTGGGTATCTTCTGTTGGAAGTTATGTGAATAGATTTGAAGAAATGGTGGCAGAATATGTAGGTTGTAAGTATGGAGTTGCTGTTGTTAACGGGACTTCAGCGTTGCACTTATCTCTTCTCGTTTGTGATGTAAAAAGTGGTGATGAGGTAATAGTACCAACTCTGACGTTTGTTGCTACAGTGAATGTTGTAAAATATTGCGGAGCTGATCCTGTATTTATTGACTGCGATCAAGAAACATTGTGTCTCGATGTGGAGAAGTTTAAGCTCTTTCTGGAAACGGAGTGTACACGAAAGAGCGATGGGTATACATACAATAAGGAATCCGGCAGACGAATAAAGGCTATTATGGCGGTTCATATTTTCGGACATCCTATAGAAATGGATGATATTATTGGGTTATGTCAACGGTATAACATAGATATTATAGAAGATGCAACTGAGAGCCTTGGCTCTGAATATAAAGGTCAAAAAACAGGTTCTTTTGGGAAACTGGCATGTTTATCCTTTAATGGAAATAAAATGATAACTTCAGGTGGTGGTGGCATGGTTGTAACTAACGATGAATGCCTGGCAGAGAGAGTTAAACATTTAAGTACACAGGCGAAGAACGATTCTATTGAATATGATCATAACGAAATTGGATATAATTATCGTCTTACCAATATTCAGGCTGCTATGGGTGTCGCACAAATGGAAAAACTGGATGGGTTCATGTCAGTGAAAAGGAACAATGCGTTATTGTATAAAAAGTTGTTGTCTGGGTTGGAAGGAATTGAATTCGTTTGGGAAAAGCAATGGGCGAAAAGCAATTTCTGGTTTTATACTATAAAAGTCCCAAGAGGTGATAAAAAGTCTCTAATGGATTATCTTTTGTCAAGAAATATTCAGGTAAGACCAATCTGGAAATTAATACATACCTTGCCGATGTATAGGGATTGTCAAACTTATTACATAGATGCGGCATTAGAAGCTTATGAAAGGTGTATAAATCTTCCATGTGGTGTTAATATAAAGGAAAACGAAATAAGGGCTGTTGTACAAAAAATTAGGAACTACTTTGGCAAGAAATGATTCCCCTTGTGTACCACCTGCATCTTATGGTACAGACTGTACTACATTTTATTAGTGACTAAATGGATTTGAAATTATGTCTTTAAAATGGCAGGTAACGTGATGATTAGTTTTAAGAAACTTCCAATTTGGGAAAATGTTCGGGATTCGCCAGGGATTACTGATTATGCGGATTTCAGTTTAGGTTGGAACCCAAAAGGCTTTATTCATCAAACTACTTCAGAAACAGCTTTAAAAAAAGTGCATGATTTCTATGCCAAGGATGAGTATCGCTTTATTACTCAACCACCTGGATCTTCATCCTGGGCAACAGGCTTGGTGATGAATACATAAATTTCATAAGAACTACGTGTGACTCTCTTGAAGATAAGGTTGTGCTAGAAATTGGGGCAGGAAGTTTATATGTCGCAGAGAAGCTAGTAGAAGGGGCAGGCATAGCTGAGTATATAGTTATAGACCCGTCGGTAAAGGACAGTACGAATAATTCCAAAATACAAATATATCGGGAATATTTTAACAATTCAAGTAGTGTTGACAATAAAGTTGATATAGTCATCAGTTTGAATTGTCTGGAGCACATTCAGGAGCCGCTTGGTTTTCTTTTACATATACACAATTTGATAAAGACGTCCAATGGGAAGGCAGTGCTTGTCTTCCCAGACATCAAGCGACAATTTCATAATGGTGATTTTAACTCCATTTTGCACGAACATTTGAACTACTTCACTGAGGATACTGCCACGCTTTTGATGAACAACTGTGGGCTAGAGGTGCTCGTCTGTAAAACGGGATTTGACACATTGAGGTTTCTGGTAGGGTTGCGTAAGACTGAAATGCTTGATCTTCAATTGGACGTAAAATATACAGATGATATTTTTGCGAAGGCGTCTAAACAGTTTAATCAAAACTTGAAACGGATTAGACATTACCTCTTCGAATGCTTATCCTTAAATAAGTCAGTGGCATTTTATGGCGCGAATAATGGACTGAATAATATTCTTGCCTTAGTTAATCTCCCGCATACATCAAACCTGTGGGTATTTGATAATGATGAAGCAAAGACTGCCAAATATCTTCCTGCATGCCAGAATTCTATACGACATTCAACAGATGCTTACTGTGCATCTATGAGTGAAATATTTATAGCTACAAATACATTTTTTGAAGAAGCAGAGACTTTTCTAAAATCGTACCATGGATTTGACGCCTCTAATATCCACTGTGTTTTTCCATTTGATAAAGATTGAGATATAAATGAACCAATTGCTTAAGTATCAGGAAATTACAACCCAGTGTATTCCACAAATTGATTTCCATATACACACAACATGGACGGATGGTGCTCATAGTGCTAAAGAAATGTATGAACGTGCCGTTTCCTGTGGGCTTGAAAAAATTTTATTTTCTGAGCATGCACGTAAGTCGAGTGAGGATTGGTTCCATCGGTTTGCTTCTGAAATAAGATCTCTTCCAGAAAGGGGATGTGAAGCTATTGTGGGTGTGGAAACTAAGGTGGCAGATTTCGATGGAAACCTTGACTGTACACCAAATATAATATCAGACTGTGATTGTGTTGTTGCCAGTGTCCATCGGTTTCCGGGGGAGAAAGGGAAAGTAATGGGCGTTAGAAATATATCACAGAAAGAAGCTTTAGATTTAGAATTCAGGTTGGCATGTCTAATATTAGAGAATGATGATGTAGATATTTTAGGTCACCCTTTTGGCATGTGTTATAGGCGCTTTCGTGTTAAACCAGATGAGGAAAAAATTCGTTTTCTGATTGAGAAGGCTGCTAAAACAAAGGTGGCGTTTGAAATCAACTCATACTATCATCCAAATCCATGGGAATTAATAAATTGGTGCAAAGAAGCAGGCACGATTTTTTCCTTAGGCTCTAATGCTCACAATTCTAATGATGTGGGAAAAATTATTAGAGTATTGGAGGGAAAAGAGATTTGCAATCCATTAGAATCTTAATTACAGGTGCTGGAAGTGGTGTCGGACAAGGGATAATAAAAGCATTACGTCTGGCTAACTTGCCTACCACACTGGTAAGTTCCGATATTACACCTCTGAATTCTGGCTTGTTTCGTACAGATGAGTCTATTCTGTTACCAAAGGTTGAGGATGAGGGATCTCTAACAATAATAATATTAAGGATAAAAGAAAAAAGGATAAATGTTGTGATGGTTGGTTCCGAGTTTGATTTGGAGTTTTTTTCTCTTCACAAAGACGAAATTGAGAGTAAAACCGGTGCTATGGTTGTTGTGTCATCACTTGAGACAGTTAGGATGTCAAATGACAAATGGTTGACAGTAGAGTTTTTGAGGAAAAACAATCTTCCTTTTGCAGAATCATATCTTCCTGGAGGTGTGGATGATTCTCTTGAGAAGGCTAAAGAGTGGGGATATCCATTTATACTTAAAACCCGCATAGGAACATCAAACAGAAATGTTCATATCGTTCATAAAGATCAAGACCTTTTGCATTTCTTTGAAAGTGTACCGAAACCGATGTTGCAGAAACTCATCGATCTTCCGAACAATGATTTAGGGGTAGAATATACATGCAGTATTTTTAAATGTCGTGATGGAAGCTTAGTTGGCCCATTTACAGCACGCAGAACACTACGCGGTGGCAATTCGTGGGTTGTTGAAGTAGATAGATTTAAGGTGTTGTATCCTTTGGTTATTGCGATAGGTAAGATTGTTCCATCAATGGGATCACTAAATGTACAGCTTATGTTAACCTCCAATGGTCCCATACCTTTTGAGTTTAATGCCCGCTTTTCAGGAACTACCGCTGTGCGTGCTTATTTTGGATTTAACGAACCAGAAATGGTATTGCAAGATTATTATCTTAAGGAAAGCCTACCGGAGGTAGTTATTCGAAAGGGTTTGGCTCTGCGATATTTAGAGGAGGTTTTTCTGGAAGGATTAGCTTCTGTTGACCTGGAAAATGACGTGTTGCCTAAAGGTGAGGTTATGCAGTGGTTTTAAAAAATGTAGGATTGACAGGAGCGTCCGGGATGGTTGGTAGACACGTACAGGAAACCCTAAAATCTAAAAATATTTTCTGTGCGGCAACGTCCAGGAGACCATCTGATTCAATACAGGAAAACATTATGTGGTCAGTTTGGGATCTTGCCGAGTGGAAAAGCCCAAGGGAACTGGATATTTTGTTTCCGAAAGTGGAAGCTATCCTTCATGTCGGAGCTATTGTACCTAACGCATCTGTGAATGCATCAGAAGAGGATTTCTTTAATGCTAATGTGCGGAGTTGTCTTAGCCTTGGACAATGGGCTTTAGAGCGAAAAATTCATTTAGTTTTTTTGTCAGGTTCTACCGTATATGCCGAATCGGAAAAAAAGGGAATAAGGGAAAGCGATAAAAAGAGTTGCGGGGGATTTGGTGGGTTTTACGGAGTTACAAAGCTTTTAGCAGAAAAAATCTTAAAATTTCTGGAGGGGGAAGGTCTAAAACTGACGATATTAAGACCTTCTTCTATATATGGTTATGGCTTGCCTGCTGGCAAAATGGTTTCAACTTTTTTAGATAAAGCATCAGAAGGGCAATGTATAGAATTAACACCTCCCGTTGACGATAAAATAAACTTAATCCATGCGTATGATGTAGCCCAGGCATTGTTACAGGTTTTAGAAAAAAAAGTATATGGAGTTTTTAATATTGCCGGCACATTTCCTTCCTCCGTATTTGAAATTGCCCAGACCTGTGTAGACGTTGTTAGGAAAGGAGAGGTAAAAGTTTTACATGGAGATCCAAGTCGCTCTCCTACGGTACGCTTTGATCTGTGTTGTGATGCAGCGCGTGATGCTTTTGAGTTTTCTCCCAAAATAAACTTATCACAAGGAATTAAAAAGGTTTGGATGGAAATGTTACATTGTTAAATATTGAAAAGATAAAGCGGTAAAAATATTGTATTCATAATGGAAAGAGAAAATGAGTTGAGGAGCAAGGTTTTTATTATAGCGGAAGCTGGAGTAAATCACAATGGATCTGTTGAGTTAGCTAAAAGATTGATAGATGCTGCAGATGATGCAGGTGCAGATGCCGTAAAGTTTCAAACTTTTAAGACTGAGAAAGTTGTAACTCTTACGGCAGAGAAAGCAAGATACCAGTCTAAGAATACAGGGACAGAGGGTTCTCAGTTTGACATGTTAAAACTGCTAGAGTTGACACCCGACGCTTTTGAGGAGTTGTTTTCTTATTGCGAAGAAAAAAAAATGGTTTTCATGTCTACTCCTTTTGATGAAGAAAGTGCTGATGAATTAGATAAGTTAGGTATGAGCATGTTCAAGATTCCTTCAGGAGAAATAACAAACAAGTCTCTTATTCAGCATATTGCGTCTAAGAAAACAGTTATAATTCTTTCAACCGGCATGTCTCACTTGGGAGAAGTTGAAAAAGCTATAGGTTGGATTAATAAGGTATGGGCAACAGATAAACAGTCAATCAGTAGTAGGTCAACTCATCAACTCGTTAAGCCATTAACTCTTCTTCATTGCGTCTCTAATTATCCCGCAAGAGCAGAAGATGTAAATCTCAATGCGATTAAGACAATGGAAGTGGCATTTGGATTGCCTGTTGGTTATTCTGACCATACGATGGGTATTGAGGTAGCTATTGCAGCCGTTGCCATAGGGGCAAAGGTGATTGAGAAGCATCTTACTCTTGATAGAGATATGGAAGGGCCTGACCACAAATCTTCTCTTGGACCAGAAGATTTCAAAGCTATGGTAAATGCAATAAGGACTATTGAAAAGGTGATGGGTGATGGAATTAAAAGAGCAGCAAAAAGTGAGATTGATACAATGAATATTGCACGAAGAAGTCTTGTCGCCGCAAGGGATATAAAGGCCGGCGAAACAGTACAAGCTAATGATATACTTATCAAAAGACCTGGGACCGGTATACCTGCAGAGTTTAAAGACAAGGTTGTTGGAATGAAGTCAGGATGTGATATTAATGTAGACTCGGTTATTAGGTGGGAAGATTTTAAACATGCGTAAAATTGCAGTTGTTACTGGCACAAGGGCTGAGTATGGTTTGCTTTACTGGATTATTAAGAGTATTCATGAAGCCCCAGACCTTGAACTCCAACTAATCGTGACAGGAATGCATCTTTCTCATGAATTTGGTCTTACAGTCAGAGAAATTGAGAAAGACGGGTTTCCAATTGTTGAACGTGTAGAAATGCTGCTTTCATCAGATACAGAAAGTGCGATAGCTACTTCTATGGGTATTGGTATGATTGGTTTTGCTAAGGTGTATGAAAGGATTAAGTCTGATATCTTGCTCGTTTTGGGAGATAGATTCGAGATTCTATCAGCAGTTACCTCAGCAATTCCATTTAGAATACCCGTTGCTCATATTGCTGGTGGAGAAGTTACAGAGGGAGCAATGGATGAGCTGTTCCGTCATTCTATAACTAAGATGAGCCATATTCATTTTCCTTCAACTTCCAAATACGTAGCAAGAATAATGCAAATGGGCGAGATACCGGAAAATATTTTTTGCTTCGGGGCACCAGGGCTGGATAATGTGATTAAGCTTAATTTGTTAGATAAACAGCAACTAGTACAGGAATTAAATTTGTCACACGAGAAGAAATGGGGGATAGTAACCTATCATCCGGTAACACTCGAAAAGGACAGCGCAAAAACTCAAATCGATGAGCTTCTTGGAGGTCTGGATAATTTTAATGATATTTACTGGATTATTACTTTCCCGAATGCTGACATGGAGAGTAGAGTAATAATAGAAAGTATTGAGGAATATGTTAAAGAAAACCCAGAAAAAACTAATTTATTTAATTCTCTTGGCCAGCTGAAGTATTTGTCTATCCTAAAGAATGCAACTCTTATGGTTGGGAATTCATCCTCTGGATTAGTCGAAGCACCTTCATTTGAATTGCCTGTTGTGAATATAGGTGATAGACAGAAAGGAAGGATAAGAGCTGTTAATGTTATAGATGTGCCTGTATGCAAGCAAAATGAAATTGAGATAGCAATAAACAAAGCATTGTCTAAAGACTTCAGGGAATCTTTAAAGGGTTTAAGAAATCCATATGGAGTTGGGAATGCGAGCGAGAAGATAGTTGCGATTCTTAGGAATGTATCATTATCTGACTTGTCTAAGAAACAATTCTGTGAGTTGAGTATGGGGAGTGGATATTAGATGAACAAGACAAAACTGGGGACTCTTTTGATTTCTTCAGATACAACTCTGAAAGAATCTATGCAGAAACTCAATGATACTGCGGAGAAGATCCTTTTTGTAACTGATGATGATAATAAACTTCTGGGAACTGTTACCGATGGTGATATCAGAAGGGGGCTTATTAACGGGTTTAAATTTAGTAACAAAGTCGAAAAAGTAATGTTTAAAACGTTTACTTCTTTCTCTTGTGATGAACCTGATAAAAAGGAAAAAGCGGAAAGAATAATGCTTAAGGAAAAGATTGAGCAAATCCCCATATTAGATAAAAATAATCATGTTATTGATGCTGTGTTATGGACAGATGTATTTGGTAAGAAAAAATCTGCGAGTGAAAAACAGACCTATACAAACCCAGTTATAATCATGGCAGGGGGAAAAGGAACACGGCTTGATCCATTTACAAAAATATTACCAAAGCCTTTAATTCCCATTGGTGAGAAGCCAATAATAGAAATAATAATGGAAAAATTTTACAAGCAGGGTTTCCAAAACTTTATCTTTACGCTAAATTACAAAAAAGAATATATAAAGATGTTTCTCCGGGAGAATAGTTTTCCTTACAAAACAGATTGGGTTGAAGAGGATGACTATATGGGGACAGCTGGTGGCCTGTCACTATTAAAGGACAAAATTAATGAACCATTTTTTGTCTTAAACTGCGATATAATATTAAATGCGGACTATACCGATATCATAAAATGGCACAAGGAAAACAATAATCTTGTAACGCTAATAGGATGTCACAAAGAAGTGAAAGTTCCCTATGGAATTTTGGAATTAGAGGATGGCATTTTAAAGAGCTTTGTTGAAAAGCCTAATTATGATGTGATCATCAATACGGGTGTTTACGTTCTGGAACCGGAAATTATTGGCATGATACCAGACAATAAATCCATTAATATGAATACGCTAATTGAGGAGGTCTCAAGGAAGGGGAAAGTCTCTGTATATCCCGTTCATGAGGGATGGATAGATATTGGACAATGGGAAGAGTACAAGAACGGTTTAAAGGAGATTGGGGATGTATAGGATTTTGGTCGTTCCTCGCTGTAGGAGAGATAAAAGATATTTGATACCGATTGTTAACAGAAAGATATTTTATGAAAATATTAATTATAAACCCACCGATTAGACTAACAGACAAGCCGAGGCATATACCTCATGGGTTGGCCATTCTTGCCAATATTATTAGAAAAAAACTTGGCATAACACCTGAATTTGTTGATATCAATGCATATCGATATAGCAATGAGGAAGTAGCGTCAATGCTTCGGTCAATTGAATTTGATGTTGTGCTTACTGGTGGACTGATACCTGTATACAAGAGGATAATTTTATATGCGGATATGATAAAGGAAGTAAATCGTAATGCGATAATAATTGCCGGAGGCAGTGCGGCAATGTCAGTTCCAAAACTTTTACTGCAGAATTCAAAAGTTGATGTCGTATGTGCAGGAGAAGGCGAGAAAGTCATAATAGATCTCCTTGAAGAACTGAAAAGTAATAAGCTGGAGGATTTAATACACATCAAGGGATTTTACTATAAGATAGATGGTCACATATCATTTTCCGGAAAACCAGATATGTTAAGCGATCTAGACACAGAAAGTGATGTGCCTGCATATGATTTGCTTCCTATGGAAGTATATTTGTCCAATCCTATTGTAGGATTTGGAAGAGATATTGATTTTATTTCAAGCAGAGGCTGTCCTTTTCGCTGTACATTTTGTTATCAGCCGTGGGGTAGTAGTTTCAGGGCGCACTCGGTTGATTTGATCATTGAAACATTAAAATCTCTTAAAAGAAACTATCAGATAGATTTTGTATCCTTCCAGGACGATGAGTTTATGGCAAAAAAGAGTCGTGTTTATGAGTTTTGCGAGAAGGTACACAAACATATTCCAAGTTTATTATGGTCATGTACGGGTAGGGTAAATTTGGTGAACGAAGATATTGTTAAGACCATGAGAAATGCCGGATGCATTGCGATATCATATGGCTTTGAATCCGGTTCTCCCAGGATGTTGAAATCTATGAATAAGATTGCAACAATAGAGAATATGGAGAGTGCGGTAAAGGTAAACAGGAAATTTGGTATGATGCTTCCGGTATCGTTTATAATTGGGATGCCAGGTGAGGATGAAGAATCATGCCGTGAAACAGTCGAGTTTTGCGTTCGAAACGAAATACCTTTGAAGTCCATTATGTTTGCCACGCCTTATCCTGGAACAGAGTTGTTTGATTTGGCAGTCTCTACGGGTCGTATTAACAAGGAAAGAATACACGAATTTGTGCTAAAGCTTGAAGATGCCCGTGACTTCGTTGTAAATCTGACGGACTCCTTTAGTGACGAACAGCTTATGATAAAAAGGCAGGAAATGATGGATGACGTGTGTGGGAGGGTTACGTTGAACTCAGCTGAAGAAAGTAATAAGAAGCTCAGGGATCTTTTTGGTGATCTGGTAGAGGATTATTTGAAAGACGAAGCGTTGGTTAAGCACCGTGCAGAACATGGTGGTATTGATATTTTTTGATTTTTATAGAATATGACTAAAGTATTATCAGTTGTCTGTGCAAGAGCGGGTAGTAAAGGATTAAGCAATAAATGTGTTGCAAAGATAAACCGCAAGATGGTTGTTGAATATGCCATTGAATATTCATTGTCACTGGGTAGCAATATAGAAACTGTAGTCTCTACAGATATTGCAGAAGTTATAAGGTATTGTAAAAAAGAGAATATTGATTATATCGAAAGAGATTTAAAGTTTTGTGCCGATGAGAGTAGGATTGATGACGCAATTGCCGATGCGATAGAGAAGAAGGGCCAAGACTGTGAATACTGTAGCCTTGTCTATGGCAATATACCTACACGTTATCCCAACCTGTTCCATGATGCATTAAATATTTTGCGGAAGAGGAATAATTATGATGCAGTGATCAGCATGCAGAACGTGGAAAAGTTTCATCCTGAGTGGATGTTTGATTATAATGAAAATGTCCTTCCTCTCGTTACAGAAAGTCATTACAGAAGGCAGTCCTTATCTCAGAAGATGATTCATGATGGACATACGTTTTTATTCAAAAAAGATGATTTTTACAGTAGATATAGAGGCAAACTGCCTTATGACAAAAAGAAAAGGTATTCAATTTTCGGAACTAAATTTAAACCATTAATTAATGATGAAGTGATTGTAGACATAGATACGAAAAAAGATTTAATACTTGCGGAGGCTTTATTAAGCCATAGGTAAATATATTATAAATCATGAGCTTTATGAGAATTATTCCCCGTCTAGACATAAAAGGTCCAAACCTTGTTAAAGGAATTCACCTGGAAGGATTACGTGTCCTGGGCAAGCCTGAGCATTTTGCTCAGCATTATTACGAAAATGGTGCAGATGAACTTGTTTACATGGATGTGGTTGCGAGCCTTTATGGGAGAAACAGTTTATTACACACAATAGAAAGAACATCCAAAAAGATTTTCATACCTTTAACTGTTGGTGGAGGTTTGAGAACATTGGATGATATCAGGACTGTTTTGGAGGCTGGAGCAGACAAGGTATCCATTAATACTGCGGCTATTCAGAGGCCTGAATTGATTAAAGAAGCATCAAGGAGGTTTGGCTCATCTACTATTGTGGTATCTATTGAGGCCATTAAGAAATCTGATGGTTGCTATGAAGCATATACTGACAATGGTCGCGAGAAGACAGGTGTAGATGTATTTGATTGGGCATTGAAAGTGGTTGAACTCGGTGCCGGTGAAATAATGCTTACCTCTATTGATCGGGAAGGGACAGGGAAGGGTTTTGATTTGGAACTGACAAGGAATGTATCTGAATCGGTATCAATTCCGGTTATTGCTTGTGGAGGGGCAGGTAAAACATCTCACATAAATGATGTAATTACCGAAGGTAAGGCAGACGCAGTAAGCCTGGCTTCAATTTTACATTACAATTTTGTAAAACAATACAAAACAGATGATGACTTTTCAGGTGAAGGCAATACTGAATACCTTAGAAATAGAAGTGCTTTTTCAAAAATACAAGATACAACAATCGTGGGAATCAAAGAAAATTTAACTCAAAATGGGTTAGAATGTCGATACCAGGTTGCAAGATCAATAAATGATTGAGTCGAATAAACCAAATGTTGCAATTGTGAATTATGGAGTAGGTAATCTTTTTAGTGTTCAACATGCCTGTAATAACGTTGGTATAAAAGCCTGTATCACATCCCATAAGCAGGAAATCCTTTCAGCAGATGCAGTGATTTTGCCTGGTGTAGGTGCTTTTGGCAATGCAATAGAATCGCTTAGAAAGTTAGATTTAATTCATGTCCTGAAAGATGTAGCAACCTCTTCTAAACCATTTGTAGGGATTTGCCTCGGAATGCATTTATTAATGGATGAAAGTGAGGAGTTTGGGAGTTACCAGGGATTAGGAATTATTAAAGGATCCGTAATTCGCTTTGATAATCCTGTGGGTGTTTTTGGAAAACGACTTAAAGTGCCACATGTTGGGTGGGGTTGTATTCATAAAAATATTGATACCCGTGGGAATTCATGGGAAACCTCAATGCTTAGAGGCTTGTCTGACGGCGAATGCATGTACTTTGTTCATTCGTTTTATGTGAAACCGAAGAATCAGAATATAGTTCTATCAAATACACAATATGGAAATATAGAGTTTTGTTCTAGTTTTCAGAGTAGAAACATTTTTGCTTGCCAGTTCCATCCTGAACGTAGTGGATTACAGGGTTTGGAAATATATAGTAAATTGGCATCTATTATTAAAGAACAATCTAAGGAGCGCTGAATGTCAAAAAAGTTGGAAATAAAATATGGATTGCCTGAAAAGGTTATATACTGCAAACGATGTGTGATGTCGAACCAGAGACCTTCTTCAACACCAGAGTTCAAGCATACAAAGGATGAAAAACATTCGACTTTGTATATTGATGAAGAAGGTATCTGTAATGCCTGCCGATTCGCAGAACAAAAAGAGAAAATTGACTGGACATTACGCGAACAGGAACTCATGAAGCTTCTGGACAAGCATCGGAGAAATGATGGCCATTATGACTGTATTGTACCGGGAAGTGGTGGTAAAGATAGTGTTTACGCGGCGCATATCTTGAAATATAAATACGGGATGCACCCATTAACCATTACATGGCCACCTATTGTATATACTGATATAGGCTGGAAAAACTTTCGTAATTGGATTAATGTTGGTGGTTTTGATAACATTTCATTTAATTACAATGGCAAAACACATGCACTTCTCACAAAACTGGCTATTGAAAATCTGCTTCATCCCTTTCAACCTTTTATACTTGGACAAAAAAACCTTGCTCCAAAGATAGCGTGCAAGTACGGGATTCCTTTGATATTTTATGGTGAGAATGAAGCGGAATATGGTAATCCTATTGCTGATAATTCAACATCTCTCAGGGATAAGTCGTATTATACGATGAAGCATATGTCAGAGATATATCTGGGAGGCGTTCCTGTTCAGGAACTTATTGATAAATATAGATTTACTTTGAATGATATTTTGACATATTTACCTGCAGGGTCTGACGAAATAGAAAAAGCAAACATTGAGGTGCAATATTTAGGGTATTATTTGAAGTGGACACCTCAGGAAGCATATTACTATAGCGTTGAACATGCAGGTTTTCAGGCAAATTCGGTCAGAACTGAAGGGACTTACAGCAAGTACAACAGTCTTGATGATCGTATAGATGGGTTCCATTACTACACAACATACATTAAATTTGGACTTGGTCGTACGACATACGATGCCTCACAGGAAATAAGGAACAGGCATATAACAAGAGAAGAAGGGGTTGCTTTAGTACGGCGCTTCGATGGAGAATTTCCAGAGAAATATTTCAATGAAATAATGGATCATATAGATATGAAGCCTGAATATTTTTACATGCTTTGTGACAAGTTTAGATCTCCTCACCTTTGGAAGAAAGATAACGGAGAATGGAAGTTGAGATATCAGATTTATTGAGTAGATTCGGTTGCTTTGGATTACGAGAAATGGACAAGAAGAGAAAGAAGGATAATACTCATAGATTCTCCCGTTATCAGAAAAAGTGGTACGTCCCGTATGTTCGTGAGTTGTTGTGAGGTATGCTTATTCCACGGACAAAATTGCCCAAATTGCGTTCTTGCAACATTACAGAAGAACAGATAGATGATCGAGATGCAGATATCTATGTGCATATTTGTTACAGTTTCAGATTTTGACGTTTGCAATAAGATTAGTCAATTAACAGTTTAAGATTTCTAGATTCTTAAATGAAGGACAGTAAAAATAGCGTCATCTGGCTTAATAATCTTTCTCTCTCCACCTTATGGAAAATATTCCGTCTTAATAATTCAAGACTTAATATTGATGTCTGCTTTATGGAGAAAACGTATTTGGGGTGGATTCTTTTTCAATGTTTGAGATTTATTCGCATTCTAAAGATCCGAGCTGTTAAGATCGAATATAGTATGGGTGATATGCGTTCGGAAACCGGAGAGGCGCTTTTATATGAATCTTATAAGTTTGCATCAGAAACGACTATTGCCATAGTAGATAGATTTAGGAGATCGTCCGTTTATCATGGTTTAGATTCTTTCCTTACAAATAATAAACTTGACCTTTATTTTGAAAAACGTATTTACGACGAAATTTTTCCAACCTTAAGGCTCTTATGTATTATACGATGGCAAATTCGCAATGAAAAAAGGCAATACCGTCATACTATTATCTGTCCGGAGAATGGGCCATTTTCTGAGTTGCAATATGCCTGGCCCGACAAGACAATCTCACTCGAAGTTTGCACTCCATTTCTAGATTATCGTCGGGTTCATTCATTTATAAAAAAATTATATAATTTCAGTCAAGACTTTTTGGTAAATATCCTGCCTAAAAGGTTGAGGGTTACTTCTGCCGAAGGTTCATGTATTGCTATCCACTATGCAGAAGGAATAGATTTAAAACGCCGTTCTGACATATTCTGGTATCCTGACAGCCACATAGATCCTGAAAGAGTGCTTATATATTTTGATCGTTCTTATAACAATCCTATTACTAAGAGACATATTAGACAAATAGAATCTATGGGAATGCGTTGGGTAAGTCTCTGTTGGAGAAGGGATATCCCCTGTAGTATTGGCTCTGTCTGGAGAGCACCTTTGAAAAGGAGTTCATTCTTAACCGCTTTCAATAAGACTATGGTTTGTAAGAACAAAGATTTAGAAGGAACGGGAAAGTGGTTTTTGAGAGAGGGGATTAAATTACTTAAAGATGTTGAATACTGGCAGACATTCTATCAAATGTTTAATATAAAGGTTCATCATGATGCGGTGGAAAGTAGCGCATACAATATTGCTCAACGCATAGCTCTTGACTTTGTTGGTGGAATTCGTGTTAGTAAGCAACGTTCAGAATTGTTTATTCCAGTGAGTGACATGATTGGATATTATCCAGACCATATCTTTTTTTCATGGAACGGTAGATCCCCTAAGTATTTGCAAAGTGACAGAAATAGAAATGATTATTGTATTGTTTCCGGATTTCCTTATGATGCGGTTTTCTCTAGAAATAGGAATGATAGTGATTGCTTACGGGAACGTATTTACAATGAAGGTGGAAGGTTTTTCGTTGCACTTTATGATAACATGTTTTGTCCGGAGGCATACTACTCTAAAGCAATGATGCTGTCTTTTTATAGAAATTTTCTAGAATGGATACTAGAGGATGTGGAGGTAGGTTTAATTATCAAATCAAAGAAGCCTCAAGTAATAAACGCGTTACCGGAAATTCATGAGTTGTTAGTTAGCGCAAAAGCCACTGGCCGATGTGTTCTGTTGGATGACGTATATGGACGTCCGGCCTCTGATGCTGCTCATGGTGTTGATATTGCGGTAGGGGTAGGAGTCTCTTCTGCAGTTACCGAAGCTGTGATTGCAGGATGCAGAGGTGTGCACTGTGATCTTACTGGATTGCATTCACATTTATTTTACAAATGGGGATATGAAAAGGTGATTTTTGATAACATTAATATACTTATGAAGGCAATTCGCAGATTTAAGGAGAAACCTGAAAGTGAACCATTTTTTGGAGATTTTTCATTAATGTTAGATCAATTGGATCCATTCCGAGACGGCCGGGCAGGAGAGCGTGTTGGAACGTATATCCGCTGGTTTCTTGAGGCTATTGATGCTGGCATGGGTTGCAACACATCGATTCAGCGGGCAAATCAAAGATATGCTAAAGCATGGGGAGATGACAAGGTAATTTCCATGGGGCATGTTTCAAACGCGATATCATTGCTAGAAGATAACGTAAAATTATGTGGTGAAAAGTTTTAGATTATTGTAGAAATCAAAAGAATATATAATGGAAGAATAATCAAAGTTGAGACTGGAGTTCTTCCGGAATTAGAAAATAGATTATAAGTTACTGTTTTTGAGATAAGTAATGCCATACAGAATACAGATAATAATACCACCGCTTAGAGAAAAGCCAACATATTATCCCCCTTTTGGTGCCCTTTATATTGCGGCATCGCTCATTGAAGAGGGGCATGATGTGCAGATCCTGAATGTGGATGTCGAGCGGATCAATAATTCGGAAGTGCTTAATAGGATACGTAATTATGCCCCGGACATTATTGGCTTTAGTGGCGTAGTTTCAACCGCATATAAGTATATTAAAGATATGAGCAAGTTTATTAGAGAAAACTTTCCCATGGCCAAATTAATAATGGGTGGATCCATCTCAGCTGCCTCGGAAATAATGCTGCAGAATGCTTGCATAGACGTTGTCGTGCATGGTGAAGGTGAGATTGCTATTAAAGAGTTAGCTTCCTCCTTAAATGGTGGTAAAGGCTTAACCGAAGTAAAAGGGATATCATTTAGAGATGACCAAAACAAAATAATTAGAACAGAGGAAAGAGAGCAGATTAAGAATATTGATGACATATCTTATCCAGCTTATGACCTGTTGGATATGGAGCACTATCTTGTTGATCCATTTGAGTATATCAAGGGATTTATTAAGAGCGGTTACGACGATGTAGATCCAAGATTTTATGACGAACACAGAAGAGATAAAAAGATGATGGTGGTACATACGGCAAGGGGTTGTACACATCGCTGTACTTTTTGCCAAAGGCATATGAAAGGTATACGTCTAAATTCGTTAGAATATTTATTCGATTATATTGAATTTTTGATAAAAAAATACAATGTGGGATTCTTCAGCCTGGGTGCAGAGCTATTCCTTCCCAGTAAGAAATATTACTGGGAATTTATAGAAGGTATGAAGGAGCGAAATTTAGATATATTGTTTTATGTATGTGGTGCAAGGGTAAATACAGTAGATAAAAATATTTTGCAAGCTCTTAAAGAACTTGGCTGCTGGATGATTGAATATGGATTTGAAAGTGGTTCACAGAAGATGTTGGATATAATGGAAAAAGGAACCAGCGTAGAACAAAATATTCAGGTAGCTCTCTGGACCAAGGATGCTGGCATCTTTACTGTTCCTGCTATTATTCTGGGAATGCCGGGAGAAACGACTGAAACGGTTCGGGATTCCATCAATTTTTTAAAAAAGATAGATATCGGATGGCATCAATTTTCTATCAACTACCCATTAGCTCTGCCAGGATCAGCACTCTACGATTATGCCAGGTTGAAGGGTTACATAACGAATGAAGATGAATATCTGGAGTCTGTTAGTGATACGAATGCGTCTATGTTAGTTCGTAGAAGTGAAAAAGAAGATTGTTTTGTCAATTATACAGATCAGCCAGATGAAGTTGTGAAGAGTTGGCAGAATTTATTAAAAGATGAGATGGAGAGACATTACATTAAAAACAAGATGAAAGGTAATTATGCTCTTAAGTTTTTAAGAGTATTTATATTGTACTATTTAAGAAAAATACCGGGAATATTACAAAGAGAAGGCTTCATAGGAGGATTGAAATATCTTTTCGGAAGGTTAATGGGCAGGTTGCGTGTTACACTTAAGAAACAAAACATGAAGGTTGAAAAAGAAGGAGAAAAAACAAATCTGATTCCAGTTAGAAAGGAACAGGATGGGAATGGAAGAGTGATAACACGTTCAGTTTCTTTAAGGAAGGTAATAAAGTCTATGGCAACTGAAAAAGAAGTTGATATTTCCAATCTTGATTGACTTGAGTTATATAATAAGGGTCAGGAGTAATTATAATTAACAAATGAATATAAAAGAAAATATATTGTCAGATCGATTAAGATTCGATGGAAGTTACCCATTTTGGTTAACAAGAGTTCAGAGATCTGCCAGAAAACGCTATTTACAAATAATCAAAGATAGTGATTTTCATTATTATGAGAAGTGTACCATTTGTCAATGTGATCAGGCCACTTTGATAGCGTCAAAAGAGCGGCATGGTTTATCAGTAGATACTTTTTTATGTGAAAGTTGTGGCGTTTTATTTAAGAATCCAGTTATGAATGAAAAGGCATCTCAAAAATACTATGAAGAGATCTCCTATAATTTAAGGGGAAAGACTTATTCTCTTCGTGATCTGGAAAGTATATTTCAAGAAAGAGTGCAGCAATTTGCAATCAAAAGGTACGAATTATTAAAATCAAAAATACATATTGAAAAAGATGATTTAATTGTTGAAATTGGTTGTAATGATGGTGCAAATCTTGTCCCCTGGTACAATGCAGGCTATGATGTAATTGGTTTTGATTGGGATGATACCCTTCTTGAATTTGGGCGAACAAAAGGATTGAGGCTTATAAAGGGTGATGTCTCACAGTTGAATACCTTAAAGAAGAGACCAAAGTTGATTATACTATCTCACGTAATAGAACATTTAAGGGATCCCATAGCAGAATTGAAGAGATACAGGAAATTGTTGGAGCCTAATGGTTATCTTTTTATAGAAGTTCCGGGGATAAAAGAATGGTGTCAGGACTTTTTGGCGTATTTAGACTTAGAGCATAATTTTTCTTTCGATTTAGGGGTTTTAAAAAGAATTTCAACCCAATGTGGTTATTCATTAGAGTATGGAAATGAATTTGTTGTAATGATTTTGAAAGTAAATGGCCTTTTGGATAAGAATAATTTGCTGGTGAACGAGAAGGACGTTATCAATATAAATTTCTTAAGGAAAGTAGAAGATGATTATAGAAATAACAAAAATTATTTGTTGAAGAAATTACGATTCTTACTGATAAATTCTCTCTTACTTCCTATAGACGATTTTTTCCCTATTCCAAAATTCATTCTTTCGTTATTACGAATTTGTTAACATCGGTTAATACGCTTCAACAAATTACAGAATGAATCGTGCAAAAGAATCTTATAATATTTGAAAATACAGATGAGGTGGAAACATTTATTACTCAAAGATCGTTTGATGAACTGAAAAGTGAGCGTGTTAATATTATTGCTATCCAGCCGGATGCACAGGCTTATCTAAAAAGGAAAAATATTTTCTTTTTTAATACCACCAGATTCTTTAGTAAAGAATCTCATCAGAACATTCTCTTGAAATCTGCTGAGGTAATTGAGCCTTTTAGAAGATTACTAAATATAAAAGATTGCTTCGGTATAGAGGAGGGTTACAGTAATTCATTTATTTTCTGTCTAAGACACTATTCAATACTATATCTTTTATGGCTGACAGAGATTGTACATAATGCTATTGAACAGCTAAAACCTGAAAAAATAGTAACAATGAAGTACAAATATCCTCCAAAAGCTTTGAACACTATTCTTCGGGAGGAAAGGATTCTATGTGTGATAGTTGGGCAACTAGCAGCACAAAATAGGGTCCAGGTTCAACTGTTTGAGGGAAGGGAGAAGAGGCTTGGATCTTACATTGAAAAAGGTAAAGAGTCATTGTTAGAAGTTCTAAAGAAGTTTGCTTTTCAGATTAATCTACTGTTATTCAGGTATAAGAGAAAAGGGAGAAAGGTTGTATTGTATTCGTCTAAATCTTACAGTCTTGAGAAGGTTATTGGTTCATTCCTTAAAATATCTGACAATTTCATTTCGATTTTGTTGAACAGTAATAATGTAAAAGATGATGTCAAAAATACACTTTCTCTTAATAGATATAGGAATATGCTTGTCTTATTACCCGTATTTTCACCAGGGAAAATACGAAGAGTTTTCTCAAGGGAGTTAAATAATTCGATAAACAGGTTAAGCGATTTTTTTTCAAATAACAGGCAGATATTAAGATATAAAGGGGTTGATCTTCAAGGATTGGTTTTTTCCAAGATTAAGAATGAAATAATCCCGCTTATGATTAACCTTTATGGACAGACATATAATCTAGATAAATTATTGAGAAGTATAAAGCCTGATCTGATTTTATCACAGATGTCACGAGGAATATTTTATAACCTCGGAGAACTCTCAAAAATCCATAACATTACCTCTGTCCTCATCTCCCATGGTTCTCATGTGCCCGCTTCAAATAGATATGCAGATATGGAGTGGGGAGAGCATGGCTTAGGATTGATGAATACACATTATAAATATTTAGCCATTCAATCTCCATGGGCTATGAGTTATTTAAGAAACAGACCATCAAGCAGCATTCCCATAATAACAGGTCCATTGCTTTTTACAAGAATAAGAAAAGACAAGGATATTAGGTCGAGTACAAAAAGAAAACTGATTCCACAACATTATGATAAAATCATAATTCTTCATGCTGGTACACCGAAATTTAGTAAAGGTATTAGGCCATACGTATATGAGACCGTTGATGAATACATTGAAAATATTAACTCATTGATAAGAGCTGTTGAAAAGCTGAAAGAGGTACACTTAATAGTGAGATTCAGGCCTTCAGATTACCTGAAATTAAGTGACTTTCAAGAGTTACTGGTTAAGTCAAACTGTTACAATGTTCATTCAAAGGGCACTTTTGAAGATTATCTGACAATTGCTGATCTTCTTGTGAGTTATTCCTCAACAACAGTGGAAGAGGCTCTTCAGAACAGGGTTCCCGTTCTACAGTATGATGGTCATGGGAAATATTGCCATATAAAGGGCCAGATACTGGATCCTTCATTAAAACCTGGTCTTGATTCATGCTACTATGTAGGCTCCGAGAAGAAATTGTTATGGGCGATAAGATGGCTACTTGAAAATCATTTTACAAAAGATATTCCTGATAATGTATGGAATAGACATGTGTTTGATGATAGTGAGAAAGTAGAGTTGTCTTCACATTTCAGCGAATTGTTTTTGGATGATAAATAATTATTGAAGATTAGAGCAGGATGGAAGGATATATCAACAAAAAGCTACTAAACATACTGGTGATTGGTACTGGTATGTATGTGTGCGGAAGAGGTACTGATGGATATGGGACCATTTTGCCAGCTATCTACGAATGGGCACGTTGTGGATGTCTGGGAGAGGTATATATTGCGGGGACACATATTGAAGGAATAAAAACAGTAAAGGGCAAAGTCGAGAAGCTTAATAAATTATTCGGTTTTGACATTGTACCAAGATATTTTCCTGATTCAGACACATACAATCCGGAGGCTTATAAGGTTGCGATACATGAGATTCCCAGGCCGGCCTGTGCAATAGTAGTGGTCCCTGATCACATGCACAGGGACATGACTGGCGATACCGTTGGAAACAACATCCACTCACTCGTTGTAAAGCCCCTTGCACCGACGATAGCAGAGGTTATTGAACTTATAGAACTTCAGAAAAAATTCGGAGTATACTGTGCTGTTGAATTCCACAAGAGACTGGATCGTTCTAATTTGAAACTAAAGGATACTGTTCTTAGTGGAAGGATTGGTGATCCTCTCTATTTTATTGTAGAGTATAGTCAGCGAAAGAGTATACCAGAGGAAAAGTTCAAAAGCTGGGTAGAGGGCACCAATATATTTCAATATCTGGGCATACACTACGTGGACATTATATATTTTGTAACAAGAGCCATTCCTAATAGAGTAATGGCAATTGGGCAGAAGAATTACCTTTCTTCCAGGGGTATTGATAATTATGACTCCATTCAAGTTGTTGTAGAGTGGGAGATGCCGTCAGGTGCATTGTTTTCTTCAGTATTTCTTACTAATTGGATAGACCCGGAAAGCTCCTCTGCAATGTCTGACCAGAGAATAAAAGTTATTGGTACAAATGGACGCTACGAGGCAGACCAGAAAAGACGTGGAATATGCGTAACAAGCGATGAAGTAGGAATCGAAGAACCTAATCCGGATTTCTGTTCTATGTATGGTTCTCGAAGTGGTGATATATCTTTCCAGGGCTATGGTATTGACAGCATAACCAGGTTCCTTAAGGATGTTACCGAGATAGAGAGTGGACATTTAAAAGTAAAAGACTTGGATAATAAAAGATCTACCTTCAAAGAGTCTATCGTTCCGACCGTGATTATTGAAGCGGTAAACAGGAGCATTACGGAAAATGGCAGATGGATAAATACCGTGTTTGAGGATGGCCAGTTTTCAAGATTTGAGTAAAGCATGTTGAAAGATAAACTTTGCTATAATAAATAAAATCTGCCGTCCAAGGCGGAAACGATTAGTTTTTGACTGTTTATTGAGATGTCAGAAGGGATATACGATGGAGAAAACGACAAAGGATTTAACTTTTTTAGAAGCAGAATATATAACAGAATACATGAAAAAGGTTCTTGTAGAAGCCAGTGTTCGTGAAGATGTGTCCTGCCATGTTGCAGAAGGTCTTGTACAAGCGTCATTGAGGGGTATAGATTCTCACGGTATTCGGCTTTTACCCCATTATATAATGGGAGTGGAAGGGGGAAGGATAAACCGGGATCCAGATTTCAAATTTAAAAAAACTTCAGCTTCAACGGGGAAATTGGATGGTGACCATACTTTTGGCCATGCTGCTGGAGTAGAAGGAATGAATAAGGCCATGGAAATGGCCACAGAAGCGGGTACCGGACATGTAGCTGTTTACAACTCCAGCCATTTTGGGGCGGCGGCCTTTTTTGCCCTCTTAGCGGCAAAGCGTGACATGATAGGAATGTGCTTTACAAATGCCACTCCCCATGTTTTGACAACCGGAAGCAATCGAGCGTTCTTCGGCAATAACCCTATCTGTTTTGTAGCGCCTTGTGATGGGGAGGAGCCATTTTGTCTCGACATGGCTACGAGCGCCATAACCTTTAACAGGGTGTTGCAGCACAAAGAGAGTAACTCCCCGATTCCCCCTGATTCAGTTGCTGACTCAAGTGGTAATCCTACCACCGATCCGGAGAACGCAAAATACCTGCTTCCTATTGGTGGATACAAGGGTTACGGCCTGAGTATGATGGTGGATGTTTTTTGCAGCTTGCTGTCGGGCATGCCTTGTGGAATTGATGTCAGCGAAATGTATTCTGGTAATATGTCGAAGAGAAGACGTTTAGGTCATTTCTTTACGGCTATGCGAATTGATTGTTTTGAGGAAATTTCGGTGTTTAAACAGAGAATGGCCGGAATGATGCAGGCATTGAGGTCTGAGCCGAGGAGTGGCATAGATGTTCCCGTTCAGGTACCTGGTGATCCGGAGAAGAAGATTGCAGAGATAAGAACTAAAGAAGGAATCCCGGTTTCAAGGCAACTCTTGGACGATTTTATTCAAATGGGAAAGAAATATAAAGTAGATTTTAACCTATAATCAGGTGTGATATCGATCTTGATTGCTTAGGAATTAACTTTCAGTGAAAGGTTAGCGGTGAATGAAGATCTAAATATAATTGCGATGATTCCTGCAAGGATTGGGAGTACACGGCTTAAGATGAAGAACCTTGCACTTATTAACGGTAAACCTCTTATATACTACACTATTGAGGCGGCAAAAGCTTCTGGTGTATTCAACAAGGTTGTCTTGAATTCTGACAATAAAATTTTTGCTGAAATTGCAAGGCGTTACGATGTTGAGTTTTATCAAAGACCCGTAAGCCTTGGTTCCTCTAGTACAAAGTCAGACGCTGTAGTCTACGATTTCATGTTGAAACATCCATCTGATCTGCTTGCCTGGGTGAACCCAACATCTCCCTTGCAGACGGGTGATGAGGTTAAAGAAGTTATAAAATATTTTATTAAGAAGAGGCTTGATACCCTTATAACCACAAAGAATGAGCAGGTTCACTGTGCCTATCAAGACAAGCCAGTCAACTTTAGGACGGAAGAGATATTTGCCCAGACTCAGGATTTAGAGCCAGTTCAGTCATTTGTGTATTCAATAATGATGTGGCGAAGCAGGACATTTATGGATACATATGAGAAGCGTGGACGTGCACTATTCAGTGGCAAGGTAGGATATTATCCTGTAAGTAAAAAGACCTCACTTATTGTCAAGACTGAAGAAGATCTTCTGCTCGCTGATTTCATAATGAGAGCAGAGAAACAATATAAAGGGCAAAGGATTGAATACGATAAGATTGTCCAGGATCTTGAAGGAGTGTAATCAAAGTGATCTCAATTATCATCAGAACTAAGAATGAAGAACGATGGATAACTCCTTGTTTAATGGGTGTTTTTAAACAGGACTATAAAGACTTTGAGGTTATTCTGGTAGATAACGTAAGTACGGATAAGACTATTGAAAAAGCACTACATTTCAATATTAAGAAGGTAATAACCTGTGAGGATTTTAGGCCGGGTTTAGCTCTGAATATGGGTATAAGGGAATCCAGAGGTGAATATATAGTTTGCCTTTCAGGTCACTGTATTCCTGTTAATGACAAGTGGCTTTCAAATCTGTTAAAAAATTTTGATGATGATGGAGTCGCAGCTGTTTACGGACGCCAAGAACCACTTGCTTTTACTCCAGATTCTGACAAGAGAGATCTCTCCATAATATTTGGTCTGGATAGAAGAACACAACAGAAAGATAGTTTTTTCCATAATGCGAACAGTATGTTGCGCAGAAAATTATGGGAAGAGAATCCATTTGATGAAACATTGGCTAATATAGAGGACAGGGTTTGGGCTGAGAAGATCCTGCATGAGGGATATAAGATAGTTTATGATCCGGGGGCAAGTGTTTATCACTATCATGGAATTTATCACCACGGAAATGAAGAGAGGTGTGCCAACATTGTCCGTATTCTTGAAACTCTTAAGCCGGAAACGAAAAACAATATTCATGTTGATATCGAAAAGCTGAACATTATTGCTGTTATTCCTGTCAAAGGTGAAGATGATTTACTGGGAGACAAACCGTTGATTGGCTATACAATTGAACATGCATTGCAATCGAAATATATCAACAAGGTTTTGGTTTCTACTGACAATCCTGAACTTGCAAAACTCTCTGAAGAATTAGGCGCCAGCGCGCCATTCCTGAGAGAGGAATCTCTCTCAGAAGATTTTGTGGATGTTGAGAAAGTGCTCCAATATTCAATGGAAAGGATGGAGGATTTAAAGATCTTTCCTGACATTATCGTGTATCTTGAAATAACCTTTCCGTTCAGGCCAAAGCAGCTTATAGACGATATGATTATACAACTTGTAGAAAACGGGTTTGACAGTGTGTTGGCAGTGAGGAAGGAGTCCAGGTCGATTTGGAGTGAGAAAGACGGTAGGATAGAAAGGGTTGACAAAGGAGATATCCCGAGAAAATACAAAGAACCTTGCTTTATTGGCTTAAAAGGTCTGTGTTGTGTTACTCATCCGGAATTTGTGAGAAAAGGTTCTTTATTGGGTGAACGATTAGGTATTTATGAAGTGAACAATTCTTATTCTTCCATAGAAGTGAGAGGAGAAGAAAATTTAAGGATGGCAGAAAGGTTGATTGATTCATGGAAGGTGTAAGTATATTCACTTATGGGGATGCATGCTGTTCTTACCGTTAAGTAGATATGGGGGTGGTTTATGAATGTATTGTTTATTTATCCAAATATAAATGGATTTCATTATGATAATTACCACTTTGGATTGGCTTCAATTGTAAGTGTTACTAGAAAAGAAAAGCACAATGCCAAGGTAATTATTGTTTCTAACAAAAGAGAGTATAACTCTTTATTGGATGAGATAAAATCGTTTAAGCCTGAGGTAATCGGCTTTTCTTCTGTATCGTCTCAGTTTAACTATGTTAAAGAAATAGCATCTTTAATAAAGGAATTGCTTCCTTCAGTTGTTCAAGTCTGCGGAGGTGTTCATCCAACTATAAATACAAATGCCATATTAGAAACAAAAATGATAGACGGCTTCTTTGTGGGAGAGTCAGAATTATCGTTTATAGAATTTTTAAATAAGATAGAAAAAGGGGATCCATTTAATGAGACTGATAATTTTGCTTTTGTCCAAAATGGAGTAGTTGTGCGAAATAAATTAAAAGCCCTTATAACAGATTTAGATTTACTTCCACATCCTGATAAAGAGGTATACCCGTATAGGAGAACAGTAGAAGATTTGGGGTACGCGCCTTTTTTCTTTGCTAGAGGATGTCCTTACATGTGTACATATTGCAGCAATCATGCGCTTGCAGAACTGTATGAAAGAAAAAGAAATTATCCACGATTCAGGAGCCCGGAAACATGTATCCAGGAAATCGAAGAAGTGGTAGAAAAATATAGCAAAGATATCGATTTTATATGGATTTTGGATGATATCTTTGGGTTAAATAATGAATGGAGAGAAGAGTTCTGTGAAAAATACAGAAAGCGTATTAAGAAAAAGTTCATGGTTCAAGCTCGGGTAGAAATGGCAAATGATCACCTATTTTCCTTGCTTAAAGGTGCGGGTTGCTTCAGGGTGCTGTTTGGTGTTGAATCCGGCAATGAAACGGTCCGTAATGAAATAATGGGACGTAAAATGACTAATGATGATATTATCAATGCATTTGATTTGTGCCATAAACATGGACTTGAAACGCTTGCGGTTAATATTATTGGGATTCCCGGAGAAAGTGAAGAGATGATACTTGATACGATAAATCTAAATAGACGGCTTAACCCGACAATAAGTGGAGTTAATATTTTTTATCCATATAGAGGGACAGTACTTGGTGATAAATGTTTTAAGGAGGGACTTGTGGACGAAGAGCGGTTTCAGGAATTTTCTAACGAACGGAGAGAAACGATTTTAAAATACTCTGAGGAACACAAGAAAATGCTTTCGCACTATTATGATAATTGGGCGATACTGGTAGATCCCTACAATATCAAATTACGTTTAGTAAAAGCATTGAAAACAATAGGCGCTATTGGATTTGCAAGAAGAATTAAAAGAATGCTATTTTCTCCTTTTGCTATGATGCGAGAGCTTTAATCATACTATAGAATTTGTTAAGCAAAATATGGATCAAAAAGTTATTTTAATTAATTTGCCGCCTAGTACAAGTTATAGCTATCGAAGTTCCGGTAGCATCTATCCTGCGACCGGTATATTGGTAGTCGGAACTATTCTGAAAAGCCATGGTCTAACCGTGCAGGTAATAGATGGTACCGTAAAAAGCGATTACATAAAAAAAACTCTGAATTCTATTGACAAGGATACTGTAATGATTGGTTTTTCAGTAATGACCAGCCAGGTTCCTTTAGCGTTTAACCTTTCAAAATTAATAAAAGCAAAGTATCCAGAAATTCCAATTGTATGGGGTGGAATTCATCCTATTCTATTTCCGGAACAGACACTCAGGGATTCTAATATTGACATAGTAGTTACTGGTGAGGGTTATCATGCCATATTGAGCTTGATTGATTATTTAAACGGAAAGATAGACTTGCGGCAGATAAGGGGTGTAGGATTTAAGAATAATTCTGGGAATGTTGTTTTAAATGAACCGTGTGAATCTGACGATATAGGAACTCTTCCTCATATTGATTATAGTATACTTGAAGACATTGAGCTTTACTTAAGTTCGAAAAGCGTTTACCAGAGAGAACTTGCAGGTAATAATAATGAACGCCTGGATGTTATGCTGGTTTTAACGGGTCTTGGTTGCTGTTACAAGTGTCAATTCTGCATAAATGTTATTTTGAAGAGAAGTTATAGGTTCAGGCCTGCAGCTTCTATAATTGAAGAGATCAAAAAACTGCAAGAGAATTACGGAGCAAATACTTTTATATTCTACGATGAAGATTTCTTTATTAACAAAAGAAGGTTGTTTGAATTCTTAGATCTGATAGAGAGAGAAAATCTTAAATTCTTTTGGCGAGCATGGGCACGAGTTGACTATTTTAATAATAAATACATTGATAGAGATTTAGTATTAAGACTTGAAAGATGCGGCCTTAGGTCTATTGTGATGGGAGGAGAAAGTGGTTCACAAAAGGTACTGGACATAATTAAAAAAGGAATTAAGGTTGAAAATATTCTTCACTCGGCAAAAATGCTTGATGGGACAATGATTACTCCAAGATACTCTTTTATTATAGGTCTGGAAGGTGAAGAAAAAGCTGATACTGAAAAAACATATAAGCTTTGTGCTGATTTAATAGATGCTAACCGGAAGGTTGACATAGCCGGTCCGTTTATTTTCAGGTATTACCCAGGTTCTCCTATTTTTGACAATATTATAAAAAACTACAGTATAGAAGTTCCGCAAAAGGTTGAAGATTGGAAGAGCTATTTATCAGGAGAAGGGTATTTAAAAATAGATGAGATGCCATGGGTCTGGCATGGTTGTATAGAAACTGCGACAATTTTGAACAAGGCAATGCTCGTTTATGCTATGCTGAGAAACATTGACAACTTTATGAGTAAATTGATGAAGAGGATTATAATGTGGCGGATTAGAAATTTATATATAAAGCTTCCAGTTGAATTATTTGCCTTTGATTTAATGAAATGGGCCTATCGTAAATATTTAAAGGCATTTAGTAGTAATTAATTTCACTGCTTTGTATACAATAAACATTTATTCTATTAACTTAAAAGCAAAAAGGCTGAAGTTATGCAAAATGTTCATTTAAAGGAAAGATTGAGAGGTGGAGAAACCGTCATCGGGACTTTTAGTGGAATACCATCACCATCACTTGTAGAAGCTATAGGCTATAGTGGGATAGATTTTGTAGTAATAGATGCTGAACATGGGCCTGTTGAAATGCAGACTGCAGAAAATATCGTCAGAGCGGCTGAAATAACGGGAATGGCACCAATTATACGAGTGCCGGGTAATGAATCTCATTTGATTTTAAGGGCATTAGACATTGGAGCCCACGGTGTGCAGATTCCACATGTTTCAACAAAAGAGGAGGCGAAACTGGCGAGTGAATATTCCAAGTACCATCCTCAAGGAAAAAGAGGGCTTTCTCCATTTACAAGAGCCGGTAAGTATGGCTCAGCAGCAGAAAACCATACTTATAGAAATAATGAGAATGTACTTGTGGTAGTAAATATAGAGGGGGTTGAAGGGATACAGGATTTGAATGAAATTGTAACTATTCCTGAAATTGATGTTGTTTTTATAGGTCCATATGACTTATCACAGTCTTTGGGGAAGCCGGGTGAGGTTGAGGATCCTGAAGTTATAAAATTAATAAAAGATAATGTGAAGATCATAAAAGATAATGGCAAATCATGTGGCTCTTTTGCAAGAGACAAGAGGTATTTAGAGATACTGGTCGATTGTGGTGTTCAATATATTACTTATATGGTGGATTCCTCTATGATTTTACAAAGTTATAAAAACCTTAAAGAATTATTTGAAAGGCTAAGTATTAATAAATGAATAATACATCATTACCTGAATTTGAGATATTGGATTGCACCATAAGGGATGGTGGTTATATCAATAATTGGGAATTTGATACTAAACTTGTACGGGAGGTATATAGGGCGCTATCAAAGAGCGGTGTAGAATATGTTGAAATAGGTTTCAGGGGAACAGAAAAACATTTTGACAGAAAAAAGTATGGTTTATGGAGGTTTACACCGGAAGATCAGATTCGTGAGGCTACTGATAATATTGTTGGGGCAAAGCTCGCGTTGATGGCAGATTATGGCAAGGTGGAGATCGATGACTTCTGCGATGCAGATGACAGTGTCGTAGATTTGGTGAGGATTGCCGTCCACAAAGATAACTTAAAAGGGGCCATCTCTTTATTAGAGCAAATTAAGGAGAAGGGATATAAAGTATCATTAAATGTAATGGGATATGCTAATTATTCGGAAAATGAACGTAAGTATCTTGTAGATTTAGTTAAGAAAGTAGTACTGGATTACGTTTGTATAGCAGATAGTTATGGTTCGATGTTTCCGGACCAGATAAAGTCTCTCTTTGAACCAGTGCTTGAAATACAAAATATCAAGGTTGGGTTTCATCCTCATAATAACCTTCAGATGGCCTTTGCCAATTCACTTGAAGCAATCCGTTGTGGAGTACACATAATAGACAGTACTATTTATGGTATGGGTAGAGCAGCAGGCAACCTTCCAACAGAGATAATCATTTCCTTTTTAGAAAAACATGGATCAGAAAGATACAATTCTATTCCGGTGTTAAATGTGATAGACAGATATTTTGTTACTCTGCAAAGTGAAAATAACTGGGGCTATCAGCTGCCTTATATGTTATCCGGTATGTTTCAGTGCCATCCAAGCTATGCGAAGTCTTTAATAGATTATAAAGAGTATAGAATTGAAGACATATGGAAGGCTCTAAATATTATTAAACTAGAGGACACAGTTGGTTTTTCCAGGTCGCATCTGGATGAACTTATCAATATGGGAATTATCGGAGGTTTAAGTCAAGTAACAGATAAAGAGGCGTGGGTATCTTCCAACCCTAGGGCTGCCTACAGGAGGCTTGTTGGTGATCCCGATGTTCCTTATATTAATCGTTATGATAGCAGAGATTTTTTAATAATAGCGAATGGGCCTTCTATCAAAGAATATGCACCAAAGATTGAAAAACTTATAACTAGGTACAATCCTATTGTATTAGGAGGAAACTATTTAGGTGGACTATTCAAGCCTCATTATCATTGTTTTGTTAACAAAAAGAGATTTACTGAATATATTGATACAGTAGAGCCTGAATCGAAGTTACTGATAGGCCAGTACATCACAGATGAGATGATAAAGGAGTACACCGGCAGGGATTATGAGAAAATTTACTATATAGATTCATATGCTGATTTTCAAATTGAAGAAAATGGACTTATTACGACTAATTGTAGAACGGTATCTGTACTTCTTGCGGGAGTTGCGATAGCAATGGGTGCTAAGAGAATATTCTGTGTTGGTATGGATGGTTATATTGGTCAGGAGAATAAAGGATTTCATTTTTATTCTGAGAAAGAGGAGCAGGATGATAAAGACATGATCCTGGAAAGGCATTTATGGAATCAAAAGTTTATTGAACAGATTGACGGATACCTGATCGGCAGAGGCAAGGAAGGTCTCCATATATTAACACCAACAAGTTACAAATCATTCTATAAGGGTATTGATAATTATATTTGAAATCTACTTTATCGGGAAGCATATAAGTACAAATGGGAAGATACGAACAACTAAGGCAACTCTTTAACGAAAAAAGATGTTTTAAGTTAGTTTGCGGAGCCGGGAATGAAGACGTTGAAGAAGTCAGAAGGTTGTCAACTATTTATACCATAGCAGGTACGCATGTTCTTGATTTGTCAGCAAATGTTGATGTGGTCAATGCTGCAAAAAAAGGTATTGAGATCGCATATGAGAAGGCTCCGCTTTTAGGAAAAGAGATAAAGATAAGACCTTATCTGAATGTTAGTATCGGCATAAAAGGGGATCCTCATGTAGCAAAGGCCAAAATTGATCTAGAATTGTGTACGGAATGCGGAGAATGTATTAAGGCCTGTAGCGAACGTGAGGCGATTAATGATGATTTTATCGTCAATGATTCAAGGTGTATTGGATGTGGTGATTGTGGGAAATCGTGTAGCTTTGGTGCAATAGAATATTACTACAAAAAAGCGGATTTTGAAAAGATATTGCCGGAGTGTGTTGCCGCAGGCACGGAGACAATGGAGCTTCATGCTATTACGTTGGATGATGAAGGAGTAAGAAATGATTGGAAATTATTAGATAAACTAATTCCCGGTAATTATGTCAGTATGTGCCTGGACAGAACATTTTTGTCCAATAAACATCTTATTGAAAGAGTAAGAGAAGCGTATAGCATTACCGGGGAGCGCATGATTGTTCAGGCGGATGGTGACCCTATGAGTGGAGGTGGAGATGATTTCAATATCACACTTCAGACTGTAGCGTGTGCTGATATAGTAATAAAGAGTGAGATACCGGTTATGATCTTTCTCTCGGGTGGTACAAACAGTAAGACCGGCTTGCTGGCAAAGCAGTGTGAAGTAGGAGCCCATGGAGTTGCTATCGGAAGTTATGCTAGAAAAATAGTAAAAAAATATGTAACCAACGAGGAGTTTGATAATAATCTGGATATTCTTAAAGAGGCGGTAATGGTAGCAGAACGATTAGTAAAATCAAACATTGAGGCGATAAGTGGTTCATCTGGAGATTAACAAAAATATAATAGACAACATTGAATTAGTGATTTTCGATAAGGATGGGACCCTTGTAGATTTATATAACTATTGGGCTAATATGATCAATTTCAGGGTAGAATCAGCTCAAAGAAAGATGGGTTTTAATGAGAGTAATAAAATCGACATTATGTATGCAATGGGTGTGGATGTTGAAAATGGAAGGTTAAGAAGTGAAGGCCCGGTTGGTCTCAAGAAAAGGGAGATAGTAATGCAGGCCATGGTGGATTCTCTAGCTGAGATCGGTTTTTCGGATACATACGATACTTGCTTTCAAATATTTAAAGAAGTAGATGAACAGAGTATCAACCATTTAGATGATATAGTAAAACCGGTAAATGGTATGCATGGACTTATTGATTCCTTGTACGAGAAGGAATGTAAGATTGCTATTGCAACTACAGATAAGACCGCAAGAGCTCATCTGGCAGCAGATTTCCTCGGTATCTCCGACAGAGTGAACATGGTTGTCGGTGAAGATATGGTTGCAAACTGTAAGCCTCATCCGGATATGGCAAATTTAATATTGAAGGAATTGTCCGTAGATAAAGAGAGATCTATTGTGGTCGGTGATGCTATAACCGATATTGAGATGGGACTTAATGCAGGATTGAAAGCCTCCATTGGGGTTTGCAGCGGACTGACATCAGAGAGAAAGCTCAGAGAAAAAACGGATTATATCATTGAAGATATATCCAAGATTAAGGTGTTAAGTTAGCGAACTATATCATTGCACTTTATACTACAGAGATTAACTACAAATGGGAGAAACGATTAGAGTAGTTGGAATACTGCCGGCAAGACTTCGTTCCAGTCGTTTGCCGGAAAAGGCATTGGTTGATATTGATGGATTACCAATGTTTGTCCATACTTGTAAGAGGGCACAATTAGCGAAAAGTTTAGATGATGTTTACCTGGCAACAGACAGTGAAAAGATAAAGGAAATAGCAGAAACTTATAATATCAAGGTTATAATGACCGGCTCTCATCACAAGACCGGCTCAGACAGACTGGCCGAAGCATGTCAGGGTATGGATTGTGAGGTTGTGGTTAATATTCAGGCTGATGAACCGCTGGTAAGACCAGAACACATTGACTCTATTGTAGATCCACTTCTGGAGGATAGAAGCTTACAGATAGCCATAGGGGTGACATCATATACGAAAAAAGAGAGTGATTCTGATATCAAGGCGGTGTTGGACTTGGAAAGTAATATTATGTATTGTTCCAGAAACGATTTGCCCAGTGATGTTCGTACGACGGTGGATGTGATGCTGAAGATGTGTTTTATTGTTCCTTTCAGAAAAGAGTTCTTGCTTCAATTTGCGTCCTGGCCCTCAACACCACTTGAAACTATTGAGTATAACGAGTATTTAAGAGTATTGGAACACGGGGTTAAGATTAGAGCGGTGAAAATCGAGGATGCAAAGATCAGTGTGGATACGCCGGATGATTTAGAAGAAGTTAGACAATTAATGAAATCTGATGATCTAAAAGCAAGGTATAGTTGAATACATAATTCAAACCTGCATTGAATGATAATCATTTATAATTATTAATGAAAACTATATTTGTTAGCTTGACTGGCAAAACAAACCCTTCTGTTTTCAGCGACTGTAACATTTCAGAATGGTATTATTTCTCGCCTAATTATCTAAATTTCCACTTGTTGAATGAAAACTGTCCTTCAAACGCAGAATATTATGATATTGGGGGAATACTCCAGGAAAAGGCGCTGGAGCTAAAAAAATCTTATATAGAAGTAATTGGGAACCTGAGTAACAGATATTCCAATAAGTATCCCTTAGCATGGTGGACATCCATGGTTGCTGAGCGTAATGAAATGTCAACTCATGCATTTCTTACGGTTTGCTACTATAATATCTTCTCTGATATATACGAGAATGAAAGTTTACAGAATAGAAGTTTGATTATTGTAGAAAGTCTTGCTCTATATCATCTCATTATAAATCAATTACGAAAAAAGTATAAGGTGGTAACATTAGGTAAACCTTATTTCCTTACATGGACCTTTCTTCGACCAAAAATTGTTACTGTTTATAGAATTATTAAATTTGTATTATGGACAATTTTTGGAAAACATAAGCAGATACCAAATCTTGATTCTTCATCTGATTCAAAAAAAATATTCATAAGAACATGGGTTTCAGACAAAACAATTTCAGTAGATGGGACGTTACAAGATGCATATTTTCCAGGACTTTGTGAATACCTTGATGAAGAAGGATATGAAGTAGTTATTATTCCAAATTTTTATAATCTCACTTTAAGTAGTAAAGAGATTCAGAAGAGAATTAACAAAAGTAAATATCAATTCTTCATCCCGGAGAATTATTTGACATGGAATGATTACTTCAATGTCTTGTGTGTTTTGGTATATCAGGTAGTTATTTCCCGCCTTAATAAAGTAGTGCATAGCGGCAAGGATATCTCAAAAATACTTACAGAGACTCAAAGGGCAGGTATATTCTTTTCGTATACATATATCGCACAGGCATTTGCCTTGAGAAACCTTTCTAAAATTGATTTTAAGATTAAATCTTTTATTTATACATTTGAAAACATGTTTCCAGAGAAACCTCTTAGTTCTGCAGTAAAGGAGTACTTTCCGGACACAAGAGCTATTGGCTTCCAACATAGTGTTTTGTATCCGTTGCAGACATGTCTTTATCCGTCACCTCAGGAATGGGAAAATATGCCGTTACCGGACAAAATTGTTTGTTCCGGAGAGTTTTTTCTAGATATTTACAAAAAACACGATGCTCCCATAGAACGGTTGGTTTCAGGGCCCGCTTTACGTTTTAAAAACTTAATTTCAAAATGTGAAGCTGCGAAGGAAGATTTTTCTCAAAAAGTATTCTATAAGAATAAAATACTGATAGTCTTTCCTTTGGCAGGTTCCGATGCATTAGAGTTGGCAATTAAATCTTCTGAGGCTATTAAGCTATTGTTAGATATCAGGGAATTAAAAATTGGACTGAAACCACACCCTATGATGTCTGCTAATAAATCAAAGATTCTTAAATCTTCTTTTAATGGTATGATGTGTGGTGTTGAAATCATTGATAAGCCTATGGATGAGGTTCTGCCTCAATACTCGATTTTATTAACAATGGCGTCTGGAGTAGTTTTTGATGGCATGATCGAAGGTTTACCGGTAATTCGTGTCGGGCGCTCAAACGGATTAAACTTTGACCCTGCTGATTTTATAGAAAATAATCCTTATAATTTTAAGGTTCAGAATGTTGAACAGTTAAATAAAATGATTCGGAAATTGCTCCTTTTCGACGATGAAGAAAGATTAGATATCCTTAATTATGGGAGAAAATTTGTAAAGGAATCCTTTACACCTGTCAGTGAGAATACGTTACAAGCATTTATTAGTACAAATTAAAGAGATGTCAGTATCAACAGAAAATCAATCAGGGAAATTACATAGCCTTTCAGTTCCTACAGTAAGTGTTATAATGAACTGTCTGAATTGTGAGAAATATTTAAGAGAGGCTATCGACAGTGTATTTGCACAGACCTATGAAGATTGGGAGATTATCTTTTGGGAAGACAACGCGTCAAAGGACGACAGTGAGACTATCGCAAGAAGCTATGGGGATAAGCTGCGATATTTCAGATCAGATGTGTCCCTACCTCTTTATGGATCAAGGAATCTTGCTGTGCAGAAAGCAAGGGGTAAATACATAGCCATTCTCGATTGTGACGATATATGGCTGCCTACGAAATTAGAAGAGCAGATTCCGCTTTTGGAACAAGACGAAGAAGTTGGTTTGGTGTATAGTGATTGTTATCTGTTTAATGAAAAAGGTAAGGAAAAAAGGTCATTCAAATCCAAGAAACCACATAGAGGTAATGTTTTCTCAGAATTATTAATGGAGAGTTTTATTAATACTCAGACGGTAGTAATCAGGAGAAAAGCCTTTGAAAGTTTAAACATGTTTTTCGATGGACGTTTGATAATGACAGGTGATTACGATGCTTATCTTAGAATAAGCCACACGTGGAAAGTTAATTATGTAGACAAACCACTAGCCAGGTACCGTGTTCACAGGAAAAGTAAATCTTGGAAGGATGGTAGGGAACTAATAACTGTTGAATTAGATTTGATTATTGAGAATCTTAATAAGACCGTCTCTGGATTCGAAGAAAAATATTTCGAAGAGGTTCGACTCTTGAATAGGAGAAGAGATATTCAATTATCACTTTTAGATTGGGAAAATGGCGATAAAAAGAAGGCAAGGAAAAGGATTTACACCTATATTCATGATAGTATCTCCTATCAGATATTGTATCTATTGACCTATCTATCTTTCCAGTACATTTATTATCCTTGTTATCGGTTATACACTAAAGATTTAATGGCAGACTAATTATCATTTAAGTAGTAGCAAATATATTAATATGAAAATATCTCAAGACAAAAAGGTTTTTATTGCAGGGTGCGGCGGCATGTTAGGGAAGGCAGTATACGAGCAATTTGCACCGCATTGCCAGGTACTTGCAACAGATATTGATTTAAATGAACCTTGGCTTGAGTATGGTGACGTTATTGATTTTCAAAAAATATTGGAAAAGGCTTCCAAGTTTGAACCTGACTTAATAATTAATCTTGCAGCTTTAACAGATTTAGAATATTGCGAGAAGAACCCTGAAATAGCGTGGAAAACGAATGCCCTGGGGGCAGAAAATATGGCTCTCATTTCTAAGAGACTAAATGCTATTCATGTGTATATTAGTACAGCAGGAATATTTGACGGTAAGCAGGAATATTATAACGATTTTGAGCAACCCAATCCGCAAAGTGTTTATGCTAAAGCTAAGTATTACGGTGAAATATCTGTAGAAAGAATGCTTGGTAGTTATTTTGTTTTTCGCGCAGGATGGATGATGGGTGGAGGGTATGGAAAGGATAAGAAGTTCATAAGCAAAATATTTAAACAAATCCTGGCTGGTAAGAAGGAGTTATTTGTTGTAAATGACAAACTTGGAACACCTACTTATACCGTTAATTTTGCAGAGTCTTTATTTGAAATAGTACAAACTGAATTATTTGGGCTTTATAATATGGTCTGTGATGGTAGCTGTTCCAGATATGATGTGGCTGTAGAGTTTATAAGATTGCTAGGGCTTGAGAAAGAAATAAAAATTGATATTGTGGATTCTGATTATTTCAAAAATGAGTATTTCGCACCACGCCCCCATTCTGAGAAGCTAATTAATCTCAAACTTTCTTCTAGAGGCGTAAACTACATGAAGGATTGGAGGATATGCTTAGAAGATTATGCAGAAAGCTTCAAGCCTCTACTTGGAAATCAGCAGTAAAACACTCCACAAGAACTAAATATTTAGATTCTCCCCATAATGGTTTAAAAAATTATCGATCCCTCCTTCCGGAGGCAGAGGGCGCGTTTAGTGTTGCAGTCGCTGCTGCCGAAAGGGTTAAGTGTAATTGGTTGTCCTATAATATCAAAACGTCTTATCCTGGTGCGGATCCATTTAAATTGTGAAAAATACTAGATTGATTAATGATGTGAGTGCTGGTTATTCCGTGACTATGACACAGGAAAATAGATTAAATATTATGGAAATTAGTTGTAGAAGCGATATTGGTGGTGGGCCGGAACAACTCTTCAAAATTATTACCAACATGAAGAACGTTTTTAAATTCTACTGTGCATGTCCGGATCAGGGACCTTACTACAATAAAATAGTCAATGAGGGCGTACCGGTTTTCAAGTTGCCTCACCGAAAATTTGAAATAAAAACGTTCCTTAAGTTGTTGAAATGGACGAAGATTAATAACATTGCGATAGTTCATTCACACGGTAGGGGTGCAGGAGTTTATGCAAGACTACTGAAACTCTTTAACAGGCGACTGAAAGTAATACACAATTTCCATGGCATACATATAGAGAAAAAAGGTTTGGCGTTGATTGTCGCAAGGTTTTTGGGGATACTGACAAATAAATTTGTATTGGTGTCAAGATCAGAGCGACAGATTGCTATAAGGTACCGGCTGGCCAGTGCTCCAAAATGCGTCTTAATAGAAAATGGAATACAGATAGAGAAAGAAGAATTACCCGTATCAGATGCTTTTTGTGAAAGCATTCCGCCAGATAGCTTTGTCATAGGCATGCTAGCCCGCTTTGATGTTATAAAAAATATACCTTATGCGATAAGAAATCTTTCAGACTATATGAAAAACCATGACGATGTATTCCTCGTAATAGGAGGAGATGGAGAGACTCGCAGGACAATCGAACATACTATCAGTGAATACAATTTGCAGAATAAGGTAATACTATTGGGTTTTATCAAAGATATTAAATGCTTTTTTTCACGTATCGATGTTTATCTAAATACATCGCTTGGAGAGGCCTTTGGTCTCTCCACTGTTGAAGCTATGAAATACGGTAAACCGGTTGTTGCCAGTAAGGTTTATGGGAATACTGATGTAATTGATGATAACAATACCGGTTTACTGTTTTCTCTTAATAAACCTTCTATGCTAGCGGAGAAAATTAAAATAATAAAAAATAGTCGAATAATGTATGAATTCTTTGCTAATAATGCCCGTGAAAGTGTTGAAAAGCGTTTTGATTTGAATCGAATGTTAAATGAAACTCGGGAATTGTATTTTTCTTTTAAACCTGACGTGTGCAAAAGAAGAAAGATGCGAATCGGTATAAATGCTTCAAAGATTTTTGATGTACATACGGGTGTGGGTCGATATACGTCTAATCTGTGTAGATCTATTTTTAAAATGGGTAGTAAAGATGATTATTATCTTTATGCACCTGGCAGGATGGGCAATGTGATCATAACTGATTTAGAAACACCAACGGTAGCCAAGCATAATAATACGTTAAGAATTCTATGGGAGCAAATAGTTTTACCAATTTACTCAAGGAAGAATAGGCTTGATTTGTTTCATTATACTGATCATGCTTTATCGTTAATACACAGAGTACGTCCGACTATTATCACCGTTCACGACATAGCGTATATTCGATTTCCCAATTTGTTGAATAAATCAAGGCGAATTTACAAAAAAAACATATTAAAGATCTCTATTCGGAAGGCTGATATTATTGTTGCAGACTCACATTCGACAAAGAGAGATATTATTGAATATTTTGGAGTTGAGGATGAAAAAATAAAAGTTGTCCATCTTGGTGTTGAGAGCAGGTTCCGCCCCATAGAAAATGTAGAAGAATATAGACTAAGAAATAATCTTCCTTCAAAAATGATTTTGAACGTTGGTACATTGGAACCCAGAAAGAATGTTGTTACTTTAATAAAAGTCTTTAAAGAATTAAGGGGAAAAGGTTTTGAGGACTATAAATTAGTTATAGCCGGTGATAAAGGGTGGCTTTATGAACAAATATTTAAAGAAGTTGAGCATAGTGGTCTGAAGCAGGAAATACTGTTTCGGGGTGTGGTTAGTGATGAAGACTTACCTATGTTATATAATTGTGCTGGTATATTTGTATATCCGTCACTTTATGAAGGGTTTGGATTGCCTCCCTTAGAAGCAATGGCATGTGGCATACCGGTAATTACATCAAATACATCATCGCTGCCAGAGGTAATTGGAGATGTCGGTATAATGGTAGATCCGACTGATGATAAATCATTGTGTGACGCCATGTATAGCGTGTTAACGAATAAGGAATTGTGGCAACATATGAGTAATAAGGGCTTGCTAAGGTCTAAAATGTTTTCTTGGGAAAGGTCTGCACAGGAAATATTGAAAATTTATGATGAGATTCTTTTAAGAAAAAACTTATTAAATTAATGCTTCGTGGCAATAAATACTAAATTTCACAATTAATCCTAAAAGAAGCCTTCTGATCAGGCTTCTTTTTTAATAGGAACATGGGGGTTATTTGAGGTACTACCGTAATCATAATTAGTATTATCATGGGTGTTATTTCCTGCAAACCATATCTGGGTATTGCAATGGTAGGCATTTTCATTCCATCTGAAGGACTTCTCCGTGCAAGTGGCATTTCAAATTATCCTGTAGAAGTAATTTTGTTTATTCTTATTTTTGTTTGTATCGTTAAGAGTATAGTGGGAAAGGTGAATTATTTTAGGCTTGCTGTGGTGCTGATACAATATAAGGGATCTGAGACGTGTCAAAAGGCAATTTAATTAATCGGGCAAAGAGAAATGTGTTTTATAAAATACTAGCCGAATCTACAAAGGTTCTACCGGCACTGTTATTTATATATGTCGCCAGGAAATTAGGTGGTGAGGACTTTGGTAAATTGTCATTTGCCTTCTCATTTACCGGAATGTGTATTCTTAT
>ENA-OREN01000370-OREN01000370.1-marine-metagenome-genome-assembly--contig:-NODE-370-length-67101-cov-5.029288_pt1 | contig 67101 bp, 60 predicted proteins | sample MGYA00248624_ERZ508555 | MGnify/ENA primary metagenome ERZ508555 (study PRJEB26222, sample SAMN06267773) | marine metagenome | isolation source: Saanich Inlet, British Columbia, Canada | place...
TCTTGCGGTAACTTTCGGGCAACTCATACACGCGGGTCGGATAGGGGTTGTGGCGTTCTTCAACGACAGCCATCAGTTCTTCGTTGAAACCGCAGGCGCCGTAAAAACTACGCGACCGATCCAAAAAGTCCGGGCCGGTATCGTTATAAAAAAGGTTGGCGGAATTCCATTCGTTTTCCGTTGCCCACATCTCGATACCCAGCTTTTTCGTCAACCATCCGGCAAGACCTATATGGTCCGGATGATAGTGGGTGACGATAAGCCTTTTCACGGGACGACCCGAAAGGGGGCCACTAAACAGGCCTTCCCAAAATTCCTTTATTTCGTCTCGGTTGATGCCGGTATCGATCAGCGTCCAGCCGTCGTCATCCTCGGCCAGCCACAGATTGATGTGATCGAGGGCGTAAGGAAGCGGCATGCGCAGCCAGTAAAGCCGCTCGGCCACTTGCGTCAGGCAACCCGGCTCCGGCACGGCCAAGGGCAGATGCTCGATTGCAGCGTTCATGGGCGCGCCGCGCGGTTTATGGGGGATTGGTAAGGCACGGGCTAACGACTATCACCGGCCCCGGCCAAGGGCAATCGCATTTGGGTTGGCGGCGCGGTCCAAAAATATTTGAATTCACAGCAAGTTTATCCAAAATACGTGGCAAATGTATTAAGGTAGTCCCGTGTAATTATGGCAGTGTTTGTAAATCAAACCTGTCGGCATTTGACCAGGGGAGAGTGCGAACATGACCTTCATGAAAACGACAATATTGGCCGGCACATTCGTTTTGGTGGGCGCATCGCTTGGCGCCGCGGCAGAAAAGCCAATGGGATTTTTCGTCACCAGCGCCGGTATCGGCAATGGTGGAAATCTTGGCGGTCTTACCGGGGCTGATGCCCAATGCACGAAATTGGCGACGGCTGCTGGCTCGAAGGGGCGTACGTGGCGGGCCTATCTCAGCACCCAGCCCGACGGGAAACAAATCAAACGCGGAAAATCGGCGCGTGACAGGATCGGTTCGGGCCCTTGGTATAACGCCATCGGCGAATTGATAGCCGTTGACTTGGATCAGCTTCACCTGAGCCCCAATCTGGTCAAGCGAACGGCGCTTGACGAAAATGGCAAACGCATTAAAGGCCGCGGCGATAAGCCGAACATGCACGATATTCTGACCGGCTCGAAAGCCGACGGCACCGCCTATTTCCCTTGGGAAAAGGGCGATCATACCTGTGGCAATTGGACCAGTTCGGGGGAAGGCAGTGCCCAAGTCGGACACCATGATCGCCATGGCGGCGGCAACACATCTTGGAATTCCACACATCCTACTCGCGGATGCAGCCAGAAGGGATTGCAAAGCACTGGCGGGGCAGGGCTGTTATATTGCTTTGCGGCTGATTAGAAATATCGGCGCCGGGAGTTCTGCTTGTAAACCGCTGAACGGCGGCTTTTGCCCCAAGCCGAGTTAAATTGGATTTAAGTAAAGTTCACCGAGGTTCAATAAAACCCCGGCGGATACGCACGGCATAATCAAATATCCATCATGGATCCTGTTACTTCACTGGCGCCTTTAAATCAGGGTTCATCAGGTATTTGGATTGGGTCGGCCACGCCAATTTCGAAACCTTCAATCGCCGAGCGACGATAATGGTTGAGGCGTTCTCCGGCGCGACGAACCGCTCGATCCCGGGAATTTCGATCAAATCTGGTGCAAACCTGTCCCCTGCTGTCGCGGCCATGAATTCCAGCTTGAAATCATTTTGCCCATAAAAATCAATGAACAGTGTCGGATTGATATTGTAAAATCCGTGATTGAACATTGACAACGGCGCGTAGTGGCAAACGTAACCGTCCTGCTTGAGCGCCATGGCTGTATTCTTTAAGGCTTGGCCTATATTGCAGCAGTGCTCAATCGTTCCGGGATCCAGAAGGAAATCAAACTGCTCGACCAAGTCTTCCGGCAGCGGATCATTGAGATCGACCACCCGCTCTATTGCGCGTGAATTTACAATATCTATGTATTCGCAAGTTACACCGATCAGCGAAAAAAAATGATCGCTATCGATCACTTGCGAAATTTTATCTGAAAAACCATGCCATGCGAGGATCGCGGCAGAATCATCCCGGTATGATAACTGGCTGGCAATTTCGATGCCGAACAGTTCTTCGACAACGCCTTTCTCAACCAAAATGTCCGGGTAGCCTAAAGAGAGCATTCTTAGGCCTCGATCCTTTTTCTGGACCACCTCGGCAAGAACACTCAGTTGTGGTTTCAGCAATGCCATTGAATTAGTGCAATTTTTATGTCGATCAAATATCCCCAATCCGATCATAATTTCTCAGTTGGATTACCAGGGCTTAGCCTATCCCATAATAGTATTGGGAGCGGTGCATGGAAACGACTTGTTTTTCGCATGGCCAGTCATTTTATCCGGGAATTGTCGCCTCCGCCCCGAAATGATGGTCTGCGGAACCATGTCCGTAAAGCAGGATAAATAGCGGAGAAATGAGATTTTACGAGGTTTGTCGGATCCGCTGAAACCGACCGACATGTGATCAAACAAAAATTTGTTGGCCGCCCGGCACTGACCGGCCCAATTGGCCAATATTACTTCGTTGGTCCGACTTTCGAGCGCAACTCGCTCATCATGCGGGCGTTTTCGATTGCGATAGCGCTCTGATCGGCAAACATCTGCGCCAGTTGAACGGTCTTTTCATCAAAGGGCCGCAGTTGCTGGCGATAAATTGTAAAAGCGCCAATCAGGCGTTTCCCCGCCAGCATCGGTATAGCAGTAAATGACCGTGCGCCGCCCAAGTCTACGGTCGCACTTCGTAAGGGATCGTCCGTTTTGTAAATCCCTTCGGCCCGGACATCGACGATGTTTACCACCTCGTGGCTGGCCGCCATGCGGCCAATGGCAGTTTGCGGGCTGGGCAGGAAATCACCCCGCTCGACCCACCATTCGTGAAAGACAGGTGGAATACCTTTGGTATAGGTCGCCCGGAAGCCGCGATCCACATTGTATTCCAAGAGAAGCCCGAATTCCGCGTCACACAGCTCGAGCGCGAAACCAAGCAGCTTCTCGATAACCTCGTCGATCCTGCCTTCGGAGCCGCTGATGATCCTGAGCACCTCGCTGAGCGCCCGTTCCCTGCTTATGGCTTCTTCCAAGCTTAGCGCCAGCTCCGAAATCAGCGCCGCTTGCTCTCCTTCGCTGATGGTGGACGGATTGGCGCCGCCAAGAACCTTATGAAGTTCAAGTTTTGATGAGACGCAAAGCTTCCGATAGATCGCCGCCAGATGTGTGCGCACGGTTGAAGGCGCGATGCAAAGACGTTCCGCGATAATATGATAAGTATCGCCGCCTGCGTAGGCCTCTGCAATTTCGTGCTCTCGCGGACTTAAGCTATCTTCACGCAACGATCATTCCATCCCCAGAGAACACGGTAGTCGCCGACAATACTACAAATGCTGTAGACAAAATACTACAGATGCAGCAGCCCAATTACTGCATACGGTCGATACAAGGCGCCGGCTATTTGGCATAGCATCCTATTTGATTGGACCGGGCGTTATCGGAGCTAAGACGATGGATAAACGGCGATGGCTTGTACTATTGGTGGTTTTCGTTGCCCGGACATCGATGGGCTTCCAATTTCAATCCGTTGCTTCGCTATCTCCATTCATTATGAACGAGCTGGATATCGCATTTGCAACGCTTGGGACGTTGATCGGCTTGTTTATGTTGCCCGGCGTTGCCGTATCCCTGCCGAGCGGGGCCTTGAGCCGCCGCTTTGCCGACAAGACAATCGCCGTTTGGGGCCTACTTGGCATGGTGGCGGGCGGCGCCATTCTCGGAATTTCAACGGGATTGAACGATGCAATATTGGGACGATTGATCAGCGGCGCGGGCGCGGTTCTTCTCAATGTTGTTCTCACCAAGATGGTGGTTGATCGTTTTTCTGACCGGCAACAAATATTTGCCATGTCCCTTCTGGTGACCAGCTGGCCGTTTGGTATTGGATTGGCGTTGTCGGTGGAGCCTCTGATAGCCGAGGCGGCGACATGGCAGATAGCCATGTGGGTGACTTCGGCATTTTGCGCAATCTCTCTTATTTTGATGTGGATGTTTTATCATGATCTGCCAAAATCGGAGACGCATGCCAAATCCGGCATTGCAGGATCGAAAATTTCCCGCCGGGAAATGTATCTGGTTTCGCTCGTTGGGTTGATTTGGATGCTTTTCAACGTGGGCTATATCTTTGTGGTTAGCTTCACACCGATTTTCCTGTCCGAGACGGGGGCCTCCCCGGCCGAAGCCGGAATTGTGACCAGCCTCGCAACCTGGACGCTCATCGCTTCGGTACCTTTGGGCGGCTATATGGCTTCGAAATTGGGGGATGATAAAGTTTGGATGTTTGGCGGATTTATCATGATGGCGGCGGCTATGATCGCACTGCCATATACCTCCACAATAGTTGCAGTTCTGGTCATTGGAATAGCGGCTGGTCCGCCCGCAGGCGCAATTATGGCGGCCGCGGGATCCGTCTTGCGGCCAAGCAACAGAGGGCTGGGCATGGGCATATTTTATACGTGGTATTATATCGGCATGGCTGCTTTGCCGTTTGCTGGTGGCCTAGTTCGCGACCTAACCGGCAAACCTGAAGGGATTTTTCTTTTTGGCGGTTTTATCATGGGCAGTTGTGCTTTGGTGCTCGTGCTTTTCCGATATGAATTACAACGGCAACCCGCTTATCCGAACGGAGATTAATTTATAAAAGGCGGACGTTGTTAACAATTGGCCTAACAGTTTGCCTCCGACATCACCTGCTCTGGTATGGCGGCCATATTTACCGCCCACGAGGAGAAATTAGCGGATCGAGAGGCTCCCCGACTGCGCGGAGTTACCCCGACTATTCCGCCGCTTGAGACATTTCGGCGTTCTGCATCTGGTGGATTGCCTGTCGGCCATAGGCAACCGCCTTGTCGTGCTCGCGCAATATCAGCTTGCGACTGGGGTCTTCGGAAACCGCCTCTTGCTGAGCCTCGATGAACAGCTTGTCCTCCAGGAAGGCTTCCCGGTTTGCTTCATGGAACAACGTGTTCGCCTGACCATCTGGCGCCTGGCCGCGTACCGCGCTTGAAAAGAAATAATGGTAGTTGTTTTCGTCGGCCGGTGTTGCCTGATGGAGCAGCCGAAAGACCAAACCGCCCGGCTTGTTCCGGTCTTCCCGCCCGCCCGTACCGGCGTCATGGCTACCCGCCCATTGCAGAACCGTCCCCGGGGCCACGTATTCGAACTCACCCCAACGGTCGACTGGCCCCTCAAAATTGCCGGCTGCAACAAATGCAGGAGGCGGGGTCGAGTTCATCATCCAGCGGACAAACTTCGCGCCGCGCTCGGTCCGGGCAGCCTCCAATTCCGCGACATCTTGCTCGCCCGGATGACCGCCAATGGTGGAAAGGTGCACATACCCGAGATGGGTAAGATCCATCAAATTATCTATCATGAACATGTAATTGGCGGCAATTTCGTATCGGCCAAAATGGAAATTCCATTCTTCGTCTAAATCGTGATAGGGAAAATCGACGATCTGACTTTCATCGGCCTGTTCGGCGTCACCTGTCCACACCCAGATCATTTTTTGGCGTTCAACCACTGGAAAAGCGCGGACGTTGTAGGACGGATTTAGCTGCTCACCCGGATTATCGACGCACGCCCCGCTGCCGTCGAAGACCAAGCCGTGATAGCCGCATTGGATTCCCTTTTCGACCGGTTTGCCGAGGGACAGCTTAACGGCCCGGTGGCAACATCGATCCTCGAGTGCCGCTGCTTGGCCGTCGCCACTTCGAAATATTACCATATGCTCGCCAGCGATCTGCCGAGCGATTGGCCCGTCATCTAGCTCGTGTGACCAAGCGGCAATGTACCAAGCATTTCGGACCAGGGGTTCCATCGCAAGATTAGACATTCTCATCCTCTCCCAAATTACAATATTCCTATTGGCACGTTTGATACCTAACCGGCTTATACCAAGGATCACTTCACCGAAGTTTAAACGCTGCAGATGGTTATAGACCAGATACGCAGGCAATGTCTCTGTTTGGGCTGTTGGCGGGCCTCTCAGTGCGCAAATCCTACGTCTGCTTTGCTCCCGGACTTCCAAGCCAATTACGCTTAACGTCTGCAATTAACCCATTGCAGGCTTTTAATTTCCATCATCCCCGATTGGTCCAGTCATTCGATGACCGACCGAATTTCATCAGCGTCACGTATGCCGTGTTTGCGGGCGTCAGCTTCGGTTAGACGGGCGGCGAAAATAATGTGGTCGCGCAACAATTTCTCCGCCCGTTCGCTGTCTTTGTTGATGGCGGCTTCATAGAGGACTTCGTGCTCTTTCAATATTTTGTCCGAAATCTGTGTGTATTCGACAAATACGCGGCGGTATCTTTCAAAATGCTCATAGAGGCGATGGCAAAAGGAAATCAGCCAGGGCGAGCCACAACCCTGGACCAGCGACAAATGAAACCGCCGATGCACATCTTCCCAATTTTGAGAGGACCCGGCTTTGCCAGTGGGTAGCTCGTCAATGGCGTGGATCAACCGGCGGTAATTTCCCGAAACGGCTATTTCCCATTCGACGTCACCACGGGCGATTGATTCGAGAAATCCGTGAACTTCAAGATGGATTCGGAGCTTGGTGATGTCGCTGAGTTCTTGCAACGAAACATCGACCACGCGAAATCCTTTTTGTCCTTCGGCGGTCACCAGGCCGTTTGCCGTTAGTTGTGTCAGGGCCTCCCGCAACGGGCTTGAGCCAATGCTGTAGTGCTTTTTCAATCGCTCGGCGTGAAGCTTCATGCCAGGGCTGAGGACGCCGGAGATTATATCGCCCCGAATTTTGTGAAAAGCTTGAGCCGCTAAGGTGTTGGTTTCAATCTCAAGATCAATGTTGGGGCCCCAATCGTATTGCATATTTGGCCTTTCGGAATTGGTGATTGCGCCTCGGGCAGTGGCTTCGATTTAATTTACACGATAATTCATAATTTACCAAATATGTAATAATTTATATTTTTTATTGAATTTGGATTTTTTTATGCTATGATTGTTTCTAGCGAATGGACGAAAGGTGACAAATTATGGCCAATGAATTTGATCCAGAACTGCCATCAAACCACTTGATATTCGAAGTCCGCAGGGATCCGGCGCTATACACGGGCTTTGCAGATCGGATGGAAGAGGTCATGGAAAGCTACAGCTTAAGCGAGGCTGAACGCGCCGCATGGCGCGAAGTTGACGTCGTGGCTTTGGGCAACTTGGGGGTGCATCCGTACTTTTTGCCGCAAGTCACGCGCCTCATCCATGGTTCCGCCGAAAATGACAGCAAGAGCATGGCAGCACAGGCCTACAAAAAAGCGTTCGGTGACCAGATCGTCGCGCACAAGAAGAAATAATATCGTGAAACCCGTTTCGCCCCGCAAATGCAGAACCGAAGGCTAAGGAGAATAGCATGGCAGAAATCGTATCCGTGATGGCAATGGCCCACGCGCCGGGCGTAACCGGGTGGCTGGATTCTGCTCCCGAGGAAGAAAAAACAAAAATAATCGCCGGCTATGAGGAAATGGGCAGGATTTTACGCGCCACAAAACCCGACGTGCTGGTGGGCGTAGCGAACGACCATATGCTGAATTTGCCGCTCCGTGATCCTCCGGATTTTTGCGTCGGAACGGCGGCCAATTGGAATGGGCCGGCGGAGTTTTTTAAGTCTTGGTTGGCGCAGGACGGCTATGAAGTGGCCGGGCGGCCCGATGTCGCCGAATGCCTGGCCCAGGCCGGACAATCTGCTGGGTTGAAATTGGATAGCCGCGATGACCTGTTGTTTGACGATAATTGGTCGGTCCCGCTGCTCTATCTCACTCCCGATTATTCCATCCCGCTGGTTCCCGTTCATATGAATTGTATCAACGCGCCGGTTCCAACGCCCGAAGAAAGCGTTCGCGCCGGGCAGGTTATCGCGCAATCCATAAAGGACGATCTGCCGGCGGGACTTCGGGTTGCCGTCTTTGCTACCGGTGGATTATCGCATGAGCCGGGTGGTCCGAAATATTTCACCTTGGACGAGGATTTTGATCGCTGGTTCATGGCACTACTCGAAGAGGGCGATCTGGATAAAGTCTGCCGGGAGGCTACCGTAGAACGCATGAACGAAGCCGGCGGCGGCGGCACAACCGAATTGCTGGCTTGGATGGTGGCCATGGCCGTCGCCGGCGGCACGCCTGCCCGGTCTGTCTTTTATGTCGGTTCAGAGGAATTGCGCTGCGGGATCGGTGGATCGGTGTGGGACAGCATCCATTGAATAATATCAACGCCGCTCCTTCGGCCCACGACAACACTGCTCTGAAACTGCTGCATGAAACTCGCTCGGCGTTATTGGTGGTCGATATGCAGGTCGATTTTTGTTCGGCAGACGGATATGTGGCGAGTTTGGGGCTAAACCCGGCCCCATGCCGCGATATCGTTCCAAGCTTGCTGGAATTTATCGATGGCGCGCGGAGTAACGAAATACCGGTCCTGTGGGTCTTGGCCAATTACGATGACGCCTTGGTGCCCCCAACATTTCTTCGGCGAAAGCGCGAGGCCGGGATCGACCGCGATTGCTGTATTCCTGGGACCGATGGGTTTGAACCTTACGGCGTATCTCCGGCAGAGGGAGAGCACCAATTTATCAAGCATAGCTACTCGGCGTTCACCAATCCGGAATTCGAAAAGCATCTTCGGTCCACAAATATTGAAACGCTGGTTTTCGCCGGCGTCCAAACGAATGTATGCATCGAGGCGACCCTCCGCGACGCCTACAATCGCGGCTTTCATGTTGTTGTTGCTGAAGATTGCGTTGCGTCTCATTCCCCTTTGCTCCATGAATCGACGCTTCAAAACGTTCGCGTTTTGCTTGGCAACGTAGCGCCAGCTATAGACATTCAAAGCGCATGGCAGAAAAATATCCAAACGCATAAAAAGGAAGCTTAACCAATGGCACTATCCGAAGACGTCGAGATTCACGAAGTTTCCGACCTCACCGAGTTTTCCGACGAAGCCCGTATTCGCAAAAAAATCCTTCAATCCAAGGGCACCGTGTGTGAAATAGTTTGTTATGAGCCAGGCCAGCATACGGTGCTTCATCAGCACCCCCTGCAAGACGAAATTTTCTATGTTGTCGAAGGTAACGGGAAGATAACCTTCGAGGACCGTGATGATATCGCGGTAAAACCGTGCAGCGTTGTTTTTGTTCCGCATGGAATTCAACATGGCATCGCCGCAAACGATACCGACCGTTTGGTCGTTATGTTTACCAAGGGACCCGGCGTTACCGGCAAGGCCGCCAAAGGATTTATGCTGGGAGACTAGCCATGTCTCCATTCCCTGGCCTTGCTTCCGGCCTCGCCCGGCGCATCGGCTTCAAGAACACCGCGTCTATGCTGGTCCTTGCCGGCGCGGCGCTGATTTTCGTTTTGCCGGCGCCGGAAGGTGTCGGCGCGGATACGATGCGCGCCGGCGGATTGGCCCTGTTCGCCATCGGCTTCTGGGCAATCGGCATTTGGTCCATCGGTATGACCGCCATCGCCTTTTTCTTCGTCGCCGCCGTCATGGATGTGCAGCCGCCGGCGGTCATATTTTCAGGCTTTTCCTCCAAAGCCATGTGGCTGGTCTTCGGTGGCTTGGTGATCGGCGTCGCGGTCGGCCATACCGGGCTTGGCGCGCGTATGGCGCGATCAATGGTCACGCGGCTGGGGCACTCCTATCTGGCCATCATCCTGGGCATAGCCGTGGTTTGCATGGTGTTGGGTTTCCTGATGCCGTCGAGTATGGGCCGCATCGTGTTGCTGGTGCCCATCGTCATGGCCTTGGCCGAAAAGATGGGCTATGCGAGGGGCAGCCGTGGCCACACCGGCATGGTGTTGGCGACGGCGCTGATCACCTTCACATCGGCCGGTACCATCCTGCCGGCACTGGTTCCGGGTATTGCCCTGGCCGGCCTGGCCGAGAACCTTTACGGCATGACGTTCACTTACGGCGAATACCTGAAACTTCACCTGCCGGTGCTCGGCATCGTTAAGTGCGCCTTCATCATCTGCCTGACGGTCATCATGTTTTCCGAGCCGCCCCAGGTCTCTGATAACGATGACGCGCGGACGCCCATGCGCCGCGAGGAAATTCTCCTGACGGTAATTCTTATCATTGCCATCGGGCTCTGGATGACAGATTTCCTGCACGGCATCGCCGCCGCCTGGGTGGCACTGGGCGCCGCCGTCCTGATCCTTGTACCTGGGCTGGGACTGGCGCCGGCCAACGCGCTCAATGACAAAGTCGATTACGGCGGCATCCTTTATACCGCTGCGGTCCTCGGCCTCAGTCTGATCGTTGTAAAGTCGGGGCTCGGCGCACTGACCGGCAAGTGGTTGCTTTCCGTTTTTCCTTTCGAGAAAGACGCCGATGCACTGAATTACGGGTTTCTGGCGATCATCTCCACCTTGACACCGTTGGTGACCACCAACCCGGGCGTACCGGCGATCTTAAGCCCCCTTGCCCGCGAGTTTGCGGCGGCAACCGGCATGGGGCTGGAGACCGTTCTTATGACCCAGGTGATCGGTTTCACCAACGTCATACTGCCCTACCAGGCCTCGCCTTTGATGGTGGCCATGGTTATGGGCGGTGTCCGCCTTGCGGACGCCGTCAAGATGACGCTGATCACCACCGCCTTCGGTATCCTTGTCCTGATCCCACTCAATTACTTGTGGTGGCTTTGGCTGGGCGTGCTTTAACCGATAGTTCACTTATTCCGGATGTTCGCCATTGGTGCAGCGGACAGCTCTCATCCAAAGGAATTACGCTGTGGCAAAATGGTGAATTTTTATGAAGCGCTAGACGGCAAATATTGGATATCTGTCCGGTATTAGGGGCCGTTCCAACTCGGAATGCCATTAGGCGCATCTCGGCAGGATTGGCCGGTCATGCCCCAACTTCCGCCGGATTTAACAATCAATGCTTTGCCCATCTCCAGCCCTTGCACGAATCGCAAAACAAACTAAATAAGTACTTGGTGGCGGCATCGTGCTCCATCGGGCGAATTACAGCTTTTTCCGCCGAAAAGCGTAACAAAGCGTCATAATCCGTCATAACCGTAAGGGGGGCAAAAAAATATGTCGCACGATAATTACAAACAATTACACGTATGGATTAGAGATACCGGCGTCGGTGATCGCCGTGGATGGTATTTGCGGGCCTCTGTTGGCGGGCTGCAAATTAAATCCGCCTTCGCCACCGGAAAATTCTATGAGTGAGGCCATTCAGATCCGCCTCGGCGGCTATGGCCCGCCGGAGACATCGTTCAGCGCTGCGCTGAAATTTATCGGCGACAGGCTGGAAGCCGACTTTGGATCGGATGTAGACGTCAAATATGTCTGGAACATTATGGACCTCGGCTATCTGGGAAAGGATATTTTGTGGCTGGTGGAGAGCGGCCTGTTGAGCGCCGGTTACCAGTCTTCGAGCTATCTGACGGACCGGGTTGCCGAGCTTGGCTTTATCGATCTGCCGTTTCTGTTCGAAAATAACGGCCACGCTCGGGCCAATATGGATGGCGTGCTGGGCGATTATTTGACGACGAAAATCGAGGCGCGAACGAATTTTCGAATATTGGGCTATTTCGAAAACGGGTTTCGCCACATTTCCAATCGCCTCCGCGCCGTCCGCAGCCCGGCCGATCTGGCCAGCATGACAATCCGGGTTTTGCCGAGCGCCGTGCATGAAAAGACGTTCCAGCTGCTCGGCGCGGCGCCCAGACAGATGGATTTAACCGAAGCCATTGCCGGTGTCATTGGCGGGACATTGGATGCGCAGGAAAATCCATTCGCCAACACGGTGACCTATGGGGTCCATCACCATCACCCCTATCACACCATGAGCGGCCATTTTTATCTGTCGCGCCCGCTGTTCGCCAACCGCACCCAGTTTGAAAGCTGGCCCAAAGATTTACGATGCGCGTTTGCCAAAGCAACCCAGGACGCTGTCCGCTTTCAGCGCAATTTGGCCGAGGCCGAAGCGGTGGACGCGCGCCGCGCCATCGAAGACGCGGGCGGCGAGATCGCCGAATTGAGCCAGGCGGAGCATGCTGCCTTCGCCGCCGCCGTGGCGCCAATGCTGGATGACGCGCGTTCGGACTACGGAGCCGAGATGTTTGATCTAATGAAAGGCAAACCGTAATCGGGTCTTATAGTCTTTTATAAGACCTCGAAAATGTGCTAACAAATTTGGGTAATTGATCGGAGAATTGGTCTTCGATTGTATCATTGGAAGCTGAGGGAGGTTTTCCATGAGTGTCATTTCAAAAACAATGCTTGGTGCCGCTGCGGTTGGTTTGCTGGCGGGCAGCCTTGCTGCTGTGGCGCCTGCAGACGCCAAAACGCTTAACATTCGTATCGCATCGGGCCATCCGCCGACGGTTGTTTATGCCGGTCTGATGAAAAACTTTTTTCAGCCCGAGCTTAAAAAAGCCATCGAGGCCAAGACTAGCCACAAAGTAAACTTCATCGAAGGCTATTCGGGCTCGATCGTTAAAGTGTTCGACGTGCTAGAAGGCGTTCAAAACGGCGTCGTTGACATCGGCGGCTATTGCTATTGCTTTGAAGCATCGAAATTGAAGATGCATGCGTTCCAGATCATGCTGCCCTTCGGCACCATGGATCCGGTTATGAGCGTCGCCATCGCCGGCAAAGTCTATAAGCAGTTTCCGAGCCTCGGAAATCGGTTCCAAAAGTTTGGCCAGACCTTGCTAGCGCGCATTGGTGACGGCGGCTACAATCTGGGCACCCAGTTTCCCTGGAAAAAAGCGGACGACCTCAAGGGCCACAAAATTCTCATGGCCGGCCTGAACGCCAATTGGATTACTAAGGCCGGCATCGGCGTCGTTCCAGTCATTGATGGTCTGCCCGGTTGGTACAATAAACTCAAAACCGGCGTTGCCGAAGGCGGCATCATGTTCCCGAGCGCCTGGGCTGATGTTTTCAAACTTCATGAAGTCGGTAAATATTATACCGAAATCGGTTTCGGCTCGATCACTTGGCATGGGCTGACCGCCAACAACCGTTTCTGGAAAGGTTTGCCCGCCGAGGTTCGCCCCATCGTCATGGAAGTGGCCGCCCGATACGAAACCAAAACCGGCGTCTTCAACAAAATAAATTACGATAAAGATATGACCTGGTTGCGGAAAAATATAACCGTGACCAAACTGCCGGCCGATACGCGCTTGAATTGGGCCAAGAAATTGTCCGGTTGGCCGCAACAGCACGCCAATTCCTTGAAAAAGGAAGGTTTGCCGGCTGCGGCGGTTTTGAACGCCACGCTGAAAGCGGCGGAAGATCTGGGCTACAAGTGGCCGGTACGCTACGTGGTTAAATAAGCGCCGAAACCACGCGTACGTCGCACAATAATTTTACCGGCTGAAAACCGTATTTTGTTTTCAGCCGGTAATTTTATTTACTCTAAGAACCTTGTTCGAAGAATCAAAAGGCAAAGCCTATGTCGCTCATTACGCTCAGTGATAAAATATCGAAATTTCTGATGGTCGCGGCGGCGGCTTGGGCGTTTGGGCTGACCTTTCTTATTTTGGCCGATATTATCGGGCGCGGTGCTTTCAATCAGCCGGTTCAAGGGACCGCCGAAATCGTCACCGCATCCATCGTTATTATTGTGTTTTTGCAGGCCGGCTATGCGATCCGAAGCCGCTCCATGCTCCGGGCGGAATTCCTGGTGGTCAAATTCCCGAAACCGGTCCAAAAGGTATTGCTGGCGATCGGCTATTTGCTCGGCGCCGCTTTTTTCCTGATGATTATAACCGGCGGCTGGGAGGAAAGTATTCTTTCCTGGGTTGAAAATGAGTTTGAGGGAGAGGGAGCGCTCCGGGTGCCCGCCTGGCCGGCGCGCTGGACCGTCCTTGGCGGCAGTGCCTTGGCCTTGGTCAATTACTGCGTAATGGCCTATCTCGATGTTTTTAATCCGGAAGCCTTGGATTCCGAGGTGGATCCCAATGCGCCGAATATTTAACGGCAATCAGCTCATGGATCGAGGAAATAAACGTGTTTGAAGTTAATACTGCCGTTTTGCTGGTCGTCACATTGGTTGTCTTGGTTGCCATTGGCGTTCACATCGCCATTGCGCTCGGCATGACCAGCGCCTTGGGTATTTTTATGGTAACCGGCGCCGATATGAATGCATTTCATACGGTTCAGGCGATGCTCGCCGCGACTGCCTATGAGGCGATCCGCGATTATGTCTTTGCGGTTATCCCGCTGTTTATGCTGATGGGGGAGTTTATCGGCAAATCCGGCGCCATCACCGATGTCTATCGGGGGATCAACAAGGGGCTCAGGAAAATACCCGGGCGCCTGGCAATTGCGACGGTGCTGGGCAATGCCTTGTTCTCCTTCGTGACTGGGGTGTCCATTGCCTCGGCGGCGGCGTTCTCGCGCATCGCCTATCCGGAAATGCGGCGCTACAACTATGACAAAGGATTTGCCCTCGGCTCGATCGCCGGGTCCAGCTGTCTCGGCATGCTGATCCCGCCCAGCGTTCTGATGATCGTCTGGGGCATCCTGACCGAGAAATCCATTGGCCAGATTTTTGCCGCCGGTGTGTTACCGGGGCTGATGCTGACATCGCTGTTTATCATCTACGTCTTATTCGCGGCGCTCATTAATCCGAGGCTTGTCGGCGCCGGCGAAGAGGCGCAGGTCGACAATGCCGCCTTGGATGCCGAAACCGATGTTTCAACGGGGCAGTTCATATCCAGCTTTGCCGGCATCATGCTGGTGGTCGTTGCCGTATTGGGCGGCATCTGGTTCGGCGTCTTCACGCCGACCGAGGGCGCCGGCGCGGGCGCATTTATCGGGCTGATTTTGGGCCTCACCAAAGGCATGCGCTATCAAGATATTATTGATTCGATCCTGTCCGTTGGGCGCACCTCGGCGCCGATCCTTTTGTTGCTGGTCACGGCGGCTTTGTATTCCAGAACCCTGGCCATGACCGGCATGGCCAACGCCATCGAGAGCCTATTCCTGGATTCAGGCATGTCGCCCTGGATGATTATCACGGTCATGGTGCTAATCTGGTTCGCCCTCGGCATGATAATCGATTCGATCTCCATCATGCTACTCACCGTGGCGATCTTTTCGCCGATCGCCGAGAAGCTCGGCTATGACCCTATCGCCTTCGCCATCATCGGCATCATCGCCATCGAGGCGGGCCTGCTGACGCCGCCGTTCGGGTTGCTGGTCTATACGGTCAAGTCGGCCATCCAGGGCATCGATCCCGATATGAGCGTGATGACCATCTTCAAAAGCTCGACGCCCTATTGGGTCGTCATGCTGATCGGCATGGTCTTAATCATCAATTTCCCAGTTATCGCGACGTTCCTGCCAAGAATGCTTTTCTAGGGCCGCAGCAGGCGCCAGCGGTTATTCATGGATTATGTAGGCGATCACCAACAAGCTAACGAACGCAACAACGGAAACTAATATAAACTCAACCACCAGTTATTTCCTTTAAATGCAGGAACTTGACGTTTGTATTGGCGATAGAGCGATTCGGTTTATCGCGCAATAAATATTTGGCGATAAGGGGGCTGCGGACGATGGTGCAAACAAAAGGCTTGGCGCATTTCACTATTCCGGTAACCGATACCGAACGAAGCCTGAAATTTTATGAGCGCCATCTCGGCATGAAATTTCTCGGCGGCGGGCACGAGCGCGGCATGATATTTTTGGACGCCGGCGGCGATTGTGTCATTCTGGCCCGTATCGATAAGACAGCATCGACAGCGCGCCTGGAAGATGTCCACCACGCCTTCATCGTCGATCACGAGGTCTATTCAGGCGCGGTTGAGGAGTTGCGCGAAAACGGCGTCGATGTGTTTTTTGAAGAAGACCGCCAGGGCGGCGTAGTCAACGGCCCGCGCGCCTATTTCCATGACCCGGACGGCAATGTTTTGGAAATTATCGACCTGACCAGTTACAGCGGCGCCGAGTAACGGGCGGCGTTACTACGTCAATTCACAGCTGCCGGCTTGAGCTCTAGCCGGATCCAGGCCAGCTCCTGCTTGATGGCTTCCAGCTTGGGCCTGTCAGGGGCGTCGAGGGCGTCTGTGATAATCTCGCGCTGCACCGACAACGGCAAGCGGTCCAACTGCTCCAAAAACAGAAACTTAATGGACGGGCGGATGGTCTCCGAGGTGAGGATACCCACGATCAGCCTTTTGCGGATATCGACCCTCAGGTTCCCCGATTCGGACAGCTCGAAAAACTGCGACACGAATAAGCGGGAATCGATATCGCCCTCCAGCAGCATTCTAAGATTTTTGCGCAATGCCTCGGTATAGCGCTTGCGGGAAAGCGCAACGAACTTGCGGGCATTCAGCTGCACCTTGCCGATGATCTCGGGATCGAAATGGCTTTCGCTGACCAGATCCACCATCTGTTTGACGACCGGATGCTTGGACATGCCGCCGAGCATGGAAAACACCTCGCGGGTGACCGGCGTCGCCTCGGCAGTCGGCGACATGCGCACTGCGGCCGCCACGGACATAGGCGAATCGGGATCACGGGTCGCCACCATGGCTAACGGCAGGGGATCGTCATAGGCCTGCAGGTCGATATTGGAATTCAGCAGATGTTCCGGCATCAAGAGGCGTTCACCGTCTCCCGGCGCCAACAAAGGCTGATGATCATTGTATTTGTTGCGCAGAGTCAGCGCCAGTTCGAGCCCTTGCTGGGAGAACCCAAGATTGTTGGTCATCGATTACGCCCTTACAAAACCACCGAACCGGCATTGCGCCGGCACTTGAATTTTTTTGCGGCGGGAGTTTTTCCGCCTTTAACAGGACTATGAGCGGCAAACATTGCCAAAATGTTTATAGGCGCCGGTTCAGGCGCAAACCGGCGAAATATGGGCCAATCCGGCTGATGGAATAATTGCGCAAGTATTCGAATTGTCCATGGAATCTAATTTTGAAATATCTGCGCCACCCTCCGGGTAGCGCAGAATCATAACCAAGTACAAATGCGCGGCACGCTGCCAGCAGCGTTTAAATACACATTGAAATATTGGACGATTGATTCTCGGATGGTTTTGATTCTCTGATTTATATTTCCAGATACTGAGATTTTTCTAAATACAAATAGTAATAACATATAATAAGGCTAAATATTATCAAATAAGCCATTGAAAAAAATCACTTAATCATTAAAATTTGAACAATTTTCTCCTACACAGGAAAATATATCTTTAATATCGATCACATTATCAGACTCTATAGTGATTCATTTTTGCAACAATATATAGTATTTCATACAAAATGTTGTTAATAACTTATTGACGCCCCACAGGATTTAGCGTACATATTCGCAATGCTTGATCAATACAGAGTCAAGTAAAAAACAAATTTGAGACAGCCGAAAATACCGGCACCACCGAGGGGAAATCGAATGGGGAATGGGTCAGACGGGGGTGTGTATGTATACGGTCTATTATTCGGAGCACGATGCTCCTGACGAACCAAGAATTGGGATGGTTTCAGCGCCCAACAGGTCTATTGCGCTCCGTATTGCGGAAATGCAGTTCATTAATGCGACGATCCACAAGATTTCCGAACTGACACCGCCGGAGGACGAAACCCGTTTTCCTGGCGCCCGGTTCATCAATGGCGAGTTCCGACCGGTTATGCATCAAGACGAGGTTTACTGAGAGATCTGCTCTGGGGGGCAGATCTCCCTCTCTCGGCCGCTATGCCGCCGGAGAGGATGTCGGGGGAAGAAGGATGCGGTTCAGCCTGGGGGCACCGCATCCTTCCTTCTGTCAGGGCTGAATTTTCTGCTATTCCAATCCGCCGAGCCCACTTGCACCGATAACAAATCAGCGCAACAATTCCGCATCGCAGTGAACGGAACCCTTTTATGCGCATCGGCATCGACCTCGGCGGTACCAAGATCGAAATCGCGGCCCTGGCCGAAGACGGCGGCGAGATGCTGCGCCGGCGCATCAATGCGCCCAGCGGCGATTACAGCGCGACACTGGACGCCGTCGCCGCGTTGATCGTTGATACGGAGCGCGATCTGGGCCCCGCGAGCAGCGTCGGCATCGGTATTCCAGGCACCATTTCGGCGGCCACCGGACTGGTCAAGAACGCCAATTCCACTTGGTTGATCGGCCAGCCCCTGGACCGGGATTTGGAAGCCCGCATCGAAAGGCCCGTTCGCTGCGCCAACGACGCCAACTGTTTCGCCCTTTCCGAAGCCATCGATGGCGCCGGCGCCGGTGCGCATGTGGTTTTCGGGGTCATCCTCGGCACCGGGGTCGGCGCAGGGATCGTGATTGATGGCGCCATTTTGCCCGGTGCAAACGGTATCGCCGGTGAATGGGGCCATAACCCCCTGCCCTGGCCCGGCGGCAATGCGCCTCCTGCGCATCGCTGTTATTGCGGCAAGACGGGCTGTATCGAGACCTATCTGTCCGGGGCCGGGCTGGCGCGCATTTATGAAGCCAACGCGCCGGGCGGCAAGTCAGCCGAGGAAATCGCTGCCCTGGCGGCCGGCGGCGATGACGCGGCGGCGCGTAGCTTGGAGCAATATGCGAGCCTGCTGGCGCGGTCCCTGGCACACGTCATCAATATTCTCGACCCGGACGTGATTGTCCTTGGCGGCGGATTGTCGAACATCGGGCAATTGTATGCGCTGGTGCCGGAGCTATGGGGCGAATGGGTGTTTTCAGATCGTACCGATACCCGCCTTGTGGCCAACCAGCATGGCGATTCCGGCGGCGTGCGCGGCGCGGCATGGCTTTGGCCCGAACGGAAACAAGCGCCATGATAGGCGCCATTTGCAGAGATTGCGGTGCCAGCCAATCCGGCCCGCGCCTTCAGCCGGACCGTTGCGAGGTTTGCGCATCGCCCCGGCTTTTAGCACATGCCGAATTGCACGATCTGGCCATCGCCCATATCGATTGCGACGCCTTTTATGCCAGCGTCGAAAAACGTGAGCGCCCGGAACTTGCCAACAAGCCGGTCATCGTCGGCGGCCAAAAACGGGGCGTGGTCGCCGCCTGTTGTTACATCGCGCGCCTTAAAGGCGTGCACTCGGCGATGCCCATGTTTCAGGCGCGAAAAGCCTGCCCCGATGCCGTGGTCATACCGCCCGATATGGAGTTGTACCGCCGCGTCGGCGGACAAATTCGGGAGCTGATGCTGGACGTAACACCGCTGGTCGAGCCGCTATCGGTCGACGAGGCGTTCCTGGATCTGAGCGGCACCGAGCGGCTGCATGGCGGCAGCCCGGCGCAAACCCTGACACGCCTGATTACCCGTATCGAAGATGAGATCGGGGTGACAGCATCGGTCGGGCTCAGCCACAACAAGTTTTTGGCCAAGCTGGCCTCCGACATGGACAAACCGCGCGGCTTCCAGGTGATCGGGCGGGCCGAGACGTTGGCGCTGTTGGCACCCATGCCGGTAGGCGCCATTTGGGGTGTCGGCAAGATGCTGAAGGCCAAGCTGCAACGGAGCGGCATCAAAACCATCGGCCAGCTTGCGCAAATTGGAGAAGCGGAACTGATCAAACAATATGGGGTCATTGGCAGGCGCCTAGCGCATCTGTCCAAGGGGCTGGATACGCGCGCCGTCAATCCCCACGGCAATGCCAAAAGCGTATCGGCTGAAACCACGTTCTCCAAAAACATGAAGGATGCGAAAGCGTTGAGCAGCAGGCTCTGGCCACTTTGCGAGACCGTGGCGCGGCGCCTCAAGGCCCGCGATCTGGCGGCGAAAACGGTGACCTTGAAGTTAAAGACTTCGGGATTTCAAATTCTGACCCGCTCGCGCAGCCTCGCCGCGCCAACCCAATTGGCGGAGGTCTTATTCCGCCAGGCACGTCAGCTGCTGGATAAAGAGGCCGATGGCCGCTCCTTCCGCCTGATCGGCATCGGCGCCAGTGGTTTTGCCGAGACGGAAAGTGCCGACATGCCTGATCTTTTAGACCGTCGCGTCGAAACCTATGCGAAGGTGGAAAACGCCATGAACGCGGTGCGCGAAAAATTCGGCGCGCCGGCGATCAAAAAAGGCCGCTCGCTGCTATAGTTCTAGCGGACCCGGCAACCGTCTTTCGGCAACATCTCGATCTGGTTGAGGCGCGCTTCGACCACATAGTCGCCATAATCCTGCAACATGCGTTCGATGATGCCGTCTTCGCGGTAAAAAATATTGAGCGCGAACTCCGGCGTATTAGCTGCCGCCGCCGCCGGGAAATAGGCCAACCGCGCCTTCCAGCTTTTGGCACCCCGGAGAATTTTTTTCAATTCGGGCCGGCGCGCTTCCGGCTTTTGCAGTGCGCCAATAACGGCGCTCACCTGATAAGGCTCGTTGTCCGCCGTACCATCGAAAACAACTTTGCCAAAATGACCACCGCCGGCCTCGGCGCGCTTGATCATCGCCGCAATATGGTGTGCCGGAAACAAGGTGCCCGGCGGCAAGGTTATCCGGCGCGGTACCGGCTGGGTGTATTCGGCAACGCCGCCATTTTCATCGAGCACCGCGGCGCCCTTGATACGCGCGCGCTCCCGCCCGCCATGGGTTTCGCTGAAGCCGAAACGAAAACCACGGCCGTCCTTTGCCTCCCAGGATTTCATGATGCGCACATTTTCGACCTCAGGGCCGGAGCCGTGGGCGGTACGCAGCAGCACCTGGGTATCGGTCTGCCAGCCGTCGCACTTATCGCGAAACTCATAGGACATGACGCCGCGGATCGCCGACGGCGCCTGGGCGCTTGACGTGCCGGCCAGGAACATCCCATAGACGGCCCGGTGCGGCGTCAGCTTACCGCTTCGCTGCGCCTCCGCTGGGACGGCAGAGACAGCCACAACGGTGAGCGCAAGCGCCGCCCAACCCGATACGCCCAATAGTGCCGATGGCCTGAATATTTTTTTCCCATGCTGCATGTGGCCATCCTATTCATTTTTCCGGCCAATGATAGGGCGCGCGCCGTGGACGGTGAACTATAGCGATCAATTCTCGGATACTGCCCGCTGACAAGGGTGGATTAATTTGCCGAGCCATCCCAAATTTTGCCAGAGTTTTATTAATTTATCTATTTAAATAATATCCATATTCCATTGTTTTTATTATGTTTTATAATTTTTAATGAATGGCACAATGTTTGCTCCGTTAAGGCGATTGTAAATGTTTTCCTTTACTAAGGAAGCCAACAAAAAAATTGGGCCTACGGCTCGAAAGGAACACCAGGTGAATACAATAGCAATGGCGGCCAAGGGCGCCCAATCCAACGTGGCGATCAGCCTTGCCGAAATTTCCGCACGATTACGCGAGCTTCTTCCGTTTATCCCAGTACGCCTCGGCGCCGCCAACGCGGAACAAGGCGGACAGAGCACACTTCTGAATGCGATCGATATCATCTTGACCGAAGCAGAAGTTTTGAAGGCGACGGTCGGCGAGCAATCGGACCGGATTGCCTATCTGGAGCAATTGGCGACCACCGACGAGTTAACCAAGCTCGCCAACCGCCGCGGGTTCGAGCTAGAACTTAATCGCACCCTGTCGCGGGCCGAGCGCCAGGAAGAGGAAGGCGTGCTGGTCTATGTGGACCTGGACAATTTCAAACCGGTCAACGATACCCACGGGCACGCTGCGGGTGACGATGTTCTGCGCCAGGTGGCAAAGGTATTGCGCGAAAATACCCGGGAAATGGACGTGGTTGGACGCCTCGGCGGCGACGAATTCGCGATCCTCTTGACCGGCACCAACCGCGAAGATGGCCTTGCCCGCGCCGAAACCTTGAACCTAATACTCAACCAGTCATCGGTCCTGTGGAACAACGAAAGGATCGAGATCAGCGCCAGCTTCGGCATCCAGGCCTTTCAGGGCGGCGATAACGCGGCGACCCTGATCGCCAGCGCCGATCAGGCGATGTACACCATCAAGCAACTCAAAGTTTCCGGCGGTGTCCCCGAAGTTCCCAAACGGCGGTCGTTAACAAATGGCGAACCCGCCGCGCTGGCCCGAGCTGCGGGTTAAGCGGGCGGCAGGCTGACATGCAAGCGCGCGAAGGCAACAATCAGAGGGACGCCGCGGACGGCGGGCGGACGGAGCCCCGGTTCAGGGACCCCGACGCCGTAATCACCGCCGGGCGCAGCCTCAGCCTTCACGAGATTTCCCGGACCTACGATGTGCACCAGATATCCCCGCGTGAAATGGTGGATTTGAGTTTTGACCTCTATTTCGCCGGCTATTTGCCGCGCGATCAGTATGCGCAGTTGGCCTTTCAATCAGAGTTGATGCCCAATTTCGATGATACCATCGGCGCCCTGACCGGTGAAAAGGCGCGCCCGGACCGGGCCCGGGATTACACCAAGGTCTGGCGCCAGCGCCTGAAATTCGAAATGGACCACAAATCCGATGATCCAAGAATAATCGAGCGGACACGATTGATCCTGAAATTGCTGTATTCGATCGAGCAAATCCCCGATCTGCCGGCGGAATTGGACGACGCGCCGGAGCCGGGGCGGACACCGTTCAAATTGCCGGCGCTGAGCCTCCGCGCCAAGAACTACAGCCTGTAGCCGGCGGCACTAATCTTCCACGAACGCCTCGATCTCGGGCTCGCCGCTATTCGATATCGTCCTTTTTGGTCTTTACCTTCGGCAAATCAGCCTTGATGTGCAGTTCCTTATACCGCTCCGGCGTTATTTCCGAGGGCGCATTCATTAGCAAATCCTCGGCCTGCTGGTTCATCGGAAAGGCGATCACTTCGCGGATATTGGGCTCATCGGCCAACAGCATGACAATGCGGTCGATCCCCGGCGCCGAGCCGCCATGGGGCGGGGCGCCGAACTTAAAGGCGTTGAGCAGGCCGCCAAATTCCCGCTCCACCACGTCGCGCCCATAGCCGGCAATATCGAAGGCCTTGTACATAATATCGGGGCGGTGGTTTCGGATGGCGCCAGAAGACAGCTCAACGCCGTTGCAAACGATGTCGTATTGATAGGCAAGAACGGCCAGCGGATCATCGCCGTCCAACGCTTCGAGCCCGCCTTGGGGCATGGAAAACGGGTTGTGGCTGAATTCGATCTTGCCGGTGTCCTGGTCCATTTCGAACATGGGGTAGTCGTTGACCCAGCAGAATCGGAACACGTCCTTTTCGCAAAGCTCCAGGTCATCACCAACTTTGATCCGCGCCGCAGCCGCGAAAGGCGCGAAATCCCTCGGCACGCCAGCGACAAAAAACACCGCGTCGCCGTCCTTCAAACCCAATTCGTCGCGCAAGGCTTCGGTGCGCTCCGGCCCGATGTTTTTGGCAACAGGCCCGGCGCCTTCGCCGTCACGGAAGAAAATATAGCCAAGCCCCGGCTGGCCCTCGCCCTGGGCCCAGGAATTCATCCGGTCACAAAAGGCTCTGGAACCGCCGCCCGGACCTGGGATCGCCCACACCCGAACCTCTGGATTTTTGTCGATCATGCCGGCGAATATTTTGAAGTCCGAGCCCCGGAAGGTATCGGTTGCGTCGCTCATTTCGATGGGATTGCGGAGGTCGGGCTTGTCGGAGCCGTATTTCTGCATGGAAACGGCATAAGGAATGCGCGGAAAAGGCAGCGCGGTCACTGCCTTGCCGCCGGCAAATTCCTCGAACACGCCGTGCAGCACCGGCTCCAGCGCATCGAAGACATCGTCCTGGGTGCAATAGGACATCTCCATGTCCAATTGATAGAACTCGCCCGGCGAGCGGTCGGCGCGGGCGTCTTCATCGCGGAAACAGGGTGCGATCTGGAAATATTTGTCAAAGCCGCCGACCATCAGCAGTTGCTTAAAAATCTGCGGCGCCTGCGGCAATGCATAGAACTTGCCCGGATGCAGGCGGCTCGGCACCAGAAAATCCCTGGCCCCTTCCGGTGACGACGCCGTCAGGATCGGCGTCTGGATTTCCTGAAACCCCTGATCGGTCATGCGCGTCCGGATCGACGAGATGACCCGGCTGCGCAAGAGAATATTGGCATGCACCTCTTCGCGGCGAAGATCGATGAACCGGTAGCGAAGACGCAAATCTTCGGGGAAATCCGCCTCACCTGAAACCATGATGGGCAAAACATCGGATTGGGATTCCAGGGTAAAATCCTCGATGCGCAGTTCCACCGCGCCGGTCGGCAGGTCTGAATTTATAGTATCGTCGGAGCGCTTTTCGATCGGCCCGGTCACCGTGATAACGCTTTCCGGGCGCGCCGCTTCCACTTGGGCGAACAATGCCCCGGTCGCCTCAATGACGCACTGGGTAAGCCCGTAATGATCGCGCAAATCCAGAAACAGAAGATTGCCGTGGTCGCGCTTGCGGTGCACCCAGCCCGAAAGCCGCGCCCGCTGGCCGGCATCTTCGAGGCGCAATTCGCCGCAGGTGTTGGTTCGGTAAGGATGCAGTTCGCTATCGCCGGTCATGGCTGCCCGTTCGTTCAAGTTTATGGGGATTGTGCGGCCCGCCGTTTACCCCCTAATCGGCACGTTTACAAGGGGTATTGGCAATATTTGCGTTTGCCGCGCCGAGCCCGATTTTGGTATATAACATGCCAGGACGCGGCGTCACCTTAATGGCGCCGACCGTTTGTAATTTGATCTGCCGGGGCAGAGGAAAGGAAAACACCATGAAAATGAGATATTGCCTTTATTCGGATATTCACGGGCAAATACCGCAATTGGAAGCTGTTGAAGCAGCCGTGGCCAAGGAAAACCCGGACAAAACAATCGTCATTGGCGATTTGGTCGGGCTTGGGCCGGATCCGGAAGTCATTGTCCAGCGCATGATGGACCGCCCGGAAATCGACGTTATCGCCGGCAATGTGGACCTTTGGGCGGCGCAACGCCTGGACGAAACGATGACCCCGAAAAGCCCGCACCAGGAGTGGATGTTCCGCATGTCGGCCATGACCCGCGGGCGGCTGAGCGATTCGCAGATCGATTGGCTGTTGAAGCGGCCGTTTTCCATCACCTATACGCCGGAGCAGGGCCACGATTTTCATGTCTACCACGCAACGCCCTATGATATCGGAGATGCTGACGCCTTTCCCTTCCGCCTGACCGACGACGAACTGGCCGATAAGCTCAAGGGATTTGACGCCGATATTATGGCCCATGGCCATATTCACGGCCCCTCGGTCCGCAATCTCGACAAGGACGGCAAGAAACAGACCGTGGTCTGCGCCGCCGCCGTCGGCATGAGTTGGGATGGCGATCCGCGCCCGGCCTATGCGGTGGTGGATTATCTTGGCGACGGCAAATGGGAAGCCCGCACGGAGCGGGTCGATTTCGATCCGGAAGAGCAGGCCAAATATAACGAGAATTGCTGGCTAGAGCATGGCGAGCGCATTGCCGGCATGATCCGTTCGGGCACCTTCTGGAACCCGGACCATATGCCGCACTAACTGTTGGCCGAGCCCGAGCCTCCCAGCGATTGGGAGCGCGAGCTAAAACGCCAGATCGGGCGGCGCTATGGCGCTATGGCCCGTGATGCGGCGTTCCCCCCCGGCGGCGGCGACAAGATGCGCGCCGCCGGATACCCCGGCGATTGGGTGAACGGGCTCCCCGATGAAATGGCCGCTTCCTATTCCGGTTGCGGATTCCCGTTCGCCGGATTGGATGCGCTTATCGCAAGACGCGTGGTCGATCTTGGCTGCGGAGCAGGGCTCGATGCCTTGTATCTGGCCGGACGCCATGTGGGGATCGGCATGATTTTGGGCATCGATTTGGCGCCGGACATGGTGGCCCGCGCCGCCGCTGCCGCCGCCCGGATGTCAGAGCCCAAGATCAAATTTATGGCATCAGATTTGGAACGCTTGCCACTGGAATCCGGTTCCGCCGATCTGGTAGTTGCCAATGCATCGCTCAATCTCGCTGCCGACAAAGGCCGCGCCCTTGACGAGATATTCCGTATCCTGGAGCCGGGCGGGCGCTTGATCGCCCGCGATCTCGTCCGGGCCGGCCCGCTGCCGGCGGAGATACTCACCGATCCACAGTCCTACAACACCTCGCTCGGCGGCGTGCCTGAAGAAAGCGACATGCTGGACGCGCTGGCCAGCGCGGGCTTTCACGGCGCCACGATTCAAGACCATACGGAATTTTCCGTGGTTTATTCGGTTGCCATCCGGGCCGAGAAACCCTGATCAAGCCTGCGACACGGCGTTTTGCCCGCAGCCGAATTGTGCTAAAGGTGCTCTGCCTTTGCTTATGAAGAAGACCCGGTTGATATGCTGAATAATACCGACGATCAAAATGCTGACAAAGCGGCGGGAATGGAGGCCGATCCGTTGCATCCGCGCGGCCAGCTGGTGCAGACCCATCTCATCGAGATTTTTAAGGAAAAATACCGAATTCCGCTGATAACCAGCTCGATCCTATCGGTAATCGTGGCTGTGCTTTTGCGCAATGCCGTAGACTGGAATCTTCTCGCCGGATGGCTCGTGGTTCTAAATATATCGAACTTTGCGCGGCTTATTTATTTTGCGCGCATCGCGGGCCGGCCATCCGATCATGGCAATTTACTGTATTTTGCCAATCGGTACACGATCGCCGTTGCCTTGAACGGGCTACTCTGGGGGTTGGCCGGAGTCCTTTTTTTTCCGCCGGATATGCCCGAATATCAAGTTTTCCTGGCCTTCGTGATCGGCGGATTGGCGGCGGGAGCAGCGGCAAACTACGCCGCGTGGATGCCGGCGTTTTATGCCCATACGGTACCATCGGTGGTGCCCTTGGCCATCCGTTTCATGACCGAGGGGCGCGAGGTTTCGGTTGCCATGGGTATCATTCTGCTGCTGTTCACGATGGCGGTTTATGTTATCGCTCGCAACTCGAACAATTCCTACAAGCATATGGCTGAACTGCAAGTTGATCGCTCATTGTTGATCAAGCGGCTGGAACAGGCCAACCGGGCAAAAACCGAGTTTCTGTCTTCCATGAGCCATGAATTGCGCACGCCGCTCAACGCCATCTTAGGATTTGGTCAGCTGCTTTCCGACGCCGCGGTAGAGGTATCCCAGGAGAAGCAGTTCAGATTTGCCGGCCAGATCGTCAAAAGCGGACGGCATCTTTTGGATCTTATCGAGCGCGTTTTGGAACTTTCCAAGGCGGAAACCGGCCGCCTCCAACTCCAACCGGAGCCGGTTTCGATCACCGAAATCGTTGGCGACTGCGTCGATATGATGTCTGCCGAAGCCAAGGAGAGAAAGATCGAGTTGATCAACGAGCTTGGCGCGGCCGATTTGCCGCTGGCCTTGGTGGACCGGGCGCGAACCCGCCAAGTGGTGCTCAATCTCATTTCCAACGGGATCAAATATAACCGTGACGGCGGTATCGTCACGCTTTCGGCCGAGGAGGCCGCCGATGCCGCCGCAATACGCATAATTGTGCGCGATACGGGATTGGGAATCCCAGCCGAAAAATGGGATCAATTATTCGAGCCGTTCAACCGCCTCGGCCGGGAATCTGGCGCAATCGAGGGAACCGGGATCGGGCTGACGATATCCAAGCAAATCATTGAGCAGATGAATGGCCGAATCGGATTTGTAAGCACCGAAGGCCAAGGGTCGGAATTTTGGATCGAACTTCCCCGCGCCCCGGATGCCGTTTGAAGAGCGGCCCCGAGCCTAAGCCCCGGCGCCAAAGCACATGTCTTTAACTACCCATAAAAACGCGCTACAAACCCTGCCATGTCCATAATAAATGATAGTCAGGCGCTCGCCGATTTTTGCGGTCGCATATCCCACAACAGCTACATCACCGTCGACACAGAGTTTATGCGTGAAAACACGTTTTGGCCGCAGCTCTGCGTCGTGCAGCTGGGCGGCGAGGACGAAGCGCAGGCCATCGACGCCCTGGCCGAAGGCCTCGATCTGGCGCCGCTTATGGCATTGATGGGCGATGAAAAAATTCTCAAAGTCTTTCATGCGGCGCGCCAGGATCTGGAGATATTCTTCCATCTCAATGGAAGTTTGCCCGCGCCATTGTTCGACACGCAAGTGGCAGCCATGGTCTGTGGCTTCGGAGATTCAGCCGGCTACGAGACATTGGCCCGCAAATTGGCCGGCGCCAGCGTCGACAAATCATCGCGCTTCACCGATTGGGCGCGGCGGCCCTTGACCGACAAACAAATCGACTATGCCTTATCGGACGTGACCCATTTGCGCGTCGTCTATGAAAAGCTGGACGGAATGCTGGGCCAGAATGGCCGCCGCGAGTGGCTGGATGAAGAAATTGCCATTCTGACCAGTCACGAAACCTACGATCAGCCAGCGGAAAATGCCTGGAAACGACTCAAAAGCCGCTCTCCGGCACCTCGCTTCCTGGCCATATTGCGCGAAGTTGCAGCTTGGCGCGATCGCGAGGCCAAGGGCCGGGACCTGCCCCGTAACCGGGTCCTCCGCGATGAGGCATTGCTGGAAATTGCCCACCATGCTCCGGCGGACGTCGAACAATTGGGCCGAACCAGAGGGCTTGGCAAGAAAATGGCCGAAGGCAGAGCCGGCGAAGCCCTATTGGCGGCGGTTGCCGCCGGTCAGGCGGTGCCCGAGGACGAATGCCCGATGTTGCCCAAGAAGCCGCAACTACCGCGCGGCATCGGACCAATCACGGATCTGTTAAAAGTCGTCTTAAAGATGAAATGCGAACAGAACAACGTGGCGCAAAAATTGATCGCCACAACCGATCAATTGGAAGTGATCGCTGCCTTTGGCGCCGATGCCGACGTGCCCGCGCTTCGAGGCTGGCGCCGCCAGATTTTTGGCGATGACGCCTTGCAATTGATGCGCGGCGATCTGGCACTGGTGGCCAATGGCCAGGAATTGGAACTGGTAGAATTCGCCGAGGAAGAGTGACTGCCCGCCAGATTTATCCGCTGCTATCGGGTTCCGATTTTAAAATATCCGACAATTGCTTCAGCACTCTTTGCGCCGCGCTTCCAGCAAAACTATCGACTGCGGCATCGAGGCGAAGGTCCAGCTCGCCATTAACATGGGTCAACTTCGATTGCGGTAGCAGACCCGGAATACCGCCCGAAAACACATGCGCCAGCCGAAGTGCCATGCCGACCACGGTGGCCTGATGCCGATCTTCCGGTGTGATCAGCGGCAGCACGCGTTTGACGTCATATTGGGTACCCCGCCCGTTATAGCGGACGAATATTGCGAGCGCGAGCATCACCCGTTCCCGGTGTGTAAGCCCGGCGATGGGAAAGCGAAGAACCCGGATAAAGGCGTGTAAGGCGCGGTAATCCGGGTGCTCGGTCCAACCGATATCGCTGAGCAGCGACGCCGCCCGGAATATTCGGAGATCGGCGGGACCAATCCCGGGAAACAACGGCGCGATCCATTCAAATATCTCGTCCCCATGCACGGCAAAGCGGCCGCTACGAAGTGCGAAACCCTCGCACGCCGCGATCAAGGGATCTTGGCTTTTCAAATCGCTTTGGAGGCTTTCGAAAAACAGCCCTTCGCGCAATCCGTAGCCGGAGATAATCAGAGATTCTGGCTTTGCCTCTTTTAACAACCGGTCGAGCGCCAAAGCGGCAAACGGCAAGGTATCGGCCCTCCGCCTGGCGACGCCGGCCATTTTCTCCAATGACGCGGGGCTGAGCCCGGCAAGAATTTGGCAAAGCTCGCGCGCATCCCCGGCGGCGATGGTCAGATTGTCGAGAACATGAAGCGGATAATCGACCTGCTCGATATAGATCCTGGCGACGGCCCGCAAGGCACCGCCGGCCGCATGCAGATTGCGTCCTCGCCTGGCACGCAGCCACGAAACCGATCGCAATAACTCGTCGGCCAATTTTTTAGCGCTCTTGATGTTTTTTTCTGAATCTTCCGACAAGCGCAAATGGCCGATCGGCAACGTCGCGCTTTCGCCGAACTGGCCGGATTGCATATCCACCAAATCCAGGCTACCGCCGCCGAGATCGCCGAGAACGCCATCGGCATCGGGGTTGCCGCCCAAAATACCGGCGGCGCTGAGGCGCGCCTCTTCGGCGCCGCTCAGCACGTCGACAGGATAGTTGAAACGGGCTTCGACCTCATTGGTAAAGGCGGCGCCATCAGCGGCGTCGCGCACCGCAGCGGTGGCCACCATTTTAAATCGCTCAACCGGAATTTCGCGGGCGATCCCGGTGAATCTCGCCAACGCTTTGAAGGCCAATTCAACGCCTTCGGGGTTGAGCTTACCGGTATGCCCAATTCCGCGCCCCAATCTGCAGGTCACGCGCTCGTTGAAGATTGGCACCGGAAGCCTGGCGGGCGCATCAAAGACCACGAGCCGCACCGTGTTCGAGCCAATATCAACAATACCGATGCGGCCACCGGCATCGGTATTCACCGCCCCCTCTTGTCGATCACCGCTAATCAGTTGCGTTATTTCGGCTACCATTTCTACGCGCGCGCCTACGTCTAGCTTCTGTCGGAAACCAAGTGCGGCGTAGCCGGGCGATGGTGCTCCAACGCGCTGCCGCGCCCCGACAAGCTGGGATTGGTCATGAAAAATTCATGCGCGTTGAAATCGCCGTTGCCCCTGGTCGGGCGCGAATAGGTGCCGTCGGCATTCATAATCCAACTCCGCCGTCCATCCAGCAGAACGGCTCCCATGACCTGCTCAAGTACTTGTTGATGAACCGTCGAATTTTCAATAGGCACCATGACTTCTACCCGCCAATTCAAATTCCTGGGCATCCAATCGGCGGAGGATATAAAGACTTTGGCCGAGTGGGACGGCAATTCGGCGCCATTGCCGAACACGACAATGCGCGAGTGTTCCAAAAACCGCCCGACGATGCTCTTGACCCGAATGTTTTCCGAGAGGCCAGGCACGCCCGGGCGCAAACAGCAGATTCCGCGAATGATCAGTTCAATCTGCACGCCCGCGCCTGATGCAAGGTAGAGAGCGTCGATGATACCTGGATCGACAAGGGCATTCATTTTCACCCAAATTGTCGCCGACCGACCGGCGACCGCATGGGCAATTTCGGCTTCGATCATTTCGAACAAAGTTTCGCGCAAGGTCAGGGGCGAGACCGACAGTTTTTCCAAATTCGTGGGTTCGGTGTATCCGGTCATGAAATTGAATATCTGCGCGGCATCATGGCACAGTTTTGGATCACAAGTGAAAAAGGAAAGATCGGTATATATCTTGGCCGTAACCGGATGATAATTGCCAGTGCCGAAATGCGCATATGAACGCAGTTTGGCGCCTTCGCGGCGAACCACGAGGCTGATCTTGGCGTGTGTCTTCTTGTCCAGGAAACCAAATACCACGTTGGCGCCGGCTCGCTCCAAATCGCGCGCCCAGCGGATATTGGCCTCCTCGTCAAAACGCGCCTTTAACTCGACCATGGCGGTGACCGATTTCCCCGCTTCAGCGGCTTCGATCAGGGCGGCGACGGTGGGCGAATCGTTGCTGGTCCGGTACAGGGTCTGTTTAACGGCAACCACATCGGGATCACGCGCGGCCTGGCGAATAAATTGCACCACCACGTCGAAACTTTCGTAAGGGTGATGGACAATAAAATCTTTTTGCCGAATGGCCTCGAAGCAATCGCCGCCAAGCTCGCGCACGCGTTCGGGAAAGCGCGCGTTGAAGGGATCGAACATGAGATCCGGGCGGTCAAGTTTGCACAACTCGGCGGTATCGGCGAGACCGACGATCTCCGCCGAGCGAATGACCGCATCGGACGACACTCGGGACTCTTCAACGACCACGGCATACAGCCCGCCGGTGAATTTCGCATCCACCGAAAGATGGATGACCGAGCCGTGGCTGCGGCGTTTCAACGCCGATTGATAGGTCCGCATCAAATCTTCGGCTTCTTCGTCCAGCTCGACCTCGCTATCGCGGATAATCCGGAAGCAGGCGCTCTCCTCAACCTCAAAATCGGGAAACAATTCGGAAAGAAACAAAACGATGACGTCTTCGAGCAGGATCAGTCGGACCGATCGATCGTCCGGCACCGGAATTTGTATAAAGCGGTCCATGATATTGGGAAGCGGAATCAGGGCCTTCAAGATTTGCCCGTCTTTTTTGCTGCGCAACTGCAGCGCCATGGAAAACCCCAAATTTGGGATGAACGGAAATGGATGCGCCGGATCAACCGCAACCGGCGTCAAAAGCGAAAAGACCTGTTCATTGAAATAGGTTTTCAGCCATTTCAATTCTTCTGGCCCAAGCGCATCCTTGGAGGCGATATGGATACCGGCGCCGCCTAACTCGGATTTCAACGTGGCCCAGGTTTCTTGCTGATCTGTCATCAATTGGCTGGCCCTGGCGCGCACGCGTTGCAATTGTCCCGCCGGCGTCAATCCGTCCGGGCTCATGCCGGCAAACCCGGCGTCAACCTGGCCCTTCAATCCGGCGATGCGAACCATAAAGAACTCATCCAGATTGGATGCCGAGATCGAAAGAAAACGGATCCGTTCCAGAAGCGGGTAATCCTGGTTTCCTGCCTCTTCAAGCACGCGCGCGTTAAACTCCAACCACGATAATTCCCGGTTCAGAAATCGTTCCTTGGCATCAATGCCGATTGGAGCCGCGTCATTATTCGCATTCAGGGCCACAAAATTTCCGATCATTCGTTGCTGGCGGCGCCAGGTACCGGGCCGGCAAATGGGAAAAATTCACCCAATCAACCCGGGATTTCCCGTATTTTACCACAATAATTTCGGAAACGGAAATTTCGCCATTGAATCAGGCACCTGCGTGATTATCTTATAGGATCAGCGCACCCTTCGGCGCAATGGCCGTTGGCATATGTAATTGCATCCCTATAACCCTGAAGGGAAAATCGATTTCCCGGAAATAGGCCATTTTACGCCCGTTCGTTGGTTTGAATTGCAACTCTTGAACTACTGTTCGTGAGTGATTAGCTTTAATGATAACAATGGAACGGGTAAACCGTTAATAAGTTGCGGCGCGGTCGTTGGGAGTTTTTCCAATCCGGCCTTGTCCGTTTGCGAGGGATTCCAGTCACGGTCAGTATTGGCCGCCACAATGGCAGCGTCGAAGGACACCAAATCTCCCATGCCGTCCAAGAACAAATCATCCGATGCTTCTTTCGAACTAGCTGAATTGTTTACCAATTCGGCGAGCGCGCTTGCATTGTGGGGCCAAGACGGTCGGCTTATGCAGTTCAACGATCATTTCCGGGAATTGTACCAGGGCAGAAAATTTCAAGTCGCCGCCGGCAGCAAATTGTCGGAAGCCGACGCAGCGCTGAAATCCCGGGTTATTTCTTTCCCAGGGAAAAGCCAGGGCAACCTTTTGCTCCCGGACCGGCGCAAGTCCGGAAAGCCAAGTATCATCGACATCCAATTGGATGACGGTAGTTGGTGGATCGTTACCGCGCGCGGGACCAGCAGCGGTCAGGTGATGAATTCGATCTTCAATGTCACCGGTATCAAGCAAAATGAATTGGAAGCGCAGCGGTTGGCACAGCGCAACGCGCAAATGGCCGTCGCAATTTCAGCCATGGATTCCGGCGTGGTGATCACCAATCCGAATATGCCGGACAACCCGATTGTGTTCGTCAATCCGGCCTTCGTTCCGCCGCCAAATATTTCCCGTGACAACCTGCTCGGCAAACCGTTTCAAATTCTATTTCAAAACCGCGAAGATCGCAGCGCGCTCAAGCACCTGCTTAAAGACGTGAAACGGCAAAAATTGGCGCGCGCCGTTTTGCCCCGTTTTGCAAATGGCGGCAGCCCGACCTGGCACGAGCTGCGCCTCAACCCGGTGCTCGGCGACAATGGGCGCGTGAACTATTACCTCGGCATCCAAACCGATGTAACCGTCTCCAAGCAATCCGAGCTCGAATTGCAGATCCGGATGAGCCAGCAATCGGCAATCGCCGAGCTGGGCCACCGGGCGCTGGCCGGCGCCGACCTGGAAGAATTGTTCGATGACGCCGTGCGCATGGTCGCGGCGGCGTGGAACGCCAAATATGTCAGCATCGAAGAGCTGGCCGGTAACGGGGGCAGGCTCCGCCTTATCGCCGGAACCGGATGGAACAAAAGCCAACTTGGAAAATTTGAAACCCGGATCAGCCGCACTTCGATATTATCCAGGGTACTGACATCGGGGAACACCGAAACCGTCCGCCGCAGCGCCGCCGAGGCGGGCCGCAACAAGGGGCTCGCCGGAGCCAAAAAGTTGCGCCAATCGGTGGTTGCCGCCATCTCGGGGCGGGAAATGCCATACGGTATTCTTGCCGTACATGGCGGCGCCGAGCTCAAGCATGGCCCCGACGATATCAATTTCCTGGAATCCATGGCCTATGTGCTGGGCGTCGCGGTCGAGCGCGCGCTGTCCGAAGAAGCCATCCGCGAAAGCGAATACCGCTTTGAACTGGCGGTAAAAGGCTCCAACGATGGCATTTGGGACTGGGACATCAAGCGCGACCGCACCTATATTTCGGCGCGCTGGAAAACGATGATCGGCTTCGACGAAAAGTCGCGCTTTGATAACATGGAGGCGTGGATTGATAACATCCATTCCGAGGACCAGGAATTATTCCGCTCGGCCCTCAAATCCCATCTTTCAGGGGAAGCCCCGTATTTTATCTGCGAGCACCGGATGCTGCACCACGACGGCACCTATCGGTGGATGCTGGCACGCGGGCTCGCGGTCCGCGATACGGCCGGCAAGGCGACCCGCATCGCCGGATCGCTCAGCGACATCAACGAAAACAAGCATACCGAACATCAGTTGCTGAAAGATGCGCTCCACGATTCGCTCACTGGATTGCCCAACCGGGCACTGTTCACCGACCGTGTGACTCAGGCCATTTCGCGGACAATGCGCAATTCAGACTTCCTGTTTGCCGTCATGTTCTTAGATTTTGACCGGTTCAAGATGGTCAATGACTCACTTGGCCATTCCTACGGCGACCAGATGTTAATCGAAATCAGCTACCGTTTGCGAGACTGCGTCCGCGAGATCGACACGGTTGCTCGGCTCGGCGGCGACGAGTTTGCGATACTCCTGGAAGATATCGACGCCGAGGACGAGGCCGAAGAGGTGGCGCGGCGCATCAACAAACTTTTGGGCGGTCCGTTCCGGCTTGCCGATAAGGATATTGTCTCCAATGCCAGCATTGGCATCGCCTTTTCGTCGCTCGGTTACAGCCATCCCGAGGAAATGATTCGCGACGCGGATATCGCAATGTACCAGGCGAAATCTCAAGGACGGGCGCGCCATATCGTGTTTGATAAGGGCATGCATGTGCTCGCAGTTACCCAGCTTGAGATTGAGACCGACCTTAGACAAGCCATCGAGAACGACGAATTTTTACTTTATTATCAGCCTGTTATGAATGCGGAGAACGAAAAAATATCAGGATTTGAGGCGCTGATACGATGGCAACATCCGCGCCGGGGCTTTGTGCCACCGGGTGATTTTATTGCCATCGCCGAGGAAACCAAATTGATCATTCCGATTGGCCGGTGGGTCATTCGCGAAGCCGCCAAACAGGCGCGCATCTGGCAGCGCGCCTTTCCAAAGCAGGAGCTGAATGTCAGCGTCAACATCGCCCCGCAACAATTCACCGATCCCAATTTGATCGACGATATCCGTGATGCGCTGGCAGAAACGAAGCTTCCTGGGCAGCGCCTAAAGGTCGAGATTACCGAAAGCGCAATCATGGAAAATCCCCATGAGGTGACCCAACGTCTGAACCAAATTCGCGAAATGGGCGTCCAACTTCACGTCGATGATTTCGGTACCGGCTATTCATCACTCAGCCATCTGCATCGGTTTCCCATCGATGCGCTTAAAGTGGACCGCTCGTTTGTCATTTCGATGGGCGAATCGGACGAGAATATGGAAATTGTCCGCACCATCATCGCGCTCGCCCACAATCTAAAATTGAAGACCGTCGCCGAGGGTGTCGAAACCCGCGGCGCACTCGAACAATTGAAGAAGCTCGGTTGCGATTTTGCACAAGGCTACTTCTTCTCGCGCCCCTTGGAAGTCAGCGATGCGACCAAGTTTATTTCCAAGAACACCTGACCCCCACGCCAATTTTATTTCAATATTAACGCTATTCCATTGTAAGTATGGGATGTACCTCGAGCGGTGAATGGAGTGATCCACCGGTGACGCAATTCGGCAAATTTTCGCCATGGATTTGGTGCTTTATCTGGCTGGCGCTGGTAACCGGCGCGCTCATCCTCAGGCCGCTGTTGCCGGTCGATGAAACCCGCTATGTGAGTGTCGCCTGGGATATGTGGCTGAACGGTGACTATCTGGTCCCGCACCTCAACGATGCCGCATACAGCCATAAGCCGCCGCTTTTGTTTTGGCTGATCAATGCCGGCTGGTTCGTGCTCGGCCTCAACGACTGGACGCCGCGTCTGATTGCGCCGTTGTTCGGCCTCGGCTCGCTGTTCCTGACATCGGCATTAGCGAAACGGCTTTGGCCGGCCAGCCAAGCCTATCTGGTGGCTCCATTTCTCCTGCTGGGCTGCTTTTATTGGGGCCTTTATACGACGCTGACCATGTTCGATCTTATGACCGCGTTCTGGGCACTCGCCGGTATTCATGGCCTGATCGACGCCTGGCAGGGCCGGGCTTTGCGCGGCTGGAGCCTGTTCGGGATCGCCATCGGTCTTGGGATTTTAAGCAAGGGACCGGTGATATTTTTGTTTCTTATTCCGGCGGCGCTATTTGCGCCCTATTGGGCGGTGGGCGGACCCAAGCTACGCCTTGGCAATTGGTATCTGGGCGCGGCCCTCGGGCTTATTCTGGGCGCCGCCATTGCCCTCGGCTGGGCGTTACCGGCGGGGATTGCCGGCGGCGAGGCATACCGCAATGCCATATTCTGGGGCCAGTCTGCGGGAAGGCTGGTCAGCTCCTTCGCCCATCAACAGCCCGTCTGGTGGTATCTAGCGATCCTGCCGGGATTGCTACTGCCGTGGATTGTCTGGCCGAGCCTTTTGGCGGCTGTCTGGCGGGCGGCGCGCGGCAGGTTTCGCCCCGGCGGCGGGGGCCGGCCCGACGCCGGCTTGCGCCTGGCCGCCGTATGGATCCTGGCAGCCTTCGTTCTGTTGTCCTTTATCAGCGGTAAGCGACCGCATTATTTGTTGCCGGCGTTTCCGGCCATCGCCATCGCCGGGGCTGTTCTGATCGCCCGCCTGAGCGCCGGAGATCTAATTGGCCGCCGCTTGGACATGGCGCCGGCGGCGGCGATCGCCGGGCTGCTCGGCTTTTTGGTTTTGGCAGCGCCGCAAATCGGTGCCAGGCTGGAATTGGAGGCGCTGACCGGCACGGTACCGGTCTTGTGGGCGCTGCCCTTGCTGGCCGCCGCCGCATTGCTGATGATCGTGCCACCCGCCGCCGCCCACGCCCGCATCCTGGCCATCGGCGGGCTTAGCGCCATTCTGCTGATCTCGCTACAGGGAATTGCCCAGCCCAGGCTCAACCAGGCGTACGATCTGGCGCCGCTGGCCAAGCGCCTGTCCGCAGCTCAGGCAGAGGGCTACGTCATCGCCAATTACGGCAAGTATCACGGCCAGTTTAACTTTCTCGGTCGCCTGAGAAAACCGCTGGTCGAAACCGGTGACGGCGAAATTATGCAATTTTTGAAAGACCATCCGAATGCGAAGATCGTTTCCTACCACGACCGCATCAAAAAGGACCGGGCGCCCGATTACGTTCAAAAATTCCGCAACCGGCTAATCGCGGTATGGGACGCAGCGGCGGTGAGGATCGATCCCGGAGTGGCGAGGCGTAACGCTGAGCCTTAAGGCTGAGATCCCGCATCTACAACTCGGTGAGAATACCGCGCACGAATGGCAAGGTGATCTCCCGGCGGCGCGCCAGGGCGGCCCGGTCGATACGATCAACCAAATCGCGCGCCGCATCCAGAGACCGCTCGATACGCGGCACCATAAAATCGATCACCGTCCCGTCGATGGACAATTGCCGATCCGAGAACAATTTGACCAGCACGCCCTTGATCACCGTATCGTCGGGCCGGCCGATGGCGCAGGCTGGTGCGCCAAGCAATCGCGACGACAAATCCCGCAAATCCGGGTTCCAGATTTTGGGAGCCTTGGAGGACGTCAACAATATTTGCCCGCCCGTTGCCGCGACTGCATTATAGATATGCAGTAGCGTTTCCTCACCGAATTCCGTATCGGCGTCGTCGGCGGTGTAGGCGGCGGCGCTGCTATCAATGCACGCCAACGCCGCCTCTTCGTTTTTGGCGCCGTTCAACGAGCGGGCGCCGGCGCGGCTTGAAAAGACTTGCAGCAGATGGGATTTGCCGCAGCCGGCGGGCCCATAAATAACCAGCGCCGGCGCCGGCCAGTCGGGCCATCGGTCGAGCCAGGCAACCGCATCCCGGTTGCAGTCCGACACCAGAAAATCCTCTCCCGACAGGGCCGGACGGTGGTCAAAGCTAAAGGTGAGCTGACCCGTCCCGCTCACGAAGGATCGCCGTCGGAATTTTTGTAGAGCGCGCTGTCCAGATATTGATCGATCACGAAACGAACCACGACGCCAATGGTTGCCGCCACTGGAATGGCCAGCAGAATTCCGGTAAAGCCGAACAAGGCGCCGCCGACCATGAGCGCAAAGATGACCCATACCGCATGCAAGCGGACCTTATCGCCGACAAATTTTGGCGTAAGGAATATGGATTCCAATAATTGCCCGACCGCGAAAACCGCCAAAACCAACAGCACCGGCTGCCAAGCGCCGAACTGAACCACGGCGATGGCAACCGCAATCGCCAAGCCGATCAGCATGCCGAAATAGGGAACGAACGACATCAAGCCGGCGGCGATGCCGATCAGCAGACCAAAATCCAAGCCGACCAGCGTCAGACCAACGCCGTAGATGACGGCGAGGCACAGCCCGACGATCATCTGGCCGCGCACAAATCCGGCGATGACACTGTCGATATCGGCAAAGATGGCGCGCAAGTTCTGCGCCGAGCCCCGCGGCAGCCAGCTATCGATCCGAGTAACGATATCGTCCCAATCCCGCAAGAGATAGAAACTGACCACCGGCGTAATCACCACCAGGGAAATCGCATTGAACAAGGCCAAGCCACCCTGCCAAATGCCGCCTAGCACCCGGATCAACCAAGCCGCCGCCGCCGCACCGAAATTTTTGGAGGTGGCGCCAATCTCGTCCAATGGCCGACCGGGAAATTTTTCCTGAAGCGCCGCCTTGGCCGGTTCCAGCCAAACGGTAACGGTATCAATTATGGCTGGGACTTTGGCGAACAATCCGACGACTTGGCTCTGCAGCAGCGGCGCGATAACAATTACCAAGGCAATCATCGCGGCAAAAAACAGAATGCAGACCGCCAGCGTCGCGGCAAGTCTGGAGCCGCCCTTTTTTTCCATCCAATCGACGACCGGATCGAGGAAATAGGCGACCGCCAAGCCGGCGATAAAGGGAAACAGGACGCTGCCGACCAATACCACGAGCACGATTGCGGCGGCCAGAACCGCCGTCCAAACCCAGAACTGGCGCTCCCGGCTCACTCGCCGGGCTCCATGGCGGCCGCCCGGCGGCTCCAAATAATCACATAGGTCGCGCCCGACAGGATCGAAGTGACGGCAACCGCCATGCCGGCGATTTGAATTGCCAATTCGGCCTCAATAGAGAATCCCGCCGCCCCCATCACGAGCATGACCATAAGAAACTGGAACGTCGTATTAATCTTCGAGATGATGAGCGGGTGCATGGTCAGATTTTGAAATAATATCTGGTAGACCGATGCGCCGGCGACAATCAAGCCATCTCGGAACACAACCAAAATGACCAGCCAAACCTCGATATAGCCGGCGGCGCCAAGGGTAATGAAGACGCAGACTAGCAAAGCCTTATCGGCGATGGGGTCGAGAAAGGCGCCGATTTCGGAGCGCAGGTTGAACCGTTTGGCGATATACCCATCAAGGGCGTCGCTGAAGCCGGCGGCAACAAACACCCAAAACGCCAACAACATGGAGCCGTTCAGTATCAGCCACACGGTAAACGGAATCGATATCAGGCGCCCAAGGCTGATGAGATTGGGAATATTCAGCTTCAAGGTTTGGTATTTCAATTGTGTACTCCGGTTTGAAACGAAGGGCGGAAACGGCCCTATTTAGTCAGGGCCAGGGACCAACTGCCTTCTTCCTCCACCAAACTTAGATCGGCCTGGGCAAGAGCCAACTTCAATTGATCCGGATCGCCCAGGTAAAACAAATTAATGCGCGCCTCATTGCGTGACAAAAGAATTAAATCAACACGCTCGATCACGGCGACCTTTTTTAACCGTCTTTGCGCCTCGACCCAATCGGAAAGTCCGGTAATCGGCAGGGCCGTGGCCAAAACCGCGCTTAGGCCAAATTGCAGCAGATTATCGAGCTTCCATTGATCTTCGATCAGCCCAACCGCCTCGGCGGCACCGCGCGCCAGCATGGCCTTGACGGTCTCGCCCTTGCCGGTCGATACGCTTGTGTTGATGGATTGATAGCGCTCCGCCGAGCCATGGGTTTTGGCGCTGATTTTAATCGCCGGTACGCCGCGCCGCGTCGCCGTCAGTTGGGCATGGGCCACGATCACCGCCGAGACGCCGTAGTTTTTGGCAATCGATGTCAGCCTGGGCGCGTCGCCCTGGATCGCCAGTTCGCCGCCGCCAAGCGCCCGGATATCGCTCAAATCTCCACGCGGGAGCTGCATGGGCACCAGGCCATCGGCAATATCGATAGCCGCGAAGGCATCGCGCCAGATGTTGGAATCGTCCCACAGGGATACCGCGCCGGCGGATTCATAGACCGGCAGAACCAGAACCGGCTTGGAGCGCGTTTCGGCGAAATCAACTGCCATATCGCGCAAAAACTCTCGCACCGCGGTGGGTTTGAACCGGAAGGTCAATTTCGCTAAATATCGAATTTGCGAATTTTTTTGATCGGCCACCTGGATATCCTGGACCAGGGCCGAAATATCCTCAGGCAGCGCATCGCCGGCACGGACGTGATCGACGCGTACAGTCAGGCGTTTGAACAGCCGCTCAAAAGCTTTGCGCTCGCCGTTGGCAAGAGCCTTTTTGCGCGCAACTTCAGCCGATTCGGCCACCTCATCGACGGCAACACCGGAAACGGTGAACACGCCCAGCGATTGGGCGCCTGCCTGGCTCCCAATAAGGGCCAATGCCAACATGGCTGGCAGCACAGTCCAAACCCGCATAACCCTCACATATCCGGCGAATTTTCGGACGCGGTTCAGGCGTAGGGGCAGCCATGAGCTCATTCTGGTCAGCATCGCATCAATTCTGGTCTTGGCTTCCGGGGTCCGTTAAATTAGCACCACGGTACACTGGTAAAAGGATTTCCGCCATCTCCTCTGAAAAGGAAGCCAACGGCCTGTCTTATCGCGGCGCGGGCGTCGACATCGACGCCGGGGAACGTTTTGTCGATAATATCAAACCCCTAGCCGCCGCCACCAACCGCACCGGCGTGGTCTCCGGCATCGGCGGATTTGGCGGCCTGTTCGATACCAAGGCCGCCGGCTTCACCGATCCAATCTTGGTGGCCGCTACCGACGGGGTTGGCACCAAGCTGAAAATCGCCGCCGCCACCGGGCGCCATGACGGTATCGGCATAGATCTGGTCGCCATGTGCGTCAACGATCTGGTGGTGCAAGGTGCAGAGCCGCTGTTCTTCCTCGACTATTTCGCAACCTCGAAGCTCGATGCAGACGCCGATACCGATATCGTTGCCGGCATTGCCGAAGGCTGCCGCCTGGCCGGATGCGCGCTGATCGGCGGCGAGACGGCAGAGCTTCCGGGCATTTACGCGCCCGGCGATTACGACCTTGCCGGCTTTGCGGTCGGTGCCGCAGAACGCGGCACTTTGTTGCCGCGCGCGGATATCGCACCGTCGGACGTGGTTCTCGGGCTCGCCTCGGACGGGGTTCATTCCAACGGATTTTCCCTGGTACGCCGGGTGGTCGAGCATACGAGCGCCGGCTACGGCGATGCGGCGCCATTTGATAGCGCGCAAAGCCTGGGGGATGCGCTCCTCGCGCCGACGCGCATCTACGTTAAAAGCTGCCTAGGCGCCATCCGGCAGGGCAACGTCAAAGCCCTCGCCCACATAACCGGCGGTGGGCTGGTGGACAATCTGCCGCGCATATTACCTGATGGCCTCGGCATCGATTTGTACGCCAAGGCCTGGGATATACCGCCGGTCTTTCGCTGGATCAAAACCGCCGGCGGCGTCACCGAAGCGGAAATGGCGCGCACCTTCAATTGCGGCATCGGCATGGTGGTTATCGCTGCCCCCGACCATGCGGCCGATGTCGCCAAAATACTCACCGATGCCGGCGAAAACGTCACTCCCATTGGCGAGGTGGTCGCCCGAGCGCCGGATGACGCAAGCGTGGTCATCCACGATCAGGCGGCGGTTTGGGAATGATGCGCGTCGGCGTCTTGATATCAGGGCGCGGCAGCAATCTGCAATCGCTGATCGATGCCAGAGACGCCGGATCGCTCCCGGTCGAATTGGTATCCGTGATTTCCAACGTCGCCGGCGCGCCGGGCCTCGAGCGGGCCAAAGCGGCGGGCATTACCAGCAATGTCGTCGATCATAAAAAATTCGATGGGCGCGCGCCCTTTGAAGACGCCCTCAGCGCTGCGCTCCTTGACGCCGACGTAGAATTTTTGTGCCTGGCAGGCTTTATGCGTCTATTGACCGATGGCTTTGTGAACAAATGGCAGGACCGGCTTATCAATATCCATCCGTCCCTGCTGCCCGCCTTCAAGGGCCTGGATACGCACGCCCGCGCCATTGAGGCAGGCGTTCGCTTCGCCGGGTGCACTGTCCATTTCGTCCGCCCGACCATGGATGAAGGTCCGATCATCGTGCAGGCGGCGGTGCCCATCTTAAGCGGCGACACGCCGGCAAGCCTTGGCGAACGGGTTTTGGCCGAAGAGCACAAAATCTACCCCCTCGCGCTCCGCCTGATTGCCGAGGAGCGCGCCACCGTTGACGGTGCAAGGGTGATCATCGACGGCGCCGATGCGGCCATGGAGGCGGTGATAAACCCGCCTGGCTGACTTTAGCCGACGAGTTCCAATTCGGAGAAGAAGAAGGCGATTTCGCGGGCCGCCGTATCCGGCGCGTCCGAGCCATGCACCGAATTGGCTTCGATGCTTTCCGCGAAATCCTTGCGGATGGTTCCCGCGTCGGCGTTGGCCGGATTGGTGGCGCCCATGATTTCGCGGTTCTTGGCAATGGCGTCTTCACCTTCGAGGACCTGGACGACAACCGGGCCGGTGATCATGAAATTACAAAGATCCTCGAAAAATGCGCGTTCCTTATGCACATCGTAGAATGCCTCTGCCTGTTCAGGGGTCAGGCGTACGCGCTTTTGCGCAACGAAGCTGAGCCCCGCCTCCTCCAACCTGGCATTGATCTGACCGGTCAAATTCCGGCGCGTAGCATCTGGTTTAATAATGGACAACGTCCGTTCGATGGCCATGAAATCGAATTCCTCTTTCCTTAATTTTCCGTGTTACGGTTTCTAGTTCAATTTGCCGGCGCCAGGGAGGCACCGTTGAAAACCGGCGGATTAGTATACAACTCGAGTATGGCTGGCAACCAATTCTTACAAATTTAAACGTGCCTTGGGCAGTGTCAGTTCGACTTTCGTGCCTTGGCCCAGTGCGCAGGTGATTGACAACGCCCCTTGATGCAACGCCATGATGCCCGCCGCGAGATTGATTCCGAGCCCGGCTCCTGGCCGACCGTGGGCCGGTGCGTCCGGGACGCGGCCAAAAGGCGCCAGCGCAATATCCAGATCCGGGCCGGTCATGCCAGGACCGGTATCCTCCACCACAAACACAAGCCCGCCGCCACCGTTTTCGCCACTCGAAACCGTCACCCGTCCGCCGGCATCGGTGTAGTTCAGCGCATTTTCCAATATGCAATCCAGCGCTTGTACCAGACGGCGTTTGTCGGCGGTCAACGCGCGCGAATCCGTGTCCAGTTTGAATGTCAATGCCACGCCCCAGTCCGATGCCCGGTCAGACCAGCTTGATTCCAGTTCCTGCAATACCTGTTCGGCCTTTATCGTATCGTCGCTAAGGATAATGGCGTCGGCATTGAGTGAAAGGATCGCCATTATGGCGGTCAGGATATGTTCCAGACCCTGGCCGGACTGGTGGATGGCGGTCACATATTCAGTATATTTTTCATGCCCTAACGGTCCAAAAATGGCTTCGCTCATAGATTCCGAAAAGCCGAGGATAGCGGTCAATGGCGAGCGCACGTCATGGCGGGCATGGGCGTAGAATTCCCCGTCAATCACCGGCGGCCCGACTTCGCGGACAAGCTCTTTACCGGCCACCGGCGCCAATCCAATGCAACATAGTCTGATCCTCTGATACTAGGATTGAAGATAATTATAGGGCGCCAAAAACCCGGCGCGGGTGGAAACCTAGTTTTATTGCCATTTGAGCGGTCATACCATAGACAATATTCCGCCGACCCCGTAAGCAATGATCCCGGCCGGGCAAATATTCTTCAGCCTCGGCAACCAGGAGGTTCCCCGATGAGCGCACCCGATAGAATTTCCGGCGTCCTGACACCGGTTGTCACCCCGTTCGGCCAAGACCTGATGCCCGATGCGGAAAGCCTGATCGCCCAGTGCCGCTGGCTGTTGGCGCAGGACGTGGGATTGGCGGTGTTCGGCACCAACAGCGAGGCCAACTCCTTGTCCACGGACGAAAAACTGGATTTGATCGACAAGCTAGTGGAAGCCGGCATCGATGCCAGCCGCATGATGCCGGGAACCGGCACTTGCGCGATTACCGATACCGTGTGCCTGACCGACCATGCGGTGAAAGCCGGCTGCGGCGGCGTGCTGATGCTGCCGCCATTCTTTTACAAGGGCGTCAGCGACGATGGCTTGTTTGCCGCCTTCGCCGAAGTGATCGAACGCATTGGCGATGAAAATTTGCGGATTTATCTTTATCATATTCCGCCAATGTCCCAGGTACCGCTGTCGGTTGGATTGATCGAGCGGCTGATAAGGGCCTATCCGGAAACCGTGGTCGGCGTTAAAGACTCCGGTGGTGATTGGTCCAATACCAAATCCATGCTCGATCAGGGCTGGGATGATTTCAGGGTATTCGTCGGCGCCGAATCGTTCCTGCTGGCGAATATGCAGAACGGCGGCGCCGGCTGCGTTTCGGCCACCGCCAATGTTAATCCGGCGGCGATTAGGGATTTGTTCGAAAACTGGCAGAGCCCGGACGCAGCCGCCAAGCAGGCTGCCTTGGATGCGGTCCGCGACCGCTTCATGAAGGTGCCGATGATCCCGGCGCTCAAATCGGCGGTTGCGCATTTCTCGGGTGATCCAGCTTGGTCGGTGGTGCGCCCCCCGCTGATGGCCCTCGACGATGCGCAAAACGCCACGCTTTTCGGCGCCTTGGCGGAGATCGATTTCATTATGGAGGGTTTGAGCCAAAGCGATAAGCAGACCGCCCGCGGCTGAGCTATTGCAAGTCCTAATTTATTCCGGGTAGTGCCAGCCGCGCCAAGTATTCTTGAGGTGCGGATTGAGGCGCTTGGCATAAATGTCCAATATTCGTCCCGCCACCACACAAAGGATCGCGGTTGCCACAACTTCACGCACACCGCCAAACGAAAACCAGTAATCGTTGATGAAGGCGAGCAGTTCCACTCCTTTCCAAACTTCGAGGAAAATCATGATCAGAAAGCCGACGAAGAACATGTATAGCCAAGTGGAAAGCATATACAGCACCTTGGCTGTCTTCGGTCTTCGCCTCGGAATTTCGAGCTTAGTATCGCCCATGCAACTTCCGATCATAATTCGCTCCGCCGGGCGGTGCGCATGGCTATAGCGATCGACGCTTTATTCTATCCGTATAGCCTATTAATTTAAACCCGTAGCAATACCCCTTTCGCAAACGTAGCCTAGGAGTCGTCATGCCTCATGTCCCCCAGCCAGGTGTTTCCATCCATAAGAAATCGAAAACCTTCAAGGGTTTCACGGTCTTCGCACCTACCCGCTCCAAATTCGCCTATCTGATCAACATGAATGGTGAGGAGGTGCATCGTTGGGAAATAAACGAAGGCGCCATCAATCACGCGCTCCTGTTGGAAAACGGCAATTTATTCATCGGCGAGCGGGGGCCCGAAGAATCCCCGATCCCAACGGCGCGCGGTGGCCGCATCCGGGAATATGATTGGGACGGCAATGTGGTCTGGGATCATGTGGACAATACGCATCACCACGATGCCCGCCGCCTGGCCAACGGCAATACTGCCTATATCGCCTGGCACGCGATCCCGAAAAAAATCCAAAAGCGCATTAAGGGTGGGCTGCCCGGCACCGCCGCGCCAGACGGGCGCATCTATGGCGACGTGATCCGCGAAGTGAACCCGGCCGGAGACGTGGTTTGGGAATGGCGCTGCTGGGAACATATGAAGGTCGAGAATTATCCGATCACGGCGCAATATCCACGCGAAGAGTTTGGCCACGCCAACACACTGGTGCCGCTGGCCAATGGCGATTACTTGATTGGCTTTCGGGTCATCAATACGGTCGCCATCGTTGATCGCAAGACCAAAAAAATAAAATGGGAAATGCGCGACGATAGCTGGGGCGGCCAGCATGACCCGCACATCCTGCCAAACAAGAATCTGATGCTGTTCGCCAACGGCCAATTAACCTCGGCGGCGCATCCGTTTTCCCGGGTTCTCGAAATCAATACGCGGACAAAAAAAACCGTGTGGGAGTACCGCGACCCTCAGGTCATGAACTTTTGGAGCGGCTTTATCAGCGGCGCCGAGCGGCTTCCCAACGGCAACACATTTATCTGCGAGGGTGCCTACGGACGCTTCTTCGAGGTCACGCCCGAAGGCGAAACCGTTTGGGAGTACAACAATCCCTACGTGGGCCCGAGCCCGCTTTACGGCCATGAACAGAATTGGGTTTTCCGGGCGCACCGATATGCGGCAAGCTCGCCGCAGATCAAACGAAGGGTCAAACAGTAACCCATTCCCGACACCAGTGGAGGTAACGCGCCATGACCACCCAGGCAGAATCCGAAATCCTGACACAGACCGGGCCGGGCACGGCGATGGGCGACCTGATGCGCCAATATTGGATACCAGCAGCCGCCTCATCGGAAATCACTGCCGATGGCGATCCGGTGCGGATCAAGTTGCTGGGCGAGGAATTGATTGCCTTTCGGGATTCCTCCGGGCGCGTCGGCATCATGGATCATCGCTGCCCGCACCGCTGCGCATCGTTGTTTTTCGGGCGCAACGAAGAGGACGGCATCCGCTGCGTCTATCACGGTTGGAAGTTCGACGTGGAGGGTAATTGTCTCGATATGGCCAACGTACCACCGCACCAAGACTTCAAGCAAAAAATCAAAGCCAAAGCCTACAAGACTGCCGAGCGCAACGGTCTGGTCTGGGTGTTCATGGGTGATCAATCGAGCGTCCCGGCCTTGCCCGATATCGAGCCTAACTTATTACCCGAAAACGAAGTGCGCATCATGTTCGTGCAGCGCGAATGCAACTATATGCAGGCACTGGAAGGCGATATCGACACCTCTCATTTCAGCTTTCTACATGCCGGCGGGGTCAATGTTGAAGACATTTCACGGGACGAGATCGCCCATTACAACATTGTCCATCCGCAGCCCGAATATCACGTCGCCGACACTGATTGGGGAACCATGTATGGCGCCCACCGCCCAGCCGGGCCAGATCAAACCTATTGGCGCTTTGCCCAATTTTTCTTCCCGTTCTGGACCATGCCGCCGGATGGCGACTTTGCCGATCACATCATCGCCCGCGCCTGGGTGCCGATGGATGACACCCACACCATGTTCGTCCATATATCGTGGATGAATAACAAGCCGGGCCTGCGCACCGACAAGGCCGGCGTTCCCCTGCCGGGCATGTCTATCGGCATGGAAAAGCTGCCCAATACCACCGATTGGCTAGGGCGGTTCCGCACCAAGGCCAACGCCGGCAACGATTATCTATTGGACCGCGCGGCCCAGCGAAACGGAAACTATACCGGCATCACCGGCATCCATTTGCAGGATCAGGCGATCACCGAAAGCATGGGTGCGATTACCGATCATGGCTTCGAGCATCTTTCCCCCAGCGACGAGATGATCACCCAGACCCGCCGCCGCCTGGTGGTTGCGGCCCGCGAATTCGCCAAGACCGGCGCGCCGCCACCTTGCGTGACAAATCCCGATGTCTTTCTAAAAGCAAGGGGCGGTGATTTCGTCGCCCCGAAAGAGGCCGAGTGGCGGGACGTGTATGACCAGCAGATGCAAGGCTCCAAAGATCCGACCGGCCGGCTGCTTGCCGCCGAATAGAAAATAATTGGGATAAAACGGCGGCGGCGGCGGACCGCGCCATGTGGGACATGGGACAACGTGCGTTGGGACCGGATGCCTGCTCCCGCTTGACCCTAATTTCCATACGGTAATATTCGAGTTTGTGGGATTTATCCCAATTATTTTTTATCCAAATAAATGGGAAAATGTATTGCACGTGCCCCCGCCCATGGCGTAAATGGCCGCGAAATTAGGAGTTACATACAGAATGAACGCGAAATCGGTACCTAGCGATCTGGAAATTGCCCGCGACGCGACGCCGGCGCCCATTCAGGAAATCGCCGACAAATTGGGGCTGGATCAGGCAGCCGTGCTTCCCTACGGACGCGCCAAGGCGAAAATCGATCTCGAATATTTGGCGAGCCTGAACGACCGGCCCGACGGCAAACTGGTACTGGTAACCGGCATGACGCCGACGCCCGCCGGCGAAGGCAAGACCACGACCACCGTCGGTCTCGGCGATGCGCTCAATCGGATGGGCAAGAAAACCGCGATCTGCCTCCGCGAGCCTAGCCTGGGGCCTTGCTTCGGAATGAAAGGCGGCGCCGCCGGCGGCGGTTACGCCCAGGTCATTCCGATGGAAGACATCAACCTCCATTTCACCGGCGATTTTCACGCCATCGGCTCGGCCCACAATCTGTTGTCGGCGATGCTCGACAACCATATCTATTGGGGCAATGCGCTGGGCATCGATTCGCGCCGTATAAGCTGGCGCCGGGTTGTTGATCTGAACGACCGCGCCTTGCGTACCATCACAGGTTCTCTCGGCGGCGTCGCCAACGGCTATCCGCGCGAGGATCATTTCGACATCACCGTCGCGTCCGAGGTGATGGCCATCTTTTGCCTGGCCCGCGATCTTGCCGATTTGGGGGATCGTCTTGGCAACATCCAGGTTGGCGAGACCCGGGACCGCGAGCCGGTGACAGCGCGCCAGCTTGAGGCATCCGGCTCGATGACCGCGCTCTTGAAAGATGCGCTGATGCCGAACCTGGTGCAGACCCTGGAAGGCAACCCGGCCTTTGTCCATGGCGGACCGTTCGCCAATATCGCCCATGGCTGCAATTCGGTGATCGCCACCCGCGCCGGCATGAAAACGGCGGACTATACGATAACTGAGGCCGGCTTCGGCTCTGACTTGGGCGCCGAAAAATTCTTTGATATTAAATGCCGCAAAGCCGGGTTGGCGCCCGATGCGGTGGTCCTGGTGGCCACAATCCGCGCCTTGAAAATGCATGGCGGCGTGGCCCGTGACCAGCTTGGCGCCGAGGATTTGGGCGCGCTCGGCGATGGTCTTACCAACCTGACCCGCCATATCGAGAACCTGCAGCAGTTCGGCATTCCGGTGACCGTGGCGCTCAACCGTTTTTCCAGCGATACCGACGCCGAGATTGCGCTGGTGCTCAAAACCGCCACCGAGAACGGCATCGATGCCGTCGAGTGCACCCATTGGGCCGATGGCGGCGCCGGCACCGAAGCGCTGGCCGCCCGCGTTGTCGATAACATCGAAAGCAATCCGGGCTCGTTCAAATTCCTTTACGAGGATGATCTGCCCCTTTGGGAGAAGATCGAGACAATTGCCAAGCGCATTTACCGAGCCGCGGACGTTACCGCCGTCGATCGGGTGCATCAGCAGATCAAAGCCTATCAGGATGCCGGTTATGGCGATCTTCCCATCTGCATGGCGAAGACGCCGCTCAGCCTGTCGGCCGATCCGAAACTGCTGGGCGCGCCGGACGGCCACGAAGTACATATCCGCGAAGTGCGGCTGTCCGCCGGGGCCGGGTTCCTGGTGGCAATATGCGGCGATATCATGACCATGCCCGGCCTGCCAAGAGTTCCGGCGGCGAACAATATCAGCGTCAACGAGACGGGCCAGATCGAAGGGTTGTTCTAGGGCCCGGTCCGGCCCATTGGCGAAGCTATCTTTCCATGTCAATGAAGTGCGCCAGCACAAGTGGGAGCTGGCGCTAGCGTTGTTCATCGCGCTCGCCGGCGCCCTCATATTTGGCTGGCTGCGCATGCCGCTGCCTTGGATGCTGGGCCCGTTGTTTGGGGTCACTATCGCGGCTCTCTCAGGCGTCAATATCTGGATGCCGGAATGGCCGCGCTCGCTGATGATCGGCGTGCTTGGTGTCTTTTTCGGCACCACCATCTCGCCGGACTTCGCCGAACAAATCCTCACGTGGCTACCCAGCATTGTTACCCTGCTGATCAGCGTGACCATCACCACGGCCATTGTCATGGCCTATTTTCGCGCCTTCGCCGAGCACGATCCGGTAACCGCCTATTTTTCCGCCAACCCCGGCGGCATGATTCCGATGGCCCTTATGGGCCGCCATTATGGCGGCGATGAGCGGCTGATATCGATGATCCAGTCGATCCGCATGGTACTCACGGTCATTACCTTCCCGATAGCCTTTCGTTTCCTGGCCGGCTACGAGCCCACCGGCATCGTCGGCACAGGCGCCACGCTGACCGATATGGCGCCGATAGATTTCCCGGTGATTCTGGCCCTCGCCATAGTCGGTGCCCTGGTAGCCAAGCGCCTGCGGGTGCCTGTACCGCTGCTGCTGGGGCCGATGATCCTGATCGGATTTTTGTCGGTCGCCGGCGTCGGAAGCTGGCAAATTCCCGATGGGCTTGTCGCCTTCGCTCAGCTCGTAATCGGCGCCCGTATCGGCGCCACCTTCAAAAACATCCGGCTCAAAACCGTCGGCGTCCAGTTGGTGCACGCCGTCATCGCCGCTTACATGATGATGGGGCTGGCGGTCCTTTTCGCCTGGCTCGCCACTTTCGCCTCGGAAATTCCGGCGCCGGCGCTTATTCTGGCTTTCGCGCCGGGCGGCTTTGCCGAAATGACCATCGTCGGGTTTGGCCTCGGAGCGGATATTGCGTTTATAGTCAGCCATCAGTTAATTCGTTTTTTCTTTATCATCGGCCTGGTGCCCGTCGCCGTCAGGATCATGAAGTTCGAACCCAAAGAACCTTAATCAAGATCGATACAGTCAGACCGGGAGCGCCATGAAATCCTTCAAGAACAATCTGATCTGGATCCTGTTCATGGTTTTCATCATTGGCACGCTGGTGATGCTGCTGTCCACCGGGCCCGATCCGCTGGCGCCGCCGCCGCAATATTCGGCCATCGTTGAGCCCGCCGCGCCGACCGCCGAGCAACCCAAGTCAGAGTCCCGTCTGAAACGCGCCAGCCGTTCAAACCAGTTGCGCCGGCTGGCACTTGTCCAGACGCGCGAAGGCAACCTGGACCGTGCCCTGGAGCTGCACCGGCAATCTCTGGCGCTGGAGACCGATTTGAAAAACTCGGCCGGCATGGCCATTCAGCACGATCATATGGCCAACCTTTTCATAGCCAAGGGCGACGGGACCAGGGCCTGTGGCACCTGGATTATGGCGCTCTCAGCCCTCGGCCCGGCGCCCAAGACCTCGCGCTTTTCCTTGAAAAACCCGCACGCCGGCGAGCGCTTGCGGGCGCGCGTTCTCAAAAGCTATAAGGAAAACGCCTGCCCGCAATAAAGCCTGTCTAGACGGATTTCTCCTGCCACTTACCGGCTTCGTTTTGCTGCCAGTAGGTGAGCGTGTGGCCGCTGTCTTTGAGCGCCCGCCAGCGTCCTCTGGCGGCTTCCAGGGCGGCTTCGTCGTTACCGTCAAAGAGATCAAAACCACGCTCGAACTGGCCCAGATCGGCCACCTCGGCGCCGTCGGTGAGGAACACGAACTCGGCGCCGTTGGGATTTTCGTCTCTGTTGGTCAGCCATACCGGCTGCACCTCTGCCGCGCCGTCCTTGGCGCTGCCGTGGGGCAGCCAGCCGTTTGGGTTTTGCGTCCAAAGAAGCGCGTTCAAATCCTCGCACCGTTCTTCCGATCCGGTCACCACCAGCCCGCGCTTGCCCGCGCTAAGCGTCCGCTGCAACAACGCCGGCAACACCGCCGCCAGAGGCGAGCGCTGCAAATGATAGAAGGCGACGTCGGTCATCGGCCCCGGCTACTAGCCTTCGTAATGATCGGCGACCAGCCGTTCCAAAAGGCGGACGCCGAACGCGGTGCCGCCCTTCGGCACCGTTGGCTTATCGCCCTTCGACCAGGTGACGCCGGCAATGTCGATATGCACCCAGGGGGTATCGCCGACGAAGCGCTTCAGGAATTGGGCGGCGGTGATAGAGCCGGCACCCCGGCCACCGATATTTTTCATGTCGGCGGCGTCGGAATTGATCATCTTGTCATAGGCGTCGCTCATCGGCAGGCGCCAAACCAGCTCGCCAACCGCCTCCCCAGCAGATGAAAGCCGCTCGCATAGACGGTCATTGTTGGAGAACAGACCCGCATGCTCACTGCCAAGCGAGACGATTATGGCGCCCGTGAGGGTTGCCAGGTTGATCATGAATTTGGGCTTGAAGCGCTCCTTGCAGTACCAGAGCGCGTCGGCCAGAACCAGCCGTCCCTCGGCGTCGGTGTTCAAAACTTCGATGGTCTGACCCGACATGGAGGTGACGATATCGCCAGGCCGCTGGGCCTTGGACGACGGCATGTTTTCGACCAGGCCGACGACGCCGACCACGTTCACCTTGGCCTTGCGCCCGGCCAACGCCTTCATCAAACCGATGACCACGCCGGAGCCGCCCATGTCCCACTTCATGTCTTCCATGCCCGCCGACGGCTTGATCGAGATGCCGCCGGTATCGAAGGTGACGCCCTTGCCGATGAAGGCGATGGGAGCATTTGCCTTGCCCTTGCCAGTCCCGGCGCCGTTCCATTGCATGACCACCATTTTGGAATCCCGGTCGCTGCCCTGGCCGACACCCAGAAGCGCGCCCATGCCGAGGCGGCGCATGGCGGCTTCGCCCAGTATCTCCACCTTGACGCCCAGTTTCTCCAAAGTCTTGGCTTGTTTGGCGAGCGTGTCGGGATAAATGATATTGGCCGGCTCGGACACCAGATCGCGGGTGAAGAAGACGCCATCGGCGATTTTCCCCAAAGACGCATAGGCTTTCTTGGCATCGGCAAAACGCCCGCATTGGATGGTGAGCGCGTTCAGCGACGGCTTGTCGGACGCCTTTTCCTTGGTCCGGTATTTGTCGAACCGGTAAGAGCGGAGGCGCGCGCCAAAGGCGATCTGCGCGGCCATTTCAGCGGCCGTCATGTTGGCATCGGACACCGGGTCCACCGATATCGCGACCTTGCCGCTTTTGATGCGCCGCGTGCCGGCATAGATGGTACCGCCCAGCTTCTGCATTTCCAGATCGGTCACGTCGGTGCCCTTACCGAGCCCAACCACCATGATCCGTTCCAGCCGCGTGCTCGCCGGCGCGATGATGTTCAGGCTCTGACCCTTATTGCCCTCAAAGCGGCTTGCGCGGATGGCGCGTTTTATCGCGCCGCCTGATTTGGCGTCCAGCTTTTGCGCAGATGGCGTCAGCACGCCCTTTGCAAGGGCGGCGACGACGGCAGTTCCGGTTCCCGGCAAGGCCGGCTTGGCAAAGGAAATTTTCATGAAAACCTCGTTCGTATTTTTGTCCAGACTATCTTCGAAGAACTGTAACCTGGGCGCGCCCAATTGAAAGCACAAATCACTTGCATGACATCAGTCTTCATCCGCCGCTTCTTGCCGGTAGCCGCCGAGCAGCCATATCAGCCCGCCCGGCAAGGCGGCGACAATACCGGCGAGGCCGAACAACAGCGACAGCACAAAAGCATCGCCCTCGGCAACGCCAACAAACCCAAAGGCGGCGACCATGGCCGTCTCCCGCAATCCCCAGCCGGCGATGGAAATCGGCACTGAGGCGATCAGCATCACCGGTGGCACCAGCACAAGGCAATCGATGGGACTGACGGCGATGCCCAGCGACAGCGCAATGAAATAAACCATCAGCGATAACAGGACCATGCCGAGGATACCGAACCCAACCGCCGCCATGGCGCGCGCCGGCGCCAGGAACAGGCGCTTGCTATCGCCGGCCAGATTGGCGGCGCCGCGCACCAGCGACCAGCGCCGGTAGCGTTCCGGAATGCGGTCGAGCAGCATCAGAAACACGATGCCGGCAACGGCGACGGCTGCCAGGGCCGGGAATACAAATTTCGCCGGATTGTCGCCGATGCGGGCCAGCAGGAACGGCTGCGTCGCCACCACCAGCACGATCAGCCCAAAGACATTGACCACCCTTTCCAGCATCACCCCGTTGACGGCGCCTTGCAGGCTTAAGCCATGTTTGCGGGCCAAGATCATGCGCACTGCATCGCCGCCCACCGACGACGGCAGGGTTTGATTGAAAAAGACGCCCACATAGAGGATTTGAAAGCTTTGCCAAAGGGGCAGCACGGCGTCGATGGCAAGCATCACGGTGCGCCAGCGGAGCGTGTTGTTGGCCAGCAATAGGATAAAGACGCCCAGCGCCGTCAACAGATAGCCCATATCCAATTGGCGCAACCTGGCGGCCGACGCGCCGATATCGAAATTGGCGGCGATAAACCACAACAGCCCGCCCGATACGGCCACCTTGGCCGCGAAAATTATCCAGCTTTTTTTCATATCTCGGAATCAGAACCTGATCGGCGCAGTTGGGATAGATATTCGTTTAGCATATCCCCGCCACGGGTAAAGGGCCGGGCCGGAAACGCGACATAATTTGTGTGAATATCTGGTATGGTTTGGTAGGGATTGGTATGGATAAGTATGGTTTTTGGCCCGTCAGATGCGCCATGTTTTGGCGAAATCTACCATCCCCATTTATCATCATTTTTAGCGCACCCCTCGCAAGCCACGATGGCCAAAAGGCCTATGTATTTATGTATCTATTTAGAACAAAAATTGAACAATGCAAGTCGCGGAAGACCGTTCCACACTCTTTCCCGATCCAGCCGCTGCCGCGAAACGCGCCAGCCCGTAGTCTCAAGCCCCCTACCTTCGTTCCTTTTGTAAAGGTTGTTCATCCTGACTGATGCGCGGTATCCGGAATTGGGTCGGATTAGCCGGTCGATTGAATAGCCAGGGGCCAAATTCGTTGGCCGCGCGCATTCAAATAATTTGGTAAACGGTCACCGGTTTAAATCGGTGACCGTTTACTTTTTATCGAATTATCACACCATGGCGAGGTTGCCGTCTTCGGCCATGACCTCGGCGTCGGCGCCGGTGATGCCGTCCAGGACAACCACTTCGGAGAAGTCGTCGGCGCCGCCGTCGGCGTCAACATAGACCGAGGTCGCATCGCCGCTTTCCACAAGTTTGATAAAATCGCCAATGGCCAGGCCGTCCGCGAAGCCCGAGATCAACTCGGAAAAATCCAGCACATCACCGCCGGTACCGATCTCGAAATCTGTGATGGTATCGACGCTGCCGTCGCTTGCGGTAAAAGCAAAGGTGTCGGAGCCTATGCCACCCGTCAGCGTGTCCGAGCCTTCGCGGCCATCCAGAACATCGTCGCCGCCCATGCCCGATAGGGTGTTGGAGGCGGCGCTACCGAGAAGTGTGTCATCAAATTCACCGCCGACGGCATCGATGAGAGCGATTTCCACGTCGAAATTGATGGAGCCGTAGCCGTCGATATTGAGCGTGATGCTGTCGGAGGAATAATCAACGCTGTCTTCCGGCATCTCCAAGGTCAAATCGAAGGTATAGGTGCCGGGGCCAGCATCGGCGTAGGATTCCGGCGTCACCGAAGTCACGTACCCGTAATCATCGCTGTCGATGGATATATCCAGACTGATCTCGGCTTCTGTAAGGCCGGTTGTGATGGCGCCGAAAAGATCCGAGGAATCGCTCGAAATTTCTGTCACATAACCGAAGCCCCAGCCGTCCACCAGATCCTGATAGAGCCCGGTGGTATTGTAGCCGGTCCAATTGGCGATCGCGAAGATCGGCGTGATGTTGGCGGCGGCCAGCATTTCGCCGACGACTTTCACCGCCGGGTAATCCTCGATCTCTGAATAGGTGCCGGTGGCCGCATCGTAGGATGTGACTTCGGAGTCATAGTCGTTGGCTACCGGGTCCACCAGTTCGGGATACATATCATAGACGGCATCACCGTAATAGCCGAGCAGCATATCCAGCGCCTCGGCGAAATCGCCGGCCTCGTGATAGGGCGCATCGGACGAGAGGACGACGAAGCGTTCGGCGCCATCGCGGAAACCGATTTCATCACCGCCGCGCACGGCCACCTGGACCAACGCTTCCAATTGGGATTCCGGCGCATCGGCGCCCGATTGGGTGTAGAGGGAATCCAACGTGTCGGCAAAAATCTCGCGGTCATCGGTTATGGCGAGATCGGTATTGTAGGTGTAATCGGGATAGTAGGAAGAGCCGAAGTTGGCCAGCGGCTTATCGACAAAACTGCCAAGGCCGAACTGGACATCGTAATCGGCGCTTAAGCTATCCCACAATTCCAGCAGGTTGGTCTGCACTTGCGGCAGATCGTCATAGAAGGAGCCCGACAAGTCCTGCACCATGAACACGTCGAACACCGGCGGCAGTTCGGACACTTCCACATCCAGCGATACGTTGACGATGGAATCGGGATACAAGGTGACGCTGACACTTTCGATCGACAACGCGCCGTCGCTGGTGATGATCTCGCCAACCTCGCTGGTGCCGGTTTCGGTGGACGTGGCGGCCAGATCAATAACCACCGGGCCGCTGTCTCCACCGCTAGGATCGGTCTCCGGCTCTTCTTCCGGCTCTTCGGCTTCGAGGACGTTGATTTCCAGGTTTTCTATATTGCGGATATTGAGCCCGAACGAGGTTTCGAAAGTAGGATGCTTGTCGGAGTTGACGCTTTTGTCGTTGAAGGCGTGGCCGGCGGAATTGTTAGTGTTGGCGGTGTCCGCCATCCAGGCTTCGAGAGAGTCCAGCTCTTCCGCCAATTCGTCATATTCTTCCGCCGTCAGGGTCAGGCGCAAAGTATCGTTACCCTTGCCGCCGTCGTAGTAATCCACGGCGCCAATGTTTTCGGACAAGGTGTATTCGAGGGCATCGTCGCCCTTCTCGCCGTCCACAACGTCGGAGCCGGCGCCGCCGTCGAGCGTATCGTCCCCGTGGCCGCCGCGCAGCCAATCGTCGCCGTCCATTCCCGATACAGTGTCATCGCCTTTCTTGGCGAAGACCACGTCGGTATCGGCGCTACCGTCCAGGATTTCGTCGGATCCATCGCCGATAACTTTATCATCGGCGGCGGTGACAAAATCAGACGGGCTTGGCCCCCGGCTTGAGGCCGTGAATTCAAATGATGGCGCATCAAAGCTGGCGCCGAAATCCGATCTGGATGCACCTAGATCGATGCCCGGCTCGCCGGCGTCGGAGAACTCGAAGCGTCCCCGCGCCGGTGCCGGCGGGACGTCCGGCACATCCGGAGTGTCCGGGGCTGCGGCAACGTCTGAGGCGCCATCATCATCGGTATCGTCGGCATCGTCGCTATCTTCGGCTTCTTCTTCCGCTTCCGCCTCGCCGTCGGCGTCGCCGTCCAGGGATAAAAGCGTGGTCACGCCGGACGCCAGTTCCAATCCGGAATCAACGTCTTCGTCACCTTCGGCCACGTCTTCGCCTTCGGCAGTTTCGTCGCCGCTCTCGTCTTCGGTTTCGGTTTCTTCACCGTCCAAGGTTTCCGGGGCACCTTCTTCCGACCCTTCGGGGGGTTCTTCGGATTTGATTTCAATATCGCCTTCGGTGGGGGTCGCGTCAGTCGATGAATCTGCCATAATTTTCGCTCCGTTTTCTGGAATTCTGTTAAATAATGATTATGTTTTATATTTAATAACTTATCATCGTTAAGATAAATAAATCATAATCCAAATATTAATTCAATATTAAATTATTTATATAAAATAAACATAAAATAAAAACATAGTTTATTTACTTTATATGATAATTTTATTTGAATTTTATGTAATTACTGGCTCGATTTCTTGGCGGAATTTAGCGGTTTGACGGCAGATTTCTGTAAAATGTCGGTTGAAACCCGAACGGGAATAGGGTTTGCTTTATTGAGGGGCACAATTATATGCGGGGAGAATGATCATGGATGATGGCTTCCAATCCCAATTCCAGGGCGAAACCGATGGGCTTCAGACCCGGGTGCCGGTCGGCGAATTGCTGACCGAGGCCCATTTCGATGCGGAGCGCGAGCGCATCTTCCGCCGCTCCTGGCTGTACATCGGGCGCGAAAGCGACGTGCCAGAAAAGGGCAGCCACATGGTTCGCGATCTGCCGTTCTTGAAAACCTCGCTATTAATCGTGCGCGGCGAGGACGGCCAGGTCCGCTGCTTCCACAATCTCTGCACCCACCGGGGCAATAAGCTGGTGCGCGGCGGCGCAGGCTGTTCGCGCTACCTCACTTGTGGCTTTCACGGTTGGACGTTCGAGACCGATGGCACCCTCGGCACGATCACCGACGAGCATCAGTTTCGCGATCTCGACCGTTCCAAGCTGAACCTGCCCCAAGTGCATACGGAATGCTGGGAAGGCTTGGTGTTTATCAATCTGGAAAAAGAGCCATCGGTGAATTTGGCCGAATGGCTGGGCGAGATGTACGGCCAGTACGAGGGCTATTTTGACCGCCTGGTGTGCGCCACGCGCATGCGGGTGGTGGTCAACTGCAATTGGAACCTGGCCGTCAATTCGTTCATTGAAGGCTATCACACCAAATATATTCACCACAATTCGGTGCCCGACTATCAGGGTGGGCGGGTCAATCCGCAGCGCCACCGGCCCTGGATGGAACTGTTCGAGCGCCATCACCGCTATTCGGCGCCGGCCAATCCCGATCACAAATATACCGCCGCCGAGGCCATCGCCTGGAACTGGGGCAAGCGCTGCATCCCGTCCTTTGACGGCGACATGACCGGCATGCCGCCCGGCGTCAATCCAGGCCGGGTTGATAACTGGGCCTTCGATATTGTCCAATTCTTTCCCAATATCGTGATGGCGGTCAGCAATCACCGGCTGATGGAAATGCAGTTCTGGCCCATCGATGTGAACCACACGGAGTTTATAGGTACGGTTTACCTTTATCCGCCAAAAGACCTGGGCGAACGTATCAGCCAGGAGTTTGTCCGCTCCCGCGCCCGCCAGGTGGTGTTCGAGGATTTGAATACCTTGGAAGCCCAGCACCAAATGCTGTCGTCGGGCCAGCTAACCCATCTGCAATTGTCACAGCAAGAGATCGCCGTGCAGCACCACTTCAAGGTTGCCGGCGACATGCTCGGTAACCGGGGGGAATAGGATCATGGCCAATATTGAACTGCCCGCCGGCTTCGAAGCGCTTGCCGATATCGGTCCCGACTGGCTGATCGCCGACGAACATGGCCGCCACGTCAAACGGGTGACCAGCGACCTGGCAACGGTGCGCGCCTTCTACGACAAAGTGGTGGCCGAGCTGGACCGCATGATCGCCTATTTACAGCCCAAGGACGCCGCCGCGCTGACGGCGGGGGAGCGCAATCTCTATACCTTGGCGTTGGTTTGCATGGAGATGTCGCACCCCATCGATCTCGGTTGGGACGATACCGATATCGACGACACCTTCCCCTGGCAGCGGATCGAATTTCAGGCCGTGCCCGAATATCTGGACGGCCTTGATCCTGAATAAAGATCAAGCCTTAGCGCGAAGGCGCAAGGGTTTCCGCTGCCGGCCCCAGGTGCCGGGGGGCCCATCGAATATGCCGGCGCATTGGGTGCCGCAGGACGTGCAGGCGCCGGTTTCGGTCAAGTTCCAGGTGGATAGCTGATACCAGTCGCGCCCGATCAGGACCTCGCCGCATTGATGGCAATAGGTGCTGGATGAATCCGCATCGTGCACGTTGCCCACATAGACATAGCGGAGCCCATATTCGTGGGCGATGGCGCGGGCGCCGCGCAAAGTATCCGCCGGCGTCGCCTCGATATCGCGCATTTTCCAATCGGGATGGAAGGCGGAGAAATGCAAGGGCACGTCATTGCCCAGATTTTCCGCTATCCAGGCGCATTCGGCGTGCAATTCTGCTTCTGAATCATTCTGGCCGGGGATCAAAAGCGTGGTGATCTCGAACCACACATCGGTCTCGTGCTTCAAATATTTCAGCGTTTCCAGGACCGAGGCCAGGCTGGACGTGCAAAGCTCGTTGTAGAATTTTTCGGTGAACCCCTTCAGATCCACGTTGGCGGCGTCCATGTGCTGAAAAAACTCAGCGCGGGGCTCTTCCGTAATGTAGCCCGCCGTCACCGCCACCGTCTTGATGCCCTTTGCGTGGCAGGCTTCGGCCACGTCGACGGCGTATTCCAAAAAGATCACCGGATCGTTGTAGGTGAAGGCAACGCTCTTGCATTCGGTGATACGCGCCGCCTCGGCGATCATCTCCGGCGTCGCCTGATCCTGCAACCGGTCGAACTGGCGGGATTTGGAGATATCCCAGTTCTGGCAAAACTTACAGGTCAGGTTGCAGCCCGCCGTACCGAAACTGAGGATCGGCGTTCCCGGCAGGAAATGATCCAGCGGCTTTTTCTCCACCGGATCGATACAGAAGCCCGACGAGCGGCCATAGGTGGTCAGCACCATGGCGCCATTTTCGGCGGCGCGCACAAAACACAGCCCGCGCTGGCCATCGCGCAATATGCAAAAGCGCGGACATAGGTCGCACTGCACCCGGCCATCGTCCAAGGTGTGAAAATAGCGCGCCGGGTGCGCGCCAGGATAAACTTCCGCGTCCATGGGAGGAGTATAGCACAAATTTGGCCAGAACATTGGCAATGCCTTGATGGGCATCAATGCCAAATTTGCTGGCCGCGCTATGCTGTTGGGACGCTTTGGCGAGCGAATGAGCATGGATCGGGTGATGGCCACCCTTAAGCCCATGAGCAGGCGGCGAAGACATTCGGCGGTGGCTGTTACCGAATATTTTGACAAGGAACAGACCAATGACGATTGCAAGAAAACTAAACAAATTTCTAGCCGATAACGATATCCAGTTTGAAACCGTTACCCACGTGTTGACGGGATCAAGTTCGATGAGCGCCGAGGTCGCTTCGGTCAGCGGCGATGATCTGGCAAAAGCGGTCGTGTTTCACGACGACGAAGGCTATGTGGTGGCCGTTGTGCCGAGCACGCACCGGGTTGAAGTGCACACACTGGAAAAGCTGCTTGATCGCGATCTCTCTCTGGTGACCGAGCAGGAACTGGATGTGCTGTTTGCCGATTGCGAGATCGGCGCGGTGCCGCCGGTGGGCCCGGCCTACGGGCTTCCAGTGGTTCTCGACGAGAGTCTCAAGGGGCACGACAGGATGCATTTCGAAGCCGGCGACCACCGCACCCTGATCAGCGTCAACAGCCAGAACTTTGCCAAGCTGATGGACACTGCAACGGTCGGATCGTTTAGCCATCATAGGTGAATAGGAGTAAGCGAAGAAAGGTCTGCCCGCCCATTTTTAATGCGTGGACGGGAATGCGACGGGTCCGTAAGATGAAATTATGGCCCTCGTAACCGCACGAACTTTCGCCAAATCCAATGTCCGCCCGCCCGCCGTGGCGGGGACGTTCTATCCCGGCGAGCGGGCTGAGCTGGAAGCCTCGGTGCGCCAATATCTAGAGCGCGCCAAAACGGAAATCGGCGTTTCTGACGGCCCGCCGCCAAAGGCCGTAATCGCGCCCCATGCCGGCTATGTCTATTCCGGGCTGACCGCCGCCGCCGCCTATAACGCGCTGGCACCGGCCGGGAGCATTATCCGCCGGGTTGTCTTGCTCGGCCCCTGCCACCGGGTGGCGGTGCGCGGCCTTGCCTTGCCGTCGGCGGACAGCTTTGCGACGCCGCTGGGTAACGTGCCTGTCGATCAAGGGTTGGCGCGGAAAATTCTGGCCCTGCCCCAGGTCAGCGTCTTTGACGACACCCACAAAGATGATCATGCCCTCGAAGTGCATCTGCCGTTTTTGCAGGTGGTGCTTGAGCAATTCTCCATCGTGCCGCTGATCGTCGGTCAGGCGACATCGGAAGAGGTGATGGAAGTTATGGAAGCCCTTTGGGGCGGGCCGGAAACGCTGATCCTGATTTCATCCGACTTGAGCCATTATCTGCCCTATGCCGACGCACAAAAAAGCGACGATGCGGCGCGCCAAGCCATCGAGCGGTTGGACGGGCTCGGCCTCGGCGACGAGGCGGCCTGCGGGCGCCATTCGATCCGGCCTTTGTTGAGCCTCGCCCGGCAAAAGGGGATGCAGGTTCAGACGCTGGACGTGCGCAATTCGGGCGATACGGCGGGCACCAAGGACAAGGTTGTGGGCTACGGATCCTGGCTGTTTAGGGAGGGCGGCGCGCGCAAAGAGACGGAAGACGCGTTCGGCGGCCAGACCCGCGCGATGCTGGATGCGCATGGCTCCAGTCTTTTGAAACTGGGCGCGGCGACCATTCTCAACCATCTTGGCGGGCAGAAACAGATGCGCCTGGAGATGAAGGATTTCCCCGAACCCCTGCACGATAACGGCGCCTGTTTTGTCACCCTCAACAAGGACGGCAATCTTCGCGGCTGCATCGGCTCGATCCAGGCGCACCGGCCATTGATTACCGATGCCGCCGAAAACGCGGGGCGCGCCGCGTTTCGCGATCCGCGCTTCAAGCCGCTCGCCGCTGAAGAATTAAGCCAACACGACATCACCATGCATATTTCGGTCCTGAGCCCGCAGGTGCCGATGAATTTTTCTTCCGAGGCCGATCTGGTATCGCAGTTGCGCCCCGGCCTGGACGGGGTTGTGTTGCAGGACCAGGACAAGCGCGGCGTCTTCCTGCCGGTGGTCTGGGAGCAACTGCCCGAGCCACAAGAATTCTTCACCCATTTGAAGCGCAAGGCGGGGCTTCCCGATGACCATTGGTCCGCCACCGTGCAGGCGTGGCGCTATGTGACCGAGGGCGTTTCGTCGGAAGAGATGGACAACGCAGACGAATTCTGGACCCCGTCATAGGGGCTGCAATAGCCAAATTTTTCTGCTAACAGTCAGCGCCGGAAATCACCTATCACCCATTGGGGAGGGCTAATATTATGGCGATCAATATCCGCCGTATCGTCACCGACCATGATGCCGACGGCAAAGCTATCGTCAGTTTCGATAGCGTCATGGACAATGTTACCCAGCTCCGTTCGGGCAATTCAAACAGCGTTCTTTGGATGACCGAAGATACCCCCGCAGAGATCGAAGGCGGTGATGATCCGGCTTACGCGAGCCTCGATATCGAGCCGCCCGAGCGCGGCTCGATCTTTCGCATCATTGAATTGATGCCGGGCAAGGAAGCCTATATGCACCGCACCGACACCATCGACTACGCCATTGTGCTGGCCGGCGAATGCGTCATGGAGCTGGACGGCGATGACGAGGTGACCATGTATACCGGCGACGTTCTGGTGCAGCGTGCCACTTGGCACGGCTGGGCCAATCGATCCGATGCGCCCTGCCAGATCGCCTTCGTGCTGATCGGCGGCAAGACGCCCTCGAATGACATCCACATGCAAAAATAAGAGAGCCTGAGATGAGTGAATTTGAAGTGACCCCCGATTTGATCGAAGAGGTGCGCCGCATCGCCCGCGAGGCCGGCGTCATCATCATGGAAATCTATAATTCCGAATTTGCCGTCCGCGCCAAGGATGACCGCACGCCGGTGACCGAGGCTGACGAGAAATCCGAAAATCATATCCAGCGCTCGCTGGCCCAGTTGGCCCCGGACATCCCGTTCATTGGCGAGGAGATTTATGCCGCCGGTGAGCGCGCCGATATTTCCGGCGGTATCTTTTGGCTGGTGGACGCCCTCGATGGCACCAAGGAATTCGTCAAACGGCTGGACGAGTTCACCGTCAATATTGCCCTGGTGGCGAACGGACTGCCAAAATTCGGCGTTGTCTACGCACCGGCCAAGGATCAGATGTATTGGGGTGGCCCGCCCGGCGCCTTCGCCGAAAGCAAGGGCGTGTCAGCGCACGCCATCGCCGCCCGTGCTCCCGCCGCCGACGGCATGGTCGCGGTCACGTCGCGCTCGCACCGGGGCGCCGAGGATGATTTCCTCTCCGCCTATAACGTGAAGGGCAAAATCCAAAGCGGCTCGTCGCTCAAATTCTGCCTGATCGCGGCTGGCGAGGCGGATATCTATCCGCGCCTGGCGGGCACCTCCGAATGGGACACCGCCGCCGCCCACGCAGTGCTGACGGCTGCCGGCGGCAGCGTCAAAAGCCTGGACGGTGTTGATTTGCTGTACGGCAAGGACGATATCCTCAATCCCCACTTCATTGCCTTGGGATGCCCGGCGGAATAGGTCATGGCAACCGCAATCCTGGAGCCCGATGACGCGGGCCTGGAACAAGCAGCAAACGCCTTGCGTGCCGGCGAGTTGGTCGCCTTTCCCACCGAAACGGTTTATGGCCTCGGCGCCGATGCGAGCGACGACAAGGCGGTGGCCAATATATTCCAAATCAAGGGCCGGCCCAGCTTCAACCCCTTGATCGTGCATGTCAGGGACGCCGCCCATGCAAAGGAATTCTGCGTCTGGAACGATACGGCCGAAACCCTGGCGCGGGAATTCTGGCCGGGCGCGCTCACCTTTATTTTGCCGCGCAGCCCTGGTGCAAAGCTTTCCCGCCTGGTCAGCGCCGGCCTGGATACGGTTGCGCTTAGGGCCCCAGATCAAGTAATCGCGCAAGCCTTGCTGGCCCGCTCTGGCTTCGCCATCGCGGCGCCGTCGGCCAATCCATCCGGCGCCGTCAGCCCAACCACGGCGGCGCATGTGGCGGCTTCCTTCGGCGACGGCATCGCTTGTATCGTCGATGGCGGGAAGTGCCGCATTGGCCTTGAATCCACGGTTATCGATTTGACCGCGCCGGACCCGGGCTTGCTGCGCCCGGGCGGCGTGACCGGCGAAGACATCGCCCGGCTGCTCGGCGCGCCGGTACAAGCGCCCGGTGACAGCGCCATCAAGTCGCCGGGTATGCTGAGCCGTCACTACGCCACCAACGCCCGGCTGCGCCTTAACGCCGCCGCCGCCAAGGCCGATGAGGTGTTGCTGGCATTCGGCGCCGGCGCGCCGGGTAGCGTCCTCAATTTGAGTGCTGGCGGCGACCTGACCGAAGCGGCGGCCAATCTGTTCGCTTATCTGCGCCGCCTGGATGCGCCCGGCGTGGTCGCCATCGCCGTGATGCCGATCCCCGAGACCGGCCTCGGGCGGGCCATCAACGACCGCCTCCAGCGCGCCGCAAATCGGCAATAGCCAACCGCTTTTTGGTGCTGTATTAGACCAAGATGCCCTTATCCAATGCATTCGCCGAAAAGTTAACAGCCATCGTCGGCAGCGGCGGCGTTTTGACCGACGCGGCAGACCGCGCGCCCTACGAAGCGGAAGAGCGCGGGCTGATGGACAGCAATTGCGACGCGGTCGTGCGCCCTGGCGATACCGAAACCCTGGCCGAAATCGTCAAACTGTGCGCCGCTGGCAAGGTTCCGATGGTCGCCATGGGCGGCAATACCGGGCTGGTCGGCGGCGGCGTCGCCGATGGCGGCGTCATCATCAGCACCGAACGGCTGAACAAAATCATCAAAGTGGATGCCCTCAATCACACCATGACGGTGGAGGCGGGATGCATCCTGGCGGACATCCAAGATGCCGCCGAAGCGAAAGACTGCCTGTTCCCTCTAAGCCTCGGCGCAGAAGGAAGCTGCCGCATCGGCGGCAATCTCTCCACCAATGCCGGCGGTGTCGGCGTGCTGCGCTACGGCAACACCCGCGATCTGGTTTTGGGTCTGGAAGTGGTGCTTGCCGACGGCCGCGTCTGGAGCGGCCTCGGCGGCTTGCGCAAAGACAACACCGGCTATGATCTGAAGCATCTGTTCATCGGCGCCGAGGGCACCCTCGGCATCATCACCAAGGCGGTGCTCAAGGTCCACCCGAAACCTGTGGCACGCGAATACGGCGCGTTGCTCTTCAAAACCTTTGCCGATGGTGTGAATTATTTAAAAGAACTGCGGCAGACGGGTGCCTTGCCGGCGAGTATCCGCCTGGTCAACAACAACGAGTTTCGCTTCGGCCAGGCGCTGAAACCGGCACCCTCGCTCGTGCAGCACTGGAAGGAAAAGGTGCAGAAGTTCGCGCTGCTGAAGGTGATGGGCTTCGATCCGTTGCAGATGGTGGCCTGCACGATCCTGATGGAGGGGACCGAAGATGAGGTCGAGCACCAGCAGCGCACGATCTTCAAGCTCGCCAAGACGTACGGCGGCAAGAGCGCCGGGGCGGCCAATGGCAAACGCGGTTATACGTTGACCTTCGGTATCGCCTATATCCGCGACTTTTTGAATCAGTTCAATTTCCTCGGTGAGACGTTCGAGACCTCGGTGCCGTGGAATAAAATCCATCCAGTGACACAGGCGGTACAGGAGAAACTGACAGAGCAGTGTGCATCCTACAATATCGGCGGGCGGCCTTATCTGGCGTATCGGGTGACGCAGACCTACCACACGGGCGTGTGCATATATTTTACGATGGGCTTTTCGGGGCGCGGGTTACAGGATCCGATTGCGATCTATCATAAAATAGAGCACAGTTTGCGGCAGACGATCATGGACCATGGAGGATCGCTTTCGCACCATCACGGGGTGGGTAAGATTCGCCA
>ENA-OREN01000373-OREN01000373.1-marine-metagenome-genome-assembly--contig:-NODE-373-length-66774-cov-3.953701_pt1 | contig 66774 bp, 39 predicted proteins | sample MGYA00248624_ERZ508555 | MGnify/ENA primary metagenome ERZ508555 (study PRJEB26222, sample SAMN06267773) | marine metagenome | isolation source: Saanich Inlet, British Columbia, Canada | place...
CACCGACACCAACCCCGGCGAACTGTACATTCCAGTGATCCCGCCAGTCGGCGCGAAGGGCATGTACTTCCGCGTGCTTGTGACCGGCAAGGGCTATTCGGACAACATCGTCGGCTTCCAGTTGCTTGATGTTCCCACTGGCAAGTCATTGTTGTCCAATCCCTTGGTCAAGGGGGACAACACGCTGGCCACTCTGTTGCCTGACGGGCCGCCCAAGCTGAGCGTCTCGACTTGGAACAGCGGTTCCGGCTCGTGGAAGGCGAGCACGTTTGGTGACGCATGGAGCGACGTCGGCCTCGTTGTTGCGCCGGGCCAAGCGGTGATGTTCGACAACCAAACCGGCGCTGCGCTGACTCTGCAATTCACCGGCTCAGTCGCGCAGGGCAGTCTTTCGTCGTCGTTGCCAAGCGGTGAGTCGTACCACGCCGCCACGCTTCCGATTGCCGGCGGCTTGGCCACGGACTTCGGTTTCCCGGCGGTGAAGGGGCTGCAAGTCGCGCTGCTTGACAACGCTACCGGCGACTGGGTGACGTCAACTTTCTCCGACGGCGCATGGAGCCCAAGCGAACCCAGCCTGGCCGCCGCACAGGGCTTTCGCGTGACGGCCAACGCGGCGACGAGTTGGGATCGCGACATCAACCTCAACTCGCAGGGCACGCCGAAGATTGCCATCCAGCCGATCGGCGCCATGCGTATTGCCGGGCAGCCGGTCGCCTTCAGCGTCGAGGCCACCGGCACGCCGCTCGAGTACCAGTGGCGGTTCAACGGCTTGAACATCAACGGCGCCAACGCGGCGACGCTTGAGCTGGCCGATGTGCAACAGGCCAACGCCGGTGACTACTCGGTGTACATCAGGAATCCGTTTGGCAACATCCTCAGCGACACCGCCAGTCTCGCGGTGCACTACACGCTGGGCGTCGCTCGTGCAGGGCGCGGCACGGTCACCCACACACCGGAGTTGGAGACATACCCGAACAAGGCGCGCGTCGTGCTCAATGCGACTCCGAAAAAAGGCTACGTTTTCACCGGATGGAGTGGCGCGGCCAGTGGCGCGGCCAATCCGTTAGCGGTGACGATGGACGCCAACAAGGTCATCACCGGTTCGTTCACACGCGACGTTGTGCCGCCGGAATATCGCAGCGTGGAGATCAACACTGCGGGTCAACTAGAGTGGGTGCAGGTTGCCCGGCCCGGCAAAAAGTTGACCTCCGACTACTCGCTGGATTTGCTGAACTGGAAAGAATTCACCAGCGACAGCAGTGCCTCCGGCGAAATGCGTGTTCCGTTTGACCGGCCGCAGGGCATCAATCATTTGTTTATCCGGACGTGGGAGGAGGACACCGGCTATGCCGCACGCGCGATTGGCTACGTGACGATGACATTGCCATCTGGCAAGTCATTGATTTCCAACCCATTGGGCAACGGTGGGAACCGTGTTTCTGATATCCTGCCAAGCGTCCCGAGTGGCAGCACGCTGGCCAAGTTCAACCCGGCCACCGGCAAGTGGGAGACCAACACATTCAACAGCGCGTGGAGCCATCCCGGCATGACGCTCGCCCCGGGCGAGGGCGCGGTTCTCGACAATAAGGGCGACGCTTTCAGCGTGTTGCTAACCGGCTTCACGCCGTGGCAAAAAACATCGCTCTTCATCCCGGCGGGCGACTCGGTTGTGTCACCAGCTTTGGCCAAGGGCGGACTGCTGAGCAGCCGGCTTGGACTGCCGCTTGCGGAGGGGCTTGTCGTGAAACTGCTCAAAAACGGCACCGGCAAGTACGACGCATACACAGTCTCGAACGGCGCATGGACGCCGGCCGAGCCGGTGGTGGCGCTTGGCCAGGCGTTCATCGTCACCGCGCCTAGCGCGATGCAATGGAGCCACGACCCGACGTTGCCGCAGGTCACTTCGCAACCGTCGGACGCGCAGGTGTTATCCGGTGGCAAGGCTGGTTTCATTGTCAAGGCCGTCGGCGAGCCGCTGGCTTATCAGTGGCTATTCGACGGCAAGCCGATTGCCGGGGCGACCGCGTCGGCGATCCAGTTACCGGTCGTGAGCATCGCCAACGCCGGGCATTACTCGGTGCTGGTGAGCAACGGTTTTGGCAAAACGATCAGCGAGTCGGCCCGGCTCGACATTTATTACAAACTCAAGCTGGCCCTCGAGGGCCGCGGTGGCATCGGGGTTGACCCGGAGAAATCGGTGTTCCTCGCCGGGAACAAAGTTACGTTGTCCGCCTCGTCGGCGACAGGTTACTCGTGGATGCACTGGAGCGGCGACGCGGCGGGCAGTGATGAGACGATCAGCGTGACGATGGACGCGCACAAGACGATCACCGCGAACTTCAGCCGCGACTACATTTTGCCCGACCTCAGCGGCGCCGACTTCGACGCGAAGGGCCGATTCACCTTTTTGCTATCGAGCGAGCCGGGTGCGAACTGCGAAATACAGGGCTCCACCGACGGGATTCGCTGGTACAAGCTCGTCGATTACCAGAACAAGAACGGGCTGGTGCGCATCCCAATGGCCTACAACGCTGGTGTGGAGAAACAGTTTGTGCGCGTGCTGGTGGCGGACGAGTTGTCTCCAGGCCGTCTCGCCGGTCACTCGCTCAATGGCGTCGGCTACGTCAATCTCGACATCCCGCCTGGCCAGTCGCTCTATCATGTGCCGTTGGCGCTGAGCGGCAATAAGACCGTCGCCACGCTGTTTCAGGGCGCAGCCAAGGGCTCCAAGGTGGCCGTTCTCAACGCGGAAACTGGCGAGTGGGCCGAGGGCGAACTGAGCGACACGTGGAGCAACGGCGCGGTCGAGCTTGGCCAAGGGAGCATTTTCAAGTTCACCAACCCGGACACCAAGGCGTTTCGCGCGGTGTTCGTCGGCTCGTACCTTGGCCAAGGTGCTGAGGTGACTCTGGCCAGCGGTTCGGGATACTTTGGTTATCCGTCGCCGCTCTCCGGCGCGGCCGGGTACGACCTGCAGTTCCCCGCGTCGGCTCCGGCCGGCACGAAGCTAGGCCTGTTGCAGGCCAACGGCGAAACCGCATGGCACACTTACGACGGCGCAAACTGGAGCCAGAGCGAGCCGAGCCTCGCGACGATGCAGGCCGGGGAGATTGATCTGGCCGCCGACCTCTCGTGGGCGACTCACGGCATGCCGGACTTCAACAGTAAGCCGAAGTTGCGCGCGATCACCGGTGCCGGCACGTACCTCGCCGGAACGGAAACGCTGCTAATCGGATTGGACGCCGTCGGCACACCGATGACCATCCAGTGGACCAAAAACAGCGAGCCGATCGTGGGCGCGACCCAGCAGCAGTTGCAGTTGGTGAACCTCGCGCCGAGTCACGCCGGGCGTTATGCCGTGACGCTGCGTAATGCCTTCGGCATCGAGAACAGCAACCCGGTCGAGATCAATGTCCACTACTCGCTCACGACAACCGTCGCGGAGGGCGAAGGCACGATTGAGATCAACCCAAGCTTGGCCACTTACCCGCCGGGCACCACCGTCACCCTCACAGCCAGACCGGGCGAGGGGCTTGGCTACGACGAGTGGGAGGGTGACGCCAGCGGCTCGGCCGAGTCGGTCACGCTGGTGATGGACGATCACAAGTCGGTCTCGATCCGCTACATCGCCGACAACCAGCCGCCGACGGTGGCGATCACCTCGCCGAAAAACGGCCGATTCTTCAGCGCGCCAAGTGACGTGGTCATAACAGCCGCCGCCGCCGATGCCGATGGCTCGATCGCTAGCATTTCATATGAGCGCAAACTGCTCGAGGCCGCCGATTGGGTGGCGCTTGGCCAAGCGGCCGATGTTGCGGCGCCGTTCACGTGGGAGGGCGCGAGCGAGGGCGTTTACGAGATTCGCGCCACGGTCACAGACAACCGAGGGGCCAAGGGCGTGTCAGCGCCGATCCAGATCACCCTCACCACCGGCAACCTGCCGCCGGTCGTCGTCAGCACCTCGCCGGCGGCGGGCGACTTCGTGCCGGTGCCGGGCAAGTTCACCTTCACGGTCGCGGCGTACGATCCCGACGGCGAGATCAAGTCGATCAGGATAAACGAGGGATATACATTTACAAAAGCGAATGGCCCGACTTACTGGACCGAGAACGACGAGGGCCAAACAGTGCTCACGGATATCCGCTGGATGGGCGGTGCTTATGCCAACTCCACGCCGACAGTGTTCACCGTGGACGTCGAGGACAATCAGGGCAAAATCACAACCGAGAAGGTGAGCTTCACCGTCAACCACGCGCCGACGATCGAGCTGACTTCGCCGACGAACGGCGCGGAGTTCGTCTCCCCGGCGACCATCGCGTTCGCTGCCACGGCGTCCGACAACGCCGCGGATGGAGCGATGCGCAAGGTGGAGTTTTTCGCCAACGGCGAAATGATCGCAAACCTTGCCAGTGCACCCTTCGAGGCTGCTTGGGAAGGCGTGAGCGCCGGTGACTACGAAATCATCGCAGCCGTGACCGATCGACACGGCCAAAAGGTCGAGACTGCTCCCGTGTCGATCACTGTGTCCCAAGGCGCGGACATCACCCTGACCGCGCCGGCCGAGGACATCGCCTTCGCGCCGGGCGGAACAACCCGGCTGGCTGCCAGCGTGACGCCGGGCGACGCCGCCATCACCAAGGTCGATTTTTTCAAAAACGATCAGTTGATCGGCACCGACACTGAGGCTCCGTACGAATTGGACTGGGCCGAGCCCGAGCCCGGTTTGTACCGAATTTCCGCCACGGCGACCGATGCCAAGGGCGGTTCGGCGACGTCCGGCGCGATCGGGGCGGCGGTGTTCGACAGCGCAACGCTCCCCGCGCTTGGTCTGCGGCTCTGGCTCGACGGGAACAGCGTGACGCAGGATGGCGGCAAAGTGAGCGCGTGGGCAGATCGCACGCCGTTCGGGCACGATGTGAGCCAAGTCGAAGCAGGCAAGCAACCCGCCTTGGCCGGAGAGGGAGTGAACGGCCAAGCAGCAGTCGAGTTCGACGGAGCGGATGATGTGCTTGGCGCCACAGTGAACGGAACCGGGCTGTTGAGCAGCGACGCGGCGAGCATTTTCATCGTGATGAAGCAGGCCAAGGCGAGTGCGAACAACGCGGTTTTCGGCTGGGAGTCGGACAGCCACCGCAACCATCTGGACCTGCTGTTTACGTACAACGACCAGTTGCTTTTCGACCACGGCAACGTCTCCGCCGGGGGCCGTATCTCGGCACCGCAGCCGGAGCGCTGGGATGACCTGTGGAATCTGGTGGAAGTGCACCGAGCCGGGACAAACGGCCGGGTGGCCGTCGCGGGCGAGACCGTGTTCAGCGGCACATTCGCCGGCGAACTTGATGTCGAAGTCGATGGAGCGCTGACACTGGGAGGCGTCGGGGGACTGCATTACGGCGGAGCGATTGCCGAGATGCTGGTGTACAACCGAGCGTTGAGCGATGCGGAAATCGCTCAGGTGCGCAGCGTGATGGCGGCGAAATTTGATCTGCCGGTATCGGCAAATCAACCGCCGACAGTGTCATTGACCAAGCCGGAAGGTGGAGTGTCGCTGAAAGCCGGGAAAACGCTGCAACTGGCGGCGAGGGCGAGCGACGCCGACGGGAGCGTCGTGAAGGTGAGATTCCTGGCGGGCGAACAAGTGATCGGAGAGGACACCGAGGCCCCGTATAAGCTTGAGTGGACACCGGCGGAGGCTGGCGAGGTGCAGCTGAGTGCCGTGGCGATCGACGACCGCGACGGCCAAGGCACCTCCTCGGCCGTGAGTGTGACCGTGCTGCCGCCGAACGTGGCGCCGGAAGTGGTGATCACCGGGCCAAGCGCCGGCCAAGGCGTAAGCGTCGGGGTGAGACTGAAAGTGAGCGCGAGCGCAACCGACAGCGACGGCACCGTGGTGTCAGTGGAAATCTCGGCCGACGGCGAGAGCTTGGCCAAGCGGAGCGAAGCTCCGTATGAGGCTGACTGGCCTTTGGCCAAGGCGGGGTTGCAAACCGTGACTGTGCGGGCGACCGACAACGACGGAGCCACAAGCGAAGCCAGCGTGAGCGTGGCCGTGTACGGGGAGACCCCAGTGCCGGTGGATGGCCTCCGGCTGTGGCTCGACGCGGGGGAAGAGTTGACTGTGAGCGACGCCGGGGTGGTGAGCGCGTGGGGAGACCGGAGTCTGTTTGGGCACGACGTGAGCCAGGCGGAACTGGGCCTACAACCGGCGTTGGCCATCGACACGCTCAACGGCAAAGCGGCTGTGCTGTTCGACGGTGCTGACGACAATCTGTCGAGGGCAGATGTGGCCGGTACGAGTTTACTCTCGTCCGACGCCGTGAGTGTTTACGCCGTGGTTCGCCAGAGCAAAAAGAGCGCGGCCAACACCGTGCTGGCGTGGGAAGCACCCAACTACAAAAACCATCTGGCACTGCTGACGAGTTACAACGACCAGTTTTTGGTCGACCACGGCAGCGCCACGGAAGGAGGCCGTGTGAGCGCAGCGCAGCCGGAAGGGTGGGACGACGCATGGCACGTGCTGGAGTTCGTGAGGGGAGGCAACACAGCGACAGTGAACGTCGACAGTGATACGCTTGAGTTGGGTGAGTTTGGGAGCGAGCTGAACGCGGACGTGTCTGGCACACTATCGGTGGGAGCGTCGCCGGGTCTGGCGTTTGGCGGCGAGATTGCGGAGGTGCTCGTTTACAATCGAGCGCTGACCAAGCCGGAGCAGGACGGAGTGAAGGGATACTTGGGGGCACGGTACGGCCTGTTCGTGACAGCGAACCAGGCGCCGACCGTGACGCTGAGCGCGCCCGCCTCCGGGACAGTGATCAAACAGGGCAAAAGCCTCGCACTTAGGGCGGATGCTGCAGATGCCGATGGGAGCGTGGTGAAAGTGTTGTTCTTCAGCGGAGCCACAACGTTGGGAGTGGATGAAACCGCTCCGTACGAAATGGAGTGGGCCGTAGCGACCGAGGGAGAGCATTTACTGACAGCGGTGGCGGTGGACAACCGGGGAGCGGAGACGATTTCGGAAGTAGTGAGCGTGACCGTGCTGCCGCCAAACACAGTACCGGAAGTGGTGATCAATTCGCCCAACGCCGGTTTGGGCGTGAGTGTTGGCGCGACACTGAAAGTGAGCGCAAGCGCAACCGACAGCGACGGCACCGTGGTGTCGGTGGAAATCTTGGCCAACGGCGAGAGCTTGGCCAAGCGGAGCGAAGCGCCGTTTGAGGTAGACTGGACGTTGGCCAAGGAGGGGTTGCAAACGGTGACCGTGCGGGCGACCGACAACGACGGAGCGACCAGCGAAGCCACCGTGACCGTGGCGGTGTACGGCGACTCACCAGTGCCGGTGGACGGACTGCGGCTGTGGCTTGATGGGAGCAGCGTGACGCAGGAGGGCGGCAAAGTGAGCGCTTGGGCGGATCGGAGCCTGTTTGGGCATGATGTCAGTCAGGCGGACGAAGATTTGCAACCGACGCTTGCCGCCGACTTACTCAACGGCTTAGCCGCCGTGCTGTTCGACGGCGAGAACGACGTGTTAGCGCGCGCAGCCGTGGCAGGTGAAGCGCTTCTTTCACCCGACGCCGTGAGCGTGTACGCCGTCGTGCGGCAAAAATGGCAGAGCAAAATGAACACCGTGCTGGCATGGGAGGCTCCCAACTACAAAAATCACCTAGCGTTGCTGACGAGTTACAACAACCAGTTCCTGATTGACTACGGCAACGTGTCGGAAGGAGGCCGTGTCAGTGCTGCGCAACCGGAAGGATGGGACGACGCATGGCACGTGCTGGAGTTTATGAGAGAGGGGAACACAGCGACAGTGAACGTTGACAGTGATGCGCTTGAGTTGGGCGAGTTCGGTGCCGCGCTGAAGATGGACGTGTCCGGCACGTTGCTGGTGGGTGAGGCGGCGACTCTGGCCTTTGGCGGCGAGATTGCCGAGGTGCTCATCTACAACCGCGCGCTTGGCGTCGGCGAGCGCGAATCTGTGAGCCAGTACCTCGGAGTGAAGTACGGCTTCATCGAGGACGTGACACCGGTCGACCCGAATGCGCCCACGCTCAGTGCGGTTCAGTTGGCAGTCGATGACAAGTTCCGATTCCTCGTCACCGGCGACAAGGGCGGCAAGGTGGTGCTGCAGTTCTCGGAGAACCTCGACAAGTGGACCGACATGCAAACCTACACCAACGAGAGCGGCCAGTTGTGGATCAACATCAATCGAGGCGCGGATGCCGGCCGGCTGTTTTTCCGCGTACGCGCCGAGTGAGCCACGGCAGCGAGGCTGCCGCAAAACCGCAGGCAAACATGATCGAGAGGCAAACCGCCGGAGCTGTGAAGGGGCCGGCGAACAGCAGGATCATCAAACCCTCCGGATCGAAAAAGTCACCGGAATTCTGCCTGTCCATGATGTAGGCGTGGACAAAATCCCCGGCGATAAAGCCAAGGAGAAACAGCAGCGGGCGTCTTCCCCGCCTGGCTTGCGAGTCCTCGCTCAAACTTGAGGCTCCCAGCCGGGTCGGTACTCACGTGCCCACAGCTTGGCTGCGGCCGGGTTGTCGACGATGCTGCGCTTGGCCGGGTCGAAGTCCACCGTGCTGCCTGAGCGCCAGGCCATGTTGGCCAAGTGGCAGAGCAGGGTGCTGACCTGCCCGTCGCCGATTTCTGCGTTAAGTTTTTCGCCGTTGCGAATGGCGTTCACGAAGTTTGTGAAGTGCAAAAAATCGCTGGCCGGTGCGCTCTTGGTTTCGACTTCCTTTCCGGCGAGGTCGTGGATGATGTACTTGTTCCCGGTGGTCATGGTGAGGGTGCCGTTGTCCCCATAAAAAACCACAAACGGCAGCGCCTCGTGCTTGCGCCGGAGGCAACTGCTCTGGTCCCAAATAGCGGTGCAGTTGCCGAAATCGAACAGCGCCGTGCCGGTGTCGGGGGATTCCTGGTCGTCGTCGAAGTGGTAGCGTCCGCCGCCGTAGGTGACGCGCTGCGGCAGATCGACGCCGAGCCCCCAGCGGGCGAGGTCAAGCGCATGCACGCCGTTGTTGGCCATCTCGCCGCCGCCGTAATGCCAGTGCCAATGCCAGTTGTACGGGATGAGGTTGTCCTTGTACGGGCGCTCCGGTGCCGGCCCTTGCCACAGGTCGTAATTGAGATGCTTGGGCACGGGCGCCGGTTTGCCCTTGCCGATGGAGCCGCGGCCGCTTGAGTAGAAACTGCGCGACGCGAGCACTCGCCCGATGACGCCCTCGCGCATCCGCTGTATCGCCTCGATGATGAGCGGGTAGCTACGCCGCTGGTTGCCCATCTGCACAAGGCGCTTGTGCTTGCGCGCGGCGGCGACCATTAACCCCGCCTCGGCGGCGTTGTGGCTTCCGGGTTTCTCGACGTAAACATGCTTGCCGGCTTGGCAGCCGAGGATGGTCGCCGGCGCGTGCCAGAAATTCGGCGCGGCGATGGAGATGGCGTCGAGGTGCGGATCGTCGAGCATGCGTCGCAGATCGGTGATGCCCCGGCACGCCGCCGCCTGGCTCTTGGTGACGACCGACAGGCCGTTGGCGGTGCGGTTGTCATCGACGTCGCAAACGTAGGCCACCTCGACGTCGGAGAGTTTCAGGTAATTCTTGACGTGTGCCATGCCGCGGCCAAGGCCTATCACGCCGACTCGCAGCTTGTTGGCGGCCTTGTTGGCGGCGTGTAGCGAGTGGCGCTTGGCCAAGGCGGCGGCGGTGACTCCAGCGGCGGAGTGTTGCAGGAAACGGCGACGGTTGAGGATACTGTTTTTCATTGTTTTTCGATAAAAGAGTCGGTTTAGCGCTTGGTCAAGCTTGCCACAGCCGGCCGCGCATGGCCAAGCGATTCGGCGTGGTGTTTTGGGATTGACCTGCCCGGGGAAACGCAGAACACTCGCCTCTCCAGCCGACCAAAAAACAATGAAAACAACTCGTTTATTCACATACTGGATGAAGGCTGCGCCCGTCGTAGCCTTCTTTTTCGCCATGAATCAATCCCCGCTGGCTAAGGTGTTGGATGACTTCAATGACAACAAAGTCACCGGATGGGAGAAATTTGACTTCGGCAGTGGCAACGGCTTTCTCAAGGAGGAGGATGGGCAGCTTACTATTGGTATGTATCAGGCCCCAAAGCAGCCATTTTTCGTGGCGGCTACTTATGGCTCTCAAACTTTTACTATTGAGGATGGTGTGACTCTGGAATTTCAGATCGATTTAATCGGAGCGAACCAAGCCGAGGCTTATGCAGCCGTGGGTTTTATTCCAACTGAAACCTCGGTAAGTCAGTTGTCGGGTTACTCCGCAGTCAAGGACAGTGGAGATGTTATTTTAGCCAAAGGGCTGAACAAATTTTTTTATGACATTACCGATGGAGAGTGGACAGAAACACCCGAAAATATCACGTTGAGTATTTCCATGACCGGTGAGGGGGAGAGTGTTGTTATGAGAGTCAAGGTGCTTGATATTGAAAACAATAATGCAGTTTTGTTTGATCAAACTTCCATAGACACGCCGGATGCGGATGACTTTCAAACAGGCACAGATTCCCCAGCTGCTCCCTTCTTAGGTAAACCGGGTAATTTTGTCATACTGCTATATCACAACGATACCAATGGTTCGTTGCCAGCCTCCACGGTGACATTGGACAACGCCAAGGTGTTTGAGTACGAGGCTGGGACGGTGGATGATTTTGACGACAACAAGGTTACTGATTGGAAGATGTTCGATTTCGGAAGTGGCAATGGCTTCTTGAGTGAAGAGGAGGGCCAGTTGACTATCGGGATGCGCCAACCTTCGGGGCAGCCTTTTTTTGTGGCGGCAACTTACGAACCCAAGACATTTACAATCGAGGATGGAACCACGGTTGAGTTCAGTGTTGATCTGGTCGCGTCTAATCAGCCCGATTCCTTTGCGGTTCTCAGTTTTATTCCCAAGGAGAATTCCGTCAGTACGCTTTCCGGTTATAGCTTTGCAAAGGACATAAACGATCTGCTTTTTGCCAAGGGCCTGAGCAAATATTTTTCTGAGACGACTGAAGGGGAATGGGTTGATAGGGAGGAGAATATTCGACTCGTCATGTCTATGACTGGCTCTGGTAATTCGGTGGAGGTGACGACAAAGGTGCTGGATCTTGAAAACAATCAGACAGTATTGTTTAAAGAAACGGTAACGGACACCCCTGAAGCGGAGGACTTTAGTACAGGGAATGATTCACCCGCTGGCAGCTTCATCGACAAACCTGGGAATTTTGTTCTTTTGCTTTATCACAATGATGGCAACGGTTCATTGCCTGCCTCTAATGTAATATTAGATAATGCTTATGCATCCGTTTCTGGTGCCAAAGGAAAGAATCAACCACCAAATATTGCCTCTGTTATGCCAGCAGCCAGCAGCCTTTTTTTGACGGTTTCAACAGAGATAACTTTTGTGGTTAATGACGATCAGGGGGTCGAACCGAATGACGTTTCTGTCACGTTGAATGGGTCAAAATATACCATTGCCAATGGCCTAAAGGTTGTGGGTACCCCAACTGCTCGACAAGTATCCTTTGACGGTCTTGAACCAGGGGTCAACTATCATGCCGTACTTGCTGCTACTGATGCTGACGGTGAGACCGACACCCGCAATTTGTACTTTGATACATTCGATACAAACAGTTTTGTAGTTGAGATTGAGGACTATAATTATGAGTGGGGTGAATTTATTGATAACCCTGTTTTGATACCTGAATTGACCGAGGATGGCATCGACTCGAATTGGGGAGATGACTCCTATAATTCATTAGAGGGCTCAATCGGGATCGATTTTTTTGATACGAATGAGACCCTTGTGCCCGCGACTCACCGCTATCGTCCTTACGACGGAGTCAGCACAGCTCCGGCACTTGATTTGGCAAGGGAGAAATTTATCGAGGCTGGTGGTGCTCAAAAGGGAATATACGATTTTGGAGTTGGTGACATTGAAGAAGGAGAATGGCTTAACTACACACGAACCTATCCAAATGGTGACTATTTGGTCTATTTGCGTCAGGCACAGTTTGATATGCCGGAGTCTAAGGCTACATTGGAGCTTGTTACGAGTGCCACTGATGAGGAGGAGCAGACTACTGAGGTGTTGGGTAGTTTCCTTGGCAGTGAATCCGGCGTGGAGTTTCGCAATGTTCTGCTAACAAACGAAACAGGAAAGAAGCCGGTTATTGTGGAGCTTGGAGGGAAGGCTACTCTACGCCTTGCTCAGCACATCACTGATCCTAATGATTTGTACCTTGTTCAGAACTATCTTGTATTCGTTAAGTATGAGGAGCCTGTACAGCCGACGCTGGCGTTGGAGTTCAGCTCCGCCGTGAACGGCCCGTACAAGACCGACGGTGGTGCCGCCATAGACGAGGCCAGCCGCACGATCACGCTTGGCCAGGGGGGCACCACAACCCAGTTTTACCGCTTAAGCGGCTCCGCAGTGAAAATCAAGAGCATTCAGGTGGCCAACGGCAAGGTGACGCTTAAGTACGAGTGACCCTGACCAAACGCCTGGCAGATGAGATTAAAAAAAGGGAGCCGGAAACGGCTCCCTTTTTGTTTTGTCTTTCGACAAACAAGATTAGCCCTACAGCGCCTCGTCGCCTTTTTCCTCGGTGCGGATTCGGATGGCCTCCTCGACGGAGGTGACGAACAGTTTGCCGTCACCGATCTTGCCGGTGTTGGCGGCCTTGGTGATCGCATCCAGGCTGGTTTGGACATTCTCGTCGGCGACGACCAACTCAAGCTTGATCTTGGGCAGAAAGTCCACGGTGTATTCGCTGCCCCGATAAATCTCGGTGTGACCCTTTTGTCGGCCGAACCCCTTGACCTCGGATACGGTCATGCCTTCCACGCCGACTTCCGCCAGCGCGTCCCTTACCTCGTCCAGCTTGAACGGTTTAATAATTGCTTCGATTTTTTTCATATCAAGTTGTCAATTCTTCGCGAGCGGAGTTACCGGTCTGCGGAACTCTTCGCTCCAAAAAAGCGGCAAGTCCCGTGCCAACGCCCGAACCCGAATCCGTAACCTGTTCATTGCAAGTGAATTATGAGTTAGTATAGGCAAAGCTTGGCCAAGCAGTGAATCGGTTTTGATCGCTGATTTGGAGTCAAATTTCGCAAGATGTTCAAAAAAAGACAGCCGCTTGGCCTTGCCCACTCGACTCCAATCGCCTTTGTCCCTAGCCTCCCGCGCGTTGTCTGACATGCTCAAATCCTCCGGTGCCATGGCCGGGGCCACGTTGCTCAGTCGCCTGCTCGGGATGGTGCGGGTGATGATTTACGCCCGGTTCATGGGCGACGGACCGATCGCCAGCGCCTTCGTTTACGCCTTCCAGATTCCCAACCTGTTCCGCCGCCTGCTGGGCGAGGGCGCGCTCACGGCGGCATTCATTCCGCTGTTCAAAGACAAGGAGAAAACCGAGGGCGACAAGGCGATGTGGCACACGGCCAACGCCGTCGTCTCCGCGCTGGTGGTGATCTCTTCGCTGGTAATCGGAGTGGTGATGCTGGGCCTCTCTGCGGCACTGATGTGGGGGGAGTTCGACACGCATACGCGGTTGATGCTCGAGCTGTTGAGGGTGGTGTTCCCGTACATGTTGCTGGTTTGTCTCGCGGCGGTGTTCATGGGCATGCTCAACTCGCGCGGCTACTTTTTCATCCCGGCGCTGGGGGCCACGCTGCTCAACGTGGTGATGATCGCCACGGTGCTGCTCGTCGCGCCACGCTGGGGGGAGGACTTGGGTGAACAGATTTTTGCGCTGGCGTTTGGCGTGCTGGTCGCCGGCGTGGCGCAGGCGGCGTTTCAAGTGCCGTACCTGTATCGCGAGGGCTACAGGCTCCGCTGGGTCGCGCCGTGGCGCAACGACTCGGTGCGGGAGGTCGTCCGCAAAATGATCCCGGCGACGATCGGCGTGGCGGCGTTCCAGTTCAACATCATTATCACCCAGACGCTGGCGTTCTGGATCGAGCGCTCCAGCGGCGCGCAGATCGTGGCGTCATTCGAGTACGCGGTGCGGCTGATGGAGCTGCCGCAGGGAGTGTTCGGCGTGTCGCTGGCGACGTTCCTTTTGCCGACGCTGGCCGGCTTGGCCGCGGACAAACAGTTCCCCGAGTTTCGCGACAACCTCCGGCGTGGCATGGGTTACCTGTTTTTCGTGAACGCAATCGCGGCGGCGATGCTGATGGTGCTGGCCGAACCGATGGTGCGGTTACTTTTCGAGCACGGCGAGTTTACCGCCGTCTCGACCCGTCGCGCGTCCTTCGCGCTGATGTGCCTTGCGCCGAGCCTGCTGACCTACTCGGCGGTCAACGTGATGGCTCGGGCGTTTTACGCGCTGGGCGACACCAAGGTGCCGATGCAGATCAGCGCGGTGTGTCTCTGCATGAACATCGTGGTGTTGTTGCCGCTCATTTTCATGTTCCCGAAAGGACTGCAAGCCGGCGCGCTCGGAGTGGCCAATGCCCTCAGTTCCCTCTTGAATGTCGGGCTGCTGTCGTACGCCCTCAAACGCAAGATGCCCAAGTGGGAGATTCAGTCGCTGCTGCGCCCGGTCGCCGGCATGCTGTTGGCGGCCGTGGTTGCGGGTGGCGTCGCCTGGTTTTTGCACGGCCAATGGGTGGTTAATCTCGGCTACGAGACGGTGTGGCTGAAAATCGGCGAAGTGTTCGCCCCGGCCATCGTCGCGGCCTTGGTTTACTGGGGAATCACCGCCGCAATCGGCCTCCGCGAGGCTCGCGACCTGTTCGCCTTGATCCGAAAAAACCAGGCAGAGGATTAACCCGCTTGGCCAAGCGCCTGGCCGTTTTCGCTTTTCTCCGCGCTTTAAACCGGCTTAATTGCGCCCCGCAATGAATTGTTACGCGACCATCACTGTCATCGGGCGGGACAAGACCGGCGTCGTGGCCAAAGTCACCAATCTGCTGTTCGAAACCAAGGCCAACATCGAGGCGTTGGAGGAGCAGGTCACGCGCGGGCAGTTCAGCATGACGATTCAGGCCAGTTGGCGGGTGACGGTTTTTAACGAGAAATCGCTTGGCCAGGGACTGCGCGCGCTGGGCCGCGACTTGGGCATGGAGATCAAGTGGTGGTTCACGGACCCCAAGCGCCCGCAACGCATGGCCCTGATGGTCACCCGTGAACTGCATTGCCTCGACGCCATTCTGGAGTCGGTGAAATCCAGAAAACTCAAGACGGAGATTGTGGCCGTCGTTGGCAACCACCGCGATCTAAAGGCCAAGGTCGAAAAAGCCGGCCTGCCATTTCATTATGTTGCTTGGACGAACCGAGCCAAGGCGGAGACCAAGGCACTTCGCATCCTCGAGAAGGCGCAGGCGGACTTCGTCGTGCTGGCGCGGTTCATGAAAATTTTGTCGCCGAACTTCGTCTGGCGATTCAAGAACAAGATCATCAACATTCACCCTTCGTTGCTGCCGGGTTTCCCCGGCCCGCAGCCGTACCGGCAGGCGCACGAGCATGGCGTAAAAATTGCCGGCGTTACGGCGCACTTCGTCAGCATGCATCTCGACGAGGGGCCTATCATCGCGCAGGAAAGTTTCCGCATTAAGCCGGGGATGACACTCAAGCAGATCGTCGCCGCCGGGCAAAAGCTGGAATCCAAGGCGCTGGTGAACGGCATTCGGCTCTACCTCACCAAACAGCTCGACGTCCACTGGGGAGTCGTCAAGGAGGTCTGAGCGACGGGAAGCAGGCGACGGAGGTTTACTCGTCGAGGAACTGGATGTTGATGCTGCCGGACTTGGCCTGACCCTCGTTGAGGCTGTCCCGGAGCGTGGGGGCGAGCCCGTCCGGCTTGGCCGGCGACTCCGGTTGGCCAAGCGCTTGGCTCTCGGGCGAAAGCGCATCATGCAGCGCACCCTGCACCAGTTCGGCGCAGTGAATCTTCATTGGTGGCAGCGGGCCGAGTTCGCCGGAGAGTTCCTCCGGCTTCATTTCCATTGCCTCGTCGGCGGTTTTTCCCTGGATCAATTCAGTCGCCAGGCTCGCCACGGCGATCGCCGTCTCGCAGCCAAAGCTCTGGAAACTGGCCTTGTCGATGATCTTTTCGCCGTCCTGCTCCCTGTACTTCACCCACAGCCTCAGCATTTCGCCGCACTCGGAATTGCCCACCGTGCCGACCGAGTCGGCGTCCGCCATCTCGCCGACATTTTTCGGGTCACGGATCGCCTCGGCGACTTTTTTTTGAAGCTCGTCGTTCATTTTAATTCAGAGTGTAGCGCCGGACGGCCGAGTCAACCTCAAGCGACCAGGCATCGATTCCGCCGCGCAGTGCGTGGACATTCGGCATGCCGTGGCCGAGATAATAGGCCGCCGCGTCGAGGGATTTGTTCCCTTGGTGATCGACGATGACGAACAACTGGTCATTGTCCCAACTGCCGAGAATCTCCTGCATCAAGTCCTGCGTCAGCAACTGCGAGCCGTCGATGTGCACCGCCTCAAATTCCTCACGCGAACGGATGTCCACCACGCGAACGTCCGCCCCGTTGCCGCGCCGCTTGGCCAGGTCGCTCGGCTCGATCAAAATGCGGGCATCCTCCTCGTGGCTCTGGCGAATCTGTTCCAACACGTCGGCTACGGGGAGATCGCCATTGCGCTCGCAAACCCCGGCCAACGTTTCCTCCGGCTGAAACCCGCAACTGCTGCACCCCCCGATGTGGTACTTGCGAAACAGCGCCCGCTGCGCGCCGGGAAAAACCTGCAGCACCGCCTGCATCGGGGAGTCGCCTGTGATGGTTTCGCTCATTCAGACAAATATTTTTCTGACGCCGTGGAGTACCTCGATGAAGCGATCGACCTCGGACTCGGTGTTGTAAAAGTAAAAACTCGCACGGGCGGTCGCCGCGACACCGAGCTTGGCCAGGAGCGGTTGATTGCAGTGATGACCCGCCCGCAACGCGACGCCCTTTTGGTCGGCCATCGTGGCTAGGTCGAGAGCGTGGGCGTCCGGCAGCACGAAGCTCACCACGCCCGAGCGGCCTTCCGCCGGGCCAAAAACCCGGATGCCGTCGATCTCGGCCAGGCGCTCGCAGGCCCGTTTGGCCAAGCGCTGGTCGTGCTCGAAAATCGCCTCGCGGCCGATGGCGTCGAGGTAGTCCAGCGCCGCGTGCAGGCCAACGGCGCCGGCGACGTTCGGTGTGCCGGCCTCGAACTTGTGCGGAGCGACATTGAAGGTGGAATCGCGGTACTCGACCTTCAAAATCATCTCGCCACCCCCCTGATACGGCGGCATGGCCTCGAGCAGTTCGCGGCGGCCGTACAGCACGCCGATGCCGGTCGGCCCACAGGTTTTGTGCCCGGAAAAGGCGAGGAAATCGCAGTCGATCGCCTGCACATCGACCTGTGCGTGGCCGGCGCTTTGGGCGGCATCCACCACGGTGACCACCCCTGCGGCACGGGCACGGGCGCAAATCTCGGCGACCGGGTTGACTGTGCCCATCGTGTTGGAAATATGCGTGAGCGAGAGCAGCCGGGCACGGGCGAGTTGCTCATCGAGCCACTGCAAATCAAGCTGCCCGTCGTCGCCGGTGATCTCGATGAAGTCGAGTTTTGCGCCGATCCGGTTGGCCAGAATTTGCCACGGCACGAGGTTGCTGTGGTGCTCCATCTCGGTGAGGAGAATCGTGTCGCCCTCGCGAAGGTTGTCGAGCGCCCAGGTGTTGGCGATGAGGTTCAGCCCCTCGGTGGTGCCGCGCGTGAAAATAATTTCCTGGCGGGAGCCGGCGTTAAGATAGTCAGCGACTCGCTGGCGCGCGCCCTCGTACGCCTCGGTGGCGCGGTTGCTCAATTCGTGGATGCCACGGTGCACGTTGGCGTTATCATGCTCGTAGTAGCGGCGAACCGCATCGATGACCTGTTGCGGCTTCTGGCTACTTGCGGCGTTGTCGAGATAAACCAGCGGGTGGCCGTTGACGGTTTCGCGCAGGATCGGGAAGTCGTCACGGAGCGCTGTCCAATCGACTGATTCGTCGCGCTTGGCCAAGTTCGCTGTTTCCGCGGGTGGGTTCATCACATCATGCCGAGTTCCAGCTTGGCTGCCTCGCTCATCATATCGTGATTCCAGGGCGGATCCCAGACGAGTTGCACGTCCACCTCGTCGACGCCCTCGATGCACAGCAGCCGGTTTTGTGCGTCCTGTTGCAGTACCGGCCCCATGCCGCAGCCGGGCGCGGTGAGCGTCATCTTCACATCGACGCGCCAGCCGCCGTCGAGCTGGGTTGGCGTGCTGTCGTACACGAGGCCAAGGTCCACGATGTTCACCGGGATCTCCGGGTCGTAAACCGTCTTGAGCTGCGCCTCGATCTGCTGCTTCAGGTCGTCCTCTGTTTCCGGCCGCTTGGTTTCCTCCGCCGGAGTCTTGACCGGTTCGAGGCCAAGCGCATCCGCGTCGCTTCCCTCGATGCGAAACATGTTGCCGTTGACGATCACCGTGAACGTGCCGCCGAGCGTCTGGGTGACCTGCGCTGCCTCGCCCTTTTGCAGCGTCACCTTGTCGCCGGAGGGGACGATCGACGCCTCGACGTCGCGGCTGAGTTCGATGGGTTCGGCGGTGGTCATATTTAAGCGGGCTGTGCGACCGATGCAGCGGCGAGGGCCTTGATTCGGCTCAACATCGAGTACAATCCGTTGCGGCGAGTCGGGCTTAAGTGCCGGTCGAGCCCAAGTTTGGCGAATGTCGCCGTGCCGTCATCGGCCAAGATTTGTTCGGCAGTTTTTCCGTTGTAAATCATCAATAAAACAGCAATCAACCCCTTGACGATGAAGGCGTCCGAGTCGGCGTGAATATGAAATGTCGAGTCGTTGGTCGGCAGCATTTTCAGCCAGACGGCCGCTTGGCAGCCGTGCACGCGGTTGTCCTCCACCATCTCGGACTCGTCGAGTGGCGGCAGTTTTTTGCCCAGCTCGATCAGGTAGGCGAAACGCTCCTCCCAGTCGCCGAGAATCTCGAAATTCTCGACCAGTTCATCGACGGTTGTGTCCAAAAAGTTCGCCACTATTCAGTCCAGTTTGTGCTCTGACTCGAGCCGGTTCCACACCAGCGCGTCGAGTTCCTCGCGCACGGCGTCGTGCCGAATGCGCTCGACGATCTCGCCGGCGAACCCGTGCAACAGCATTCGCCGAGCGGTGGCGGTGTCGATCCCCCGGGTTTGCAGGTAAAAAATCGCGTCGTCATCCATCGCGCCGATCGTCGCGCCGTGGGTGCACTTCACGTCGTCGGCATAAATCTCGAGCTGTGGCTTTGTGTTCGCCGTGGCGTCGTCGCTGAGCAGCAGGTTTTTGTTGGTCTGCTTCGCGTCGGTCTTTTGCGCGCCGGGCTGCACGAGGATGCGCCCGTGAAAAACCCCCCGCGATTGGTCGTCGAGGATGCCGTTGAAATATTCGTGGCTGTCGCAGTGCGGCGCGGCGTGCTCGACGATCATGTGGTGATCGGCCAACTGCTGGCCACGCAGCATGTACAACCCGTTAAGCACGCACTCGATGCCCGGCTGGGCCAGGCGCATGCGCAGGTTGTTGCGCGACAACCGCGCGCCAAGAGCGATCGAGTGGAAACCATACTGTGCGTCGCGGCCCAGCTTCGAGTACAGCGACGCTAGGTGAAACGCCCTGTTCGATTGATCCTGAAACTTGATGTGCTCAATGTCCGCCCCGTCGCCGATGCGCGACTCGGTGACGACGTTGGTCACGCTCGCCGCTTGGCCAAGCGAGATGTGCGACTCGATGATTGTGCCTTGTGCGTTAGTGCCGGCGAAAATCCAGTTGCGAATGTGCGCCGCGTCGCCGTCCTCGCTCGCCGTGGTGACAAACAGTAAATGAACCGGTTTGGCCAAGCGCTGGCCGTCGGCGATTTGGATAACAGCACCGTCCGTAAAAAAGGCATCGTTGAGCGCGACAAATGGGTTGTCGTCGCCGGTGGAAAGTGAGCCCAGTTCGACTTCAACATTCGCCAAGTTAGAGATCGTTACGCCGTTTGGCTGGTCGGCGATTTGCGACAGGGCAGAGCTGAAATGCCCATCGACAAAGACCAGTCTATCTGCGTCCAGTTGGCCGAAAATAACATCGCTAAGTTGCTCTTCTAAAATCGCTTGGCTAACCGGCGAGAGCGTTGGCCGAAACGGCAATTCGGAGAGTGGCTTGACGTTTGTAAAGCGCCAATCCTCGTCCCTCAAAGTCGGGTAACCCGACTCGGAAAACCGGGCTAAGCCGGCCTTGCGGAGCGGCAACAGTGTCGCGCCGTTTTGCTCGATTGCAACGAACGCCTTCACCGGGGTGACGGCGGAATTTGCGGTGGCAATGCTGCTCATGCGGCTTCCTTGATTAGCCAGTCGTAGCCCCTCTCCTCTAACTCGAGAGCCAGCGACTTGTCACCAGACTTGATAATGCGACCGTCGTGCAGCACGTGCACGAAGTCCGGCACGATGTAGTCGAGCAGTCGCTGGTAATGTGTGATGACGACCTGCGCGTTGTCGTCGCGCTTCAGGCGGTTCACTCCGTCGCCGACGATGCGCAGCGCGTCGATGTCGAGGCCGGAGTCGGTCTCGTCGAGGATGGCCAGTCGCGGATCAAGCATCGTCATCTGCAAAATCTCGTTGCGCTTTTTTTCGCCGCCGGAGAAGCCGGCGTTGACTGGGCGCTTAAGAAAGTTCTCGCCCAGGCCAAGCTCTTTCATCTTCACTTTCACGGCTTTGAGGAAATTCATCGCATCGAGTTCCTCCTCGCCGCGATGCTTGAGAATCGCGTTGACGGCGGAACGCAAAAAGTACGCGCTGTTCACGCCGGGAATTTCCACAGGGTATTGAAATGCGAGAAAAACACCCTCGCGAGCGCGTTCCTCCGGCGCGAGGTCGAGCAAGTCGTTGCCGTTGTAAAGAGCCTCGCCGCCGGTGACGTCAAAGCCGTCGCGTCCCGCGAGCACGGAGGCGAGCGTGCTTTTGCCGCTTCCGTTCGGGCCCATGATGGCGTGCACCTCGCCGGCGTTCACCGTGAGGTCGATTCCCTTGAGGATCGACTTATCCTCGATCCCCGCCTGTAGATTTTTAATCTGTAGCATTCCGTTTTAAAAAATTTTAGCCGACACTGCCCTCGAGGCTGACGTCGAGGAGTTTCTGGGCTTCCATGGCGAACTCCATAGGTAACTCCCGGAAGACCTCTTTGCAGAAACCGTTCACGATCATGTTGACGGCATCCTGTGTCTCGAGGCCTCGTTGGTTGCAGTAAAAAATCTGATCCTCGCCGATCTTTGAGGTGGTTGCCTCGTGCTCGATGTTGGCGGTGGTGTTTTTCACCTCGATATACGGGAAGGTGTGCGCGCCGCACCGGTCGCCGATGAGCAGCGAGTCGCACTGAGAGAAGTTGCGGGCGTTGGCGGCCTTTTTGCCGACCTGCACCAGACCTCGGTAGCTGTTCTGCCCCCGGCCGGCGGAGATGCCCTTGGAGATGATTGTGCTGCGCGTGTTTTTGCCGAGGTGCACCATCTTCGTCCCGGTGTCGGCCTGCTGCATGTTGTTGGTCAGTGCCACGGAGTAGAATTCGCCGATCGAGTTGTCGCCTCTCAGGATGACGCTCGGATATTTCCACGTGATCGCCGAGCCGGTCTCGACCTGCGTCCATGAAATCTTGGCATTGGTTTTACAGATGCCGCGTTTGGTTACAAAATTGTAAATACCGCCTAGCCCCTCCTCGTCGCCGGGGTACCAATTCTGCACGGTCGAGTACTTGATCTCGGCGTTGTCGAGCGCGACCAGTTCCACGACGGCGGCGTGCAATTGGTTCTCGTCGCGCATCGGTGCCGTACAGCCCTCGAGATAGCTTACGTGGCTGCTTTCCTCAGCGATGATCAGCGTGCGCTCGAACTGTCCCGTGTTGGCGGCGTTGATGCGGAAGTAGGTGCTCAACTCCATCGGGCAGCGCGTGCCCTTGGGGATGTAAACGAACGACCCATCGCTGAAGACGGCCGAGTTGAGCGTGGCATAAAAGTTGTCCGTGTACGGCACCACGGTGCCAAGATATTTTTTCACCAGCTCGGGATGTTCCTGCACCGCCTCAGAGATCGAGCAAAAGATCACCCCCGCCTTAGCCAAGTCCGCCTTGAACGTCGTGCCGATCGACTCGCTGTCAAATACTGCGTCCACCGCGACGCCGGCCAGCCGCGCCCGCTCGTGCAACGGCACGCCGAGCTTCTCGTACGTCTCGAGCAGCTTGGGATCCACCTCGTCGAGGCTCTTCGGGCCGTCGCCTTTTTTCTTGGGCGCGCTGTAGTAGGAGATATCCTGAAAATTAACCGGCGGATATTTCACGTGCGGCCAGGTCGGGCACTCCAGTTTTTCCCAGTGCCGAAATGCCTTCAGGCGCCACTCGAGCAGCCACTCCGGCTCGTTCTTCTTGGCGGAGATGAACCGGACGGCATCCTCGCCCAGGCCCGGCTCGAGCGACTCGCTATCGATGTCGGTGACAAAGCCGTACTTGTAGTCGCTTGCGACAAACTCATCGATGGTATCCGTATCGGCCCTCATGCGACGGCTTCCTTTCGTCCACAGTCCGAACACTTGCCGGTGCAGCGGCCGTGCAGTGCTATGTCGATTTTTCTCACCTCAAACTCACCTGGCACGTCGACCATCGGCACCTGCGGCAGGCCCTTCAAGTTCATGTCAAAAACCTTGCCGCAGTCGTCGCAGGAGAAGTGCGCATGCTCGCCCATGTTGGAGCAGAACAGTGTTGCGCCACGATCCACATTTACTTGCCGCACGACGCCGCACTTCACGAGCGCGTCGAGGCTGTTGTACACCGTGGCCATGGAAATCTCCGGTTTCGACTGCTTCGCCCGCATGAATACCTCCTCGGCGGAGGGATGATCGCGTTGGCTGAGCAGCACCTCAAAAACGTGTTGCCGCTGGGAAGTGGACCGAAGTCCCTTCTCGGCTAAGCGTTTGTTGAGGGATTCACCGGACGCTGGAGGATGGTCCGTTGCCATGCCGGAAAGATGCCACTGGCCAAGCGCAGTGTCAATACTTGGAATAATTCTAAATTGCAATAAGCCCGCTTGGCCAAGCAGAAAATCATTGTTAATCACTTGGCAACAGTGACTTCCAGTCTATTGCGGGGTGGCCGGCTGCGATGATGGAGGGGTTTCGTAGGTCTTCACGGCCGTAGGCCAGGCGGTAGCCGTCGAGGGTGCAGACGGCGCCTCCGGCTTGCTCGAGTATGCATTGGGCCGCACCGGTGTCCCATTCCATCGTCGGGACAAAGCGCGGGTAAAGATCGGCCGCACCCTCGGCGACGAGGCAGAATTTCAGTGAACTGCCCATGCTCACCAGTTCGGCATCCGGGAGTTGCTCGAGCATGGCTGCGACTTTCGGGCCGGCGTGATCGCGGCTGGCGACGATGCGCAGCTTGGCCTTGTCGGCCTCGGCGATCTTGATCGGTTGCGGCTCTGCTTGGCCAAGCCGCTTGAATGCGCGGTTGCCGCGAGCCGCGAAATATTCTAAGTCAGACGCCGGGGCCAACACCACGCCAAGCGTTGGTTCGCCGTTTTCGATCAGAGCGATGTTGACGGTGAACTGTCCGGTTTTTTTGATGAACTCCTTGGTGCCGTCGAGAGGGTCGACGAGCCAGAAGCGTTTCCAGCCCAGCCGCTCTTCGGTCGGGATGCCCTCCGATTCCTCAGACAAAACCGGGATGTCCGGCGTGAGTTGCTCCAGCGCGGCGATGATGCAGTCGTGCGCGGCGCGGTCGGCTTGAGTGAGTGGCGAGTCGTCTTCTTTGGTCTCGATCTCGGCTGGGCCGTCGTAGGTTTTCATAATCGCCTCACCGGCCTCGGCGGCGATTCGTCGTATGTCGTTTATCATTTCAAAAAATCATACCCAGCCCACGCCGGGGAACTTGGCCAGGAGGTCTTTTCGGATTCTCGGATATTCGCGCTGCTTGAATGTCGGCCAGTTGTCGCAGTAATCGATCTTCCTGTTTTTCGGGGTCAACAGCTTGAACCGCACGATGTGTTCGCCATCGCAGATGCGCGGATGCTCGGCCAGACGGAAGCAGTCGTGAAGCTTCACGTGCAACTCTACCGGCAGCATGTTGCCGTGTTTGTCCGTCGGTTTTTCAGGGTACTCCAAGCGTTTCGGTTTGTCGTCCAGCCAAGGGATCGTTTGCGGCGCGAACTCGTCGAGCCACTCCCACTGCTCGCTCGGCATGTGTTTGCGGAACGCCGGCTTTACGTCGGCGGCAACCGCCTGCTTGGCCAAGGTCATGCCCGCAAACGCGGCACTCAGGCAATTCAAAATCGCCGTCTCGTCGAGCGGCGGGAATTCCAAATCTGCCCGGGCGACGCACAGCCAATTGAGCCGCCTGATGAGTTGCCGGATCGAGTGGTCGAACGATTTCGGCGTGAACCACTCGCCCAAACAGGCCTTGGCTAGCGCTTGGCCGGCGGCTTCTGGATCGGCCTCTTTCGCCCGTGCCCGGCCCAGCTCGAGATCGCGAAAACGAGTTATTTCATGGGCCTCAACGCGTTTCATGCCGGGATCGAACCCGCACTCGGTGCGGGTCGTCAAGTCGCCGGGAAACAGCTCGCGCACCCAGTCCAGTTCTACTGCTGCTGCCAGGCTCAGCAGAGTTTGGGCGCGGTCGCCCCGGGCGGACACTTGCCGAATTTCGCCGATGACGAGCAGCGGAGATTTTTGCACGACGCTCTCGCGGACGAGCGTGCCGCTGCGGCCATCGGTCAGGTTGCAAAATAGCGTGCCGCTGTCGCGCCGCACGCAGAGTTGGTCGGCAAACGCGGCGAGGATGCAGTGGCGCAGGGCGGTGGACTTCGACCGGTCGGGAGCTGCTCGCGCGTCGCTCGACTTGGCCAAGCGGAGGATTTGCCGGAACGCAGACTCGACCTCACGGCACGCCCCTGCGTGGATGCCGTGAGCGCGGCAGTCGTCGATGTTGTAACGGCGCGCGTTGGCGAACTGCCACGCGCGCATCAGCACCTCGAAGTCGGAGTCGGCTCCGTCGCGGAACGACTCCTGTGCAGCCTGCACATTTTTGTCGTCGCGGGCGGAGCGGATGAGAATGTTGCGCCCGCTCATGAACGCCGCGCACAACGCTGCCTCGTTGATGCAGTCGCGGCGACTGCCCTCGACGATCATCCGGGCCGGGCGCGGGTGCATCGGCAGTCGCAGCATCGCGCGGCCGACGTCGGTCAGCCCGCCGCCGTCGTGCTTGGCCAAGGCGCCGAGCGAGTGCAGCAGCGACTCGGCCTTGGCCACGGCGTTGGCGTCCGGCTTGTCGAGCCAGTCAAACTGGGTGGCCTCGTCGATGCCGGCGGCGTGCAGCATCAGCACCGACTCCGACAAATCGGTGCGGTGGATTTCCGGCGTGTTGTGCCCGGGGCGATTGAGGTGGCCGCTCTCGGTCCAAAGCCGGTGGCACGTTCCTGGCGCGGTGCGGCCGGCGCGACCGGCGCGCTGGTCGGCGGAGGCGCGGCTGATCTCCTCGATCAACAACGTGCCAAAGCCGCGCTCGGCGTCGAACCGGGCGACGCGGGCCATGCCGCTGTCGATGACGTGGCGGATGCCGTCGATGGTCACCGAGGTCTCGGCGACGTTGGTGGCGACGACGATTTTGCGGCGGTCGCTACCGCCGAAAGCGCGGTCCTGATCGGCGGGCGGGAGGTCGCCGTGCAGCGGGATCAACTGGACCGGCTCGGGCAGTCGCCGGTGGCCGATCGCGCTGATTGTGCCACGAATTTCGCCCATTCCTGCCATGAAAATCAAAATATCGCCGGGAGAGTTGTCGCGAATTATCTGCTCGACGGCCCCGGCTGCCTGCTCGGTGATGGGGTCGCGATTGCGATATTTACCGAAGCGAATCTCGACCGGAAAGGTGCGCCCGTCGGAGGCGAGCATGCGGCAGGGATCGTCATCCGCTTGGCCAAGGTAGCGGGCGATCGGGCCGGTCTCAATCGTCGCCGACATGACGACAAGCTTGAGGTCGGTGCGTCCGGTGCGTTGCAGGTTTTTGACGAGGCCAAGCGCGAGGTCGCTCATCAGGTTGCGTTCGTGAAACTCGTCGAAGAGCACCGCGCCGACGTTGGCCAAGCGCGGGTCATCCTGCAGGCGGCGCAGCAGCACGCCTTCGGTGATGAACTCTATTTTGGTTTCGGGGCCGGTGTGGTTTTCGAAGCGAACCTGATAGCCGACTTCGTCGCCGAGTTTGGCCGAGCGTTCCCACGCGACGCGGCGGGCGAGCGAGCGGGCGGCGACGCGGCGCGGCTGTAGCACGACGACTTTGCTGCCGCCGCAGAGGACGTCGTCGAGGATGATTTGCGGGACTTGGGTGGATTTGCCTGAGCCGGTCGGCGCGGCAAGCACAAGGCGGTTTTGCACGGCGAGGGTGTCGGTGATCTCGCTGTGGATGTCCCAGATGGGAAGCGACTCGTTCATGCCGCGTGCGCTTGGCCAAGCGTGGAAGGTGTTCGGGGCGTCAAAGCAGATGGCCCAGTTTTTCGCGCTTGGTCTTGAGGTATTTTTTGTTGTGCTTGTTTGGCTTCACGCGGATCGGCACTTGTTCGACAACCTCGAGCCCGTACCCCTCCAAGCCGACGATTTTTTTAGGGTTGTTGGTTAGTAGCCGGATTTTCTTTATACCGAGGTCGGCGAGGATTTGCGCCCCGATGCCGTACTCGCGCAGGTCCATCGGGAAGCCGAGTTTCTCGTTGGCCTCGACGGTGTCATAGCCTTTTTGCTGGAGCTTGTAAGCCTTTATTTTAGGGGCCAAACCGATGCCGCGGCCTTCTTGGCGCATGTAAAGGATGACGCCGTGGCCGTCGGCGGAAACCTGTTTCATGGCCTGTTGCAACTGCGGGCCGCAATCGCAGCGGCGCGAGCCGAACACGTCGCCGGTGAGGCATTCGCTGTGCACGCGCACGAGGGTGCGGCGGCGGGCGTTCATGCTGCCTTTGACGAGAGCGAGGTGGTGTTGGCCGTCGATGGTGGAGAGGTAAAGGTGGAGGTCGAACTCGCCGAAGTCGGTCGGCATCTGGACGATCTCCTCGCAGGCGACGAGCTTTTCGCGCTTGCGCCGAAACTCGATGAGCTGCTCGATGGAGCAGAGCTTGAGTTTGTGTTTTTTTGCGAAGCGGCGCAGCTCCGGGAGGCGGGCCATTGTGCCGTCGTCGTTCATGACCTCGCAAATGACGCCCATCGGCCGGCAGCCGGCAAGCCGTGCGAGATCGACCGCCGCCTCGGTGTGGCCGGCGCGCTGGAGGACGCCGCCGGTCTTGGCGCGCAACGGAAAGACGTGGCCCGGTTGCACGAGGTCGTCGGCGATTGAGGTGGGGTTGGCCAGAGTTTTGATGGTTTGGGCGCGGTCGGCGGCGCTGATGCCGGTGGTGATGCCCTGTGCTGCATCGACGCTAACCTGAAAGTCAGTGCGATGGCCCTCGCGGTTGTTGAGCACCATGCGCTCGATGCCGAGTTGCTGGAGGCGCTCCGGCACGGTGGGAACGCAGATGAGGCCGCGGCCGAACTTGGCCATGAAGTTGATCGCCTTGGCCGTGGTCTTCTCGGCGGCCATGATCAGGTCACCCTCGTTTTCGCGATCGGCGTCGTCGACGACGACGACCATTTTGCCGCGCGCGATGTCGCGCAGCACCGCCTCGATGGAGTCAAATTTCCCCGTGATTTTCTTTGCTGCCATGTTAACTGCCCGCTCAAAAGGCTACCCGCGCTTGGCCAAGCGGTCGAGAACCGAGGGCCGTTTGGCTTTAGAAACAGGCTGGTTCTTACTTGAAATCGGCCAAGCATGAGGCACATTCCCCGTTGCCCACACAGGGCGTGTTTTTGAATGGCTCCGGCCTGAATCGCTTTTTTATCATGAAAAAACAGAGCATCTTCATCGTCGCCTCGCTTGGCCTTTTAACAGCCACCGCATTTGCCCAAACCCCCGCCCCGGCCAAGCCGGCCGCGAAGCCGCCGGCCGCGAAGCCGGATTTCCCGGCGTACACGACAGTGCTCAAGGGGTACGAACAGGTCATCTCTAGCATGGACAAAAAGTCCAGCTTGCTCTCCATCTACGTGCGCAAGAAGGATCAGCAAATGCTCGGCGCGCTGCCTGCGGGGTTTGAGTCGAAGCGGTTTTTTATCGCGACCACCGTGGCCAGCGGCGAGATGTACGCCGGGCTGCAGGCGGGTGAGAAGTACGTTTACTTCAAGCGGCTCGACAAGCGGCTGCTGATCATCGAGCCCAACCTCAATGTGCGTTCCACTGGCGATCCTGAGTCGAAGGCCTCCGTGAAACGGCTCTTCACCGATCGCGTGATTGTCGATGTGCCGATTGTCACGCTGTTGCCGAAGAACCGGCCGGTGATCGACATGGACGCGCTGCTCGTCGGCCAGGCGTCGAAGTTTTTCGGCAGCCGGGGTGGCGGCTTCAACGCAAAGCTTGCGCAAGTCCGCACCGCTAAGGCGTTCCCGGGCAACGTCGAGCTGGCTTTCACCGCGCCGTCGTCCAACGGCGTACTCAAGACGCTGCATTACTCGATCAGCTCGATCGTCCCGAGCAAAACCTACAAGCCGCGAGTCGCCGACCAGCGCGTGGGCTATTTCACCACGAGCTACTCCGACCTTGGCAAGTACACGGACGAGCAAAAGAAAATCCGCTACATCAACCGCTGGCACCTGGAGAAGGCCGATCCCAAGCTCAAAGTCAGCCCGGTGAAAAACCCGATCATTTTCTACATCGAACACACCACGCCGGTGCGCTACCGCCGTTGGGTTCGCGAGGGCATCCTGATGTGGAATGATGCCTACGAGAAGATCGGCTTGGCCAACGCTATCGAGGTTTACTATCAGGACGCCACGACCGGCGCGCACATGGAGAAAGACCCGGAGGACGCGCGCTACAACTTCGTGCGCTGGCTCAACAACGACGTCGGCACCGCCATCGGGCCGAGCCGGGTCAATCCGCTGACCGGCCAGATTCTCGACGCCGACATCATTTTGACCGACGGCTGGATTCGTCATTTCTGGATGCAATTCAACAAAATCCTCCCGAGCATCGCAATGGAGGGTTTCGCACCGGAAACACTCGCCTGGCTCAAGGAGCATCCCGAGTGGGATCCGCGTGTGCGTCTGGCCCATCCCTCGATGCGTGCCTCCATCAAGGCCGATTTGGCCTCCCACGGCGCGGAAGCCTACGGCGGGCATCCACTAGCCAAGGTGGATGGCGAATTGATTGGCGACAACGAGTTTGACGGCCTGTACGGGCGCATCAGCCAGGTGAACGGCCTTTGCCGTGCCGCCGAGTGCAAGTCGCTCGACTTGGCCGCCATGCGGTTTTCTCTCGAGTTGGCTGCCGAGTTGGCCAAGGAGGAAGGCGAGAAGGATGACAAGGACGGTGACAAGCCGAAGCCCAAGCCAAATAAAACCGAGGTCACACTCGACGGTGTGCCGGAGTGGTTCATTGGGCCGCTGATTGCCGAGTTGGTCGCCCACGAGGTGGGCCACACTCTTGGCCTGCGCCACAACTTCAAGGCCTCGAGCATCCACTCGCTGGAAAAAATCAACAGCGACGAGATCAAGGGCAAGGAGACCTTGGCCGGCTCGGTGATGGATTATCTGCCCATCAATATGCACAAGGGCGTCGGTGAAAAACAGGGAGATCACACCATGACCGGCATCGGTCCTTACGACCATTGGGCCATCGAGTACGGCTACTCCATCATCAGCAAACCGGAGGAGTTGCAGAAAATCCTGAGCCGCGTGTCCGATCCCAAGCTGCAGTTCGCCACCGACGAGGACACGATTGGCCCCGACCCGTTCGCGCGCCGGTATGACTTCGCCTCTAACCCGCTCCAGTACGCCCACAACCAGATCAACATCGTGAAGCACCATCGCGGACAGTTGCTCGATCACTTCGTGAAGAAGGGCCAAAGCTGGGCCAAGGCGCGTTACGGCTATCAACTCACCCTCTCGCTGCAGTCGCGATCGCTGAGCATGATGGGCAACTGGATCGGCGGTTCGTTCGTGAACCGCGACAAGAAAGGTGACCCTGGCGACCGCTATCCCATTACCCCAGTGCCGGCCAAGCGGCAGCGCGAGGCACTCGAGTTCATGCTCGAGAACGCCTTCAACGACGAGGCCTTCGGCCTCAGCAACGAGTTGCTCCGCCGTATGGGAGGCGATCGCTGGATCGATAACCTCTCCAGTTCAATGAAAGACACCACCTGGCCGGTGCACGAGAAAGTCATGGGTATCCAGGCCTCCACACTCACGATGATCCTCAATCCAACCTCGCTGGGCCGCGTGTACGACAACGAATTCCTCGTTGAGGCCGACAAGGACGCCATCACGCTGCCGGAAATCCTCGGCAAACTCGACGACGCCATCTGGACCGAACTGAAGGCCCCGGCCAAGGGCAAGCACACCGCCCGCAAGCCGCTGATCTCGAGCCTGCGTCGCAACCTGCAGCGCGAACACCTTGAGCGCCTGGTCAGCCTCAGCATGCCTGGATCGTGGCGCGGCGCCAGCTCGCGGCCGTTGGCCAATCTGGCGAGCCAGCAGCTACGTAGCCTGGCCAAGCGCATCGACGTTGCCCAAAAAACCGAGGGCGTAACGCTCGATCCCTACACTGCCGCCCACCTTTCCGAGGCGGGCGAGTTGATCAAAAAAACTCTGGACGCCGGCATCATCTACGGCAGTACGAAGCTTTAAACGGACATTACGAGCCAAAGCCAAAAGTTTGGCTAAATTTAACCGGCGGCCCTTGACGGGGTCGGCGGTTTTCTTTTGGCGCTTGGCGGGAGAATTGCCTTTGTTTCCGGCTCGGTTTTCTCCAGACTCCCCGCGTTCTCTGGCCAAGCAAGCGATTGGCCAAGCGCAACTCAATCTGACCTATGAGTGACTCGAACGATAACTTAGCCGCCGAAAAAACCCTCCTCGCGGAGGCCGGCCAAAAACCGCTCCTTTCCCGCTGGGGCACTTTCGCCAAGCTGTCTGGCCCCGGCTGGCTACAGGGCGCGATCACCCTCGGTGGTGGTTCGCTCGCTGGCAGCCTTTACATCGGGGTTATTGGTGGCTACGAGCTGCTTTGGCTGCAGCCGATGATGATGGTTTTCGGCGTGCTGATGCTCTCGGTCATCGGCTATGTCACGCTGTCTACCGGCGAGAAACCGTTTCGCGCGATCAACAAACACATCAACCCAGTGCTCGGCTGGGGCTGGCTCAGCGCCGCGATGCTGGCCAACCTCGTGTGGGCCATGCCGCAGTTCTCGCTCGGCACGGCCGCCATTCAGCAGAACTTCGGCATCCTCGACGGCGACAGCGGCAAGTACTGGTGCGCGCTGCTGCTCTTTGTCATCGGTGCGGCAGTGGTGTGGTCGTACGACAGCGGCAGTAAAGGGGTGAAGGTCTTCGAGATTATTCTGAAAATCATGGTGGCCATCGTGGTAGTGAGTTTTTTCGGTGTCGTCGTGGCGATGTCCGGCAGCCTTGATTGGGGGGCGATTTTCACCGGCTTCATTCCAAATTTCAGCCTGCTCTCCGAGCCGGCGTCCAAGTTCACGGAAATTATAAAGGAATCGAGCGACCCGGGCTATTGGAACGATGTCATCCTCAGTTCGCAGCGCGATCGAATGGTGACTGCCGCCGCCACCGCTGTGGGCATCAATATGACCTTCCTGTTGCCGTACTCGATGCTGCGCAAGGGCTGGGGCAGGGAACACCGCGGCTTGGCCACATTCGACCTTTCGCTTGGATTGTTCCTGCCGTTTTTTCTGGCTACGACCTGCGTGGTGATCGCTTCCGCCAGCCAGTTCCACGGGGAATACGACAAAGGACTGCTCGATCCCGCAAAGAGAACCGCGCTGACAGAAAAGCTGCAGGGCGCTTATGACAAGAATTTATCCGGCATACAGGCTAAGCTCGGTGAAGCCAAAGAACCAAACGGCACGGACAAGCAACTTGCAGCGATGCTCGTGAGTCGCGACGCCTTTCAACTGGCTGGTTCGCTGGAGAACCTCACCGGCAACAAGGCTGTATCGCAGACGGTCTTCGGTATCGGCGTGCTCGGCATGGCGGTCTCGACGATAATCATTTTGATGCTGATCAACGGCTTCACTGTCACCGAGATGCTCGGGGCCGAGATCGGCGGCATGAAGCACCGGATCGGCTCCATCCTGCCCGGCATCACGGGCGCGCTGGGCTTCCTGTTTTTGTGGGGCGATGGGGACGCCCGCTTTTGGCTTGCCGTGCCGACGAGTGTGTTCGGCATGGTACTGTTGCCAATCGCCTACATCACCTTTTTCCTGATGATCAACAGCAAGAGCCTCATGGGCGACGCGTTGCCGAAGGGCAACAAACGCATCGCGCTGAACGCTGCCATGCTAGTCGCGCTGGTTGCCGCCACGATCGGCGCCGGTTGGTCGATATGGAGCAAGGTGCAGTGGATCGGCGTGATAGGGGTGGGCGTGTTTATTCTTGCGGCAGTGGTGGTTCATTTCCTTCGGTCTGGCCGATCGATGGAAAAGTAAGTCGATGGGTTTGCTGGATATTTTTGGCGCGAAAAATCCCGAGCCGGGGGAGTCCGGGCATTTCGGCGATTACGACCTGCAGGAAGTCGTCAACAGCGGCGGCATGGCCGACATCTGGCTGGCGACCGATCCCGATAAGCGCCCCGTCGCCGTACGCCGTTTGCACCCAGAGTTGCGCAAAGATTCCAGATCGAAGAAGCGATTCGTAAGTGGTTGCGAGATTCTCGCCAAGGTTTGCGACCACAAATTCATCGTCAATTACATCGAGCACGGCAAAATCAAGGGCGACCATTTTCTCGCGATGGAATATTGCGAGTTCCCGAATCTCAAGATTCTCATTTCACGCTCCGACACTGTGCTCGAGAAGTTCGTCGGCAACATCCTGATCGACGTCGCCGAGGCGCTCGAGCACGTGCACAACTGCGGCTACCTGCACTACGACTTCAAGCCGGAGAACATCCTCGTCAGCCGCAACGGCAACGTCCGATTGTGCGACTTCGACCTCTCCCGCCCCATCCCCGAGAAGCCGACCAAGATGCCGGACAACCCCGGCACGCCGGTTTACATGGCGCCGGAGCAGTTGCGTGGGCGCGAGATCGATCAGCGCGTGGATATCTTCGCCTTTGGCGTGACCATGTACGAGACGCTGACCGGCCAGAAGCCGTTCAACGGCGACACGAGCCGCGAGGTGTTGCTGGCGCAGAAGAACCGCGATTCCCATTTCGCCGCGCCGCGAGACCTAAATTCGTCCATCCCAGCCGCCGTCGAGCGGATCATTCTCACGTGCATCGAGTTCGAGGCCGACAAACGATATCCACATATCAGCTACCTCGTCGCTGAACTCCGCAAAGCCCTTTACGTTTAAGCCAATTCCATGCCCTACAAAATAATCGGATCAGACTCACGGGAATACGGGCCGGTGGATATCGACGAAATCCGCGAATGGATCGACGAGGGCCGAGCCGATGCCGACACGCTGGTTTGTCAGGTGGATGGCAGCCAGTGGATCAAACTTCGAGATCTGCCTGACGTTGCGGGTGCACTTCCCAGGACGGCAGCCGCCCGGCCAAGGGGCACGCTCCAAATCAACTACCTCGTCCCGGCGATTCTCTGCACCCTCTTTTGCTGTCTGCCGTTTGGCATTGCTGGAATCCTGTTTGCCGTCCAGGCCAACTCCAAGGTGCAACAGGGCGACATTGACGGCGCAGCGGCCGCTGCGTCCAAGGCCAAGCTGATGTGCCTCCTGAGTTTTGTGCTGGGCTTGATCAGTCTCATCTGGGTTTTCAGCAGTGGCGAGTTCTCCCGGATATTGCAAGAGATGCAGGAAACGATGCCGCGCTGATCGCGGCTACTTGGCCAAGCCGGCCAGCTTGCTGAACAACTCCGCTTTATCAGCCAAGTGCTCCGCTGGGTGATTGTTTGACAGCCACCCGAAACCGTTGCCATAAGCTGGGCCGTTTACGACGCAGCCGTTGGTTTGGTTTTCTGAAATCTGCGTTCGCCCCCGGCCAAGCGCCGAGTCGCGGTCGCCATCGACCTCGTACTTCCAGCCCACCAAAAATGCTACCGCAAACCACTCGCGCAGGTTGGCGATGATCTTCGGCGTCGGCTTAAGCTCGAGCAGCATGTCGCCATCGCGGGTGCTGTGTTTGCCCACGTTCAGCGGCTTGAGTTGGCCGTCGGCGGCGCGTCGAAAAATCTGGCCAACGGCAAAGTCGCTCACGGCGGCCGCGTGAAAAACTGCGTCAACTTTGGTCGAGTGCTTCAGTTTATCAGCCAAGTCTGCTGTTGTTGTAAATTGTTTAAGCTCAACGCCCTCAAGTTGTTTTGTGTGGGTGGCTGAGCGGCCGCGCAGCAGGGTTACCTCGTGGCCGTTGGCGGCCAAGCGCTTGGCCAGGCCGGTGCCGAGTTGGCCGGTCGAGTGGTTGGTCAACCGGCGAACCTGGTCGATCGGCTCATAAGTTGGTCCGGCGGTGACGATGCAGTGCATGGGGTTGGTCGCTTGGCCAAGCGGCGTCGGTTACGGCAGCGTTTTCGAGGCCATCATTTCGCGCAGTTTGAGTGAGTCGCTCGTCGGCGGTTGGCAGGCGGTGCCGGTGCAGAGGTACACGGCCGACACTTTTTCCTCCGGCAATGTTTTGGCGAATTCCTCCACCGGCCCGGTGACGCCGAGCACGACTTTGTTCGGTTGATAGGCGGCGTGTGCGGCGGCGATGAGGTCGCGCGCCTCGGCTGACTTGGGGTCGCCGGTGATCACGGCGCGGCGCGGTTCGTGCACGAGGAAGTCGAGCGCCTGCAAAAGGTACGGCACGGCGCTTGGGCCGTTGGTCATGTTGTCGCTGAAGAGCAGCAGCGACTTTTCGGCCATGTTGGTGAACTCCTTTTGTTCGGTGATTTTCCCGAGCCGAAGCAGCGCGAGCGCGGCGACCGAGTTGCCGGAGGGCACGGCGCCGTCGTAGTCCTCCTTAACCTTCATGATGAGGTTTTTGGTGTGGACGCTCTGCCAAAAGCCGCCGTTGGCCTCGTCGTAAAACTTGGCCTTCATCGTGCCGGCGAGTTCGATGGTGAACTGCAAATGTTTCGGCTCAAGCGTGGCTTCGTAAAGGTGCAGCACGCCGTCGAGCAGGAAGGCGTAGGCGTCGAGCAACTGCACGTCATCACGTTTGCCGTCGCGCCAGCGATGGTAGAGTGTCTTGCTTTCGGCGTCCCACAGTTCGCGCCGCAAAAACGCAAGATTCGCCTCGGCGGCTTCAAGGTATTTCGGCTCGTTGAGCACGACTGCAGCACGGGCGATCGCGCCGAGCATGAGGCCGTTCCACGACGAGAGAATCTTGTCGTCGAGGTGCGGTCGCACGCGCTTGGCCCGGACGTCGAACATTTTTTTGGTGGCCGAGTCGAGCAGCTTTCGCTCGGTGTCGCTGAGCTGGGGATCGACGATGCTGAGGACGTTCTGATTCTTGAGCGGGTCGGGGTCGCTGTGGTCCTCGAAGTTGCCGTGGAGCGTGATGCCGTAGCGTCGCTTGGCCAAAGCGAACTCCTCCGGCGTGAGCAGCGTCTTCAGTTCGGCCTCGGTCCAGCAGTAGAATTTGCCCTCCTTGCCTTCGCTGTCGGCGTCCTCGGCGGAGTAGAAGCCGCCGTCCTTGTGGCGCATGTCGCGCAGGATGTAGCGGAGGATGTCGCGTGCGACGTCGGCGTGCTTTTTCTCGCCGCTGATGAGGTGGGCGTCGAGGTAGAGGTGGAGCAACTGCGCGTTGTCGTAGAGCATTTTCTCGAAATGTGGCACGAGCCATTTTTCGTCGACGGAGTATCGGGCGAAGCCGCCGCCGAGCTGGTCGTACATGCCGCCGGCCGCCATTTGGTCGCACGTGTGCAGCACCATGCGGACGCCGTCTTGGTCGCCGGTGCGGTGGGCGTGGCGCAGCAGCATCAGCGGCAGGCTGGGCCGGGGGAACTTGGGCGCGTTGCCGAAGCCGCCGAAGCGCGGATCGTATTGCGACTTGAACTGGCCGACCGCCTTATCCAGCCAGAGCGGATCAAGTTTGATGTTGGCCTTGGCTTTCAGCGCGATGCTTTCACCGATGCGCTGGCTGATGTCGTTGGCTGAGTTGAGGATCTCCGTTCGCTGTGTCTTCCACGCATCAGCGATCTGCCGTAGCACATCGGTGAAGCTTGGTTTGCCGAACTTGGCCTCTGGCGGAAAGTAGGTGCCGCCGTAAAATGGCTTGAGGTCGGGCGTGAGCCAGACGTTGAGCGGCCAGCCGCCGCTGCCGGTCGTGGCCTGCACGAAGGTCATGTAGATTTTGTCCACGTCGGGCCGCTCCTCGCGGTCGAGCTTGATATTGATGAAATGCTCGTTCATCACCTTGGCGGTCGCTTCGTCCTCAAACGACTCGCGCTCCATCACGTGGCACCAGTGGCAGGTCGAATAGCCGATGCTCAGCAGGATCGGCTTCTGCTCGTCGCGCGCTTTTTTGAATGCCTCTTCGCCCCAGGCGTACCAATCGACCGGGTTGTGTTGGTGTTGCTGCAAGTAAGGCGACGCCTCATTGGCGAGACGGTTGGTGTGTTTCGGTTTGGCTTCCTCTTGGGGTGGCTTGGGTTCGGTCACGGTTTCGGTGAGCTGGGGTGTGGCGGGCTTGGCTTCCGCCGTCGCGGCGGGGGTATCATCGGTCGCGGCGCTTGGCTGGCAGCCGGTCGATGCCAAGCCAGCCAGTGCGGCGCTCAATAGGGTCAAGGTGGGTCGGAGCCTTTTCACGGCGGCCGATCTTACGGCCAGACTGCCGAGCGGCAAAGCGGGAAAACATTCAGGTCAGCTTGGCCAGGCGGGCGATGAACGACTCGGCCATGCGCTCGATGTTGTGGGTTTGCACGGCGGTTTGGCGGCCGGCGGCGGCGCACTTGGCCAAGCGCTCGCGGTCGAGCAGCAACTGCCCGATTGCATCGGCCAAGGCGGCGGCGCTGCCTTTTTCGCAGATCACGCCGGCTTGGTTTTGTTCAATCAACTCGGGGAAACTGGCGTGGTCAGGCGCCACGACAGGCACGCCGCTGGCCATCGCCTCGACCACGTACAGGCCGAACGCCTCGCCGTATGTCGCCGGGACGCTGAGCACGGTGAGTTTGCGGTAAAACGCCAGCTTCGCGTCGCGGTCGAGGTTCGGGTTGAATTTCGCGTCGCCGAGCAGACCGGCATCACGGAGCCGCTGCTTTTGTTCTCTGACGAAAGCCTCGTCACACGGTTGGCAGCCGCCGCCGATGGCCAGCTTGAGCCCCGGCACTTGGTCGGTTTGCTTCAAACGGATGAACGCATCGACGAGCGTGTCGAGTCCCTTCTCCGGGCACATGCGGGCAAAGTAGCCGAGCACCGGCGGGTCGTCCGGCAGGGCGCTTGGCTCAAAGCCGTCGAGGTTGATGCCGTTATGGATGTGCTCGAGCTTGTCGGCGGGGATTCCGGCGCGCTGGGCCATGGTGTCTGCGTAATAGCGGGTCGGCGCGATGAACAGGTCGATATCAGCAATGCGCTCACGAAGCTCGGCCCAAGTGTCCTCGCGCTGCGGGCTGGGCAGCGAGTCGAGAAACGCATCCTCGCCCTCTAGCAGGCAGACTACTGGCACGCGAATCTCCTGCCTCATACGCTTCGCCAGGCCGGCGATTAACGCATTGGACAGGCAGATGACATCCGGTTGCTCGTGTTCCTTGAGCCAGACGATAAGCTGCTCGAGTTCACGCGCCTGGTTGCCCGCCTCGCCGCGCATCATCGAGAGCATCAGATCGCCGACTTCTGCGCCACGGGTCTTGCCGGCGAAGTTGCCAATCCAGTTGAGTAGCCATCCGGAGGTTAACCATTTTCGGAGCCAGTTCGGCGCTTTTTGGAAACAGTTGAACTTCTGCGCGAGATAGACATTAAGCCCGCTGAAGAAGAGCGGCGTGCCCTCGCTTTGGTCCGCCTCATCCAGCGTGAGCGGGAGGTACAGCGGAACCATCAGCGCATGGTGGCCCATCCGCCTGAGCTGCGCCACGAGGGCGTTGTCGCGGAAACAGTTTCCGCAATACATGCCCCCGGCGCCGGGGGTTATCTGGACAATATTCAAGCTGCTCACTGGCCGCCTCGGAGGGCGGCAGTCTTTCCGAAGACCCCCCGCTTGGCCAGCAGAAACGCCGGAGCAATCGTGCAACTGAAAACTTGAAAGCCGGCTTGGCCGCGCGCACCGTCTGCTGACCAAGCAAATGACTTGTCGAAAGTTTACCGTCATGCTCGCGCTGTGCCTGACTGCCGCCGCCCACTCCTTGGCCAAGCCGAACGTGCTCTTCATCGCCATCGATGATCTCAACGATTGGGTCGGCTGTCTCGATGGGCATCCGCAGGCCCGCACCCCAAACATCGACCGCTTGGCCAAGCGGGGCACCTTGTTCGTCAACGCCCATTGCCAAGGGCCTATCTGCGGGCCGTCTCGCGCGTCGCTCCTTTCCGGTTACTATCCCCATGTCACGGGTGTCTACCAACAGCCCGCGGGCAAGGCCATGGAGCAGGACAAGACCTTCTTCCACGGCCAGATGGTTTCGCATTGCTTCGCCGATCATGGTTACCGCACGTTGGCGGTCGGCAAGATCACCCACGGGTATCCGGCCAAGCTGGCTTTTGATTCCTATGGCAGCAAGTTCGACGGCTCCGGCCCCAAGCCGTCCGGCGGGAGGCGTTTCAACTACCATTTGCCCGACGTGCCGTGGACAGGCACCCAGACCGACTGGGGTGCCTTTCCCGAGAAGGACGACGACATGAGCGACCACAAGTCGGCCGACTGGGCCGTGGAACGCCTCGCCGGGGAGAGCAAGGAGCCGTTCTTCCTCGCCGTTGGTTTTATTCGGCCGCACGTCCCGTTCTACGTCCCCCAAAAGTGGTTCGACCTTTTTCCCCTGGATGACGTGATGTTGCCGCCTGTCCGCAATGACGATCTGCTCGACGTCCCCGAGATCAGCCGCCGCATCCATGAACTACCGAAGTACCCCAGACTCGCCTTTCTACAGACGAACGACAACGAGCAGTTTCGCAAATGCGTCCAAGCCTACCTGGCTTGTGTGGCCTTCGTGGACCACCAGGTTGGCCGCGTACTCGACGCCCTGGACAAGGGGCCGCATGGTGGCGATACCGTCGTCGTTCTGTTCAGCGATCACGGCTACCATCTCGGTGAAAAGGATCGCGTGAGCAAGCACAGCCTGTGGGAGGAATCGGCGCGGGTGCCTCTCGTCATCGTCCCGGCCAAGTCGCAGGGCAAGCAGTTCGGTAAAGCGGGGCAGCTTTGCTCCAAGCCGGTCGGGTTGATCGACCTTTATCCGACGATGCTCGAGATATGCGGTTTGCCCGCGAAGAAGAGCAACCAGGGGGAGAGCTTGGTTCCGTTGCTCAGGAATCCCTCGGCGGACTGGCGGTTTGCCACGCTGACCACCTACGCCCGCGGCAATCATTCATTGCGCTCCGAGCGCCACCGCTACCTGCGCTTTGAGGATGGCTCCGAGGAATTCTACGACCACGCCGACGATCCCAACGAGTGGATCAACCTTGCGGCCCGTCCCGAATACGCCAAGTTGCTCAAGCAATTCCGTAGGGAACTACCCACCGAGGAAGCCCCGTACCACCCGTCGGTCCGGAGCGGCGCCGTCAATGCCTGGTTCGAGGAACACCTACGCCGTCACGGCGTGAAGTGACCGTCCGGGAGCCGTCAACAACTCGGGCCATTTTGGGGCACGACCAAATAGGGCTTGAACTTTGGGGAGGTGTTGAGTCTTTTGCGGGGCCGCTGATGATAAAAAAAACTGGAGCCTTCACGCTGATAGAGTTGCTGGTGGTCATCGCGATCATTGCGATTTTGGCTGCGATGCTGCTGCCGGCGTTGGCGTCCACAAAGAAAACGGCCCAACGCGCGGCTTGTTCCAGTCAACTTCTCCAGCAATCCTTGGCCACACTTCTTTACGTCGATGACAACGAAGACGGACTGCCTTCCCATAAAGGCGGCCCCGTGTTGTCCTATTATTCTTGGGGAGGCAAACGAGGAACGGAATACTTGGCCCAGGAACGGATGATTAATCCGTATGTCACAATTAACCGAAAGGTCAAACAAGACGACAACGAGGGAGTCTTCCGAATTTTCAAATGCCCGAGGGATGACGGAGCCACACCGGGCCGGTGGGGTGCCAAGCGCAAACCCAGCTTATTTGACACATTCGGTAACAGTTATTTTTACAACAGTGGCGGCAACTCCAATGGATCCAACGGACTCCACGGCAAAAAGATGAGTCAGATTCGCGCACCGTCTCAGGTCATTTTAGCCAACGACTATTCGGTCTGCGCCTACGGATGGCAACAGGAGGTTCCGGGACCCACTAACAAACCCTTTCAATACAGCCTTTGGCATCACGATTCCGAACCCGGGTGGGGTAACGTGGCTTTTCTCGATAACCACATTGATTATTTTCGAGCCGCATACGACAAACCGGATTTTCAAAATGGACCGAACTGGACCTTCTTGTTCGATGGACCGCGAAGACCGTCGAATTAGCCTGGGTGCAAACAGTATGATGTAACAATTCCCATGAAGACTAAAATGAAACCCCAAAGGCCGGCGGCATTTACGTTGATCGAACTGCTGGTAGTCATTGCGATCATTGCGATCCTGGCCGCCATGCTGCTGCCGGCATTGGCCAAGGCCAAGTCCAAGGCGCACGAGGCGTACTGCGTCAACAACAACAAGCAGATCCTCCTCGCCGGCAAAATGTACACTTCCGACAACGAAGACAAAAACGTCGTGATCTTCGTCCACCCGCCCTTTTCAAAAGTGTTCCACACTTGGTACGAGTTGCTTGATCCGTACCTGAACACGACCAACATCCTCGTTTGCCCATCGCGCAAGGGCAAACGCATCAAGACCACCCACGTCGGCGGCACGCCCTTCCCCTATCCCGTAGCGACCGACTACGCGATGAACCACGTGCTTGGAGGCGAGTTGAGCCACTGGGTCAATTATGTACACACCAAGGATTCCAGCGTGAAGAACCACTCGAAAGTGGTGTACCTCGTGGACTCCGGCGTGCAGGCCAACGCCAGCAAAAACCCGAGTGTCGATGTGAATTCAACCACCAAGCTCGGCGCGTTTATGATTGGCGATCCTGCCGTGATGATCAACGGCTCTGGTTGCCCTTCCTGCATGACCGGGCTTGGAAACCCGTGGTGGGGCGGCCCGCACCTGCGTCACGGCGGGCGCAGTGTCAACTCGCTCTCCGACGGTCATGTCGAGGCGATGAAACCGTTCTGGTTTTACGCAAGGACGCCTTGGCTCAACCCAGCCTTCGGCGGCCAGTAAGTCGTGTTCTGCGCTTGGCCAAGTGCAGCTTGAAGGAAGAAAAAATGGTGCGCTTGAAAGGACTCGAACCTTCATCCCTACCGCCCTGTCCCTTGACACAGCGCTTCGCGCCCAACTACAATAGGCCATGCAATGCTCCGACCTGAAGCCCACTACCCGGGCCAAAATCGAGGCAGCACTAGGCAGAAAAAATGAACCTCAAGAAACGTTATGTCCGAAATAAAGTTCATTTAGCCCTAATCTTCAGTTGCACTGTGGTGCAACTAGCCATTGCTCAGCCCGGTGTTTCTAGAATTATAACCGTAGAAGAAACCAAAAAGCTTAAGGCGATTAGAAACGAGATAGGGTCGATCAAGAACCTCGATACGCTTTACGAAGATCGGAAACACAACAACGGGCTGCCTTATCACTTCTATGTCCCGAAACATCTCAAGGCCGGTGTGAAGTATCCGGTGGTGACTTTTCTTCACGGCTATACTGATCTTACGATCGATACGCACAAAGGTTTCCCCAAGGGGGTGTGGTCGCTGCCAAAGATTCAAAAAGCCCACCCGCACATTCTTTTCGTGCCTCGTAATCGGAAGAAAGAGGACAATTGGTCGAGCGACGAATATCGAACGATGACCATCAACGCCCTTGATGACATGGTCGCTGAACTGAATGATAATCCAAATACCGCTAACGTAGACGTGGATCGGCTCTACCTGACCGGTTTTTCTCGAGGAGGCCAGGGTACGTGGAATTTTATCCGCGCATTTCCAAACAAGTTTGCAGCCGTTGCTCCACTATCTGGCTACTTCCACGGCCCGCAAAATGCTGAAGAAGCAAAAGCCATCAAGCAAATCCCCATTTGGATTTTCAACGGGGATGGCGATAAAGGGGTCAAAGGCTCACGCATCAGCTTCAAAGCCCTAAAGGATGCAGGTGCCGCCGACGTCAGGTATCACGAATACAAATCACAAGGTCATGTTATTGACGACTTCGCGTACTTCACAGATGGGTTTATGGAGTGGATGTTCTCTCAGAAGCGAAAGAAATGAAACACCTCCTACTCACAAAAATCGCAGCCGTGCTGCTGGTGGTGGGGCACAGTTGTTTCCAGATATTTTCACTTACAATATAAACAATTATTCTATGATGAAAGTATTAGCCATTTTGTTTGTTAGCGTCGTCGGTTGCCTGAAAAATTATGCTGAAATAAAACCCTTAATCAGTTTGAAGGTTGAGCAACTGAATTCTGGCAAAAAGCATCATTTTTTTGGCTACATCGGCCAATGCCAGACGATTCCGTGGAACGCCAGTGGACGATATGTGCTGGGCCTTGAAATAGACAGAATCGATCGCATGCCGAACCCTGATGAGGCCTCTACTGTGTTTGTCATTGATACCGACCAGAACAACAAGATTGTACGGTTAGACAAAACACACGCATGCAATCCCCAGCAGGGCACCATGTTTTATTGGAACCCGTTGAAAGCTGAAACACAGTTCTTTTTTAACGACCGAGATGTTAAGACGGGCAAATTATTTACCGTCCTGTACGACCTTGAAAAGAAAAAGCGTGTGCACGAGTACAGATACGATGATTCCCCCATCGGCAATGGTGGCGTCGCCGCTGATGGATCAGCTTTTCTTGCCATAAAATATGGCCGTTTGGCACGCCTACGATTGGTGACTGGTTATCCAGAAGCACTGGATTGGTCCAGAGACGAAATAGCACCAAAAAACGACAGGAAGAAACAGTATGAGAAACACACGTAAAAAAGAGCTATCACGCCGGTCATTCATCAAAATCGGTACCACCGCGGCCACTGTTTTTTCCATCGTTCCCGGGCATGTGGTCGGGGCGAACGGAAAGACCCCGCCCAGTGAAAAGTTGAACATTGCCGGCATCGGCATCGGCGGGATGGGGCGGGGCAACATCGGAGCCTGCAAAGGGGAAAATGTCGTCGCCCTGTGTGATGTCGACAGCGCGTACGCGGGAAAAACGTTTAAAGCCCATCCCAACGCAGCCACGTATGTCGACTATCGGCTAATGCTTGAAAAACAGAAGGATATCGACGCGGTCGTGATCGCGACTCCGGATCATACCCATGCAGTCATCACCATGGCAGCCATCGAGATGGGCAAGCATGTCTACTGCCAGAAACCGCTGACCCACACCGTCGAGGAAGCGCGCAAGATTACTGCTGCGGCACGCGCGTCCAAGGTTCAGACCCAGATGGGCAATCAAGGGCATTCCTCGGATGCCATCCGTGTCGTCCGCGAGTGGGTTCAGTCCGGTTCCATCGGCGATGTCAAAGAAGTGCACGCCTGGACCGATCGTCCGGACGACGGCCCCTGGTACGCCAACTTTGGCGCTCGAGATTTACCCTCGGACTTTCCTGCTGTACCCGACAGTCTCAACTGGGACCTCTGGCTCGGCCCGACGCAGGATCGGAAGTTCAGTCCAGCCTATCATCCGTTCAAGTGGCGGGCCTGGTTGGATTTCGGAACTGGCGCGCTGGGCGATATGGGTTGTCACATTCTGGATCCCGCATGCTGGGCGCTGGACCTCATGAATCCCAGCAGCATCACCGCTGAAGTCAAACACCACAAACCTGAATTAGCCGGTAAGGCCCACCCCATAGCGGCCACCGTAACCTACGAGTTTCCTCAACGTGGAACACTCTGCCCGATGAAGCTGGTCTGGCATGATGGGGTCTACACGGTTCCCCGCCCACCCATGCTGGAGGAAGGTCGAAAACTACCGGCAAGCGGTGCGGTGATCTACGGCGAGAAGGAAACTATTTTGCACGGTTCTCACGGAGCGGGTGGGGCTCGCCTCATTCCGGAAATCCGGATGAAAGGTTTCGTCCGCCCCGAGAAAACGATTCCGCGCGTTAGGGGCGGACACATGGGCGATTGGCTTCGCGCCTGCAAGGATGGCAATCCCGCCAGTTCCAACTTTGCCGACTACGGCGGACAGCTCACTCAAATGGTGCTGCTCGGCGTAGCCGCCCAGCGAACGCCCGGGGTGAAGCTGAACTGGAACGCGGAGAAATTCGAATTCGATCACGCAGATGCCAACGAATTTCTTCACACGCCCTATCGAAAAGGTTGGTTGCTGTGAGGGTTCCGAACTCGGCTGCTTCGGCGGAGAGATCGACAGGCAAAATGCGATCTGTCTTAATGGGCCAGACCGCCGATCTCGGAAAACTAGGATTTAGAGAAAAGGTGTCAGAATAGAGAGCTCCTTTTGAGTTAAAGAAGGGCGAAACACTGCAATTAAATATTTTCATTGATAAGGCTATTATTGAAGTATTTGTCAACGGAAGACAGTGTATGACTCAAGTTGTTTATCCTGAAACTGAAAATAGTAATGAGGTGAAAATCTTTAGTGGAGATGAGCAGATTAAAGTAGACAGCGTGGACGTGTGGAAGATGGCGACTACTAATTTTTATTAAATAAATTCCGTATATATCTTATGATGCACTGCCTGTTTCCCCAATTCTCCTGTTTCCGTAGTTTACGGCCTCTCACTTGGATCGGTCTTGCCTTGTTTTCAGGCAATGTGCTTCTTGCAGAACCCTTCGATCAGAAGCTCTATGATACCAAAGCCCGCACCTATTCGCCGGAAGAAAGCATGGCGATGATGGAGCTCCAGGAGGGCTATCGCGTCGAGCTTGTGGCCGCTGAACCGATGGTGCAGGAACCAGCAGCGATTGCATTCGATGGCGATGGAAAACTCTACGTGGCGGAGTTGAACACCTACATGCAGGAAATCGATGGCAAGAACCAGCACAACCCGATCTGTCGTGTTGTGCTCCTTGAGGATACCGATGACGACGGCCGCATGGACAAACGCTCGGTGTTCGTGGATGGGTTGAAGCTGCCGCGAATGATCCAGCCGATTGATGATCGGGTATTGATTCGTGAAACGGATACCTTTGACCTGCACAGCTATCGAGACACGGACGGCGATGGCATCGCCGATGAGAAGAAACTGGTCTACGAAGGGGGCAAGCGCGGGGGTAACCTTGAGCACCAGCCCAGTGGACTCGAGTGGAACATCGACAACTGGATGTATGTGACCTACACCGCCAAGCGTTACCGCTGGGCAGGGGACAAGGTGATCGCTGAAGATATTCCCGGTGGTTCTGGTCAATGGGGCGTGACGCATGATGACGTCGGGCGCAATTTTTTCTGCACGGCAGGTGGGGAGAACCCGGCAATGCATTTTCAACGACCGCTCGTCTACGGCAAAATTTCTCTCCCCGGTGAGCAGGTGAATGGTTTTCGCGAAGTGTTCCCGCTAGTACAGATTCCCGACGTGCAGGGTGGCAAGGGACGATTCCGTGCCGACAGTCTGACGCTCAATAATTTCACCGGCTGCGCAGGTCAGCACATTTTTCGTGGAGATCGCCTGCCCGAAGATTTCTACGGCGACTACATCATTCCAGAACCGGTCGGGCGGCTGGTGCGTCGTGCAAAGGTTGTGAATGAGAATGGTAAATTGGTAGTGCACAATGCCACGCCAGGCACAGAATTCCTGCGCAGCCGCGATGCCAACTTTCGGCCCGTCAATGCCAAGACGGGGCCGGACGGGTGCCTTTACCTTTGTGACATGTACCGCGGGATCATTCAGGAGGGCAACTGGGTGCGCCCCGGTTCGTACCTTCGGCCGATCGTCGAAAACTACGGGCTGGATAAGAACATTCAGCGCGGACGGATCTATCGCATCGTCCATGAATCAATCGAGCGCCGAAAGAAACCACAGATGCTCAAGGCGCCGACCTCAGAACTGGTCGACACGCTTTCTCACCCGAATGGCTGGTGGCGGGACATGGCTCAGAAGTTGATCGTAGTGCGTCAGGATAGGGGTGCTGTTCCTGCGCTCAAAAGCCTGGCCGAGAGTGGCGGGAGCCCGTTAGGCAGGCTACATGCGTTGTGGACGCTGGAGGGACTCGGAGTTTTCGATACAGATCTGATCGTTAAAAAAATGCGAGACACAGATGCCCGTGTCCGTGCGGCGGTGGTACGACTTTGCGAACCCGAACTGCTGAAGAGGAATACAGCATTGCTCACTGCAATCAAACCGCTTGCTTCTGATGCCGACATCGATGTCGCGATTCAAGTCGTGTTGTCGATGGCCTACACGGGAGTCGAAGGCGGCGATGAATTGGTGGAGGCAGCCAATGCGGGCCATCCCGATAGCGAAGCAATGAGCCGCATCACCGAGATCGGGCATGCCCGGATGGTCGATGCCAAACGCCGTCAGGAGAAGAGCAAATTCGCGGCCCAGGGTGAGGTGAATTTCCAGACCGTTTGCGTTGCCTGCCACGGAGCGAACGGCAAAGGCACTTCCGCTCCCGGTTTGGATGGAGTAATGCTCGGAGCCCCACTCGTGGGTTCGCCTCGCGTTCTCGGACGGAAAACCATCCCCATCAAGATCCTGCTCAAAGGGATGCATGGCGAGCTGGATGGCAAGTCGTATCCTGGCCCAATGTTGCCGCTCGAATCCTATGATGATGAATGGCTGGGCTCGGTGCTGACCTATGTACGCAGTGCATGGGGAAACAAGGGCAAGTCCGTCAGTAAGGATGACGTCGCAGCGGTTCGTGCAGCCATCGCCGATCGCAAGGAAATGTTCCTGTCATCAGAGATCTTGGCCATGGCTCCGATTCCTGCAGCCGAGATGGCAAAGTGGGAACTGACCGCCAGTCACCAGAGCAAAGGATGCGATCAGGCCATCGATAACAATCCGAGAACACGATGGGACACTGGTCGTGCGCAGCGGAAGGGCATGTGGTTCTCCTTTGATATGAAGGAGTCTCGCGAACTCACCGGGATCACGTTGCGCTGCGAGGGTTCACCCGCCGATTATCCGCGCCGCTACACGCTGGAAGTTTCCGATGATGGCGAGCAATGGAAGCAGGTGGTCAGTCCTCAGAAAGGAAATTCACCCGTCACCGACATCCTGCTCCCGGCAACAAAGACGCGTTTTGTCCGCATTAACCAGATTGGGATGGCGGATGGCAAGCACTGGTCGATCCATCAGCTCGATGTCTATGCCAAGGCTGAGCGCTGATTCTTCGCAAGTCCGTCCAGACAAAACCAAGAGGAGACCCGCGAGAAAATGCAAAACATTTTATTACGAAAAGCAGTCCTAACCACAACGATCGCCGACTTCCTCCGCAAACATGGCGGCAAGACGGGTGAAGAATTGAAAGCTGAAATGAAAGCTCAATTAAGACGGGCATTCACGCTCATTGAGTTACTGGTGGTGATCGTCCATTGCCATTTTGGCAAATATGCTGTTACCTGCACTCGCGCCCGCCGAGAGGGCCTCTCTCCCTCCAAATTGACTGCAACGTGAAAGCCTCATTTGTTTTTCCGGCAACCATGCAAAGCTTGGCCAAGCGGTTGGCTTGTTTCGCGTTTTTGTTCCTTGTGCTTACACCAGTTTCTGCCGAGGAAAATTGGTGGCAGTTCCGTGGGCCAAGCGGCGACGGGCACACGAAGTCCACCGGCCTGCCTCTGAGGTGGTCGGAGTCGCAGAATGTGACTTGGAAAACGGCCATTCACAATCGAGGTTGGTCGTCACCGGTGATCTGGGGTAGTCAGGTATGGTTGACCACGGCAACGGCCAAAGGCCGTAAGCTGTTCGCGATTTGCGTGGACAAGGACAACGGGAAGATTCTTCACGATCTGCATTTGTTCGACGTGGCCAAGCCGATGCGGATCACGAAGGACAACACCTACGCGACGCCTACGCCGGTGATCAGTGAGGGCCGGGTGATTCTTCATTTTGGAACCTACGGCACGGCCTGTCTGGACACTGCCACTGGCAGGGTGTTGTGGACTCGGCGCGACTTAAACTGCGACCACGAGGCGGGCGCTGGGCCGGCCAGTTCGCCGACTCTCGTTGATGGCAATTTGGTGGTGCATGTGGACGGGCGTGACGTGCAGTACATCATCGCTCTCGACAAGGTCACCGGGAAGACGGTCTGGAAAACACCGCGGTCCCTCGAGTATTCCACATTTCCCATCAATCATCGCAAGGCGTACTGCATGCCGGCGTTGGCGCCGCGCGGTGAGGGCACACAGCTTGTCAGCCCAGCAGGACGCGGCCTGTACGCCTACGACCCGGAAACCGGCAAGGAACTGTGGCACGTGCGGCATCGAGGCTGGTCGGTGGCACCGCGTCCGGTGTCCGGTCACGGGATGGTGTTTGCCACAGTGGATCGCGATCGGCCGGAGCTATGGGCTATTCGTCTCGATGGAAACGGCGATGTGACCGACTCACACATTCAATGGAAGTCAATCCGCAGCATGCCGCAACGTTGTTCGCCGTTGCTGGTAGATGACTTGTTGTTTGTCGTGAACCGCGGCGGCATCGCGACCTGCCTTGAGGCGAGAACCGGAAAGGTCGTCTGGAAGGAACGTATGAAGGGCGCGTACTCGGCGTCGCCCATCTACGCAGAGGGGCGAATTTACCTGTTTAACGAGGAAGGGCTTGCCACAATCATCCGGCCAACTCGCAAACTTGAGGTCATCGCCAGTAATGCTCTGGCTAGGCAGCCGTTCATGGCGACGCCCGCCGTCGATGGCGATGCTTTCATCATGCGCACGGGCGGGCATTTGTATCGCATCGAGGCGCAGCGGTAGAACTCGATGACCTGCGGCAAGACGGGTGAAGAATTGAAAGCTGAAGGCAAATGAAACACATACTAATCCTAGTCCTTAGTGCGCTCTTGATTCATATCGATTGCTACCAGGCTGCTGAACCAGATGAGCCCATTCTTGTCTGGCCGGGTAAAGCACCTGATGAACCGGCATGGATTGCTCAAAAGAAGGCTGAGGCTGTTACTGGCTCTGATAATGTCATTCGAATTCCCTATGTGGACACTCCAGAGCTTCTGCATTTTCCAGTAACAAAAAGTAAGTCTGCGGGAACCTCTGTCATCATTTGTCCGGGTGGAGGCTATGGAAAGCTCGCATGGAACAAGGAAGGCACTGAGGTCGCGACTTGGCTCAATAGTCTTGGCATTGATGCGGTAGTACTAAAATACCGTGTGCCACGTCGGGACAACAAGAAGCCGCACCCTTGGCCCTTACAGGATTTACAACGTTCGATCCGACTGGTTCGCTCCAATGCTAACGAATGGAATATTGATCCCAAGAGGATTGGCGTAATGGGTTTTAGCGCAGGGGGGCACCTCGCTGTCATGTCTACCTCCTATCAGGATGTTGATTCCTATAAACCGATTGATGGAATTGATAAGCTCGGTATGCACCCCAACTTCATGGCGCTGATCTATCCGGCCTATCTCGGGAATGCGAAAAGGGATTCATCAACGCTTGATCCGCTGGTGAAGGTCAATGCCAAGACGGCTCCAACATTTATTGCCATTACCCATGACGATTCTGACCGGGCAATTTTTGCTGCTCTTTATTATTCCGAGCTTAAACGTCACAACGTGGCTGCAGAGTTGCACATCTACGCCAAGGGGGGGCATGGCTATGGTTTGCGGCGAAGTAAGAATCCGGTCTCCTCATGGCCTGCACGCTTGGAAGATTGGTTACGCTCAAGCGGTTGGTTACACTTTGACAAATAACAGGCAAACACGGCGGCAAGACGGGTGAAGAATTCAAAGCTGAAGGGAAATAGCGGCCCAAGTTTTTGATTCCAGATCACTTGATTAGAAAGAATTTCTAGGTTCACACCTTAATTTCGTGTAAATAACAGATCGCCTCGGCAGATTTCTGGAAAATGCATTCCTACCCTCAATTTCAGACCGTCATGAATCGACGCCGGTTCATGCATCAAACTGGTACAGCAATCGGAATTTCGGGTCTCACTCTATCCAGAATCCAGGCAACATCAGCGAACAATAAACTCAACATTGCGGCGATTGGCGTTGGAGGCATGGGATCAGGGAATATACAAAAGTGCTCCAATGAAAATATTGTGGCCCTGTGTGATGTAGACTTTAAGCGGGGTGCCAAGACTTTTCAAAAATTTCCTAAAGCCAGAAGGTTTAAGGATTTTCGGGTAATGTTTGACAAGATGGAGAAAGAGATCGACGCGGTGATTGTGGCTACTCCCGACCACACGCACGCTGTTGCCTCAATGGAAGCCATACGTAGAGGAAAACATGTCTACACACAGAAGCCGCTGACTCACAGCATCTGGGAGGCCCGCCAATTGGACGAAGCCGCTCGTCAGTATCGAGTGGCGACTCAGATGGGCAATCAGGGGCACTCTTCAGAGGGTTCGAGACTTACAGTGGAATGGATTCGGGCTGGAGTTATTGGGGAAGTGCGTGAAGTGCACTGCTGGAGTGATCGACCTCTACGCGGCACGCGGTTTGAAAGGAAATTATATTGGCCTCAGGGAGTGGCGCAGCGACCTAAAAGAAAACAGTCCGTTCCCGAGACTCTGGATTGGGATCTTTGGATAGGTCCTGCTCCATATCGTGATTACAGCCCAGATTATGTCCCTTTTAATTGGCGAGGTTGGTGGGACTTCGGCACTGGCGCCTTGGGAGACATGGGGTGTCATATTATCGATCATCCCTATTGGGCTCTCAAACTGGGTTATCCTAAAAGTATTGAAGCTAGTAGCACCCATATTCATGCTGAAACAGCTCCTCTAGCTTCTTTGGTTACCTACCACTTCCCGTCTCGAGGAACGCTCCCTCCCGTAAAAATGATATGGTACGATGGAGGCATCAAACCACCGCGTCCCGAAGAACTTGAACCGGAAGAGGAGTGGCCGGTCGATGGAGTGCTATACGTTGGGAGCAAAGGTAAGATCATGCATAAATCCCACGGCGGTATGCCAACCTTGCTACCATTATCGCGTATGCGTGACTTCCAGCAACCGGATAAAACACTTACTCGTGTCAAGGGTTCACATGAACAGAATTGGGTGGATGCATGTAAGGGGGGTGAAAAGGCCTGTTCTCACTTCGATTATTCCGGCCCCTTGACCGAGGTGGTTTTATTGGGTAATTTAGCCATTCGTACCGAAGGACTTCTTCTTTGGGATGGTCCCAACATGCGAGTTACCAACAACAAATCAGCAAACCGTTTTGTCCAGCGTGAATATCGTCAGGGATGGGCGCTTTAGTCTATTTAGTCTAGAGTGCAGAAAGAAAACTTTTAGACAAAGTGATCATCCTTAAGCATTGCGGTTTAACCGTCAACCTCCTCCGCAAACACAGCGGCAGGACCAAGAAGGAACTGGAAGCTGCTAGCAACTAAACCAACCCGCTCCACCACTTGAACGCCGCATGGTTGTTGTTCGGCGGCAAGAGTTAAATCGACATTTTTTTTCTGACCGCTTGACGGTGAATTGGCATTCCCGTCTCATTGGGTTGTTATGATCAAGCTCGACCATATTGCCGTTGGGGTGTCGAACCTTGACGCTGCTATAGACTTTTATGAGCAGAAAATCGGGCTGAAATTTCTGTTCAAAAAAGTGGACGAGGCCCACGGTGAAGCCTTCGCCTATCTCGAGATGAAGGGGGCGCGCCTCGAGTTACTCCAGTCGCTGCGTTTGCCCAAGAGCCGCGCCGCCGATGATCACTCGTTTTGTCCGCACATGGCATTTGCGTCTAATGACATTCACGCCACCGAGCAGGATCTGCGTGAAAAACAAGTGATTCTCCTGAAGGGGCCGATGGAGATCCCCGGGATGGTTCGCTGGCTGTACGCCGCAGACCCGGACGGCAATGTGCTGGAGTTTGTTCAGTGGCTACAACAGGAGAAACCGATCAATCAGACTTGAATTGATTTAGCTACAGGATGCCGTGGGGTAGCCAGTGACTTGTCCTCACTCGGCTTCTTCAGCCCAACATCCTCGTCCGGCTGGCGAGGGTCGTTAATTATCCAGTTGTTTGAGAAGTCATTTTTTCAGAGAAGGTCATAGTCATGAATGAGATCCATTTCCGGGGTGGGATGCTTACTCCGTACTTGACTAATAAAAAATAGATATGTAACGTCCTCTGAAACACTAATAAACATCCCTGACATCGTTGAAAATTGTGTAACTTTTGGTGTAACTTTGACTCCCTGAAATCCTAAGTCATTGAAGCTTAGTATGGTGCGCTCGAAAGGACTCGAACCTTTACGCCTTTTGAGCACAACCACCTCTAGGTTTCATGTCTACCAATTCCATCACGAGCGCATCAGATTCTTTTCTAGGGGCTTATGGTGTTTCTCTGAAAGACCAAAGAACGATCCGCTAAAATACGTTAGCACTTTTTTGTGAAAAATTGGTATCCCGATTTGATGCCTACGGATCTTGACGGGATTTTTTGATAAACATCATTTCCCTTCAGCTTTCAATTCTTCACCCGTCTTGCCGCTGTGTTTGCAAAGGAGGTCAGCGGTTTCTTTATTATCAAACAAAATAGAAAAATCTAGTGATGTACTGCTATCATCATTCTTCGCATTCGCATCTGTTCCTTTAGTGATTAGTAGTTAGACGCTTTCCTTGTGAGCAAATAAGTCCCATGATGCAAGGGAGTGAGTCAACATGGGGTAAGTCATGAGCAGGCACCGATCTGGCTAGAAATACTTTTTTGACTGTCCTTGTCGAGGATATGAGATGATCAGAAAAAAATCTTCATCCTGCCATAAGAATACTAAATACCTAAACTAATATCAATTTTAAAGTCTTGCTTCGAAACACACAATTAGTATTTTTGTTGTTTAGAAAATGAGGTGTTAAATTCCTCAATGAAGAAGCGTTAAATGGTTAATTTATTAAGTTTATATTTAAGATACTTAAAACGAGTTCATGCAACTATCCGACAGCTTTAAACTACATTGTTTTGTATTTCTGGGGGCCTTTCTCCTTTTTACAATGGAACCCATGGTCGCCAGAATAGTTTTGCCCATATACGGTGGATCTTTTCATGTATGGACAACGACTCTAACTTTCTTTCAAGGCATATTATTTTTTGGGTATTTGTACTGCCATTACTTCGCCAAGCGTTTGGGAGGATGGCATATAGCGCTGGTCGCAGTTCCATTGATTTGGCTCCCATTATCCAATCATTTAGGGTTCAACCCGCCGGGTGATCGTAACCCTGCTTGGTTTCTTCTTTTGCAATTAACGATTCACGTAGCATTGCCCTTTGGAGTGCTAGCTACAACAAGTGTTATTGCACAATCCTGGTTTACTCGCAGTAACATCCAGCAAAAATCCCCTTATTCATTATACGCAAGTTCAAACGCTGGATCCATTTTAGCTCTTCTGGCTTACATCGCTCTATTTGAACCACTGTTCGGCTTGCGCGTTCAACAAAGCCTGTGGTTCGTGGTGTACATAGTGTATGTCTTCCTAGCTTGGCTCTGCTGGAAAAAAGTAACTCAGAAATCTGAAAATACTGATTCAACTTCTCTACGTTCAACCGGGATTAAGACAGGCACTATAATCAAATGGATCTTTTTAAGTGCCCTCCCTTCCGGGTTCATGATGGCTGTCTCGAATGCTGTTACCCTTGAACTTGGGTCCGTACCTCTTGTTTGGGTGCTGCCGTTAGTTTTGTACTTGTTAAGTTATGTATTTACGTTCAGCCAAAAGAAAATAATTCCCCTTACCTTTCTTCATGCCTTTTGGCCAGGCGCAGCAACATTTGGACTTTGTTCATTTTATACACCCTCTTTAGGAGAGCTTTGGGAACTTGCCGCTCACTTAATAGCTCTTTTTTTTATTGCCATGGTAGGGCACGGCGAGTTGTACCGCCTTCGGCCATCAAGCAATCAATTGACAGTTTTTTATCTGGCAATAGCGCTGGGCGGTTGGCTTGGTGGGTTAGCAGTAAGTTTAATCGCCCCGGCTGCGTTCAATAGCCTTACTGAATACCCAATTATTATTGGAGTATTTACTATGACACTATTAGTCATTAAAGGAAAATTTCTTTTGCACTCTTTTCGGATAAGGCCGTATTTATCTACGTTAGGGGCCTTAGCGATAGCTTTACCATTGTTCCAAATCACACAAAAAACAAAACGTAAAGATGGAAAGATTGTACCAATTTCCAATAGTAAATCAATTTATCAACATCGTAACTACTATGGAATATATAAAGTAGCGGACGTACCTTTAAATCCCAAAGATATATTTCCTCAATGGTCGGAAAAGGATCCACATTTTAATGAAAAAGGCCCAATCCTACGAACGTTATGGCATGGTTCAACCGTGCATGGTACTCAAATTATTCATCCTTACACACAAAAATATCCTTTATCCTATTACCATAGCGAGGGCCCATTAAAATATCTTCTAAATAAAAACAAAAAAAAACGAAATGTAGCAATTATTGGTTTGGGTGTCGGAGCATGCTCTACTTACTTTGAAGAGTCAGAAAAAATAACTTTCTATGAATTGGATCCGAGTATCGTGGATATAGCGGAGAACCTCTTCACATATTTGTCAGATTGTTCAGCGAGTATCACAAACGTAGAGGGAGATGCTCGTATTCAACTGGAGCAAGCCCCAGATAATTCATATGACATCATCATAATAGATGCATTCAGTAGTGATGCGATTCCGACGCACTTGCTCACAAAAGAAGCTTTTTCTCTTTACGATAGAAAACTCACTTCTCAAGGGAAATTAATTTTTCACATCACAAACCGACATTATGACCTTCAGGGAGTTATAAAGTCTACCAGTGCTGAACAATGGGAAGCATTAGTTAAACATAGCGACAAGCAACTTAAGCCTTTCGAAGACCATTCACTTTATTGTGTGCTTCTTCGCAAAGGATCCGACATTACTTCACTCTTAGCCGCAAATTGGCGTTCTTTGAATTCTTACAGGTATAAGTGTGAACCTTGGACTGATGATTACATTAACACCCTTAAACCTCTATACATTATGCTACGCGAAAAAAATATTTTTTAACTTCTAGTCAACGGACAGAGGCTTTCATTTTCAACCAGCACAACAATCGCAGCTGTGGTGCTGGTGGAGTGAGAGAAGTCGCAGCAGTCATCTACTACGCCAGAAACGAAACCAACTGAACCAGTCGCGGGCATCATGCTATTTCATGGTGGCGGTTAGAGGTGGCGGCAATCTCAAGGTGTGTAGCTATTATTGCAACTATTTTGCGAGCCGGGGAACGATGGCCGTGACGGTCACCTACCGCTTGCGAACCAAGGAAGATAAACGCATTGACCGAGAGGCAATCGGCCAAGCGTGTTTGTGTTCCCAATTTGAAGATTGCGATTCGTTGGTTCAAACAGCATGCCAAAGAACTGGGCGTGGACCCCAACCGCATCGTTGCTGGCGGCTCGGCGGCGGGCACATCAGCCTGCTGGGCACCGCGAACGGATAGGAACAGCGCGCGGACCGTCTCGGAACGGACGCGGTTGGGCGACACATTATCCTTGAATTCAACTTCTCTTTTCGGATAATTAATTCGCTAGCGAAGGATAGTTAATCGTCGACGTCTCCATCACGGCTGAGTAGGCGGCAAAACGTTCGCCCCAAGAGTTCACCGAGGATACGATATCTTGCATTTCGACACGCATGATGCGCCAATTTCTAACCCTGATCACTCTGCCGCTGGCCATCGGCCTTCAAGCAGAGACCCCGAGTAAAGCTCCCCAGACGGCCCAGGCCCTCGCCAGCCATCATGACGTTGTAGTCATCGGCGGGACGCCAGCGGGAATTGCTGCGGCGATCGCCGCGGGGCGCGCTGGGAAGACCGTGATGCTGATCGAGCAGTCTCCTGTTCTTGGGGGCGTGCATTCCTCAGGTGTGATTCGATTGGATGATCTCTATGTGGAATCGAACAGCGGCGTGATGGAGGAATTCCGGCAACGGGTGAAAGCGTATCATCGCACGGAGTTGGCGGAGGATCCGCTCGTGAAAGCCCACCTAACGCGAGATCCTCGTTTCCCATGGAATGTGGCGGAAGGAAGAGCCTGGGAACCGCATACAGCAGCCAGGATTTATGCGGAGATGGTCGCTGAGATAGGCACCATCACCACGCGTTTCAACGAAGTGGCGGTCGATGTGAAAATGAAGGGAAATCGGGTGACAGGTGTGATCACGCAGGATCGTGATAATCAAGGGAGATTGGGGAAAAGGGAGGATTATACTGGCAAAGTGATCATTGACGCGACTTACGAGGCCGACCTGGCGGCTTTCGCCAATGTGCCGTATCGCATTGGACGAGAAGCCCGTTCTGAGGAGGAACCACACGCCGGGCGTATCTATACGAATTTCTTCCGCGGGGTCTCGGGAACGTTGAAGGCGACCATCCTTCCGGATAGCACAGGAGAGGCAGACGATCGGTCGCAAGCGTTCACGTACCGTCTCACTGGAAAGGATTATGGCCAGGCCGATCACCCTTACCGTATTAAGGAACCGCCGCCGAACTATGACTCGGCCAAGTACCGATGGCATTCAAACACCAAGCCGATCATTCCCAATAGAAAGTTCGACATGTTGGGAATCAATTGGGGCGGTGATCTGACTGGTTATGGAACACGCTGGGTGCTGGCCGACTGGGAAGAGCGCGTGGCGATTGAGAGAATCTTTCGAAACTACGACCTTGGTTGGCTCTACTACATCCAAACGGAAGGAGGCTCGCCCAATATTGGACTTCCGGACGATGAATTCACGGACAACAACAATGTCCCTTATCGACTTTACGTGCGTCAGGGGCGCAGAATTCATGGACGCTACACACTCAATGAAAGCGATATTCACAAAGACCTTCGTGGCAATGGACTCCGAGGACCTCTCCATCCGGAATCCGTGGCCATTGGGGTCTATGGGATTGACGCCCATAATGTTCAAGCGCCGACATCTCGAAAGGAACCGCGATCGGGAAAAGGAGCAGCTGAGGGAACCCTTCACCTGTTTGATGTGACCGGACCCTATCAGATTCCTTATGGCGTCATGGTTCCCGAGCAACATCGAGGGATCCTTTTCCCAGTGGGCATTTCGAGCACGCACGTTGCGATGTGCACCGTCCGAATGGAACCCGTCTGGTGCTCGCTTGGACAGGCGGCAGGAGTCGCCGCCGCGCTGGCGATCGACCATGATCTCGAGCTTGCCGATTTGCCGATCAAGCAGATCCAGGATGAGTTGTTGAAACAGGGGTGCGTCTTGTTCTTCTACACCGACCTTCCAAGGGATGCGCCCGCCTTTGAGGCTGCTCAGAAATTGAGTATGCTAGGCGCTGTCGCTAATGATGATCCGGATCGCTTTCACGTGGACGGACCCGCGGCGAGTCTGAGCGATTTGAACAAGAAGGCCTATCGCTTCCGCCCGAATGATTTCGTGACGATGGGGGAGTTTGCCCGGATGGTGGTGAAGGGCTTGCAGGTTCCGCTCAGCATTACCGCCGCACACTTTAGCGATGTGCCCCGTGGACATCCCGATTTCAAATACATCGAGACTCTCTACGATTATTCGACGCAATCCCTCGAGCCGTTCTTTGATTACGAAATCCACACAGAGCCTGGGAAAAGCACGAGGGTTCTTGCTCACTCGGATCGGGAGATGACGGGCGCTCAGGCAATAGAGATTATTTCAGGCTTGATGCGGAAGAAGGCCAAGGGATGGACCGATCTGGACGCCAATCTTACCCGCGGTGAGGCGGCGCAACTGATTTATAAGCAAAATGACATGAACAACTTTAAATAAGCTCCTCCTCCGCAAACAAGGCGGCAAGGCGGGTGAAGAATTGAACAATCCCCTCTGTACCTCTGATTATTATATATATTTGCTCGCTGATCTGCCTCTCTCGGCATACGTCCTGTATCGTCTTATCTCTGCTCTGCCCTTCCCCTAGGATGCGTATTTTGGTTTCTATTGTGTATCTTTTGCCTTTCATTTTCTGGACCCTTTCTAGGCGCCCAGACTAACTCTTCAAACGGACCAGTTTAAGTAACCTCGACCACATTTATTACCCTACTTAAAGTACCCTAGCTCTTTCAGACTAGGGACAACCATGCAATATCCCATATCGAAACACTCACAGTTGCGCGTGGTGAATTATAATAGAAATAGGGGATGTAAGGACTCAAAAGGCAAAGTAAATGAGTCGGCTCATGGTGTTAACAACCTAGCTAAGGAGACTGGCCTGGTAAGTGAATGGTTCCGGGGATAAAAAAGTAGTTATAATCCTTCTTTGCTGAAAAGAGCATGGGCGATGGTCGCTGGAATTAAGTGGAGTTTGGTTGCTCGGTTTGGCATGGATAACCGGCACAGGTGACTGACTCGACACAAATCAGCACTTCCGGTCGCTGCACTTGGCCAGGCGCGGTTGGCATTGTTCTTTTGTTTGCGTTGTGCGGCATGTCGGTTGTCGCCCAACCGGGCGGCAGCCCATTGGCCAAGCGTACGGCAGTGAAGCCTTCGGCTGCAGGAGCCAAGCGCTTTGAGTTGATCCCCCCGGCAGCGAGCGGGATTGAGTTTGTCAACCGCTTTGCCGGGTTGGAGTTTTATAAAAATATGGTCGCTCACAACGGCGCCGGTGTGGCCGTTGGAGACGTCAACGGAGATGATCTGGCCGACATTTACCTCTGCAATATTCAGGGGGACAACGCTCTGTATCTGAACCAGGGCAACTTTCGTTTTCGTCTCGCAACCCAAACGGCCGGTGTTGCTGACGAGGATAAAATGAGTACCGGTTCGGTCCTTGCCGACGTGGACAACGACGGCGATAAAGATTTGCTCGTTAACGGGATTCAGTCCGGCACGCGGTTGTTCCTCAATGATGGCAGCGGCGGCTTTCAGTTGAGCGAAAAATCGGGCCTCGACCCGGCCGGCACCACCAGTTCGTTGGCTTTGGCGGACATCGATGGCGACGGTGATCTCGATTTGTACGTGGCCCATTACATCGACCGGATGTACCTCGCCGATCCGACCACGCGATTTGAGTACTCCAAGCGCGGTGATCAATGGGTCGTCACACGGATCAACGGCGAGTCGACGCTCAAGCCGAAATGGAAGGGCCGGTTTACGGTCTCCGACACCGGCCGGGTGCGTGAACTGCCGGAGGCGGACCGACTTTATCTAAACAACGCCGACGGCACGTTTCGAGACGTATCCGCGGAGCCGATGTTTATCGTCAACGGAGAATCGCGTGCGCTGGCTTCATTTCGCGAATGGGGCTTGGATGTCACGTTTCGCGACGTGAACAATGACCTGCTTCCGGACCTGTACGTTTGTAATGATTTTGCCAGCCCGGACCGGTTTTGGATCAATCAAGGCAATGGTACCTTTGAGTTGGTGACGCATCGCAATATCCGGCACACGAGCCGTTCGTCGATGGGCGTGGACTTCACTGACCTTAACGCTGATGGCGTGCCGGACTTTATGCTGCTGGACATGCTCGATCCCGATCGCGCACGCCGTCTGGTGCAGCTCGAGAAAGAGATTCCACGCTCGAGCCGGTTGCTCGACTGGACCTACGTGCCGCGCTTCAACCGTAATGTGTTGATGATTTCCCAGGGTGGGCAGCAGTGGTTCGACACCGCGTATTACTCCGGCGTGGCTGCGACGGCCTGGTCGTGGAACGTCCGCTTTCTTGATGCCGATCTCGACGGCGACGACGACATGCTGGTAACCAACGGATTTGCATTCGACACGATGGACATGGACGCGAGCCTGCAGATCAAGTCGGAGCAAAAGTCGGCTAGTAAGGACGCCCGCGCCCTGTACGAGATGAAGAAGCTTCAACCGAGCTACAAATCGCCGAATATGCTGTTCCGTAACGAGGGCAGGTTACGCTTTACGGATGTTGGCGAGGAATTCGGGTTTGCTCACGATGGAATTACGTATGGTCTTGGGGTGGCGGACTTCGACAACGATGGCGATCTCGATCTCGTGACCAACAACCTCAACGAGTCGCCCTCGCTCTATCGTAACACTTCGCAGGAGCCTCGCATTCAGGTTCGCTTGCAGGGTGGCGTCGGCAGCAAGGTTCGATTGGTGGGGCAGGAGGGAACAACGACGCGAGAGATTGTTTCCGGTGGCGGCTACCTGAGCAGCGACAGCGGCGAAGTTGTGTTTGCAGCGGGGGTTGCTGGCCAGCCGAAGAGGCTGGTCGTGGAGTGGCGCGACGGAACGGAACCCACGCGGATCGAGCAGCCCGGCGTTAACTCGATTTACACCGTGATCAAACCAAACCTGGCCAGGCGTTTGGTCAAGCGGGAGGCCACTAAAACAACGCCGATGTTCCGTGAACTCCCTGATGCCATTTCGTTTCGACACTTTCCGAATCTGGCCAAGGACTTCGACGAGAACCCGCTGCTCTTCAAGCGTTTAAGTACAGCTTCCCCGGCGATGCTGTGCCGCGACTTTGACAACGATGGACGACTCGATTTCGGCTTCCAATTGGCTCGCAGCACAGGGGTTCAGGTGTTTCTTAATTTGGACGGTGGCAATTTTAGCCCGGTCGCTTCACGGTACAACGACCCGTCAGGGTTGATGGGCAATGCTGGATGGCTGGATGGCTTTTCGGTCGTCGAGGGTAAACCGAACTTTGTCGGGGTACTGAACAAAATAATTCCGGCGATCGAGTCGTTAACTCAATCGGCGTCACTGACGTTGCGTGGCGACATGGATGGCGATGGAACTGCAGATGCGATTTATATTACGCAGAATACCTTGAACGATCATCCGGCCGAAAGTCGGGCGATAGTTTTTTTGAATCAATCGGGATCGTTTCGGCGTGCAGTCAATTGGGAGCAATCGCTCGGTGCACTTGGCCAGGTGACCAGTGCGGTGTTGGTTGACATGGATGAAGATGGCGACGCTGACCTGCTGGTGTCACGTGACTTGGGGGCTATGGGCCTGTATCACAATCGCGGTGACCGCTTCGTTGATGTGAGTGAGGCGTTTGGGATGCTCGAGTTTGTTGGCTTGTGGCAGGGCCTGGCTGTGGGGGATTTTGACAACGACGGTCGTCTCGATTTTGCCGCAGGTAATCTCGGGCGCAACAGCCCGCTGGAACTCTACCCCGACGGTCTTGTACACTTGGGAAGAGGAGGAAAATCGCGATTGTCACTGTATACCATCAAGCGCGGGGGCGTACATTTGCCGGTTGATGACATGGATCTGTACGCCAATGTTGTCGACCGTGCGAGATTGCCGGCAATGTACCGCCAGTTTTCAGACATCGACTTGGCGAAGGTTTTGGATTCATTCGACGGACTGAGTCGTACTCGGCTGAACTGTTTTGAGACATCGGTGTTCCTGAACCGCGGTGGGAAATTCGAGCGCCGGGCATTGCCGTATCCGGCGCAGTTCAGTCCGACGTCCGGCATCAACGTGGCTGACTTCGACAACGATGGCCGCGAGGATCTGCTGCTGAGCCAAAATCTATATTCTCTTCGACCGGACTGGGGGCGGCTGGATTCGAGCGCCGGGATGATCCTGCTTGGCCAAGGCGATGGCCGGTTTGAGCCGGTGCGGGCCGGTGTTAGCGGTTTGGCCATCCTGGGTGACAGCCGGAATGCCTCGGTGGTCGATTTCAATCGCGACGGCCGAACCGATATCGTCGCGACCCAGACGTTTGGCCAAACGCAGGTCTATCTTGGTCAGGCCGGGAAGCCGGGGATTCGGGTTGGATTTGCAGCAAACAATTCCTTGGCCCGGCGCCTGAGCGCCCGGGTTCGCCTGGTTTATCCGGATGGCTCCATGTCGCCCCGTCGTTGGTTTCATTCGGGCGATGGAGTGATGGCCCAGTGTGCCCCTGAGCAGGTTTTGGGCTTTAGCCAGCGACCTCAATCGATTCAAGTTGAGTGGTCGAATGGAACAAAAAAGGCTATTCCCGTCGAATCAGGCAAAAATGACTACGAGGTGCCGTAAATGCCTGTTTTCTATAGGGCGCTCACGATCCGGGACCGGCAGGAGGGGATCATCCCGGACAGTATGATTTACAGGCTGCCGAGCCGGGCAAATTGAAAAAGAGGGAAAAACATCACCTCCTGCAAAAGCTTTAGTCTCGTTCATCTGCTTGGAGGTTTCTTAAATCTCCATAAACCCGCAGCATGCTCGAAGTTATTATGCTTTTTTGCGATATAAACACTTGACCTTAATATTGTTATTCTGAATTGTCCCCTCCGACCGACCTAACCTAAGAATCAATTATGAACATCAAATCACGAATTACTGCCGTTATTGTCGGTGCTATCGCACTGACTTTTTGCTCCACAACACAGGCACAGAACGGAATTGAACCTCGTTACGAACGATACAACGCGGACAGGAAATCCATTGAAGTCGATGGTGATTTGTCTGATTGGGCTGGGGTTGCGTTTATTGAACCTCGCTTTGAGGCCAGTGATGGACGCGAGACAGGCAAGGGTAACTCGACCATAGGTGATGTCACCTATTCCACATTTGCTGAGTTTGCCGGTGGCACATGGAGTGGTCCTGAGGATCACACGACCTTAACTGCCGTGGCTTGGGACCAGAATGGTCTCTATCTCGGGATCGTTGTCAAGGATGATGAGCATGAGCATGCGGCCAATAATGCTTGGAATGGAGATGGTGTTCAGATGGGGTTGACCGATGCGGACCGCTCCGCCGTGACTCACCTGTACAACTACTGCATCAAGGCCGGCTACGAGAGCGGCAAGGTCTACAAGAACGGCGATGTGGGGATCATTGCAGATAAGGAAAAAGGGCCAGGCAACTACAGCGTGGCCATGGTTCGTGATGACGCCAAAAAAACGACCACCTACGAGGCATTATTTACCCCGGACTCATTTGGTTTTGCCCAGTTTGAAGTGGGGCAACAGTTTGGGTTTGGTGTTTGTGTGAACGACGGTGACAAGGACACGCCTGGCCAGAAAGGCTGGAGTGGCTGGGGGCCTCACATGATCGTGTTCGGCAAGACCGCCCCGGATGCAGCACTGGTGACCTTGACGGCAGCGGAGGTCCTGGCTTCGTTTGAGACGGACTTCTCCGACGGTGAAATCCCGGAGACTGCAGAGCTCTTTGGTGTAGCAGAGATTGGTCCTGACGAGTTGGATGAATCGGATGAGCCAAATGAGTTTTTGCACGTGACCGATGCGTTAAATGGCCAGAATGGGTCGATGAAAATCCAGGATATTACTGGTGGCAGAACCTTCAAGGAATTTGAGGTTGGGTTCCGTTTGTACATTTCCGACAGTACCTGTTGTGGGAGTGAAGATGACACGAGTCCAGCTCACCGTCCTGCAGATGGATGGAGTCTAAGCATTGGAAACGAGTTGCCGGATACGATTGGATTGCCAGAGGAAGGAACCGGGGACGGTATTCGAATCTGTTTTGACACATGGGACAGTGGTGGGGGAGAGGCTCCAGCGATTGATGTGTGGAATGGAGTTGAAGGAGAAGTGGGGGATGGAGATCAGGATGCATGGAGCGGAGGTTTGTTTGTTCGCCAGAAGTTTGATGGTGTGACGGCTGCCGAGGATGATGAGAAATTCAAGGACCCTGAGACGGGAGAGTTTGTGTTCATGTGGACGCACGGAGAGTGGGTTGACTTCAGTCTTAAGGTGTTCGGCGGTAGAATCATAATCAACTACAAGGGGTACGAGATGATCAACGAAGAGTTGCCGACCGGTTGGCCGGCGTTGACAGCGCCACAGTGGCTGTTTGCCGGGCGCACCGGTGGAGCAAACGCGGCACATTGGGTGGATGACTTTTATGTCAAGGTGTTCAAGCCATCCGGGCCGATTATTAGTTCTTTTAAAGGAGCCGCGAATGGGTTTTCGGTTTCCTTGGTAGACGCGGAAGGCAACGGTCTTGATCTTGATAGTGCTGAGGCTAAGTTCGATGGATCGGATGTGGCGGTAAACAAGTCGAAGAGCGATGGAGAGACCACCATTGCTTATTCTACAGATGCTCCACTTGCGTCTGGGAGTGACCATACCATTGAACTGACATACACCGATGAAAAGGGAACTGTACACGTCAAGACACTGTCCTTTTCGGTCCCGAATTATTTAATCTTAAATGCGGATTCGATTGTATCTGATTCGGTTAAGGGTGAATCCGGGTTTATTGCCAATATCACCCAGATTTCTATTGAGCAAACAGGAAAAGACAGTTTGCATAACAATAGCGTAGCCAATGCTGAGAAGCAGCTTAACGGAGAGTTCATTGACCCGGACTTTGAGGAGCCGTGGTTGAACGAGGCTGATTTAGATGCAGAGGAGGGTTGGTCCTATTATCCGGTTTGGGTTGAGTGGGTGAACCAGAATCAGGATGCTCCGGCACCAGTGGGCAACTTCAGCACAAACAACGGATACGAGGATGAGTCTATCCCCGGCATCCCTGGTTGGTATGATTCCACAGATGGCATTGCGGGCGAGTACATTGCATTGCTCCAATTGGATGAAGGGGCCTATACTTTAGGTGTGAACTCTGACGACGGTTTCAGGGCCACAATAGGTGTGAATTACAACGATATTTTGTCCCAGGAACTAGGGGTTTTCGATGGAGGTCGAGGTGCTTCAGATAGCGTTTTTGACATTTTAGTTACAAAAGCTGGCCTCTATCCGTTCCGCGTTCTTTGGTTCGAAGGCGGAGGTGGAGCCAATATTGAGATTTTCTCTCTAGTCGATGGAGAGAAGGTTCTCATCAACGATCCTGACGTGGAAGGAGCGATCAAGGCTTTTATCCCGAAAGGAGCGACTGTTGATGAACAAATAACAGAAAGGGATGCAAGCACAGGTCGAGCAGCCGTGGTCTCGATTATGCCGGCTTCTTCGGAGAAAAGGGTTGATCCCGCTTCATCGATTGAAGTCGTGATTGAAAATGGTTCAGCCACGAGTGTGGATCAGTCTTCAGTGAAGATGAGCGTGAATGGGAAGGATGTCGCTGTGGATGTGTCCAAGAGTGGTGACTTTGTGACGATCGCCCATACTCCAGATGGCAATTTGGCGGGAGAGGTCAATACTGCCATCGTATCTTTTAAGGAATCTAATGGGACTGAACGCTCCGCCGAATGGAGTTTTGAAGTGAAAGTGACAAAGCCAGCGCCAACACTAGCAAGTTTTCTCATCGACTTCGGCGGCACGGCCGCTAATTCAGCCGGCTCGTCACCAGATCCGTGGATCTCGCTTGACAACCTCGTCATGGATGAAGCGGCAGATTTGGGGGACGGTGTCACGATCACTGCGCTCGACGATGGGTTTAACCCGAACAATCCTGCGCAGCCAGGTGAGGACGCCGATCACGATGGTGTAGTTGTACCTCAGGAGGCGCGCAACGACTACTTCTTCAAGATTACCGACACGGCAGGCACTACAGCACGCATGCGAATTGATGGTCTTTCAGCAGGGCTCTACAACGTCACGGTTTTCGAAGGCCGCACGACGGATGGAAATCAGGTTGCCAAGATCTGGGTAGGGGAAGAGCCTGAAGAAGAAAACACAGGTAATTTCGCCCAAGGCAGCGCCACAGTCGAGGTGAATGTGATTGCGGGTCAACCTCTCTGGTACAAACACCTGGAAGACAATACCGGTGGTGTTAGTGGCATGATCATTCGGAAAACGTCTGAGCCTGGCATCACTTGGGATTTCAACGATGGATTGCCGGAAGGATCCGAGGTTGCCGGGAATGCTGAGCACAGCGAGGATGAAGGAGTAGATGACAGCGGGGCTTTGGTTATAACCCGGGCTCTCAACAGTCAATTAGGCGGGTGGCTCAGTCCGGAGATCGGAACAGTCTCGAGTTTCATCATAGACTTCGACATTTTGATGGACGGTGGAACGGATACGCAGGCCGACGGTATCAGCATGGCCATATCCGATGACCTTGAGCCTTTTGAGGCATTCTCAGAGGCTGGCCGAGGCTTGGGATTGAACGTCAACTTCGACAACTGGGATAATGGCGACGGAGCCCCTTCAATAGAAATCGAATTTGGCGGTACGCAAATTGCCACCGTTCCGATGGGAACCCAGGCAGACTCCACTTTGGATACCGATGGTTGGTGGCCGGTTCATATTGAACTGACCACTGCCGGAGACCTCACCCTCTTCTACAACGACGAACTGATTCATGACGCGGTCAATATTGAGGACTTTGAACCCATCGAAAATGCACGGATCGCCTTTGGTGGCCGGACGGGCGGTGCCAATGCCAACCAATTCATCGACAACTTCAGGATCGTTCTTGATGCGGGTGATGGGGGTGGTGATGGGGGTGGTGATGACGACCTGGTTGACATCAGCGCTGCTGGTGACGCGGCTGTGCCGACCTCTGATAATCACCCGGCGGGTGAGCATGCCGGGCTGGCGATCGATAACGATTCGTCAACGAAGTATCTGAACTTCGACAAGTTGGATACCGGCCTGACCATCACCACCGGTGGTGGAGTGGTGACCGGGTTGGGTCTGACATCGGCCAATGATGCTCCGGAG